>ERZ773106.1128-NODE-1128-length-21431-cov-20.911443_pt1 | contig 21431 bp, 15 predicted proteins | sample MGYA00580572_ERZ773106 | MGnify/ENA primary metagenome ERZ773106 (study PRJEB29015, sample SAMEA2737868) | human gut metagenome | biome: human gut; feature: human-associated habitat; material: faeces | place: China | collected 2012 ... | reverse complement strand
AAATGCGAAGCCACGGCAAATTCCGTTACTGGGCACGTATGCGTGTACAGTAACAAAACGATTGGCAGAGAATTAACAGAATAAAGATGGCAGCTCATCAGCAGAAATTGATGGGCTGCCATTTTGGTTATCATAGAAACGTATTCTACAACATTATTCTTTTCCGTTCCAGCAATATGTACACAGCTTGCACGGTTCCAGACCAATCGATTCGATTAAATCGTCGAGGCGGTGGAATTGCAGGGAGGTAAAGTTTAAGCGTTTACGGATTTCTTCGACCATTTCCTTATAATTCTGGCTGTCTGGGTTTGCGTAATCATCCAGAAGCTCTGGGGAAACATTGTCGCCCTCACGGTCGCGGATGATGCGGCGTGTGATGAGGTCCAGCTCGGAATTAGAGCGGGAGAAGTTCAGATATTTACATCCAAACAGCAGCGGCGGACAAGCCGGACGGATATGTACTGCTTTGGCACCGCTCTGATACAGGAATTCGGTTGTTTCGCCGAGCTGGGTGCCGCGGACGATGGAATCGTCGATTAAGAGCAGGCTCTTGTCGCGGATCAGGGCGTCTACCGGGATCAGCTTCATACGTGCGATCAGGTTTCTCTGACTCTGATTGGTCGGCATGAAGGAACGCGGCCAGGTCGGGGTATATTTGATGAATGGTCTTGCAAACGGAACTTTGGACTCATTCGCATAGCCGATTGCATGGGCGATTCCGGAATCCGGCACGCCTGCAATGAGATCCGGGTGGGCCCGTTGGTGACTTACCTTTTCACGTTCGTTGCAGGAACGGGGCACGTGGCCTATTCCGTACTGCCGGTCATTGCAGAAGTCGCCACCGAAACCAAGATTCGTCCGGAACGTCCGCTCGGCATTGCGGTGATCGCTTCCCAGCAGGCTATTACGGCAAGTCCTATTTCCGCCGCTACCGTTGCGTTACTCGGACTATTGGCCGGTTTTGACATCACTCTGTTCGACATCCTTAAAATCACAATTCCCGCTACAATAGTGGGAGTGTTGGTAGGCGCATTATTCTCCATGAAAGTCGGCAAAGAACTGGTGGAAGACCCCGAATATCAGAAACGCCTGAAAGAAGGTCTCTTCAATAGCAAGAAGGTGGAGATTCAAGACGTAAAGAACAAACGTTCCGCCATGCTTTCCGTTATCATTTTTATATTGGCGACTGCCTTCATCGTCCTTTTCGGTTCTTTCGAAGGGATGCGTCCCAGCTTCCTTATCGATGGAGAGATAATTACATTGGGAATGTCCTCTATCATCGAAATTGTCATGTTATCGGCTGCCGCCATTATCCTGATAGTGACCCGGACGGACGGTATCAAGGCAACGCAGGGTTCTGTATTCCCGGCCGGGATGCAAGCTGTCATCGCCATCTTCGGTATCGCCTGGATGGGAGATACTTTTCTTCAGGGGAATATGGCACAGCTTACTTTCTCTATTGAGGGAATTGTCCGTCAGATGCCGTGGTTGTTCGGTATCGCCCTGTTCGTGATGTCCATCCTGCTATATAGCCAGGCAGCCACCGTGCGGGCATTGGTGCCGCTTGGGATTGCGTTGGGCATTTCGCCTTATATGCTGATTGCCCTGTTCCCGGCAGTAAACGGATATTTCTTTATTCCGAACTACCCTACCGTAGTGGCCGCCATAAATTTCGACCGGACGGGGACAACAAAAATCGGTAAATATGTGTTGAATCATTCATTCATGATGCCCGGACTGGTGTCTACGGTCGTGGCGATTGCTTTGGGATTGCTCTTTATACAAATATTCTAACTATATATTATTAACCTAAACATCATTCAGTTATGAAACAATTCAAGAGATTTGGTCTGGTAGTAGTCGCACTACTATGTACCGTTGCAATGGCTTTTGCCGCAAAACCGAATATTCATATCCTTGCCACCGGAGGAACTATTGCGGGTACAGGAAGCTCCGCCACCGGAACCAGCTACACAGCAGGACAGGTTGCTATCAGCGCATTGCTTGATGCAGTGCCCGAAATAAAGGACATCGCCAACGTGACAGGCGAGCAGATTGTGAGAATCGGTTCGCAGGACATGAACGACGAAGTCTGGCTGACACTTGCCAAGAAAATCAACGAGCTGCTGAAACGTCCGGATATCGACGGAATCGTTATCACTCACGGAACGGACACGATGGAAGAAACTGCTTACTTCCTGAACCTGACTGTCAAGAGTGACAAACCTGTCGTGCTGGTAGGTGCCATGCGTCCGTCTACCGCGCTAAGTGCCGACGGCCCGTTGAATCTTTACAATGCCGTAGTCACTGCCGCCGCCAAGGAATCTAAAGATAAAGGTGTGCTGGTTGCCATGAACGGCCTGATCCTCGGAGCGGAAAGTACCGTGAAAATGAATACCGTCGACGTACAGACTTTCCAGGCCCCCAACTCCGGCGCACTGGGTTATGTGCTGAACGGACAGGTTTTCTATAACCAGGTGACATTGAAGAAACATACCACTCAATCCGTATTTGATGTGACTCACCTCACTTCATTGCCTAAAGTCGGTATCGTATACAGCTACTCCAACATCGAGGCAGATATGGTGACTCCGCTACTGACACACGGATACAAAGGAATCATCCATGCCGGAGTAGGAAACGGAAATATCCACAAGAATATCTTCCCGGTACTGACCGACGCACGTAGAAAAGGTATCCTGGTGGTTCGTTCTTCCCGTGTCCCGACAGGTCCTACCACGCTTGACGCGGAAGTGGATGATGCCAAGTATCAGTTTGTCGCTTCACAGGAATTGAATCCGCAAAAGTCGCGCGTATTGTTGATGCTCGCTCTTACCAAGACCACGGACTGGAAGCTAATTCAACAGTACTTTAACGAATACTAAAAACCGGACTGACTTATGAAAAATTTGATTTTTATGCTGCTCCTTGCGGGCAGCATAGGAGGAGTGTATGCGCAAAATGCGGAAAAGAAGGACAAGTTCTCCCCCGATACTCCCCTGTTCGAAGAACTGACGAACGTAAAGAAAAAGACGGATAAGTTCAATTTATACCTGAATATGCAAGGTAGTTTTGACGCCCACTTCCGGGATGGATTTCAGGAAGGTGATTTTAATATGCACCAGCTCCGCATCGAAGCGAAAGGGAATATCAACAACTGGCTGTCATACCGTTACCGCCAGCGCCTCAACCGCTCGAATGATGCCAACGGCATGATTGACAATCTGCCGACTTCTATCGACTACGCCGGTATCGGAATTCAGTTAAACGACCAATTCAGTCTTTTTGCCGGAAAACAATGTGCCGCATACGGTGGTTTCGAGTTCGACCTGAACCCGATTGATGTCTACCAATACTGCGACATGATTGATTATATGAGTAATTTTATGACAGGATTGAATGTCGGTTATAATATCACGCCCGATCAGCAACTGAACTTGCAGATATTGAACAGCCGCAACAGTTCTTTCGACAGTACGTACGGAATCACGGAAGACGCCGAAGGGAATATCCCCGATTTGAAGTCGGGCAAAATGCCGCTGGTTTACACGCTGAACTGGAACGGTAATTTCAATAATGTATTCAAAACCCGTTGGTCGGCTTCCGTCATGAACGAAGCCAAAAGTCATAATATGTACTATTATGCAGTGGGAAACGAGCTGAATCTCGGTAAATGGAACGCGTTCGTCGACTTCATGTATTCAAAGGAAGATATTGACCGGAAAGGCATTATCACGAACATTGTCGGCCGTCCGGGCGGACATAATGCATTCGATGCGGGTTATCTGTCCGTAGTTGCCAAATGTAATTACCGATTCCTGCCGAAATGGAACGCTTTCGTGAAAGGTATGTATGAAACGGCTTCGGTTACGAAGGCGTCCGAAGGAATAGAGAAGGGGAATTACAGCACTTCATGGGGATACCTTGCCGGTATCGAGTTTTATCCAATGGAAACCAACCTGCATTTCTTCGTCACGTATGTAGGACGGTCCTACGATTTCACTTCCCGTGCCAAGGTGCTGGGACAGGAGAATTACAGTACCAACCGGGTTTCAGTAGGGTTCATCTGGCAAATGCCTGTATTCTAAAAACAGAGCTCTGTTTTAATATTCAAGTAAGAATGCTTTTCCGCATCTCTACTTGAATATTAAAACAGTAGCTCATATGATCGATTAGTGTATGTGTTAAGTTATTATCCTGATTGATCGAAGGCTTTTCTCTTTTTTATCTACTGCCGGTCACCAAAGTCCGACTTCCATCCCAACCTACCGCCTCAATCCGAGTCGCTCCGGTAGGATAATCCACACGAGTTGTCTTATTAGTCACGTCACCAGTACCGACTATACAAATATCAGTCAGTTCTTTGCCTTTATATGTTTCAAAAGCAACTACATTCTTCCATATAGCATGGTCTACCGTGACATAATCAGTTCCTTTGGTAATCCCGGAATTAAATGTTCCTTCTACGTTACTTTTGCTCTTGAATGCTTCCACGCTGTTGGCCGAGATGTATTGCATACCGCCTGAAGGCAATGGTTTTCCTTCTCCGTAAGCTTTCACTTCATCTACCATTTCCTGCGTTATATTTATGGTAGCAACCGTGTAGTCATCCACCTTCACATTATCAAATACTTTCAGCAGCCCCATACCCTCGAAGAATCCGCAAAGATTCAGTCCCGAAGCGTCAATAGCACGTTTCATGAAATTCACATACCTCCGCCCCGGAGAGTAACTCTTGTCATTATCATGGATAGCCGCCCAATGCACATCAGGCCAAAAATCAGGTTTTATATCCGCTGCCATAAAATACATAGTCATTTGCCATAAAGGGATTAATTTCACAAACGGATCAGATTCCCATACGCCCGGTTTGTCGGTGGAAATAGTTGCCACTTGCATGAAGTACGATTTATGGGCAACCAAAGCTTCGTTCAAGAAAGCATTTATACGCCCGCCCGCCAAAGCCGAACGTGCTCCCGGACGCTTGAAGGATTCATGTTCCAGTCTCAGATAGCCTTCACTCAACGGATCGTTTCTCATCATATACTGAGCAAATGAACAGTAAAGATTATTGGTCACTTCCGTCCAACCATTGCCTTTCATCTGGGCAACCTGGTTGCCATGTCCAAACTCATGTCCGAAAACCCATACATTATTCTTTCTATAAAAGACCTTCGGAACCAACATCGCATCTTCCGTGTTGGGATAATTGGCACATACTCCGTTCCAGTTAGGACTTCCTCCCCAAGAACGGACGCCAAAAAAGCGGTTAGCAGGCACAGCATTGTTTTTCACCAGTCCCATCATCAGATATTCAAAATCCAACATACGGTCGTGCATATCGACTACTGCCTGAATTGCGTTTGGCGCACATTTGGCAAAGGCATTCACCGTATTCTGCAAGTGTACTCTTTGTCCCAGAATATCCATCATCGCATTCGGAATATCCACCGCACTTCTCTTAGCCCTCTCCAATATTTCCGGCCAAGTGGCATCCGTATCACCACGTCTTACATCCCAATAGCCAATCTGTTTACCGAAACAAAAATGAATATCGACATCTGTATCTCCGGCATCATCTCTCGTCCAATATTGAATATAGCCATTACCCGAATTTGCCGGAGTAATCACATTCAAACCTCCCCGCAAGGAGATCACGCTTTTCTTTCCACCTTCCCTATAATCGGCAATGGCAAGACTCAGCGGGGTATTGCTTGCTCCTTTGTACATAACGAAAACCAGCACCGGCTCTCCCTGCGTAAAATAGATTCCCGTCGGATTATCATATATGCTTCTTGAGCCTATAGTCAGTTCTTCTGCCACTATTTCAGGACTCTTGCAAGAATGGTAGGTACTAAAACGAAATTTTTTATCGTATTTCCCTTCCAGCAACTCTTTCGCTAATTGATAAATAACGGCGGTCTTGATCTCCTTAAGGCTTTCTGAAGTCACTGTACCCTTTAATTCCGAATAGGTCTCGTCCGTAAAGAACTTTTGCGCTTCCAAAATGTCATTTGTATTATCCGAATACTGATAACACTCAAACTCGGCCAGAGCCACATTGACGTTATCAATTCCGGGCGTCATCCGATCGATACGTACACGCACTTTACTCACTTGAAGGCTATTAACACTAATATCAACAGCCGCTCCCGCCGTTTGTGCGGCTACAAAACCGATTTCCTCATTCCAAGTAGTTTCGCCTTCTTTCAAAACCGAAACACCTCCACTGGCAAAAAGAGAATTTTTATCATTGTTCGAACGTTGCATCAAACGAACATAGCCTATGTTTTCGGGCTGTTCCAATGTATATTCAATGATAATAGAATGTCCTCTATTGGCTTCCGGCGAACCTAGTGAGGCACTACTATAATTTGTCGAATAGTCTCCATCAATAGTTTTACTGACATCCTGATTGCCGTAAACATTGCCTTCTATAAGTTCCGCGCTTTTTACCTTCAATTTCGTATCACCCATACCTTCAGTGGAAGCTTTCTCCTGAATGATAGTAAAAACTACGGGGTCTTTTAACGCAGTTGAGACAAATTTAATATGCCCCGTGCGATTCTGAAACGTGATGTTCTTATGTACTGTAACCTTAAAAATCTTGTCTGAAAAAGTTCTAGTCACTATCGGTTGTTCTATTATTTCAACCCAGCCTTCCATATCAGCCTCTATCGTAGGTTCATTAGCGACATTAGAAGTTACAGTCAACAAAAATTCTTCACCCTCCTGTGTCACTTTCCTAGGGGTGGACTGATCAAAAAGAATCGCATATTCTGTTCCTAATTGAACAATTTTTATTTTCAAAGGCTGGCAACCCAGTGCCGTTAACCGGTATTCTGTCTCACGTTGCGTGGCTTCCTCATTCTCAGCAACGGAAAAACGAATGATAGCATTTTCTCCATCCGGAATGATTTCGTAATTACACCATTGAACAACTCCTAAAGAAGCAATTTCCCAGTCTCTCCGGTTCGTTATTACTTTCACGTCAAATGCCTCTACGGCATCCGAACCCAAATTGATTGTTTCACCAATCAAGTCTGTTTTTAGAAAGGGATCTATCACCTCTTCATCGTCACTGCAAGCAGTAAAAAGTAACAGGACGCATAACACTGTCAACATGGTACCAAAGTGTGTCTTCAAGAAATTTACCATAATAAATAATATTAGATTTAACTGATAAAAAATCCGTTGGCCGGAATCCTTTTATACTCAAACCAACCAACGGATAAAGTTATTTTTCAGATATATATCTTATTTAATGGATACTCCGTACAATTTAAGTTCAGCCAATCGGAATTGCCACCTTCCACCTGCATCAGTGGTACTTTCACAATTCCAAGTTTGTACTATACGTATAAACTTAACCGGGGTATCACAATGGCAAGCTGATGTTGTGAAAGAAGCTCCCAGGCTAACCGCGCCTGCCGCGCTCAAATCAGCCACACTATATGACTTTCGAGCATTAGGAATATCCTCAAATGTACCATCAACAGACCAAAGTACATCAAATCCTCTCAATAAAGAGACTTCATTTTGTAAACACTGTGTCCATGAGATAGCAAAATCTGTAACTCCTTCCGGAAGTTGCAATTGGAGATAAGGATTAGTGCCGCCGGTATTAACAAAGTTCCTATTAGGGAATGGAGTCTGCACATACGTTGCAGGATCTTTATCAAACAAACTCGCAGCAGTTGTATTACCTACAAAATCGGGGAAATTGAAACTCAACATAGAAGCATCCAACCCTTTGTTATTATACTCATATTCCTTACCTGTCACTGTCAGATTAAACTCCCGACTATCAAAATCAAAATTAATTCCTTCTATTTCGGTAATTTTAATAGCCACTCGTCCTCCTACAACCAGATTTGTCAAATCATCACCGCTTCCAGCCGATACCGACACCTTCAATGAAGCTTCTTTTCCCGGCTCAAACGTTACCAGACCGTCATTTTCCAGCGTTACTGAGCTAGAAGACAAGTATCCTTCCTTTCCATCGTTATTCACAACTTCTACCTTAGCCGTGAAATCCCATTGGTTATCTATCTCTAACCCCATAGGTATAGTAAATAAAACAGGATCCGAACTATTTATAAACCCTTGGACACATTCTTCCTCAGAGACTTTAAATTCCAGCTTCGGAGTGGTAATCACAGGCTTCATGACATAGAGATTATTCATAGAATTTACAGAATCCGTAGCACTAACCAATGAAATGGGCAACACAAAAGTCTTATCAGCATTTTCCGGAAGTTCTACCAAGGCTTGAATTGCACTCGTTTTCATCACCACTTTGGACATTTTATATCTCTCATCGGACTGAAAAATCAACTCGCTGCCATCTATAGAATAGGTATTTGAAGGCAAAATAGTATAATTTTCATTGTATTCCTTTAATGCTTCATCCGACAATACGGTCAATTGAGCCTGAGCCGTTAATGACGGATCACATCCGGTCTTCATGATTGTTATATCAAAAGAAGCATCCTGACCGGTATTATAAAGAATTTTACTTTCTTCTCCGGTTTGCTTCAAAGACAAGATCTTATGATATTCTTTCGGATATGTATCATCATATTCATCGCATGCCGTATAGACAAATGACAATCCGCATAATAATGGTATAAATAAACTTTTCTTCATAAATTTGCTTTTTAAATTCATAATACAATTAGTAACCGTATGCCTGAACCATTTGCGGGTTTTTATACACTTCGGCATTCTGAATAGGAGCCAGATATAAACGGTCGTTCCATCTGAAAGGCTGGTCAATGGTAGTCCTTACATTAAATTTTTCAAACGGTACATCTTTCACCATTGCGTTCAACCCCTCACGTTTAGCACCAAAGTATTTCTGACCTTCCGCCCAACGGCGCACATCATGATAACGATGGCCTTCATTCCAGAACTCAATAAATCGCTCATTATGAATCATTTCAATTAATTTACTCTGTTCCGGTACAGTAGTAGTCGTGGGAACACCGGCACGGTCACGAACCTCCTTCAAGTTGGCTAAAGCATTTGCCAGATTGGCACCACCTACGTTCGCCTGACATTCCGCCAGATTCAGATACAATTCTGCCAAACGTATAAGAGGTATCGGTTTGGTATCTCCAGCCTGGAAAGCTCCACCATCGAATACAAATTGAGCTGTCGGATTTACATATTTCTGGGTCATAAATCCTGTAACATTATAGTTACGCGGACTTCTGGTAAGGTCGTATCCATGTCCTGCAGCAGTCTTCATGTTCAAAACGCATGGCGAACCTGCATCGCCACTGCTGGCCTTCAACAACTTTGAACCGTAATCACCACCATCGAACGCCATCCATGCGTAAAAACGCGGTTCACGGTTCACACAAAGTTTAATAATATCCTCTCTGTTGTTTCCTGCTATTCCTGCTTTTTGGAACCATTCTGCTCTTGAAGCAAAATCGCCTGTTGAAGCGGCCTCTTCAGGCAACACACCATCTTCCGTATAGAAATGTTCAATGGTATATAGCGTCGGAGAAATAGCTGAAAATCCCCCTGCCCAAGAAGTCTTATTACCTGTTTGGAATATATGCGCCGGTATACGTCCCTGTATTCTTGAATTAATATTCTTACCGGTTAGCCCCCAGATTAATTCCTTATTATGCGGATAGCGGGAAGCAACCATATAACGAAGCATCATTACTCTTTCTTTGAACTCTCTGTTCTCCTGAATATTATTATCCTCCTTTCCCGGCACATAAGGTAACCACTTATCATTATTTCCCAGTTCTGTCTGATACAATGTCATATCAGAAGCTTCCGTTCCATAAAGACGGCATCCACCCTCATTAAGCGCAAAATCCAACGCCTTCTGACAGGCCTCCATCGCTCTTTCCCATTTTTTCTCATTATAACTGCTACTTACCAGTTCAATGCCATAATCATCCCGTCCGATAGATTCTTTATATTTAGCATCATCACCTACAAAAAAGTCTTTATCCCCGGGAGTATTCACTTTATTCTTCCATGAAGAAAAAGGGAATTGACCATTCCAAAGAGGAGAAGCAGCATACATCAGTACACGGGCTTTCAAAGCTTTAGCCATCGTAGAAGTAGCACGTCCCCATTCTGTTCCCTCACGGGTCGGCGGCAAATTCTGTGCTGCCAGATCAAGTTGATATGCAATCCAGTTAACACAATAATCATAATGATATCTTCCACCAAAGTCGGAAGAGGGAGTACTCTGAGGTACATATTCCGTAACAACAGGTATAGGACCGTATTTTCTCAGTAATGCAAAATGATAATAAGCAATTAAAAAATGAGCTTCGGCCAACCACTGTTCTTTTTCACCCGGTAACCATTCCTGCAATAAGGTTTCACCGGGATTATTTTCGACCTGACGTAAAAAAAGATAGCATTGACCAATATACTTATAATAATTACCCCAAAGTCCATCCGGATTGGCTGCCGAGACTAAATTATATGCATAATCATCCCAAAAAGCTCCACTATCGTTCCGCCATTCTATCGGCAGTGCAAACTCATCTGTGGAACCATTGAGAGCACTTGTGTGACCAATAGGAGAATCATCTTCCTGAAGTCCTGCATAACAAGTGAACAGAAATCCTAAAGTACTTTTCCGGGTCTTTGTGGCATCCTGTAGCCCTGCTTGTTCAGGCGGAACTACATCCAGATAATCACAAGAAACTAAATTAAATGAAAGAGCAGTCACAATCAGACCCACTCGAACTATATTTTTCAGAATATTCATATCTTCTATGATTTAGATTATTAGAAATTAAGTTGTAAACCTACATTGACCGTACGTTGCAACGGATAGCTATTCCAACTGCTCAATTCCGGATCCCACAAATCAAACGGGCTGAAACGAAGCAGATTCGCACCACTGACATAAATACGCCCATACGGAATTTTATAACCGATTTCCAGATTCTTCAGACGCAGGAAAGAACCATTACGCAACCAATAAGTACTGTTGACCGTATTATTACCTATATCACCGGTCGTCAATCCCAAACGCGGATATTCGGCATTCGGATTCGGATTATCTACCGACCAGTGATTATCTGCAATAAATTTCAACACATTCTTATTCGGTATACGATTCCCTTCAAGGAAGGGGTCCAAACCATTGATCAGAATGGAACGCAATGCCGAACCACTGAAGAAAATACCAAAGTCGAATTTTTTATAATTAATGGTACCACCGAAACCATATTGCAAACGTGGAACAGAACCGTACTTGGAAATCATACATTGGTCGTCTTCCGTTATTTTTCCATCACCATTCAAATCACGGTATTTGATATCACCGACCTTCGGAGTGCTATTTCCTACCATCTGTTCCGGGCTGTTATCTATCTCCTCCTGGCTCTGGAACAGTCCTTCCGAAATATATCCGGTCAATCTGGAATATGGTTTTCCTGTTTCCGACTTCCAAATAGTAGGATAATCCGGTTCGTCTTTATAAACCAACTTATTTTTATTATATGTCAGGTTAGCCTGAAAACTAGCCCCCAAATCTTTAGAGAAATTCTTATGATAATTAAGGCTGAACTCCACACCCTTATTATCCATTTTACCGACATTTCCCCAAGGTTTTGCTTTACCATAACCCAAAGAATTAGGCCAAGACTGACGTTCCATAAATATATCGTAACGTTTGTCATAGAAATAGTCTATTGTTATATTCCAGTGGTCAAACAAAGTCATATCTACGCCAATATCAAATTTCTTCGCTTTTTCCCACACAGCATCCAGATTTGCATAATAGGCAATCTCCGGACCTCCCAATGTGTGATTCATACTCTCTCCAAATGTCCACTTTATCTGATCCAATTTATTATCCGTCAGCTTATCAATATATAAATAATAGCTTCCGCCCGCTTGTGCCAGATCATCGCTACCTACCAATCCATAAGAGGCTCTCACTTTCAGATTATTCACCGCATTTTTCAAAGGTTCAAAGAACTTCTCATTACTGATAACCCATCCTAAAGACATTGCCGGGAAGAAACCGAAACGCTTCTTCTTGGCAAGACGTTCCGTACCGTTATAACCGAAGTTGATTTCAGCCAGATAACGTTGTCCGTAATCATATGTGAAACGTCCTGAGACTCCTTGATTACGATTAGGAAGCACATCACTTCTGTATTCCCTTTGCCGGTACATCAACATACCTCCGACATTGTGCAAACCAAATTGACGATTATAACTGATATTTCCCTGAAATTCAAATGTCTGATCCGAACTTCTGGCAATATCCGACTGTGCTATATAGTCTGCACCTTCCTGAATACGTTCCAAGTCATATTCCAACGGACTATCTTCACTGTATCCCACAGCTCTGAAAAGATAAGGAGTAATGGAACGATTGTAGGAACTGCTGGACCAGTTTTTAAAGTTTACCCAAATATTTGCCTTCAATCCTTTTGTTACAAACCCAAAATCCTGCTCCACTTTAATGACTGTATTCAATGTATTCGCATTCTGCTCCTTATAAGAAGTCATCATCTGCGCATAAGGATTAGGATAAAGATAGTCCGAACTCTGATAATCAGACCCATAGCGGATATACGTATCACCCGGTTGCGCAGGATAAGTTGCAGGGAAAGTTACCGGAGTAGTCGTCAGAATCATTTTAAACAAATCAGCACTATTGATATTAGGCCCTTTGTTCTGACGGATCTGAGCATTCATATTCATCCTGATTGTCGTTGTGGGGGTCAACTTATAGGAGATATTATTCTGGAACGTATAATTCATGATATTAATATTATTGTTCCACGAATAAGCTTTCTCCGTATTCAGCAAACCACTATCGTGGCTGACATTCAAGCTCATATAATACTTCACTTTTGTACCTCCTCCCGATACATTGATATTGGCACGCTGCGTCATTGTCATCTTTTTGAAAATGACATCCTGCCAATCCACATTCGGATATACATAAGGATTTACCCCGTCACGGGTCAACTGGATCCGTCTGTCCGAATACAATAATTGATCTTTCGATTTATTCGGATTTCTCGACAGGTCAGCTTCATTGTAAAGTTCCATATATCTGGGACCATCTACAAACTCAGGAAAATCGGACATGATATTGAAAGAGTTCTCCGCACTAACATTAACTTTCGTCTTCATATTGTAATCACCTCCCTTTGTCGAGATTATCATTACACCATTTGCACCGCGTGCACCATAAATTGCAGTTGCAGAAGCATCTTTTAAAATGGAGAAACTCTCGATATTTTCCGCCGGCACATAGTTCAGATCAGCTACTGAAATTTCTACATCGTCCAATAATATAAGCGGTGTTGTACGCCCGCCAAAAGTAGAAATACCGCGAATATAAAAATCAGCCCCAGAACCCGGCTCTCCTGTTTTAGTGGTAGCAATCACACCTGCCAGCTTACCGGCAAACGAAGTACTTAATTGTGAAGTCGGCATTCGTAAAATATCTCCTTTCACATTTGTAATAGCCCCTGTCACACTCACTTTCTTTTGTACTCCGGAACCTACAACAACGACCTCGTTCAACGTCTGCTGTTCTCCGGACATCGTGACATTAACCACCCCTAAATCTTCTACCGGAGCTTCACGTTTCTGGTAACCAATGTACGAGAAGACCAGTACGGCTTTGTCTCCGCTCACAGAAATAGAATATCTACCATTCAAATCCGTGATAGTTCCACTTTTCTGACCTTTCACAACAATGTTCACACCTACCAACGGCTCGCCGTCTATGGCGTCTGTAACCACACCCGTGACGACTCTTTTCTCTCCTTTCTGCTGTACACTCTGTTTATTCACTTTCAGTACAACTTCGTCTCCCCGGACTAAATAGTTAACATTACTCCCTTCAAATACAACTGACAATACTTTTTCAATCGTACCTTGGCAGTCAATGTTTTTGCGCTTTACTTCATCCAAATCCGCTGCATCGTAAAAAAACACATAATTACTGTTTTTTTCGATCTGACGGATAGCTTGTACTTCACTAAAATACCCTTTCACCTTTATGACTCCCTGTGCTGCTATTGCAATCAATGGGAAACAAAAGATTCCAAACCAAATGCACATGAGGTACTTCCACCTGCCATGCTGCTGCTTTTCTTCCATACTAAATAATTAAAAGATTAACATTAAAAAATTATACAAACATATTATAGTATACCTTTAACGGAATATGATATATTCTCCATTTTCCTTTCTATATCGCCACCCTGTACTGAAGCACATTTTTTCAATAGCTTCTTCCAATGACTCATTGTAACGTAGACGCCCATTTAACAGATTCTTGGTTGCCTGTCCGTGTTCCAATGATATTTTTACATTATATATTCTTCCTACAATCTCAATCCATGAACTTAAATCAACATTTGTAAATTCATAATTACCATCTTTCCATTTCACTCCTTGCATTTCATCCACTTTCACGCTTGCCTTCTCCGCGTTGAAGGTCAATTCTTGCGAAGGTTTCATCTCAATAGTATGCTCAGTACCTACTATCGTAAAATCGACTTTACCACTAAACAAAGTGACTTTAGAAATATTTGCCTGTTCCTGATTAATTAAAAAAGAAGTACCTTTTACTTCTACAAAAGCCCTATCAATGTATACGATAAAATGTTTGCCTTCCTGTTTATAAACATCAAAATGGGAATTTCCTTTCAACCACACTTTTCTATTCTGAACAAAATTCTCCGGATAACGGATAGAACTTCCCGGATGCATCCAAACTCGTGAACTATCAGGCAGCATATATAGACGTCCTTCTTTTGATACAACTTCTACAAAAGCATCTTTCGCCCCATTTACCTTATTTCCGGAGAAATACATCCAAGTTGCTCCAAGTAGCAGAACAAGAGCTACGGCAGCCACAGATAGCCAATATGGTATATAAACATGCTTCTTCTGCTGTCGGCAATCGAGACATTTCTGTCTTACCATTTTCCACATCTTTCGCCCTACTTCATCGTCAAGTTCTTTTTGTCGATCCATATTCCATTGCAGGTGCATTTTTTCTTCAAACTCTCGATGATGAAATAGTTCCTTTTGTTCTTTTTCATCCAGTTTGTCTGCTAATAAAGCTTTGATTTGTTCATATAGTTTCTTATTCATATCTATCTTTTTCACATTTTTCATTTTCATTATAAAACAAACGTCTCTAATATTAAATACGAAACTTTTATGTCTATCCCTACATTGCATTGAACTTTTTTTCGAAAAATCAGAAAGCAGTTCTTTAGAACGCTAACCAGTCCTCTTTTTCTTATCTTTGCAAAACAATTATAATTATGCACGTATATGGAGAAAACATCTGTTTTAGCAAAATTAAAACAAGGAGACGAAACCTCATTTACCTTTGTATATGATCATTATTGGCGGAAAGTATACAGATTTTCAGAGATTTATCTGAATGATGACGAGGAAATAAAAGAGGCAGTACAAGAGGTCTTTATCAAATTATGGGAATCGCGTGCATCAATCAACGAAAACAAAGACATAGACGGATTACTCTTTATTATGACTCGTAACACAATTTTTGATTACTTCCGTAAAAGTCTGAATAAGATAACGATGAAAATTACTGCTCTTGAGGTTGCTGAGAAAATTGCTATATCTGATGAGACACTTGAAGTTAAGGATCTACTGGAATATATATGGAAATTAGTTTCTTTACTTCCACCACGACAACAAGAGGTTTTTATCATGAGCAGGAAACAACAAATGACAAACAAAGAAATAGCAGAACAACTTGACATTAGCGAGAAGGCGGTAGAACGTAATATCTACTTTGCTTTAAAATTCATAAAAAAGAATTTGAACCTATTTATTTTCTTCATTACGATACCATAAGAGACATTCTGCGTTTTAACTAGTTTTAACTGGGTTTGATATAGTGCTGGGCTAAAAATATACGTATTTATTAATAAGACACAAAGGTATAAGTTACCTTAAAACCTATAAATAAATATATCCATGAAACAGTATGCATTATTAGCTTTTCTTTCGCCAATTGCAAGCCTATTGGCGGTTACAGGTCCGGCACAAAGCGAAAAGCTCAAAACCAAAACAAATCCTCAAAAGCAGCCAAATGTCATTTTTATCTATGCAGATGATCTGGGATATGGTGACCTCGAATGCTATGGAGCCAAAAACGTACAAACTCCCCATGTAAACCAATTGGCAGAAAGTGGTGTCCAATTCACCAATGCGCACGCCACTGCGGCAACAAGTACTCCTTCACGTTACTCCATGCTCACTGGAAAATATGCGTGGCGTGTACCGGGAACCGGTGTGGCAGCAGGTAATGCTGGTATGATTATCCGACCTGAAACTTACACGCTGGCAGATGTTTTTAAGAATTCCGGATATATCACCGGCGCTATCGGCAAATGGCATTTAGGATTGGGTGACAAATCGGGCATGCAAGACTGGAATGCTCCACTACCTACAGCACTGGGAGACTTGGGATTTGATTATTCCTATATTATGGCAGCCACAGCGGATCGCGTACCATGCGTGTTTATTGAAAACGGTAAAGTAGCCAACTACGACCCTTCTGCTCCTATTGAGGTTAGTTATCAAAAGCCATTCCCTGGCGAACCATTAGGGAAAGATCATCCGGAACTGTTGTACAATATGAAACATAGTCATGGGCACGACATGGCTATTGTCAACGGAATTGGTCGCATAGGATACATGAAAGGTGGTGGCAAAGCATTATGGAAAGATGAAAATATAGCCGACTCCATCACCGCACATGCTATTGATTTTATCGACAAGTACAAAAACCAGCCTTTTTTCTTGTATTTTGCTACAAACGACGTACATGTACCACGTTTTCCACATGAACGTTTTAGAGGTAAGAATAAAATGGGAGTACGTGGTGATGCTATTGCCCAATTTGACTGGACAGTGGGACAAATAATAGCAGCTCTTGACGAACGGGGATTACGAGAAAACACATTAATTATCCTCTCTAGTGACAATGGTCCGGTAGTTGACGACGGTTATGATGACCATGCTGAGGAATTGCTTAACGGACATAGTCCTGCAGGTCCTTTTCGTGGTAATAAATACAGCGCATTTGAAGGAGGAACGGCGGTACCTGCAATTGTCAGTTGGCCGAAAGAAATCCCCGGTTCGCAAATTTCCGACGCCTTAGTATCACAAATCGACTGGTTTGCATCAATGGCTGCTCTAATCAATGCAAAATTACCAAAAGGAAGTGCGCCAGATAGCCAGAACCGCTTAAACACATGGCTCGGAAAGGATCAAACGGATCGCCCATGGATTATAGAAGAATCTTCAACCATGTCTGTACGTACCAAAAATTGGAAATATATTGAACCAAACGATGGACCTGCCATGATTACCTGGGGCCCAAAAGTAGAGACTGGAAATTTGAAAACTCCTCAACTTTATGACATGAGAGTTAGAGAATATGAAAAGGAAAACCTTGCGGACCAACACCCCGAAATAGTCTACGAAATGCAGAATATTCTGAGACGAGTTAGAAAATAGAAATACCAAAAACGATGTTCATCAATAAAAAATTCCCGATAACTTGTGATAAAGTTATCGGGAATTTTTTATGTTCGGTCATTTATAAATTAATACTCTTCCTCGTTAAAGAAAAAATCCTCCTTACTAGGGTAATCCGGCCAAATATCTTCGATACTCTCATAGATCTCGCCCTCATCTTCCATCTCTTGGAGATTCTCAATAACTTCAAGAGGAGCACCCGAACGCATGGCATAATCAATCAATTCGTCCTTGGTTGCCGGCCAGGGAGCATCTTCAAGTTTTGATGCTAGTTCCAATGTCCAATACATAATCTTGAGTATTTAAAATGAATACTAAATTTGTCTCTTTTTCTATTTTTCGGCAAAAGTATAATAAAATCTATCATTTCCAACTATTATCCCAAAATATTTCATTATTTTGTTCATCAAAATTCATTTTCCGAGATAAAACAAACAAATAATCTGATAATCTGTTGACAAAAGCTAGCACTTCAGGGGAAATTGTACAAGTTTCGGACAAAGCCAGAATGCGTCTTTCTGCTCTCCGGCAAACGGTACGACAAACATGGCAGATGGCCGCTCCACGACTTCCTCCAGGAATAATAAACGCACAAAGTTCCGGTAATTGTTCATCTAGTTTATCAATCTCCCGCTCGATACGTTCCACATCTTCCATTGAAATGATACTGGCGGCTCTCAGTTGTGTTTTTTCCTGATCGGTAGCCAAATGCGACCCGATAGCAAATAACTTATGTTGTATGCCCAAAATAAAGTTCCTGTCAGTCTCATTTTGCAAATAAGTATTCAGTAATCCCAAGTTGGAATTAAGCTCGTCCACTGTTCCATAAGCTTCCAAACGAATGTGGGTCTTCGGAACACGACTACCACCAACAAGACTCGTTGTTCCCTTGTCTCCGGTTTTTGTATATACAAGGCTCTTTTTCATAATCTTCCAATTTATTGATCTATATAAGGTAAACGTACAAAGGTTCTCAGAAGTTGACGATATAATGTTGTTTTATCTTTGTTTTATCAAAAAAGAGCAAGCCTATATCGTACAGGTCGAAGGTAATGCCTACCCGTTCGTCAGCCTGCAATCTTTTCCAGAATGCCCGCATTTCTTTAGAATAACAGATTCCATGCACGACAAACACACTTTTCAAGGTGGTCCGGCGTACACAAACCCGAAAGACTTCCTCCAGCAAACACGGATTCTGATAATCGTTCAGATATAGAAAATCTACTGGAACGTCTGTATCCAGAAACAGTTCCGACAAGTCAGAAGCAAAAAGATATTCCGCAGAAGGCTTCGCCGATTGAAGATAAAGTGAGGTCACCGAAGGACGACCTACCTCTACAATAGTAGCAGGTTGCACTTTATTCACCAGCCGGAACAAGAAACGATTTACCTTCTGTGTACCTTTATTACACCCACGCTCCTCTACGATTTTCTTCTGTTCTTTCTCCAAAGAATCATAAGCATAATAAGGCATCTTTTCATATATCACATCCGTTATCAGACTAAATGCAAATGGAGAATGTACACCATATCCGCAACGGTAACGGAAGCGGGAAAGCCAGATAAAGGGTCTTTTAAGACAAAGTAGAAGATTCATAAAATCAACATTTGTTTTTATTCTTCTTGCAAAGATATGTTTTTTTATTTCATAGAAGCAATCCAGAAAAGAAATGTTATAAGTATCCTGCGATTGAGAATGTCGGATTTCAATAAAAAAGGGCCGATCCCTTTCGGAACCGACCCGCATTACACATCTATTTCAAGCAACTACTGTAACCTGAATACTACAGGAACGGTATATTTTACTCGAACTTTCTTACCATTCTGTACTCCGGGCCTCCATTTTGGCATAGAACTTATCACACGGATAGCTTCTTTATCCAAATATGCATCTACCCCTCGTACCACTTCGGGATTTGAAATTGATCCATCTTTGTCAACAACAAATTGGACAATCACTCTTCCCGCTGAACCCATTTCCTGAGAAATAGTCGGATACTTGATATTTGTACCCAAATATTTCATCAAAGCAGCCGTACCTCCTCCGAGCGTAGGACCTACTTTATAGCAATCCAGACCATTCCCATGATCTACATGATAAGATACAGAACGATAAAGTTCACTTGCTGCTTTAGGATCTGTCTTTTTCAGTTCAGCAATTTTAGCTTTTGTTTCCGGGTTCAACTCGCCTGCATAACGAGCCTCTACCACCGGCTCTGTTGTATTGTATTTAGTCCAGATATCATAACCGAAAGCACGCTCACCAGTTGCCTGTAAAGCAGGACCGTAAGTACGGAAAGCAACCAGGTCATTTTCCCAGGCTACATCGTCCACACGTTCAGGATAATATCTACCGCAAGCCTTTACAGCAAAAGCTTCAGGTGTACCTGTCTGAATGGTATAAACAGCCGTACCGTTAGCAGCTACGCTTGCAGGGAAAATCACTTTTTCATCATAAGTAATCTGATAGGGCACCTGCTGGCCATCAGCATCAAGCACAACAATCTGAGTAGTGTCAGCCAATTGCAGCATAGAAGAGACATCACCCATAGATACCTCTACCATTTCACCGGCACGTTCCATAGCGGTGGGATTTGTTACTGTAACAGTAACCGTCTTGCTCTCAGTACAAGCAAAGCTTACAAGAGCAATTGCAATAAAGAAAAATAACTTTTTCATCTTTTTGTCGTTAGTTTGATAATAAAACCCGAAAGGGCGGAGTATTCCTCCGCCCTACAGCATAACTGTATTTTATCTCTTATTTCGGTTGTTTTCCGATATATGCCAAGATACCACCGTCAACGTATAATACGTGTCCGTTTACAAAGTCAGAAGCATCTGAAGCCAGGAACACTGCAGGTCCTGCCAGATCTTCCGGAGTTCCCCAACGGGCAGCCGGAGTCTTAGCAATGATAAATGAATCAAATGGGTGACGTGAACCATCCGGTTGGATCTCACGCAACGGAGCTGTCTGCGGAGTAGCAATATAACCCGGGCCGATACCATTACACTGGATATTGAATTCACCATATTCAGAAGCAATGTTCTTAGTAAGCATCTTCAAACCACCCTTAGCAGCGGCATAAGCAGATACTGTTTCACGACCCAGTTCACTCATCATAGAACAGATATTGATGATCTTACCGTGACCTTTTTTAATCATAGAAGGGATAACAGCCTTAGACACAATAAACGGAGCATTCAAGTCCACATCAATTACCTGACGGAATTCAGCTGCCGACATTTCGTGCATCGGGATACGCTTAATGATACCTGCATTGTTAACCAAAATATCGATAACGCCTACTTCTTTCTCAATCTGAGCAACCATAGCGTTCACCTGTTCTTCGTTGGTTACGTCGCATACATAACCTTTAGCTTCAATACCTTCAGCTTTGTAAGCAGCAATACCTTTGTCTACCAGTTCCTGTTTGATATCGTTAAACACGATTTTTGCACCTGCCTGAGCAAAAGCAGTAGCCAAAGCAAAACCGATTCCGTAAGATGCACCAGTAACGAGTGCAACTTTACCTTCTAATGAAAAGTTTACCATTATAATAATTTATTAAAGTGCCAATGTACAGAGTGCCAATGAAAGCACTTATTCACACATGTAGCACGAAGGTTATTAATTAATTGTTCTTATTAAGTCGTTTCTTAAATTAACACAGGGCATATTCAGCGCATGCCTCATTATTTAAGATCTGTAATCAGCGAGAAATCCTGATCTCCGTAATCCAGATTTTCGCCTCCCATACCCCAGATGAAAGTATAGTTATGAGTAGCAGCAGCCGAGTGAATAGACCATTCAGGAGATAATACAGCCTGATCGCCTTTCATCCATACGTGACGTGTTTCGCCTACCTCACCCATAA
>ERZ773106.1105-NODE-1105-length-21844-cov-13.307908_pt1 | contig 21844 bp, 14 predicted proteins | sample MGYA00580572_ERZ773106 | MGnify/ENA primary metagenome ERZ773106 (study PRJEB29015, sample SAMEA2737868) | human gut metagenome | biome: human gut; feature: human-associated habitat; material: faeces | place: China | collected 2012 ... | reverse complement strand
CTATTTTCCATGGTATTCTTAATTACAGAAAACAAAAAGAGCCAATGCCGGCAAGCATCAGCTCTTTGATAAACGGTATCCGCCACTTGGTGCTACCAACACCAGCGGGCGGTAAGATCTCACCCAACTGAGACCAATAACGCGCCAAATGGCGCATACCGCTTACTTGTATAACTATTATACAATCAACAAGCGGTTATGTCAATACGACGCGCGTTTTTCGACAAAAATCAATTTTTCTTCCTTGTACGACACATTTTACTTGTGCAACATTACGAATTTTCGATTTTTAGTGCGAATTTAGACATGGTTTTTCAATCGTCTGGTGTGAGAGCATCAGACGATTTTTTTATTTCTTCTGCAAAAAATTGACCATCGGAAAGGAGGGAAAGCAATGTCCGCGACCGGCTACACCACAATTTACAACGAAGTCCTGCGCGACAGCACGCTTTCCCTCGACGCCAAGGGTCTGTTCGCCGTCATCAAGTCCTTTATCGGCCTGCCGGGTTTCGCGCTGAGCAAGCGCCGCCTTTCCTATGCCTGCTCGGACAGCGCCTACCTGCTGAACGCGGCGTGGAAAGAATTAAAGCACAAGGGATATTTGCAGCACTATTTCTCCCAGTCGGAAAATGGTGCGTTCTGTCACGTCTACAACCTGATGCAGCACCCGTCCGCGCCGGTGGATTTCGTTTATTCCCCGGCCATCGACCGCCCGAACGGCGACGTTGCCTGCATTTCCGATGCACAGCGCGACTACACGAATATTTCCACTGCCGTTCTGCGCGACAAGTCCATTTCCCTCGCGAGCAAGGGTCTGTTCGCGCTCGTCAGCCATCTGATGAAAATTCCCGGCTTTGTTCTTCGTCCCGAAGGAATCCGTTCGTTCTGCATGGAGAAGATCAAGCATTTCTCGACGCTCTGGAAGCGCTTCAAGATTTCCGGCCTGCTCAAGCAGCACCGCCACCCGGCCGGTGAGGAAAACCGCTGGACTTACGAATACGAGCTATGCGAGACGCCCGATCTGGAAACGCCGTACCTCACCAACTACCACGTTGACGGCTCGGTCTCCACGATTGCAACCATCGGTGATTTCCTCGAGAAGCTCAAAAAGCGCGTTTCCCGCATCCGCAAGAACGTCAGAAAGCAGGACAAGCCGCGCGCGGTGCGCCGCAAAGAGCGCAGACAGATCGAGCAGCAGCTGAACGCTGACGCGCTCCGCGGGCGCTTCGGAAACGATCTGACCGGAACGGTCGTGACGGCGGTCTATAATATCAGGCACGCGGACAAGCTGTTCATCAAGGGCGCGGAGATCACGCAGGAGCGTCGCGAAACTGTCGCGCAGATGATTTCCCCGGAAAGCGTGGAGCGCTTCCTCGACAGCACCACGCTGGATTTCAGCCGTATCAAAAACCCGGCCGCCTACTTACAGACCGCGCTGTTCGACTTCCTCGAAAAACAGTGCAGCACGGACGCCTCCCCTGCCGACGAAGCGCCGGACAAGCCGCTTGCCGACTGGGAGCTGGCATGGCTCGCGCAGAAGGCCGAGGCACGCCGCCGCCGTGAAGAGGCGATTGCCCGCGGCGAATATCAGGATTAAAAAACCAGCCATGACAAACGTCATGGCTGATGGTCGTGCACGGAAAACAGGATTTCCCGGCTGAAGCACGAAGGACGGCTCCCCTGCCGCCCTTTTTCTTTGTCCGCCGCACCATTCCCCTGTTTTTACAGGGTAGGTTGTTTACGGGTACAATGGAAACAGAAGCCATGGTTTTTGAGCGTCTGCAAAACGGCGGAGTCTATTAAAATCCTTACCTACCTATTCTTCTTTAATCAAACCTCTCGTCTAAAACCTCGGGCAAGAGGGACGAAAGAGCGGGGAAAGAAATGAGTTTTCTGACGATTTCGCAGACAGAAGTTATAACGTTATGAAGTTATGCAGTTAAAACGTTACAGCTTTTCAGCGTCAGAACGTCTTGACGTTATAACTTTACAAAGTCCCCCCATCCGCGCTTTCAATCCGGTTTACAGGTGCGGCGCCGGGAAAAGCACGATGCGCGCGGCGTAGTGCGCGGATTTTTGCCCGTTTCAGACGGAAAAAGGCGAAATCCCTTGTATTTCCGCCCCAAAAGTGCTATGCTGTTTATATATTGCCGTTTTACAGCGGCAGGTAAAAAAGAGAAAACAAAGGAAGTACGGCCTTCCGGGGAGCGGCGGCCGTCACGGGGTAAGGAGACGGTTTATGAGAAAGAAAAAGATGCGGCGCGGTCTGTCCCTTGTGCTCGCGGTACTGATCGCAGGCGTCTGCCTGCTGTCCGGCTGCGGCGCGAACAAGCGCGCGGCGCAGGAGGACGCGGAGACCATTCAGGTCTATCTCTGGAACACCACGCTGTACGAAAATTACGCCCCCTATATCCAGTCGCAGCTGCCGGACGTGAACATCGAGTTCATCGTCGGCAACAACGATCTGGATTTTTACAAGTTTTTGCAGCAGAACGGCGGTCTGCCGGATATCATCACCTGCTGCCGGTTCTCGCTGCACGATGCTGCTCCCCTGAAGGACAGCCTGATGAACCTTGCCTTAACCAATGAGGCAGGTGCTGTGTACAACACCTATCTCAACAGCTTCAAAAACGAGGATGGCAGCGTGAACTGGCTGCCGGTATGTGCCGACGCACACGGCTTTGTGGTCAATCGCAGCCTTTTTGAGCAGTACGATATTCCTCTGCCCACCGATTATGAGAGCTTCGTTTCGGCCTGTCAGGCGTTTGAGAAGGTAGGCATCCGGGGCTTTACCGCCGATTATGCCTACGACTACACCTGCATGGAAACGCTGCAGGGACTTTCCGCTGCCGAGCTTACCACGACGGAAGGGCGCAAGTGGCGCACCGCTTACAGCGACCCCGCCAGCACCGCACGGGTCGGTCTGGACAATGCCGTGTGGCCGGGGGCGTTTGAGCGGATGGAACAGTTCATTCAGGATACCCACCTTACGGCGGACGACCTTGCGCAGACTTACGATGACGTGATGGATCTGTACCGAAACGGAGAAGTCGCCATGTACTTTGGCAGCTCTGCCGGGGTCAAGAAGTTTCAGGATGAGGGCATCGACACGACCTTTTTGCCCTTCTTCAGCCAGAACGGCGAAAAGTGGATCATGACCACCCCGTATTTCCAAGTTGCGTTGAACCGTGAATTGGAGCAGGACACCGCGCGCCGCAGTAATGCCATGAAGGTGCTGAACGTCATGCTCTCCGAGGAGGCGCAGAACCGCATCGTTGCGGACGGGCAGGATGTGCTGAGCTACAGCCAGAACGTCCCCCTGCGCTTGACTGATTATATGAAGGATGTGCGCAGCGTAGTGGAAGAAAACCATATGTATATCCGCATCGCCTCCAACGATTTCTTTGCCATTTCCAAGGATGTGGTCTCCAAAATGATCGCGGGCGAGTACACGGCAAAACAGGCGTATCGGGCATTCAACACCCAGCTTCTTGCCGAAGAAGCACCCGCCGCGGACGAGGTCGTGCTGACCTCCGGGAAGGGCTATTCCAACGTGTTCCACGCAGACGGCGGCAATGCCGCCTTCTCTGTTATGGCAAACACGCTGCGCGGCGTTTATGGTACCGATGTGCTGCTTGCCACCGCAAACAGCTTTACCGGCAGTGTGCTGCAGGCAGATTATAACAAGAAAATGGCCGCTTCCATGATCATGCCCAACGGTCTGATGTCCCGCCAGCGCACCATGACCGGCGCAGAGCTGAAGGAAACCGTCCGCGCCTTTGTGGAAGGCTGGGAGGGCGGCTTTGTGCCCTTCAACCGTGGTTCGCTGCCGGTGGTCAGCGGCATTGCCGTGGAGGTAAAAGAAGAAAACGGCAGCTATACCCTGACCGGCATCACCCGCAACGGGCAGCCGCTGCGGGATGACGACACCGTTACCGTGACCTGTCTGGCAACGGAAAAGCAGATGGCAGCGCTGCCTGCGAGCGAAAGTGGAACGTCTGCGGGCGAAGATACATGGGTGAAAAACACATGGCGCGATCATGTTTCCGGCGGCGGCGCAGCGCTTGCAGAGCCGGAAAACTACATAACGTTGAGGTGAGCGGAATGGCAGACGAAAAGCGTAAACCCAAACGGAACTGCCATCCCTGGCAAAAGTGGCTGCCTGCCGCTGCCGCAATCCTTCTTCTGGTTTTGCTGGCAGTCGGTTTTGGCGTCCGGTACATCTCGTTTGTGTCCCAGACCATTTATCAGGAAAGCACCTCGCATCTGGAAGAAGTGCTGCATAAATCCAACAATATGCTGAAGGAGATGGTGCGCAAAAACCTGACCTATCTGCACTTGTACAACGACTTTTTGGAAAACACTTCCGATGAAGCCGAAATTCAGGCATATATCGAGAAAGCGCAGCAGTCGACCGGATTTGTCGGCTTTTACTTTCTTACCTACGACGGCAACTATATGACCGTGACCGGAGAGACCGGCTACCTTGGCTTACAGACCAATCTGGACGAAAAGCTCTCCAAGGGCGAGGATATCGTCATGAACACGGCGCTGCCCGGCAAGCCCCAGATGCTTGCTTTCATCTGTCCCGAAACGCAGGGCAGCTACCGGGGCTTTGCCTACGATGCCATTGCCATCGCCTACTACAATGATGCGGTGCTGAAATTGCTGGACAACTCTGCCTTTGAGGGCAATGCCAGCAACTATGTCATCTACCCGGACGGCCGGGTGATCATCGACAATTCCGTAAACCGCAAGGAAACGGTCTACAACTTCATTGCGATGCTGCGCGAGCATTCCGACCTTTCTGAGAAACAGATCCTTGCTCTTTCGGATGCCTTTGCGCAGGGCAGCAGCGGAAACATGAGGGTGACGCTGGGCGGCATCAGCTATTATCTGGTCTACGAGGGCACGGCGGTCCAGAACTGGACGATGCTGGGGCTTGTGCCGGTCAGGGTCGTCAATGCCGGTCTGGATAAGCTGTGGTTCCATACCATACAGATTGTGGCGGGCATCACCGTAGGCATTGCCGTGCTGGTCATTCTGATGATCGTGCGCAGGGGCCATGCGAACCTGCGCCGGAAGAATACCGAGATCTCGTACCGGGACGAGCTGTTCAAAAAGCTCTCGCTGAACGTGGACGACGTTTTCCTGATGCTGGATGCAGAGACCGCCAAGGTGGATTATGTCAGCCCGAATATCGAGCGGCTGCTGGGCATCCCGTGGAAAGAAGTCCGGCAGGATGCCCGTGTTCTGGCAGCGCTGCACCCGAAGGACTCCCCGGATCGCGATAAAAACTATCTGGAAGGGCTTCTCAGCGGGCAGCAGCGCGAATGGGATGATGAGTATGCGCATCTGGAAACCGGGGAGCGGCGCTGGTTCCACATCGTTGCCATGGGCAGCGATGTGGAGGGCAGAACCAAACACATCCTTGTCATGTCCGACCGCACCGCCGACAAACAGGTAAATCAGGCGCTTTCCGATGCCGTTGCTGCCGCCGAGACCGCCAACCGCGCCAAGAGCACCTTCCTTTCCAATATGTCCCACGATATCCGCACCCCCATGAACGCCATCATCGGCTTTACCACGCTGGCGATCAGCAATATCGACGATAAGAATCGGGTGAAGGACTACCTTTCCAAGACCCTTGCATCCAGCAATCATCTGCTCTCCCTTATCAACGATGTGCTGGATATGAGCCGCATTGAAAGCGGAAAGATCCATCTGGAGGAAGTGGAGGTCAACCTTTCGGATGTGCTGCACGATCTGAAAACCATCGTCAGCGGGCAGATCTACGCAAAGCAGCTGGAGTTCTACATGGATGCAATGGATGTGACCGACGAGGACGTCTACTGTGACAAGACCCGGCTGAACCAGATCCTGCTGAACCTGCTGTCCAACGCCATCAAGTTTACCCCGGCGGGTGGCACGGTCTCGGTGCGGGTGCGGCAGCTTGCCGGTAAGGTGCGCGGTTGCGGGCAGTACGAGTTCCGAATCAAGGACAACGGCATTGGTATGAGCCAGGAGTTCGCGCAAAAGATCTTTGAACCCTTCGAGCGGGAGCGCACCTCCACGGTAAGCCGGATACAGGGTACCGGCCTTGGCATGGCCATTACCAAAAATATCGTGGATATGATGGGCGGCACCATCAAGGTGCAGACAGCGCAGGGCAAGGGCAGCGAGTTTATCATCTGCCTGCCCATGCGCACACAGGACGAGCACCGCCCGGTGGAAAAGATCACCGAGCTGGAAGGCCTGAAGGCGCTGGTGGTGGATGATGACTTCAACACCTGCGACAGCGTGACAAAGATGCTGGTCAAGGTGGGGATGCGCGCCGAGTGGACCCTTTCCGGCAAGGAGGCGGTGCTGCGCGCGCGGCAGTCCATTGAGATGAGCGATGTCTACCACGCCTACATCATCGACTGGCGTCTGCCGGATATGAACGGCATTGAGGTCACCCGCCAGATCCGCAGCCTGCACGATGATACGCCTATTATTATCCTGACCGCCTATGACTGGTCCGACATTGAGGCCGAGGCAAAGGCCGCCGGTGTCACGGCGTTCTGCCCCAAGCCGATGTTCCTGTCGGACCTGCGCGACTCCCTGATGACCGCCATCGGGCAGAAGCCGGAGGAGCAGCAGGGCGTATTGCCCAAGGAACCCACCGACTTTGCGGGCAAGCACATCCTGCTTGCCGAGGATAACGAGCTGAACCGCGAGATCGCCGTGGAGATTCTGAACGCCTACGGCTTTGAGGTCGATACCGCAGAGAACGGCGCCATCGCCGTGGAAAAGGTCTGCACCGCCGCGCCGGGGCAGTACGATCTGGTGCTGATGGACGTGCAGATGCCGATCATGGACGGCTACACCGCCACCCGCCGCATCCGCGAGCTGGAAAACCCCGCCCTGGCAGGCATCCCCATTCTTGCCATGACGGCGAATGCCTTTGACGAGGACCGCCGCAACGCCCTGGAATGCGGCATGAACGGTTTCCTGTCCAAGCCCATCGTGATCGCCGACCTTGTGCAGGAGATGCGCAAGGTCCTGTAACACGCGGGGTTTCAGAGCCGGGAATCATACGCAAAGCCAAAACAAAAAACGCAGCCACGCTATTTTACCGTAAAATAGCGTGGCTGCGTTTTTTGTGGGTGTCCCTGTTGGTCGAAAACGAAATCCGTAGGGGCGCATTCTATATGCGCCCGCGGAGGTTTATCCTTCCGCAAACGGGCACGAGCGGATATGGAATCCGCCCCTACGTTTTTGAAGCGGCAAAGCACCAGCCGTCACGGGGGGCGTAACGGCTGGTGGGGGTAATGACTTTAGGTGGTCGGTGTACCAACGCTGACGGTAATGTACTGTTCATGCCAACAAGAGCCTTTTGGTTTTTAGGGACTTCGGCTATCAGCACACAGCCGCAAAAGAAAGCAACGACCGTTATATTGATGCAGCCCCGAGTACATGGCATTTATGCAGCAATACAAAAAACGCCGGGAGTCGATACGCAATCAGTTGAGCCGTGAATTGTACGGAAAATAAAGAATCGCAGCTATGCCATTTTGCAACAAAATAGCGTAGCTGCGTTCTTTTTTGGTGGGCCGTGAGGGATTCGAACCCCCACTCAAGCGGTTATGAGAATCACGAAAATCTTAAAATCCCGTTTTTCTTGTGCAACAGTGACAAATAGCATCGGCGCACGAGCAAGAGGCATTAGTTATTATGACGGAGTTTTTAGTCCGATTTCGTAGTGAAAATCAGACTAAATCGCCAGGTTCGTCGCCAGAAAAAAAGCTGGCGACGAAAATCGCCAAAAAAGACTCATTTGGTGCGATTTTGGCGATGAAAAAAGCTACTGTGGATTCGAGGCTTTTATGCCCCACCGTTTTTCTCATTATAAATCGTTCATTTTAGAATGTCAATATCGCCAACAAGGGGGAAGTGTACCATTTTAGTAGAATACCGACCCAGTGTTCCTCTCCCCCACACCCCCTCTCCAGCTGGCTGAAGAAACAGCCAGCTGAAAAAGAGAATATCGTTTCTTACAAGCATCTTACCTGTTCGCAGATGAGGTGCTTTTTTTATTACAATCTTGGAGGTCATCATGGGCAAATATCAGAAGAACATCGAGGCTGCACGGCGCATCAGCGTCATGCAGTACCTTGAAACCTACCATCCCGGCGAGCTTGTCCGCAAAACAGACAAGGAGTATTGCACCAAGACGCACAGCAGCCTTGTTATCACGCCCGCAAATGGGCTGTTTCACTGGTTTTCGCAGAGCAAGGGTGGCAACAATGCACTCGACTATCTGGTAAAGGTTGAGGGCATGGACTTTGTCTCGGCGGTACGGTTGTTGAGTGCGATGACTCCAATGCCCGTTTCTATTCAGGCGGCTAAAGCAACACCTACTCGGCAGCATACGATTCGTCCGTTTGAACTGCCAGCCGCAGATCGAAACACCGAAGCCGCAGTCGCTTATTTGATGCAGCGCGGTATCAGTCCGAAGGTACTGCGTTATTGCGTGAACAGCGGTATCCTGTACCAAACCACACGCGGCAGCTATCGCAACTGTGTGTTTGTGGGCAAGGACGCAGAAGGTGTACCGCGCTCTGCTTTTCAGCGCTGCTGTCAAGGCGGCTTTCGCGGCGATGCCGCGGGCAGTCAAAAGCAGTATGGTTTTCTGATTCCTGCCGAGATTGAAACCTGTGATACCGTAGAAATCTACGAAGCCCCTATTGATGCTATGTCCGGCGCGACGTTGCGGCAGTACAAGCATGATGCACCGTGGCGCAGCGTCCACTACTTGGCGCTGGGTGGGCTGAACCACCAGCCGATTGACTACTTTTTACAGCAGCATCCCGAAGTTAAGCGCGTGGCACTTTGCTTTGACCGTGATGAACCCGGCAGGAACTTTACAAAAATTGTGGCAAAAAGGCTGACAGAACGGGGATATATCGTGCAGGACACACCTCCGGCCATCGGCAAGGACTATAACGACTATCTGCTGGCGGCTCGTAGACTTATCAGCATGGAACGGTAAAGGAGCGGAATATGAAAACTATTGCAGTTGCAAACCAAAAAGGCGGCGTGGGTAAAACGACCACCACCGTAAATCTTGGCACAGCACTTGCGGCGATGGGCTACAAGGTGCTGTTGGTGGACGCCGACCCGCAGGGTGATTTGAGCAGCTATCTCGGCTATGCGGGCACCGAAAACGGCGCAACAATCAGCGACCTAATGGAATCTGTTATCAAGGACGAAAAGCCGCCAGAAGTGGTAATTCACCATGAAGAAAAGGTAGATTTCATTCCCTCCGACATTGGTCTGTCTGATATGGAAGTGAGCCTTGTAAATGTTATGGCGCACGAAAAAATCATGGAACAGGCATTGGAGCCGTTTAAGGATAAATATGACTACTGCTTGATCGACTGTATGCCCTCGCTGGGCATCATCACCGTGGCATCGCTTGTTGCGGCGGATCGAGTGCTGATTCCTGTGCAGGCACAGCATTTCGCCCTCAAAGGTCTGGTGTCCCTGTTCAAATCCGTCAACCAAGTAAAGCGCCGTATTAATCCCCGGTTGGATATTGACGGCATTGTGCTGACGATGGTGGACAAGCGCACCAACCTATCCAAAGATGTGTGTGCTGCCCTGCGCAGTGCCTACGGTCACGCGCTGAAAATTTACCGTGCAGAAATCCCGGTCAGTACGCGCACAGCAGAAAGCGCTGCCAGTACACATAGCGTGCTGACCTACGATGCCAACGGCCCGGCCAGTTTGGCATACAAAGCGCTTGCCAAGGAGGTGACGGAGAATGAGAGAGTACGGCAGCAACATCAATCTGCCCTCACTCGATAATCTGTTTTCGAGTGAGCAGGAGCGGCAGGACGCAAAATTAGAGAAAATCCAAATTTTGCCGCTGACGAAACTGCATCCCTTTCGAAATCACCCTTTTCAAGTCCGTGACGATGACGAGATGGACAAAATGGTGGACAGTATAAAAGAATATGGCGTTATGCCCCCCGCCATTGTCCGCCCTCGGAAAGATGGTGGGTATGAAATTGTAGCGGGCCACCGTCGCTGCCATGCCAGCCAGCGGGCGGGCGTGGAGACCATGCCCTGCATTGTGCGGGATATGGACGATGATACTGCTATTATTCTGATGGTGGACAGTAACTGCCAACGAGAGCATATTTTGCCGAGCGAAAAGGCGAAAGCGTATGAAATGAAATTGGCTGCTATTAAAAGGCAAGGGCAACGCCGTGATTTAACTTCTGGACAAGTTGTCCAGAAGTTGTCAGTGCAAGAAGTTGCAGATGGAAGTGGCGAGGGCTACAAAACAGTCCAGCGCTTTATCCGTCTGAACAAACTCACCCCCGAACTTATGAAAATGGTGGATGATGGCAAGCTAAAAACCACTCCCGCCGTAGAACTTAGCTACCTTACCCCAGAAGAACAAGAGGACTTCCTCTCTTATATGGAATCTGAGGGCTGTACCCCCTCACTGTCACAAGCACAAAAACTCAAGGAGGCCAGCAAGGAAAGCGTACTGACACCAGAAAAAATCCAGCATATTATGGCCGCCAAACCGCCAAGTGTAAAGCCGCGTGACCCGCAGCTTATGATTCCCGTTGCAAAAGTTGAACGATACTTTCCGAAAGGCTTTACAAGCGGACAGATGCAGCAGGTTATCGTAAAACTGCTGGAAAACTACGCCCGTGCCCATCAGCACGGTAGCAGATGAGGGGGGGACACCGATGACAAGATTATTAGTTGTTGAACCCGGCTACTGCCCTTATCAAGCGGGTTTTCCCAGCGCGATGGCGGCTGCTTCCGAAGTTGTTGAGGGCGAGAGCCAAATCCTAAAACCGTTTGGCACACCTCGCATCGGGCTGATATGTAGTAAATCGCAAAGCCAGCTGAAATATAACAGACAGGTCAATGACGAGGGCGTGACTGTGCGCGGACGCTTTCTCGTTTGCGGACTAAATGGCGATAAGGTCATAGGGCTATCCAAGGATCAGGCAGACCGGTACAGCCGTCTACTTTTTCTACCGCAAGTCGAAGATATGGCAAGCGGTGAACTGCCCGCCGCAAAGATACGCCCGCAGGATGAACGCTACGGGAACAAACTATCTTTTTGGGAAAGGTTGGAAAGATAATGGAAGAAAAGACAGATAAAGTAGTCGGCTACATCGAATATCTCGGTGCAGGCGGGATGATCGGTGAAATCGTTCCTTACACAAGCGTGGAAAAATTCAAGGATGAAATTCTGGATTCCTTGGATTGTGGGCGGCCAGTGACACCGGTTGTATTCTCAGACGAACTGGATGAGCCACTCCAATTTGATTCAGACACCTATTTTCCGTGGGGATTTCGCAGCGAAAAGCGAGTGCAAATTCCTTATGAAATCTATCAAACTAACAGGCGAGACCTTGTTTTTATGGAGTATTCTCCTGCGCGGCTCGCTGCCGGAGCAAAGGACTACGAACTCGTGTACAAGGGGCAGATGGAGCGTTGGGAAACGCTGGACAGCATTTATTCACGGCATAATCGGGATGACCGTCCAAACGCCAAAACTATGCGATCCGTCTCTGTCAGCGATATTATTGTGACACACAAAGATAACGAGACACACGCTTTTTATGTTCAGCCGATTGGGTATAAGCAGGTAGATAACTTGTTGCCGGAACTTGAAAATGCCACACCGTCAAAAGCAGAACAGCACGAGCGATAAGGAGCAGCCTATGGCTAAATACGAAAATATCCGTGCGCTTGCCAAAAAGCAACTGCAGGCCGTCACGGAGAGCAGCGACCGCTGGAAAGCATTTTTGCAGACAGCGGCCATTGCTTATAATTATAGTTTCCCGAACCAGCTTTTGATTCACGGGCAAAGCCCCACCGCCACAGCCGTGGCCGACATAGCCTACTGGAATAATAATGCGGGTCGCTGGGTCAAGCGCGGCGCACACGGTATCGCGGTATTTGACACTCGCGCCAATTCTTCCCGGCTGCGGTATTTGTTTGACATTTCAGATACCATCCCCCGCGCAGAGGTTCCCGAAGCGCTGCCGTGGGTCATTACAGACCAGAACTGGCGGCCTGTTTGGGATAAAATCGTAGCGGATAATCATGCCGACAGCATTCAGAGCGCCCTACTCATGCTCTCTACATCCTGCGTTGCCCAGCGCAGCGCCATGTTCACAACCGCGCTGGGAAAGGCCATAGACGGCAGCAGCTTACAGTGGGCCAAGCCAGACGAACAGCGGCAGCTATTTTTACAGCTTATTACCCAAAGCTGTCTGTATATGGCCGCGCTGCGGTGCGGCGTGGATACTGCGCGGCTGGACCTGTCTGCCCTTGAATCCGTGAACCAGTTTGACACAAACCGCATTGCTCTGTGTTTGGGCAGCGCTTGCCAACAGGCGGCACGGCCTCTCATGCAGCAGATCGGAAGCATTACGAGAGAAATTGACAGTGTTGCACGTGCCGAAAAAGTCCGCTATTATGGTGACAAACAGGAAGAAACCAATAACACCAAGGAGGTCAACAATGGAGTACATGATGGTGAACGGCTACCAAATCCCGGCGCTGACGCTGAACGAGCCGCCGATGCCGGAAATCGGGAAGTACGGCAGCCTGCGGCGGAAATTCCTGCTGGAGAACGCCCCGATGATGTTCGACGAGATGATGCTGGAGGGAACGCTGTACCCGCATCTGGTGGAGATGGACAACGCAGTACATCGGCAAATCGAACAGACCATGCAGACGCTGATGCAGCAGAGCACCGCCCCGAACCGGCAGACCGACCCGATGGGCTGGACGCAGTGGATGAACGCCTTGCAGAGCCAAGCCGAGGAACTGGCGATGCAGCAGATTTACAGCCTGTAATACAAGAACCCCAAGCGGAGAGCGATACCACGCCCTCCGCTTTTTCTGTACCCATTTCTGATTTGCCGCCGCTGAGCGATGAACTGATTCTAGGCTTGCTGGCGAAAGAATCCTCCAGCCGTGCCGACAATGCGGCTATTCTGGAATATTTCAATGAGCATCCCGACCTTGCCGAGCGCAGCGCCTTTTGCAAGCACTGTTACAAGCAAATTTATACATATTTGTTCGTGGATGACCATACCGTGGGTTTTATCCGGCATGATATGTACCTTGAACTTTGGGAGGGTAACTATCTTACCAAAACAGCACAGGTCAATCTGACATGGGATGCTGTTGCCGCAAAGATTGCTGACCTTATCGAGCAAGGGCGTCTGATGGTTCCCATCAAGGCTACACCCGTGCAGCAGCAGATGGAGCAGCTTACTCTTACTCCCGAAGATTCTGAAAAGGCAGGGCTGCCGAGCCATGAGCAGCAAGAAAAAAATATCGACCTTGCGGCAGAAGTCAAAAAGTGGAACAAGCCCGTCATTGACGCATCCGGCAAGTACATTACGGAGCAGGACATTACCGATGCACTGTGCAAAGGCGGCGGGTTTGAAGATAGCAAATTTCGCATTCAGCAATATCTCTCTGCACAGGTACTTCCTATCGAGGAAGATCAAGCCCGCTGGCTGAAAAAGGAATACGGCATCGGCGGCGGCACATGGTTCTTCCGTGATGGTGGGCACGGCTTTCTCGACCACATGGGCAAAAATCTTGAAATTACCCGACATACAGAGGACGGCGAGTATCGCCGCGTTTTGAAGTGGAAAGAGGTTGCCCAGCGCCTACGGCTTTTGGTTTACAACGACCAGTATTTGGCCGATGCCGAAAAAGCCCCCTATCAAGCATGGGCAGCAGAACAGCAAGCCGCCCGTGCAGCGAACGATGCCGCCCTCGACCATGCAAAACACGCCATCGCGGATTTCTGCGAGAATGAGGGGCTAAACGAGCCGAATTTCTCCGACCTGACCCGCGTGGAGTTTGCTTACTCTACCACCGAGGACGATGAGCACGAAATCCAAGTGTATGCCAATCTTCTGCGGAACGAAATCCGCTATGAAGTTGACGGTAACATTGTCCATATCGACTACTTCCAAGATAACCACGAGCTTGCTGCGCAGGGCATTGAAAATAGCGCTTTCTCGGATTTTATCAATACCGCCGAAGCAGAGTTTGAAAAGCATCATCCGACTACAAGAAAAGTCAAAAAATCACCTGTAACTATCGGCAGCACGGTTTATCTGGAAGATGACAGACCCTTTACCGTGGAGGAAATCGGCAGAGAAAACATTCATCTGCGGGATGAAAGTTTCCCGCTGGTAGGCCGTGCCGTCAGCCATGAAGAATTTGCGCGGCTGCTTGCGGACAACCCCAAAAATGCAGCACTATCCGCCCCGGAAGTTCCAATCCGCCAAGAGCAGCCGGAAGAAACTGCTGAACCCATCGTGGGCGAAGTCATCGAAGAACCCAGCCCCTTTGTGGCACAGGTTATGGCGGACGCAGAAAGGCTTTCGGCAGAAGATGAACCTTACCACCGTGAACCCATTACCTATGAAGCCCCTTATCTGGACAACCTGCCGACAGCACCGCGCGAAAAGTTTGCAGCCAATATTGCCGCCATCCAAAAGCTGAAAGAAATTGAGCAGCGCGTAGCGAACGGCGGCAGCCCTGCTTTTGAGGATGAGCAGAAAATTTTAGCGCAGTACACGGGCTGGGGCGGGCTTTCGGATGCATTCGACCCGAACAAAAGTGCATGGTCGAACGAGTACAGCCAACTGAAAGCAGCAATGTCTGAATCTGAGTATGAGGCTGCCCGCAGCAGTACCCTGACGGCGTTTTATACCCCCGCCGCCGTTATTCACCCCATCTACCGCGCACTGGAACGCTTCGGCGTAAAGGGCGGCAAAATCCTAGAACCCAGCATGGGCACAGGCGCATTTCTCGCACACGGACATTTTGGCAGCAGTGATGCCAAATTCTACGGCGTAGAATTGGACAGCATCACAGGCCGCATCTCCAAGCAGCTATATCAAAAGGCCAATATCCAAGTGACCGGCTATGAAAATGCGCTTCTCCCCGACAACTATTTTGACTGCGTTATTGGCAATGTCCCTTTCGGTAATTTCCAAGTCAATGACCCGCAGTATAACCGGCTGCATTTTCCCATTCACGACTATTTCTTTGCCAAGAGCATCGACAAGCTGCGCACCGGCGGCATCATGGCGTTCATCACCTCCAGCGGCACATTGGACAAAAAGGATGACCGTGCCCGCAAGTACATTGCCGAGCGCTGCGACCTTATCGGCGCGGTGCGCTTGCCCAACAATGCGTTCAAGGGCAGCGGCACTAAAATTATGACGGATGTAATTTTTCTGCAAAAGCGCGATACGCTGCGCCAGCAGGACGAGCCTTGGCTGCACCTTGCAGAAGATGCCAACGGCATTACCATGAACCGCTACTTTGTGGAGCACCCTGAAATGATTTGCGGCAGAATGGAGATAGTCTCCGGTCCGTATGGCCCGACTTCCACCTGCCAGCCAATAGACCCCGATGCGGTGGACCGTTTCGGAAAGCCGTTGCTGGAAACGCAAATCGACACTGCTATGCAGCACTTGACCGCCACGCTGACAAAAGCCGAAATTCCCATACAGGAGGAAAGCGGCGAGGACACCAAGTACATTGATGCCGATCCCTTTGTGCGTAATTTCAGCTACACGGTAAAGGACGATAAAATCTATTACCGCGAAGGCGCAGTCATGCGGGAATGTAATCCCAACGCAGCATCTGCCGAGCGCATCCGCAAACTGGTGGAACTGCGCGATACCACCCGCGCTCTGATCGATGCGCAGTTGCAGGACTTGTCGGACGAGGAAATCCACCGTCTGCAAGGCCAGCTTAACCGCCAGTATGATGCCTTCCGCGGCAAGCACGGCCTAATCAACAGCCGCAGCGCGGAGTTGTCTTTCCGGGATGACAGCAGCTACTATTTGCTGTGTTCACTGGAAAATGTCGATGAAAAAGGAAACTTTATCAGCAAGTCGGATATGTTCACCAAAAGGACTATCCGCTCTGCACAGATACCCGACCACGCCGACACGGCATCGGACGCTCTGGCACTGAGCATCGGGGAACGTGCCAAGGTCGATATGCCTTACATGATGCACCTTACCGGGAAAGATGAAGCAACGCTTGCTAAGGAACTGGCGGGCGTTATTTTTGTAGAGCCTTTCCGCAAACAGGAGGACGGCAGCCCTGTTTACCTTATGGCGGACGAGTATTTATCCGGCAATGTGCGCGAAAAGCTGCGCATTGCTCATGTTGCAGCCGACCAAGACCCGGCGTTCCGCATCAATGTAGAAGCGCTGGAGCAGGTGCAGCCCAAGGACTTGACGGCGGGCGAGATAACGGTCCGGTTGGGTGTCACATGGATCGGGTCGGAAATCATCAAGCGGTTTGCCGATGAACTTTTTCAGTCAACCTACCGCGAACAGAAAATAGCTGTCCGTTACAATGAATACCTGAATAACTGGTATATTTCCAACAAGAGCCAGGGCAACGATAATATCCGCGTCACGAACACCTACGGCACAAAACGTATCAACGGCTATCATTTGTTGGAGAACGCACTCAACCTGCGGGCCACCAAAATTTACGATACAATCTATGACGAAAACGGCAAGGAGCAGCATAAACTCAATGGTCCTGCCACCGAAGAAGCACAGGCCAAGCAGCGGATGATAGAAGATGCTTTTAAAGACTGGATTTTCAAGGACCGTGAGCGCCGGGAAAGCTTGGTGGCGCTGTACAATGAAAAGTTCAACTGCATTCGCCCCCGTGAGTACGACGGCAGCCACATCCAGTTTTTCGGCATGAGCCCGGAAATCGCGCTGCGGCCCCACCAGCGCAATGCCATTGCACATATTTTGTACGGGCACAACACACTGCTGGCGCACACTGTCGGCGCAGGTAAGACCTATGAGATGGTCGCCGCCGCGATGGAGAAAAAGCGATTGGGATTATGCAGCAAAACACTTGTCGCCGTGCCAAATCATCTGACAGGCCAATTTGCCAGTGAAGCGCTGAAGCTATACCCCAACGCAAACATCTTGGTGACAACGCAGCGCGATTTTGAAAAGTCAAACCGTAAACGGTTTTGTGGCAAAATCGCCACCGGCAACTATGACATTGTGGTAATCGGTCACAGCCAGTTTGAAAAGATTCCACTTTCCGATGCCAGAAAAGCCGAGTTTATCCGCAAGCAAATTGACGAACTGGAGATGCAGTTGGAGAGCATGGACAACAGCGACAGCCGTCTGACCGTCAAGCAGTTGGAAAGTAAGAAAAAGCAGTTGAAAACCAAGCTGTCAAATTTGCTGGACGCCCCGAAGCGGGATGATGTGGTGACTTTTGAGGAACTGGGCGCAGACTCCCTCATGGTCGATGAAGCACACAATTTCAAGAACCTCATGACCGTTACTAAGATGCACAACATCGCGGGTATCAGCACCACCGAGAGCCAAAAGGCCAGTGACCTGTTTATGAAGTGCCAGTACCTTGATGAAATCACCGGGGCACGCGGCGTAACGTTTGCCACAGGCACCCCCATTTCCAACAGTATGACCGAGCTGTATACCATGCAGCGCTATTTGCAGCAGTACACCTTGGAACGCAACGGCCTAACAAACTTTGACAGTTGGGCGGCCACCTTTGGCGAAACCGTCACAGCCATCGAACTTGCGCCGGAGGGAACCGGCTACCGCACAAAAACACGCTTTGCTCGTTTTTTCAATCTGCCGGAACTTATGGCAATGTTCAAAGAATGCGCCGATATTCAAACAGCAGATATGCTGAAATTACCTGTCCCTGCCCTTGTGGGCGGCAAGCCGACCAACATCCAGCTAAAGCCCTCCGAAATACAAAAGCAGATGGTGACAGAATTGGGCGAACGAGCCGACAAAATCCGCAATAAAATGGTAAAGCCCTATGAGGACAATATGCTGAAAATCACCAACGACGGACGCAAATTGGCGCTGGATCAGCGCTTGATCGACCCCGACTTACCCGATGATCCTGACAGCAAGGTCAATATTTGTGTGGGCAAAATTTTTGAGATATGGGAACAGACCATGCCCCAACGCAGTGCGCAGCTTGTTTTCTGCGATCTGTCTACGCCCAAGGCGGGCGTTTTCAATGTCTACGATGACATGAAAGCAAAGCTGATCGAACGCGGAATCCCCGAAACAGAAATTGCCTTCATCCATGAAGCGAACACCGATGCCCGCAAGACGGAACTTTTCGGAAAAGTTCGCAGCGGCGCAGTTCGCGTTCTGATGGGCAGCACCGCCAAAATGGGAGCCGGAACCAATGTCCAAAAGCGGTTGATTGCGTTGCACCATCTGGATGTACCGTGGCGGCCATCTGATATTGAGCAGCGTGAGGGCAGAATATTACGACAGGGCAATGAAAATAAGGAGGTCTATGTTTTCCGTTATGTAACGGAGGGAACATTTGATGCCTACTCATGGCAGCTTATCGAGAATAAGCAAAAATTCATCGGGCAGATCATGACCTCAAAATCTCCGGCTCGCAGCTGCGATGATATGGACGAGGCCGCGCTGTCCTATGCCGAGGTCAAGGCATTGGCGGCTGGCAATCCGCTTATCAAGGAAAAGATGGACTTGGACGTGCAGTTGACCCGTCTTAAAACACTGAAAGCTGCCCATGACAGCCAGCGTTATGAACTGGAAAATAAAATTGCCATCGGTTTCCCGGCTGAAATCCGAAAATGCAAAGAACAGATTGAAAATGCCACGGTAGACGCCGCCACCGTAAAGGAACACTCCGTAGTGGATGCGGACGGCAAAGATGTTTTCTGTATCCAGTTGGAAAAGAAAGTTTACTACGAAAAAGAACCTGCGGGGAAAGCCCTGTTAGGTCTGCTGGGCTTGGCACTGAATAGCGAAAAGCCCGTACCTATCGGGTATTTCAAGGGTATGGAACTGCAAATCCAACATCTGCCTTTTGGCAACGAGTACCATGCAAGATTGGCTGGCTCTGGTACATATAGCACTCAGCTGGGAGCTGATGTGCTAGGCAATCTGACACGCCTTTCCAATTTGGCAAATGGTATTGAACCGAGCATTGAAAAGACCCGCAATATGCAAATCCAGTTGGAACAGCAGCTTGCCAGCGCCGAGGAAGAAGTCAAGCGGCCATTTCCACAGGCAACGGAACTGACTGAAAAGAGTAAGCGTCTTGCGGTGCTGGAGGGACTGCTGAACATGAACGACAAAGACATTGTGACCGACACCGAGCCGGAACAACAGTGTCAGACCGACAATCGACAGCGTGGACAGGAGGAACGATAAATTCTATGATTAAAGTCAGAAAGACCAATCGTATACGCGACCACCCCAAGGATGAAAGGAGTAGTTTTTATGAAAAAATCTATTGTTGCATTGGGCATAGTATTGGCGCTGTCCGGGTGTGCATCGGCAGCGGATGAAACTCTTGCGGCTGAACCGGCTGCACTGGTGGAAATCTCACCGGCCACCGAAGAAAATGCTCAGCCGGTGGAAGCTGCTGCAACTGCCGAACCTGCGCAGACAGCAACCCCTGAGCCGACACCCGAACCGACACAGGCCCCCACGCCCGCGCCGACAGCAGAGCCTACGGCAGTCCCCACCGCAGAACCCACGCAAGCCCCGGTGGAGGAAACCGTAGCCGCCGCTCCGGCACAGGTTAGTATGAGTTATGGTGCGGTGCCATTCGACCTTGCAGCCGGTACGGAGCAATGGTGGAGCATCGACAGCAGCGACAGCGCATACTGGGCCGTGCAGGAGAACATCAACGCCATCCGTGCGGCGGCGGGACTTTCCCCGCTGGCAATGGACGGCGGGCTGAGCGCGGCGGCAGATGCCCGCTGCGAAAGTTTTGTCGCGGGCGGTGCGTTCGACCACAGCGGCATGACTACCCGCAGCGAAATCTGCGCAGCCGGTCCTATCGGCTCGGCCAGCAGCGTATGCAGCTATTGGCAGAACAGTCCTGCCCACTATGCCAACATCACCAACGCCAGCTTTACAAGCATGGGTGTCGGCTGTTGGTTTTGCTCCACCGCCGAGGGCCAGTATACCTACTGGACTGTCACATTCAACTAAAACTCCTACTTGTTTTCATACACAAATTATGATATAATTTTTGTATGAAAGAGAGGTGCTATCTATGCCGAACATTCGTTCAAGCGCAGATTTGAGAAACAACTACAATGACATTTCCTCTTACTGCCATGCCTACAACGAGCCGGTCTTTATTACCAAAAACGGTAAGGGCGACCTTGCCGTTATGAGCATGGAAACCTACGAGGAAATGGCGGGCCGCATTGAACTGTACAGCAAGCTGCAAGAGGGTCTTGCCGATGTGGAAGCCGGGAACACGCGCCCCTTTGCCGATGTTATGGCTGATTTGCGCCACCGCAGGGAGCGCAGATGAAATACAACATTCATGTCACCCAAGCCGCCGAGCGCGATATGGCGAACGCCTACGACTATATCGATCTCGTGCTAAAAAATCCAACTGCCGCCGACAAGCTGTTGGATGTGGCCGACGAAAAAATCGGAGCACTGGCAGAATTCCCGCACAAATTTGAAGTCGTTTCCGACAAACTGCTTTCCCTATGGGGAATCCGCTTCACCATCGTTATGAACTACCTTGCGTTCTATACGGTGGACGATGCCACGCAAACCGTGCATATCGTGCGGTTTCTCTACGGCAAAAGCAACTGGATCACCATTCTGAAAACAGATGCAGCAAACGGAAGTTTGCCGGTGTTCTCATAACCGAATATTTTATCTGGGCGCTCACTTTTGTGGGCGCTTTTTCTATTGGAGGAAAACATGATTTATGACGAGCTTATTGAAGAATTAGCGTTGACCCTGCTTACAAAGGCAAGGTATGAGGGCTGTATTAGCGTTATAGACGGTTTCTCACAGTGCGAGGAAGATAGAACTCGCATAGAGTATCCTGTTGACGCTGTTATGCGCATCATGCCGGTGGGCAGCGAAATCTGGCCGGAAGAGTGCGAACCATTGCTGAAAAAAATCGGTGCTGAAACGATCGGAGACGTTGCCGATTATCTGAACAAAAACGAATCCGAAAATTCAAGTGCCGATGATGTTCTTTCTACTGCATTGCTCAAAATCTGCTATGAAAATATGGACATGGACGGCAAGATGGTATTTTGGGAAGATATGCTTGAAAACAACTCCTTGGAATGGAGAGATGTTGAATGATTTGCATACACGAAGTGATTTATTCAGTATGCAGTCGTAATTTTTGTGGAATCTTATCTGCTTCGGAGGATTTTATGACGCACGATGAAATGATGAGTCTGCTGGCAAACACGCTGGCAGATGCAGCCGGACACGCTGGCTGTTTACCTATTTTGGACTGTTTCAGCCCGCATCCGGGAGAGGAAGTAACCGTAAGCATTCCTATGTGTGACGACACGGTGGATATTGTGCTGGAAGATCTCGATTTTCCGCACGAGTGGGAAGAATTGTTGGAGAACAGCGGTGCAGATACTATGGGCGACCTTGTTGATTACCTGTGCTATTGTTCGCAAAACAATATTTCTCTTGCCATTTCCCCTGAAGATGAGGAAAAGCTGTATGCAACGCTGATTGATGTCTGCTATGAAAATATGTCTTATGACAGGCAGGTCGATTTTTGGCGTCATGTGCTGGAAACCAATTCTTTGGTGTGCGAGGTAAAAGAATGACCCTACAGGAGCAGCTCTGCGAAAAAATGCGGGTGGAACAGAGCGCCTATTGCCTATGGCTGACCGCACAGCCGCCAGAAGAAATACTACACCACGCCTACGAGTACAGCGTCCGTGAGGACATTATTCTGGCAACGGAAG
>ERZ773106.1104-NODE-1104-length-21861-cov-3.285197_pt1 | contig 21861 bp, 24 predicted proteins | sample MGYA00580572_ERZ773106 | MGnify/ENA primary metagenome ERZ773106 (study PRJEB29015, sample SAMEA2737868) | human gut metagenome | biome: human gut; feature: human-associated habitat; material: faeces | place: China | collected 2012 ... | reverse complement strand
GAATGAATCCAAAGACGTTACAGTACCTCATGGGGCATTCGGATATATCGGTCACAATGAATGTGTACACGCATATCGGATTCGATGATGCTGAGGAAGAATTGAAACGGATGGAAGAGTTTAGGAAGGCACAGGCGGAGGTTGAGCAGAAGAAAGAGAAAACGATGTCGCAGAAGATGTTTAAGGTAGTTTAATATGGAAAAGAGATGACGCTCCGGCTTAGGCTGGGGCGTTTTTTCTGTGGAAAAAGTAAGTGTTTGGTGCTATAATAAACCTTATAAATGATGAAAGAAAGTTATACATGTTATCAATTTACCAGTTGATGAAATATTTACGTAATACACACCATATCAATGTTAAAAGCTCACAGACACAAGCACTTAGAAATATGGGCTATTATCATGGATTTAAGGGATATAGATTTATTCGAGAGGATACTAACCGTGTTAATTTTAGCTCTTTGGATGAAATTATAGCACTGAATAAATATGATATGCGACTTAAAACAGTTCTTTATCCTAAGGTAATGTTTATAGAAAATGCATTGAAGAGTTATGTTATTGAGGCTTTATTGGCAGATAGCAAATCTGAGAATTTTGATGTTATTTACAATAAATCATTAACAGCATATAGAAATTATACTCCGGGGAGCCGTGCATATAAAACAGAGTACACGAAGAGAATGAATCTAAAAGGAAAAATAAATGCTGCTCTTGTTCGTGACTATAATAAGAGAAGTGTGGTAGCACATTTCTTTAATAATGATATTACAATACCTGTTTGGGCAATATTTGAAACTTTAGCGCTTGGTGAGTTTGGAACTTTATATGATTGTGCCTGTACAAATGTTAAGCTTTATGTTTCAAATATAATGAAGCTCCCAACTAATTTAGATTCAGATGGCATGAACACAAAGTTCTTTATATTTACAGTTAAAGATTTGCGAAATGCAATTGCTCATAACAATGTGATTTTCGATACTAGTGTACTGGCATATTGATATTTAGTCAATTATTTCTGGCTGTTATTGCCGTTTTATGGTACAATAAAAGAAACGGCGGTGATATCCTATGGCAAGACCAAAAAAGTACAAAATCAAACTTACGGATGATGAATTAAAAGAATTAAAATCTGTCATCCGAAAAAATAAAACATCCAAAACAATCCGATGCAGATGCCAGATTATTATTGACTTGGATGAGTCCCACGGAAAAGTATTGACTCATGAGCAGTCTGCAAAATCAAATGGTGTATGTTTGGCAACAGTAACCAATACTGTGAAAAAATATTTTGAGGGTGGTATTGATGCAGTAACTGAGTTTAAGCGTAATGTTAATTCTGATAATGCAAGGCGTGTGCTCGATGGACGTGCTGAAGCCCGTATCATTGAACTTGCCTGTGGTCCGGTGCCGAAAGGACATTCAAGGTGGACCATCCGGCTGCTGGAAGAGAAATCAAAAATTGTTCTTGATACTCCGGTCAGCCGTGAGGCAATCCGAAGAGCCTTAAAAAAAACAAACTTCGACCTCACAAAAACGACTACTGGTGCATCCCCCAAAAAGATGATGCCGAATTTATAGCATGTATGGAAGATGTCCTTGATGTATATGAACTCCCATACAATCCTGAAAGACCAGTTGTATGCATGGACGAAAAGCCTTACCAGTTACTGGGCGATGCAAGGAAACCACTGCCCATGCGTCCGGGTGACAATCAGAAAACAGATTCGGAATATGTCAGGAATGGTACCTGCAGCATATTTGCTTTTGTCGAACCGCTTGGAGGCACTCATCATGTCAGCGTGCGAGAACATCGTACTGCCTTTGACTGGGCAGAAGAGATAAAATATCTTGTTGATGTCATGTATCCTGATGCAGAAAAAGTAATTCTTGTTATGGATAACCTTAACACCCATAAAACGGCGTCCTTGTATAAAAGGTATCCAGCAGATGAAGCAAGACGAATTATCAAGCGTTTGGAAATTCACTATACACCCAAACATGGAAGCTGGCTTGACATTGCAGAAATAGAACTGAATGTAATGACCAGACAGTGTTTGTCACGAAGGATTGAAAACATTGCAAAACTTCGTGAAGAGTTAGCTGCGTGGGAAGTCGAGCGTAATACAGTCGCAGCAAAAGTTAATTGGCAGTTCCGAACTGCCGATGCAAGAGTGAAGTTGAGTTCATTATATCCTAGGTTTACAACAGCTTCCGAATAGGAAGTTGTTGTAATGCTAAAAATCAGCGTGCCAGTACACTAGATTTAAAACTGGTAAGATTGATCAGCGTCTTGTTACTCTGCTTGAAACTGAAGTAGGGATTTCTAATATTGATTTCAAATATATGGATGCGTATATTATTATGATTACATATTTCCTTAGAAAGATGGGCGAAACTAAAACTGCTTGTAAGCAGTTTGTTGCTTCGTATCAACAGCAGACAGAGTATTTGAGAAATGAATTGCCAATTAACATTTATAATCAGGTGGTTGGTACACAGCATAGACCTAATATGAATGCCTTACAAAAATTCATTAGCAAATCATAAAATTCTTGCATATTTTATGCAGAAGTAGTATATTATATATAAGAATTGCGGTGGATGTCTTCGGATTACACCTGGGAGAACCTGATGCGTCGGGTTCTTTTTTTTGTAAAATTTAGTGTAGCATTCTAAGTAGTAAGACTTTGAGGTGTTACTACCAAGCAACAAGTCGCTCAGAAATGAGGATTAGTATGAAACAAATATTAAAATGTTTTATGTTTTTTATTATAATAAATATTTTAAGTGGCTGTTCGTTTAAGGGTTTAAGTGAAATGATGTTAGAGAAGGAAAATCAGGATTTACCTTCTTCCATTGGGACAATCTCATCAAATTTTTCATTTGCTGTATTAGGAACAGGGGAGATTGCTTTTCTTACTATAGATCCAAAAGAAGTTGTATTTTTGGATGAAAAACAGAAAAGCAGACGCTCTGTTGAATTATCTGAGAATCGTCAATCTTTAGAGATTACTGCAGGAAATGATTACTTTTATGTGTATTGTTCCAACGAAGATGAAACAGCTGGTTTTTTAAATGTTTTTGACAAGAAAGGAGAGTTAATAAAAGAAATATCATTACCGTTCAGTAGAGTTAGTGTCAGCAATGGAATTGTGTATGGATATTACGATGAAACAGCTGATTTTAATGGATGGGATTCTAATATCTCGAATAGTCATATTGAAGCAACCCATTATATTAGTGAGAGAAAATTTTTAGAAAAATTTCCTAACTGTATGGATGATTGGAATGAAATAAGCGGGGACGAAATAGCAAATGTTGGTGAGCAACAATTTTATCGCTGTTCATCGGATTATTGTCATAATACAGACTATTATAGTGATCAAAAACCTTTGTCTGTTTTTGGTCAAATAGATTATGTGAGATATTGTGATGGGAAAATAGCTTCCGAGGAGTCGGATAAAGAAATCCGTTCCCGTTTGAATCAAATATATAGTATGATGAAAAAAAAGGAAGAGAATTTTCTGATTTATAGTTTTCAAACCAATGATAAAATATACGGCATTTGTAATGTATATAGTCAATATGGGGAACTATTAACTTTTTGCACGGATGATTTGGATTATAGTTTTTCTTTTTCTTATGATGAAAAAGAAGATAAATTATATAAGGTAAATGAGTATACTAACATGGAACTTATATATGAAGATGAATATAATTGTCTGTATCATAAATTAGACGGTGTTTATTATACAAAATTAGGATCGGATAAAGAAGAAAAATTATATGATTACAATGGGGAAATTGGACTTACAATCTTAGAAGGATATGTAAAGTTTCAGGAAAGAGAAATACATTACAATGATGATATTATAGATAAGCAGAAAATAATAAAAGTATGGTAGTATATCCATGCCGATGTGGAAAAGGATGAATGAGAAAATTATGGAGAAAGTGCTTGAATTTTTGGAGGACAAAAAGCATATTGTGGTTAGGATGTGACGGAGATATATAAAAATGGCAAGGCCAAGAAGACCGAAAGTGAAAAATCCAAAAACAAAGAGAGTGGATGTACGCCTGATGGAATATGAGTACGCCAGATAAAAAATATGCCAAGCGTCATAATCAAACACTTGCACAAACATTGCGATTAGAAGCGAGGCAAAGAAAATTGTATTTTAGGGAATATGGTAGCTGGATAAAAAATATTTTTTCGGCTAAAATATAACCAGAATATAAATTAGCCGAAAACAACTTGATTTCTTGCCTTGCTTCGGCTAAAATATAACCAAAATATAAATTAGCCGAAAGAGGGTTGAAAATATGAATTATATAAAACGAAATTTGGAGAATGTAGTAAGTCAGGTGACAAAGGAATACCCGGTAGTCTTAGTTACGGGACCGAGGCAGGTGGGCAAGACAACAATGCTTCAGAAATTAATGGAAGGAACAGAAAGAGGCTACGTAACGCTAGATGATTTGAATGAAAGAAATATTGCAAAAACGGATCCGGAATTGTTTCTGCAGTTGCATAAGCCACCTGTATTGATTGATGAAGTCCAGTATGCACCGGAATTATTTACTTATATAAAGATGCATGTAGATAAGAATCATGAACCGGGAGCATTTTGGCTTACTGGTTCTCAAGTATTTAAATTGATGAGAGGGGTGCAAGAGTCCTTGGCAGGAAGGGTGGCTGTTCTATCACTTACATCTTTATCACAGGCGGAAATATCCGGTGGAGAGATGGAACCATTTACAATTGAAATGGAGGCTTTAAACGAAAGAAAGAAGAAAAGATGAAAACGAACGTGGACTGAGCCGCGGGGATCCCAGAGTGCAGCCCATAGCCTCTGCAGGACAGGCCTGCTCACAAAGACGGCTGCGCACACCGCTCTGTGCGGGACAGGAGAACGAACGAGCGGGACCGGTCAATGGCGAACCATGCAGCGCTGCGGCGGCCGCCGCGCTGCTCCGACTATGTTCAGAGGAGATCTTCTCCTCTCTGGTGCCAGTTTACCACGTTGTGCAAAAAAGTGCAAGCATGTTACGTCTAAAAATTCATGGCGAATTCAACAAATTATAGAAAGAAAAAATGGCAATATCGACAAAACAGGGAGAAAATGGAATTTTCAGCGCTCAAGCTGCGGAATCGTCGGACGATTTCTGCATTTTCTTGCGCTTTTCTCGCCATTCCCGCCAGCGCGTCTGCGCGCGCAGGGTGTACAGCAGGATCAGAAGGACCTCGAGCACGGCGCAGATGACGTAGACAAGAAACAGCCGGTTCCCGTGCGCCGTGAGGTGCAGGCTCAGACCGGCGCCCCAGATGATAAGCGAGCAGGCGAAGATCTGCGAGAGCTGGTTGCTCCAGAGCGCGCAGAAAACCTGCGCCACGATTCCGGAGATGGGGATGCCGTAGATGAACAGCAGCCAGGCATACCGGTCACAGATCGAGAAGATCTGCGCGCCGCAGAATAACACCGTCATCACGAGCCAGACAAGGCCGACGGACAGCAGCGAGATGAGCAGGTGGCGCGTGCGCGTTTTGGCGACCTTCTTTTCGCGCAGCAGGTCCTGCACGGTGATGCCGTAGAGCGAGGCGATATGGGAGAGGATGAAGATGTCCGGCGTGCCGTCGCCGCGCTCCCACTTGGAGACGGACTTATCGGAGTAGCTGAGCTTTTCCGCAAGACCGGCCTGCGTGTCGCCGTTCAGCTTGCGGTAATAGGCAATGTTTTCGGCGATGAGCTGCCGCAGCTTTTCATCGGATTCATTCATGGGCGTTTGTCCTTTCTGTTGGTGGGGAATGCCCGCAAACCCTTGCAAATCAAGGACTCTACTCACAGTAGAACCCCATTCTCGGGCTGATGGAGTCGCTCTCCAGACTGCGGAGAGGGACGGCTCACGCCGGTAGCGTGACATACGGGGCGGGGCGTGGTACGATGGATTCAGCAGCCGGGGCGGCCCGGCGAATGACTCACGGGGAGGCTTCATCATGAAACAGAAATTTGCACAGGCGGTCCGTATCCTGACAACGCCGCCGGTTTTTTCCGCACTGATGTGCACGCTGCTCTATGTGCTCGTGCCTGGCTCGTTTGCTTCGCTGGGACATTATCTGCTTGCGATCGTGTGCCTGTCGCTGCTGCCGGTGCTGGCCTATCCGGTGTCCTATCTCATCCCGGCGCTTCGCAGAGGCGGCAGAAAGACACAGCGCAATCTGGCACTGGTGTTCTCCGTGCTCGGCTATCTGATCGGCTTCCTTGCTGCCGTGCTGGACGGCGGCGCAGCGATGGAAAAGGTCGTTTTCGGAACGTATCTCATCTCCGGCACAACGCTTGCCGTGTGCACGCTGCTGCATTTCAAGGCCAGCGGCCATACCTGCGGCTGCTCCGGCCCGATCGCGGCGCTGTCGATCTTTATCAATCCGTGGTTTCTGGTCGGCTATGTGCTCCTGACGCCAATCATCTGGTCGAGCATCCGGCTCAAGCGTCACACGGCGCTGCAGCTTCTTGCGGGCTGCGTCATCCCGGTGCTGGCTATGCTGATCTGCCGGGCGCAATTCCTGTAAACAGGGAATCCCAACGCACGGGCAGTACGTCCGTCCGTGCGGATTTTTATGCAACTGCAAAATCAACACACAGAGAGGACCCACACCATGCCGTACATGTTAAGCTGTGATTCCACGACGGATCTGACGCTTGCGCAATACGCCGCGCTCGATCTGCATTATGTTTCGCTCCATTTTCTGCTGGACGGGAAGGAATATCCTGACGACTATGGCCAGAGTCTGCCGATGAAGACGTTTTTCGACGCCATGGCAGCCGGGGCCACGACGGGGACGTCGCAGGTCACGACCGGGGAATTCGAGCTGTATTTCCGGCAGTTTCTGGAGCAGGGGAGCGACATCCTGCATGTTTCGCTCTCGTCCGGCCTGTCGGGCTGCTATCATTCCGCCTGCGCCGCGCGGGACATGCTGCTGGAGGAATTCCCGGAGCGGAAAATCATCGTTGTCGACTCGCTCTGCGGCTCGGGCGGCGCTGCTATCCTGATGCTCGAAGCAGCGCGTCAGCGCGATGCGGGCCGGACCATGGAGGAGACCGCCGCCTGGATCGAAGCGCGCAGGCTCCATGTGCACCACTGGCTCTTCACGCCGGAGCTGGCATATTTTGTGCGCGGCGGCCGGGTCAGCGCTGCGGCGGGCTGGATCGGCACGCTCCTGCGTCTGTGCCCTGTGATCGAGGCAAACTGCGAAGGCAAGCTGATCCCGCGGGAGAAAATTCGTGGCAAGCAGCGCGCCTTGCGCGTTCTTGTGGAGAAAATGGTCAGCTATGCCGAGGGCGGCATGGCCTATGACGGCCCCTGCCATATCTCTCATGCGGACAATCTTGCGGACGCCGAACAGCTGGCGGGCATGATCGAAGAGAAATTCCCGCAGCTGCGCGGGAGAATCGTGATCAATACCGTCGGTACGACGCTCGGCAGCCACTGCGGGCCGGGCATGGTCGCCCTTTTCTTCTATGGCACGGAGCGCGGCCGTTGAGCAGGCTGGCGATTCTCCAATATTAATATTATAGCAGAACACCGGCGGATTGCCAAGCCCGAAAACGGCGGCAGTCCGCCGGTTGGCTGTATCAGGACATAAAAACACCGGGCACGGAAAATCCGTGCCCGGCAGGCGGTTGACCTTATTTGGCGTATTCGACGACCTTCGTCTCGCGGATGACGTTGACCTTGATCTGGCCGGGATATTCCAACTCAGACTCGATCTTCTTCGTCAGCTCACGGGCGAGGATGATCATGTTGTCTTCGGAGACATCCTCGGGCTTGACCATGATACGGACCTCGCGCCCGGCCTGAATGGCGTAGGACTTCTCGACACCGGGGTAAGTGCCGGTCAGTTCCTCGAGCTTTTCCAGACGGCGGATATAATTCTCCACGTTCTCACGGCGTGCGCCGGGACGAGCGGCCGAGATGGCATCGGCCGCCTGCACGAGGCAGGCAATGACGGTGCGCGGCTCGACGTCGTTGTGGTGCGCCTCGATGGCGTGGATGACGTCGGGCGATTCGTTGTACTTGCGGGCCAGCTCAACGCCGAGCTGGACGTGGCTGCCTTCCATCTCGTGGTCGACAGACTTGCCGAGGTCATGCAGCAGGCCGGCGCGCTTGGCCAGCGCGACGTCCACGCCGAGCTCGCTTGCGAGCAGACCGGCGATGTGGGCGACCTCGATGGAGTGGTTCAGAACGTTCTGACCATAGGACGTGCGGTACTTCTGGCGGCCGAGCAGCTTGATGAGCTCGGGGTGGAGGTTGTTGATGCCGGTCTCAAACGTGGCGCGTTCGCCCTCCTGCTTGATGACGCGGTCGACCTCCTTGCGGGCCTTCTCTACGAGATCCTCGATACGGGTCGGGTGAATGCGGCCGTCGGCGATCAGCTTCTCGAGCGCGAGACGCGCGACCTCGCGGCGCACGGGATCGAAGCATGAGACGGTGATGGCCTCCGGCGTGTCGTCGATGATGAGATCGACGCCGGTGATGGCCTCGAGCGTGCGGATGTTGCGGCCCTCGCGGCCGATGATGCGGCCCTTCATCTCATCGTTCGGCAGAGCGACGACGGAGACAGTCGTTTCGGCGGCGTGGTCGGCGGCGCAGCGCTGGATGGCGATGGAGATGATCTCGCGGGCGAGCTGATCGGCGTTGTCCTTGAGGTTCGTCTCGATCTCCTTGATCTTGAGCGCGGCGTCATGCTTGCATTCGTTTTCGAGATTCTTCAGCAGGTGGTTCTTGGCCTCCTCCTGCGTCAGGCCGGAGAGCTTTTCCAGCGTTTCGAGCTGGCTCTTCTTGATCATTTCGACCTCGTCCTGCGTGGCGGCAATGTTTGCCTGACGGCGGCGGAGATCGTCTTCCTTGCGTTCGAAGGCGTCGAGCTTCTTGTCGAGAGACTCTTCCTTCTGCTGGAGGCGGCGCTCCTGCTTCTGCAGGTCAGCGCGGCGCTCCTTGACTTCCTTTTCGTATTCGGTTCTGGATTTATGAATTTCCTCTTTCGCTTCCACGAGCATCTCGCGCTTCTTATTCTCGCCGCCCTTGATGGCTTCGTTGATGATACGCGTTGCTTCGGTTTCTGCGCTTCCGATCTCACGCTCCGCGACTTTCTTGCGATAGAGCATGCCGATCAGAAAGAAGATAAATGCTACAATCAGCAGTCCTGCGACGAGCAGGACGTAACCATACCATTCCATTGCCGGAATACACCTCCTGTTCTTCAAATTGGGTGCGTGTGTCACGAAAAAGTAATGCTTCCTCCGGCTACCCCAATGCACAGAGCAAACAAACAAATCCACTGTTTATTGTACCGTTTCACTTCGCGAAAGTCAAGCAATTATGCAGGGAAAATTGTTTCCCTACAGGAAAACTTGTGCAAAGCATACAAGGCGTTGACAACTTGCAGCCGGAATGATAGAATTGTAATGAGTTGGAAGCGGAACGCATTCTCCGTTTTCAATTTGATCGATACGCGGGTATGATGGAATTGGCAGACATGCAGGATTTAGGTTCCTGTGCAGAGATGCGTTGGGGTTCAAGTCCCCATACCCGCACCACGACAAGCCCCTTAATTCTATAAAATGTGAGGAGAAACCGGAACGCCATGGACAATTTCAGATTTTCGACCCTGGAATATAAGCGCCCCGATCTGGATGCATACCGCGCAAAGCTCAAGGATTGGAAAGCTGCGATCGAACACGCGGAGAGCTACGAGGCTCTGCGCACGCTGCTTCTTGAGATGGACCGCGAAAACTGCGAGCTGTCCACGCAGTATTCCATCGCGAACATCCGCCATACGCTGAACACTCGTGATGAATTCTATGAAACGGAGGTCGCCTATCTTGACGACACGCTGCCGACCCTCGGCGGCGAGGAGGTCGCGCTGAGCGAGGCCATCGCGTCCAGCCCTTTCCGCCCGGACATTGAGAAGGAATTCGGCAAGCAGTATTTTGTCTCCATGGATCTGCAGAAGAAGCTGTTCTGCGAGGCCAACATCCCGCTGCGCCAGCAGGAGAGCCGCCTGACCAACGAGTATCAGAAGATTATGGCGACTGCGGAAATTCCCTTCGACGGCAAGACGCTGAACCTCTACGGCGTGCAGAAGTATTTCGAGCACCCCGACCGCGCCATGCGCGCCGCTGCCGTCAGGGCCTACGCCAAATTCTACGAGGACAACGAGCCGCGTCTGGAGGAGATCTGGGACGAGCTGATCCGCATCCGCAACCAGATGGGCAAAAACCTCGGCTATGAGAACTACATCCCCGTCGGTTATCTTGAGCAGGGCCGCACGGACTACGGCGAAAAGGAGGTCGCGTCCTTCCGCGAGCAGGTGCGCATGTTCCTTGTCCCGCTGTGCCAAAAGCTCTATGACGCGCAGGCCAAGCGCCTCGGCATCGACCATGTTATGTGGTACGACGAGAAAATGGTCTTCCCGGACGGAAACGCCGAGCCCGCGGGTGACGATGCCTTCATGGTGAAGACTGCCCAGAAGATGTACCACGAGATCAGCCCGGAGACGGGCGAGTTCATCGATTTCATGATCGACCATGAGCTGATGGATCTGCAGAACAAGCCGGGCAAGGCATCCACCGGTTACATGACGAGCCTGCCCAGCCTGAAGGCTCCCTTCGTTTTCTCCTGCTTCAACCACACGATCTTTGATATGCAGGTGCTGACCCACGAGCTTGGCCACGCCTTTGCCGGCTATATGGCCATGCGCAGCCAGCCCATCTCGGACTACTACAGCGAGTCGACCGACATTGCCGAAATTCACTCCATGTCCATGGAGCAGTTCGCCTATCCCTATGCCGAGTGGTTCTTCGGCGATCAGGCGGACAAGTTCCGCTTCGCCCACCTGCAGGAGGCGCTGACCTTCGTGCCCTTCGGCGTGGCCGTGGACGAGTTCCAGCATATCTGCTATGCCCATCCGGAGCTGACGCCGAAGGAGCGGACCTACCAGTGGCATCTGCTGGAGGAGAAGTACATGCCGTGGCGCAAGTATGAGAGCGATCCCTTCCTGGAGCGCGGCGGCTACTGGTACCACAAGCTGCACATCTATCTCTACCCCTTCTACTACATCAACTACACGCTCACGACCATGGGCGCAATGGAGTTCAAGAAGAAGTATGCCGAGGACAAGGCTGCCGCATGGCAGGACTATCTCAAGCTCTGCAAGACCGGCGGCAGCCGCAGCTATCTCGAGACGCTGCGCTACGCCAATCTGGCCAATCCGTTCGAGGCAGGCTCCGTCGAGCGCGCCTGCGGCTATGCCGAGGAAATTCTGCTCAAGCAGATCGCGGAGCAGGAACAGAAAGCGTAAAAGCCTATAATAACGATCAAGCTCCCCTCGAGGCCTGCCTTGAGGGGAGCTTTTGCATGCAGAAAAACTGCGAGTCCGAAGAAGCGTGAGCCGCCCCACAATTTGAACGGATAACACTGCAGATTCTCCTGCAGTTTGCAGGATTTCCTTTTTGACCGCGATTCTGTACAATATTACCAGAGAATCAAAGAAAAGGAGGCTATTCTTATGGCATTTTCTCTCGACAGTAAGGTAAAGGACATCCTGAAGAACCCGGCGGCGGCAGCGGTGCTGGACAAATACAGCCCCGATGCTTCCAGAAATCCGCAGATGAAGCTCGTCGGCGGTCTGACGCTGCGCAAGCTTGCCAGCTTCCCGCAGTCTGCATTTCTGAAGCCCCATCTGGAGGAGCTGGACAAGGAGCTCCAGGCTATCGAATGATTTCGAAGCTGACAAACTGATTTCTACGATTCATCCCTTCAAAATGGGCGGCTTCCCCGATCGGAGAGCCGCCCATTTCATGTCCATTTTTATTTCGCTATTCTGAAAGCACTTGGCGAAAAAGTTGACTAAATTTGCGGAACAAAGATCCCGGCGTTCTGGCCGCCATCGGCGAGGATATCCACGCCGTTGACATACCCGGCTCCGGACGAGCAGAGGAAAGCGGTCAGCGCACCCATTTCATAGGGATGGCCCCAGCGTCCGGCCGGAATCAGCTCCAGCTGATTTTCTGCAGTTTCCGGTTGATTGTCGATGAGCTTCTGATGCATGGGCGTGAGATAACAGCCGGTCATAGAAGTCCGGCTCATTCCATGCCTCAAACGCATCCGTCCACTCGTCCGTTTGCGGCATGGTATAGGCGGCGACAGAGGCAAAATTGATCATCACGCCGTCCCCGGCCAGAACCGGATAAAACGCCTCAACCATATTGACTGTGCCAACTGCGTTGATTTTGATGATATTTTCCGTCCCTGTATCGCTCGGCGACACACCGGAGGTGTGGATGATCTGCTTCACGCTGCCCAGCGATGCAGCATAGTCTGCCAGTGCCTGCACCTGTGCGCGATCTGCAATGTCAGTTTTGTAAAGATCGCTCTCCACACCAAGCTCGTCCAGCTCCGCTTTTGCCGTTTCCAGCTTTGCAGGATTACGGCCTGCCAGCACGATCGCAGAAGTCTTTCCAAGCTCCTTGCAGATCGCCTTGCCCATGCCGCCATGGCCGCCTGTCACGACCGTTATGGCCTTTTTATGTAAGTTCCTCCCTGATTTCAAGATGGCACAGGCGGCTCTGTACGGGCCGCCTGTGCTGTTATGTTGCTTGGATGCTCAGAAGCAGGTCCAGCCGCCGTCGCATTTCAGCTCTTCGCCGTTGACGTAGCGGGACTGATCGCTGGCCAGAAACAGAATCGCGTCCGCCAGATCCTCCGGCATGGCAAGCTCACCGGAGAAGTCCAGCAGCTTGCTCGTCCGGCTGAAGCCGAACTCGTCGGAGGGCGGCATGACAAGCGGAATGTCGGTTACCACACCGCCGGGGGAAACCGCATTGCAGCGGATGCCCTCCTCCATGTACATGAACGCGGTATTCTTTGTCGCCGCCAGTACCGCGCCCTTGCTGGCGCAGTAGGCTGCGCCGGAGGTCTGGTGCGTTGCGCCGACAGAGCAGATATTGACGATCACGCCGCCTTCACCCTGTGCAAGATACTGCCGGCATTCCTCACGCATTCCGTACATGAGGCCAAAGGTGTTGATGCGGAACGTCTCATGGAGCATTTCATCCGACAGATCGGCAATGGCGGTGTTGTCGTCCATGATACCGGCGTCGTTGACGGCAACGTCCAGCTTTCCAAACGTCTCGACTGCCTTTTTGACCATGCCTACAGCTGTTTCCGGGTCGCCGACGTCGCCCGCGTACCAGACAAGTTCGCCGGGCAAGTCTTTGCATTCCTCCGCCAGCTCCTTGAGCCGCTCCTCGCGGCGGGCGACCGCCACGACCTTCGCGCCCTCGCGGCAAAACAGCTCCGCCGTGGCGCGCCCGATCCCGGCGGAAGCGCCGGTCACGATGCAGACTTTACCATCTAATCTTCCCATAATGTCCTCCTCAGCAGAAAACCTTGTTTATGACAACAGCGGGCGAATCGTTGCAGCCGACGGTCAGCTCCGCGCCGTCGGGCACGTCCGCGCGGACGGTGGCAAAGCCGATGTTTTTGTCTACGGTGTAGCCGTAAATGGTCTGCGCGCAGCGGCCGACCTCGACGCCGTACCAGTACACACGCTCCCAAATGGAGATATCCTCGGTGGATTCGCGGGAGAATTCCAGACCGACCATACGGTATTTCGGGTGCTCTTTCCGTGCCAGCGCCGCTTCCTTGCCGATAAAATCCTTGTCGGCGGCGACCGCCCAGCCAAGGCCGCATTCATACGGGCTCAGGTGCTTGAAATCCTGCTTGAGCGCGAAGCCCTTTTCCATCGGGATAGAGCGGACGTAGACCTCGAGCGTCTGCAGCTCGCGGCCGCCGACAGACTCGACGGCTTTGAGCGCCAGGTCGTGAACTTCCGCGCTCTTGTCGAATGCGGAGTAGATCTCATATCCGTTTTCGCCGGTGAAGCCGGAGCGGTGGATATAAACGGGGATATCGCCGAGCTTCCGCTCACAGATGCCGAAGCGCTTGAGATCGTCGACCGGCGCGTCCAGCATGGCGTTCATCGCCTTGAGGCTGTCCGGGCCCTGCACGGCGTACATATCCCAGTCGTAGGTGATGATCTTCGCGTGAATATCAGCCTCTCCCTTGTGCTGCTCGATCCACGGCAGCAGGCGCGGGCCGTAGAGGTCGGAGACCCAATACAGGCCGTCCGCCATGTGCATGACGATCACGTCGTCGATGATCTCGCCGTTTTCGTCCAGCGAGGCGGTGTATTTCGAGCGCCCGACGGCGACCTTGGAAATGTCGCTGATATAGATTTTTTGCAGGACTTCTAAGGCGTCCTTGCCGGTGATCTCCACCAGATCATGCGTCCAGCGGTAGAAGCCCACGCCCTTGCGGATGGCCTCGGCGTCGGCGCGCGCGACTGTATCTTCTCTGAATAACATCGTTCGGCACCTCCTTACAGCATCCGCAGGTCTTCCTTGCGGATGACCTTGATATACATATCTTCCTCGTCGCGGTCTTCAATGACGCAGGACCATTCCGGGCTGACCAGCGTCTTGGCCGCACCGTTCCACTGCGCCTCGTAGGCATCGACCAGCTCGTCGAGCGGAGCCATCTCATAGCGGGCGGTGAAGTCCTCGCTCTTGACCTTGATCCACGTTTCGTCCTTCGTCCAGCGCACCATCTCATACGGTACCTGCTGCACGTCGAGCATATAGCGGATATATCCGCCGAGGATCCGGCCGTCGTTCTCGTCCATCTCGTGCGGCACGCCGAGGTAGCTGCGCAGACCCTCTTTGGCGAACGGATCGATAAACTGGTTCTTGCCTGCTGTTGCAAAGACGATGCGGAACACGCGCAGGAACTCATCCTCGTCGGGCGCCATGTCCTTGATGGCCATCATCGGGAACTGGATGGACCAGACCCAGCCCATCTGCGCGACCCAGTGGTACGCTTTTTCGAGCGACGTTTCCTCGCCGAAGTTCTGCGTGTACTGACCGTTGCGCAGGCACTGGCCTTCCTTGACCATGCGCTCGCGCGGGGTGTCGTGGATGGGGTCGACGGGCTGCTGCATGTGGTCGAGCCATCCCTGCTTGGGAAGGCCGTACACGTCGCGGCGCTCCGCCACGACGCGGCAGTGCTTGTTGCCGCAGCCTCGGGCCTGACACATGTTGAGCGCGACCTCGTTTTCCGTGCCCTTGGAGGACGCGAGGTCAAAGTTTGCGGTGAACATGCTGGTTGTCATGTTGCACAGCTCACTGCCGACGATGTCCCATGGGCAGGTATCGAGCTCCTTTTCCACGCGGTTGCGCGTGAACTGTACGACACGGCCTGCCATGTTTTCCCATTCGTCGCCGGAGTCACCGGTGATGCCGCCGAGCCAGCTCGATTTCTCGCACAGCTCCGGGATGTTGAACGCCTCATAGAGCGATGCATTGACATAGTCCTTCTGCTCCTCCGGCGTACCCGCGACGGCCATGTTCATCATGTTGGCGATGCCGCAGATGGCCTCGGTGCGCTTTTCCCAGCTCGGCTCAAAGATGCGCATGACCTGAAACAGATTCGCGGTCATGGCCGCGATCTGCCGGTTGAGCTGCCGGTAGGCTTCTTCTTCCGTAATGAGCTTGCCCCATGCGGTCGGGAAGCATTTCCGCTGCTCCAGTTTTTCTTTTAGCATGGTATTCCTCCTGTCTCTTTTTCTGTATTGCCGCTCTTATTATAAAAAATAGACAGTGCGGCGAAAATGCTGCAAACTGCGCGTTTTTTTCTGCTCTGCACCGTACAGTTTGTACGCCGACAAATCATACAATTTGTATGGTTTGTTTTTGTGCAAAACAGAAAATATAGCAAATAGTATGAATACGGAGCCATACAAATGATATGGTCTTCCATTGACAGCCGCTTCCGGACGGCATATAATAAAAACCGAAAACGGGAGTGAAAAGTGATCGGAGGGGAACATCCCATGAAACTGTGCGCGGGTATTCTCTATTGGGGGCTGAAGGAGGAGCTGAAGACGGTCGAGCTGCATGGCGCAGGCAGTCAGGAGCTGACACTGAGCCGGCCGGAATTTTACCTTGACCGGACAAAAACGTTTGAGAGGAACCGCGTCTACGTTTGCTCGGCCGATCATCTGCCGACACGTCCGTCGCTCAGTGCAAACGTGTGCCTCGTCTGTCTGGGGCAGCACTGGAACCTGAATGGGTTCTATGACCGGTGCAGTGTGATTGTGGTCGAAGCAGATACGGACATTTTTCGCGTGTTCAATCTGGTGCAGCACATTTTTGACCGGTATGAGGCATGGGAGGAACGGCTGTGGCATATCCTTCGCCACGGCGCAAGCCTGCCGCAAATGCTGGAGGTCAGTCGGGGAATCTTTGAAAACCCCATGCTGCTCATTGGCTCAGACTTCCGGTATCTTGCCGTGACGGACGAGGAATACTTTCAGAAGGATCTCGGCATCCGGCTGGATACCGAGACATTTGACGCAGAGAAGATGGCAACCTTTTTATCTCTGCACGACCTTTCCACTCATGTGCATGATCCGCTTTTACTGGAGCTGCAGGGCATTCGGACGCTGTCGGTCAACGTATTCGATCAGGAGGAATACCTCGGCTGCCTGACGGTGTTTGAGGCCTTCCGTCCGCTTCAAGATTTTGACCGCGCGCTTTCGATCTTCCTTGCAAAGCTCCTGCGGCAGGCTGTCCAGCAGAACCCGACGCTTGCCAGCACCCGCTCCGCCGTACGCCGCGCCCTGCGCAGCGTTATCGCAGGGCAGCCTGTCGATTTTGAGCTGCGGCGTGCGCTCAGTCAGGAAAACGGGAAAACGGACTGGGTCTGTGTCCGCCTCCAGCCAAAGCGTGGGGCAGCGCCGCTGCCCGGCACGTATCTTTCCGCCGCATTGGAAGAACGGTACACCGGCGCGATGGCCTTTGAGTACGAGCGTACCGTCGCCGCATTTCTACCCGCCGCACAGGCCGAATGTGAGACAACGGCGCAGCTCCTGCCGCTGCTGGACAGACTCGGCCTGGTCTGCGGCGTATCCGGTGTGTTTTCCAATCTGTATGAGGCAAATCAGGCATGGTTCCAGGCTACCAGCGCCCTGCAGAACGGCTTTTTGCAGGATGGAAACGGCACGGTCTTTTATTTTCAGGACTATCTGCTGCCGCAGCTTCTGTCCGGTGCGCTGTCAGGGCGACCCTCGTGGGTCTATTATCCGAACGGGCTGAAAAAGCTCAAAGCGCATGACGAAGCTTCGCAGGTCTCGTATCTGGAGACGCTGCGCGTCTACCTCGACAACAACCTTTCCGTCACCAGAACGGCAGCGGCTCTCTATCTGCACCGCTCGACGCTTCTCGATCGTCTTGCCCATATCACGCAGATGCTTGGCCGAGATCTGAAAGATCCGGATTTCTGCCTGACGCTCGGCATTCTGCTCCGTGCGGAGCTGCAGCAGAAACGGCTGACTCGACCGAAGACATAATTTCATTCCCGCTGCGGGTTTCGCAGCGGGAGCTTTATGTTCTTAGCGGAGAAACAGCGCCATAATTCCGGAGAGGGCGGCATAGACAAAGAGCAGCACATCCGGGGCGAGAATTTGTCTTTGATCCGCAGGCCGTTTTTCTGAATCTCCTCTGCCCAGCTGCCGCGTGCCAGATTGCAGCCGGGTACGCCTGCGCCGAATACCAGAATTTTCATAGTTCGATCTCCCGTTTCTGTCCGTTTGTTTCAGATAAGGTTAGCGAATGCTAACTGCAACAGCATTATGATAGCACCCATTTTGCCCCAATACAATGGCCCTTGCGAAAAAGAAGGCTTCCGCGAAAGCGGATGCGTTGTATATCTACATTACATGCTGGGACAAACCCCAACACTCTCGACAAATATCGACAAAAATCGCGTTATTCTGCGCAAAAAACTGCTTGACATTTCATTAAAATTTCGATATTCTAAAAATAACGGCGAATCCGGGCAGCAATGCGGGATTCCCTGTGAATCGGAAAACGGGAAGGGGAAAGAATATGAGTTGGGATTTGCGCGCCCTCGGCGGGGCGGTACAGCTTCCGTGCGGAGAGCTGGCCTGGACAAAGCCGCAGATCTTTCGGGTGCTTGCCAGCGTCGAGGCAATGCGCGGCGTCGTTCTGGGCGGGGATGTGCTGTTCGGCAACGGGACCTACACCGGCAGCAGCTGGCAGTATTGCCTGACCTGCGAGGATCACTATGTCGCCTTCCTGCGGGAGAACTGCCGCGGCAGCCGCAGAACGGCCGAGGCGTTCATCCGCGACTTTCTGGCCACGCGCAGCGGAGAATTCCTGTTTGCGCCGGTGCTCCGCGAGGGCGTGGATGCCTATATCCACCGCAGCACGGGGGGCCTTGCTCCGGGCTATGACTGCGCCGCACGGTCGGGCTGCGGACTGCCGTGACCGTTTGCCGGAAAAGCCCTTTGGACTTTTCCGGCAAAGAAATTCTGCTTCGCTGCGGAGCGCTTCAGACGCGCTGCGGCGTCTGCGCACCCTCCGGGTGGGTGATCCGGACGGGATAGGACCCGGTCCCGTCGCCGACGGTCTGGGCATACAGCCGCACCATATGCTGCCAGGTCCGCCGGTCCAGCTCGCCGGTCACGGGCAGGCCGCAGCGGGCCTGCAGCCATTTGAGGCAGGCGGTGCAAGCTTCATCGTGCCGGCCTGTCACGGAAACGGGCGGCATGCCGTCATAGTAGTGCCGCAGCATGCCCTGAGCAAGGTACAGGTGCATGTTCTGCTCGCCGGGGGAGATGGTCTGCATCGGCTGAAAAAGCGGGCGCAGCGGCTCGGCCGGGCCATGGTGGATGTGCGCCTCGCGCGCGGCATCCACAACGGCGTTCCAAGTCGTAAGGTCGGCCGCTCCGGTGACGGGCAGGCCGCTCTGCTGTTGAAATTCCCGCACGGCACGGGCCGTCTCCGGGCCGAAGATGCCGTCGGGAACGACGGTTGTGGGCTTCCCGGCATGGCGCTGCAGCAGGCGCAGCATGGACTGCAGGGAACGGATGGGCATTTGCATGGCTTTCCTCCTTTTATGTGTCGCTGTCGCCGAGGCGCAGGATCTGTCCCGGGAAATTCGGGATCACTCCGGCCTGCACGAGATAGCCAACCTCCTCTGCGATCTCCTGTGTCACATCCTGTGGCAGTGGCCCGGTCTCGGCGATCCCGGCGAGACGGTCAAAAATGGCGTTCCACGTCTGCTCGCCGACGATGCCGTCAATGGCCAGACCGGAAAAGCGCTGGAAGGCCCGCACGCTGTTGGCCGTTAACTCGCCGAAGATGCCGGTCTGCGGCGGCATGGGGACGTCGTTGATATACGAGCCGATGACCTGCAGCATATACTGCAGCACGCGCACCGGCTCACCGGTGCTGCCCTCGCGCAGTACGCGGGAATACTGCCAGTTCACGGCATAGAACGTCTGCCCCTGCGAGGCCAGCTCTGACAGCTCCGTCACCGCGACATACAGCCGCACGAGCTGATACCACGTGCCCTTGCCGACGATGCCGTCCGGGTCCAGATTGAAGATGCGCTGTGCGGCCAGCGCGGCATTTTCCGTCTGCGTGCCGAAAATGCCGTCTACGGACGCAACACGTGGGATGGCGGGGTAGTTCTGCCCGATGCGGTTGAGCATGACCTGCAGCTGCACGACCTGCGGCCCACGCGAGCCGCGGCGCAGGGGCGTTCCGCCGTAGGAGGGGGCGTAGCCGCGCATGGGCGCGTTGCGGACAATCTCGATATCCTCGCCGTAATAGCGGCGGAGAATTTCCACGGAGCTCAGCCCCTGCTGTGCAAGCTCCTGTGAGCCCCACTGGCTCAGACCGTCGCACGTCACGGTCGTTCCGTTGCAGAATTTGGCGGCCAGCGGCTCCACAAAGCCCTGCCGCCGGAGATAGGTGTTGAACAGCTCGTCGACGAGGCGGCCGACATTTTCAAAAATATTCCGCCCGTTGATGAATTTCTGGTCGATGGCCGTCGAGGACGTGATGTCGAAATCATAGCCCCGGCTGCGGTAGAATTCCGTATAAACGCGGTTGAGGGCAAAGGAAATGATGGCCAGAATGTTGGCGACGAGGGCGCTGTCCTCCCACGTCGGGTAAATTTCGCTCGAGGCGACGTTTTTGACATAGTCCGCGAACGAAACCGTCACATTCGCGGCCGAGGTGGTCGGCGGCCCCAGATGCACGGTGATCTGCGCGGGAATGTAGGGAGTGACCGTTACCATGGCCGCCACCTACAGCGCCTGCGGCGAGATCGGGAAGACCTCGGTCAGGTTGTAATACTCCGGATACTGCGGGTAGGGGATCATGGCCAGCTCCTGAATGGCCCGCACCCCGGCGAAGATCTGGATGCCCTCCACGAGGATCTGCTCGTAGCCGGGGCACTCCGCCGACAGGTCCACCTGCGTGAACGGCTGCCCCGTTCCCGGGGCCTGACTGCCCGCTCGCTCGGGCGCTTCGATGACGATGGGGCCGATCATGCCGCTTTCGTCCGTGATGCGCAGGGCAAGCAGCTTCATGCTGCCCTCCGGCGTGCGCTCCGTGATGCGGATGGCTACGCCGGGCAGCGGGAGCTGCGCGTTGGAAGCAAAGGCTCGCGCCTGCAGGGTTCCGCTTGCTGCCATAAGGTACCTCCTGAATCGGGTTTGGGCAGCCCTTGCGTACTGCCCTGAGATAGTCTATGCGCAGGTGCTCCCGCCTGCGCCAAAATTTGTGCTTGACAGCGTAACAATGTTATGCTATTATGATGCCGTAACAATGTTACGGAAGGAAGATGCGAATGGAAGACCTCATTTCCAAGCGCGAGCTGCTGGAGCGCTACGGCGTGTCGTATGGCGCGCTCTATCGCTGGAAGCGCATGGGCCTCATCCCGGAGGACTGGTTCCTGCGCCGGGCGACGCCGACCGGGCAGGAGACGTTTTTCCACCGGGCGCAGATCTGCCCGCGCGTGGAGCAGATCCTGCAGCGCGGCGAGACCTCGCTCGAGGAGCTGGCCGAAAAGCTCCGGGAACCGGAGCGGCAGGCCCCAGAAAACTGGCTCATCGTGACGGACCGCTTTACCAGCCGCCGCTTCCGGCTGGAGGAACTGAAAAGCATTACATTGATCGTGGACGGGCAGGCGCAGGAGCTCCTGCCAAAGCAGAAGGGAGTTCATCAGAAATGAAACAGAATTTGAATTGTTCCGGTTCGACCCGCGTTGACGGCGGGGAATACGGCGAGGTGCGCGTAAGCGCCAGCCTGCGCGTGGACGGCGACCTGCGGTGCGACACCCTGCAGTGCTCCGGCTCCGCAAAGATCGAGGGCGCGCTTTCCTGTGCCGGTGAGGTCCGCTGCAGCGGCTCGGTGAAGGTCGCGGGCGAGGCTGCCATGCAGGAGGGCCGCTTTTCCGGCAGCGTGAAGGCACAGTCGCTGCACTGCACGGGAACGCTGCAGTGCTCCGGCTTGGCAAAGATCGAGGGCGGCATGCAGCTTGGCAAGGCCCGCTTCAGCGGCAGCTGCGCCGCAGAGAGCGACATTCATGCCGAGGAGCTTGAGATCGCAGGCTCACTGTGCGCCCCGGCCGTGGAGGCCGAGCGCTTCTGCGCCTCTGGCGCGTTCCGGATCAACGGCCTGCTCAATGCCGGGGAGATCATCCTGTCCCGCGGCGGTCTGTATCAGGCGGGCGATATCGGCTGCACGACGCTCCGCGTGGTACAGGACGCCCATGTGATCTCGCTCGGCCGCCGCAAGCGCGCACTGGAGGCCCAGTCCATCGAGGGCGACACGCTCGAGCTGCTCGATACGCAGGCGGCCGTCGTCCGCGGGCGCTTTGTCCGCGTCGGCGCGGGCTGCGTGATCGATCGCGTGGAGTATTCCGA
>ERZ773106.1101-NODE-1101-length-21911-cov-4.081213_pt1 | contig 21911 bp, 18 predicted proteins | sample MGYA00580572_ERZ773106 | MGnify/ENA primary metagenome ERZ773106 (study PRJEB29015, sample SAMEA2737868) | human gut metagenome | biome: human gut; feature: human-associated habitat; material: faeces | place: China | collected 2012 ... | reverse complement strand
TTTGAAACAGTCTGTTTTGACCAATATCAATTCCTTTTTGCTTAAGAATTTTTGCCAAATCTCCGATGAGAATAGAATCTTTACTCGCTGTTACTGCATCTGCAAAGATTTCTTTTGGTTTCATACGCTGATTATCTTCAATCAACGTCGTATTTTCTGATTTTAGCTTGTCTATCGTTTTATCAGCCATTTTCAATGCTCTTGCAAAGATCTGCTCTGGTGTGTTCCAGGCTTTTTCAAGATCAAGGAAATACTGTCGAATCTGCTTTCCTTCTGGCGATCTTTGAATCATACAAATCTGCTTTGCCATATCAATTGAAATGTCAGCATCTTTCGATGGTCTACCTCCAGTACTTTCGCTCATTTTTGAGCAAAAGTCTTTTCCTTCTTCAAATCCATATTCACACATCCTTGGAAACCAATCTTTAAAAGCCGTTTTAATATTCAGTTGTTCGTACAAGTCTCTCGCTGATACACAAGGCTGATCTGTTTCATAGTTAACCGGAATTAAATTATCCATACGTTATATCACCTCCTAATTGTTTCTTTAATAACTGTCTTTCCAGGTTCTCATAATCACGATCTGCTACTTCTCTTTGGGTAAAATTGTGTATAGTTTCTTCTTTCTTTTGCTTTGGTGTTGATTTCTTCCGTTTCTTTGATGTAGGGAAGAAACTCTTATATCCTCCACCGAATGCTTTTCTTACAATGCCCAACTTATCAGAATCGTTCTCAGCCAGAGAATCTAGTTCTTCTTTCAAGGCATTGATCTGTTCTGCAGATAATGTTGGTCCAGTATGATTCCTCATATCAAGATAAAGACAGAACTCTCTGTTTAAATCTGGATTGCTATAATAATATTTACTTTCCTTTACTTTACTTTCCTTTATGGATTCTTCTCGGGAATTATCGTTATTTTTCTTGGAATTATCCGTATTATTCTCAGAATTATCTTCAAAATGGGTAACTTTAATAAAAGGTTCTGTTTCTTCTTCATTTAAAAGCCAGAACCTGTCGACTTTTATTGGATTCTTCTTAGCTCTTGTTTTTACTGCTAACTGAAATCTCTCCTGTATTCCGGCAGAAGTCAGGACAGCGTCCGACTGGAAAAGCTGTTTATCAAACATCGACCGTTCCAGTAAGAATGTCAGGACTTGCTTCACCTTGTCACTATTCATGTTCAGATCATCCGACACGATATAGTAAAAATCATCATCTACAATGATGTAATATCCATTTTTATAAATTTCACAAAGAAGATAGATAAAAATTGTGATCCCATCTGCTCCATATCTGGATTTCAGGATCTTTATCTTCCTGTTCGAAAAGAAATTACAATCCAAAGAAAAATATTCGATACCTCGTTTCTTATGTCTGGCCAAAACGATTCTCCTTTTTCTTATTTGATTTCTTCTATCTCTATTTCAACTCGTGGGTCCTCTGCATAATGCTTTTCCATATGCAGCGTTACCACCTGCGTATCATCTCTGTATGCTAATTTATTCAATGCATCCAGAATGCTTTTTGCAATGTTATCAATGTCTGGTTTCTTCGTTGGAAACATAAGATCTTCCAACATCTGTTGTTTCTTTTTCCTGCTTGTACTCTTAACGATCGGATAATAAGCTATGATCGTTACTTTTAATGGCTGTCCATCGTTAAAGATCATGTTACCTGCTTCCTGTCTGTAGCAGCACTTGATCAGATTCTCATACAACATAGTACCTTCTGGCGTATATGAGAATGTTCCACCACCTTTACTACGGACAGTTCTTGCCCTGGCTTTTCCTTTCGGAGCACCAGGGACTGTAAATCTAACTGTCTCCATAACTGTTACCCGATGATCGTGATCACTTTCAACAGTTCTCCCGGTAAATTCTCTGTTAAATATTTCTTGATAGCATCTACTGCTTCATACTTCCAGAGGCCACCATCAGCTTCTACCAATTTAAACATTGGCTGTCCATCGGAACCTTCTCTGATTCGAAAGATAAACTTGCTTTCTGGCTGTTCTACTTCCAGGAAGGTACGATATGGGCGAAGTGTTACTGGATTTGGTACGATCACATCTTCTTTTCCTGCAATACCTTTTGTGATCGTAGCTTTCTGGCTGACTCCATCATCTCCATAGTTGGCCACTGTTTTATTTTCTACGTTTCCAGCAACTGAAAGAATCAGTTCTGTTTCATCACTCTGTTTAAAGGCAGTCTGCATATTAATTACAAACGCTTCCTGATCATAGTAATGATCGAAATCAAAACCATTTGGATTTGTACCTACGCGGAATAATTCTTCTCGATTTCTTTCATTTGTAAGACCAGATAGTAATCTTACTTTTGTTGGAGATTCCACGTGAATGATCATAGATTCTCTTAACTCTTCACTCTTTCCACTGATATAATCGATCAGAGAATTAAGACTTGTAGCTGTCAATGGTTCTGCAAATTCTTCTCTGTCGTATCGTGACATCGATTTATCACAATAAGTTTTTCCTGTGATCTCTACAACATGTGGCTCTCTCGCACTGTCTGTCAGTTCTTCGATCTTTTCAATTGCTTCTCTTAAAAATGTATTATCCATTGTTATATGTATCCTCCTATGCCTGTTTTGCTTTTCTTAAATCAATGACTTTGTTGCTTGGCTCGTAGATTTCTCCAGTGTCCGGATCAAAAGCTTTCTGTGGCTCGTCCTCATTTTCTTCCTGGTCGATCACATCATTGATATTCATCTGCCCAGGGATCTGGTTAAAAATTTCAACTGCTTCAACCTTTCCAGTACGAAGATCACGCCCCATACTTAACGCTGTTGTGGCTCCAAGCTCTGGTGCAAGACTTAACTTCGTTTCAACTGTAGTTGATACAAAATTTCTCTCATCGTTTGGACGAAGAGAGATTGACACGTTAATCTTTCTTACCTTCTGTGCATCAGTGTTCGGATCCTGAATATTTTCAGTAACCTTTTCTAATGCTTTGTTGAGCTGTACTGAAAGTTTCCCTCCTGCAAACTCTTCCAAGTTAAAATGTTTCATCGTGTTGCTCCTTTCTTTTATTTAAAGAACTGCTGTGGTTCTTCTTTTGTTGTTTCTTCCTGCGGTTCCTGTTTCTCTGGTTCTGTCGTTTCCTCTACTGCTTCCTGCAGATTCTGATCCGCTACAATATTTTCTTCTGGAACTGTATCTGCATAATCTTTCGTGCCATCTTCATGGATCACCGCCATATCAGATTCCATTGCGTTCTGCATATCAATGCTCATGATTCCCCATTTACTGATCAGCTGGCGAAGCATTGTCTTATAAGCCATTCCATCAAAATCTTTCTCCCAGAATGTATAACCTTTCTTGGCTGCATACCCTTTGGAATATTTCAGTGCATGTGCTTCCATTTTCTTTTTGGACCAGTACATAACTTTTCGGAAACCATTCGTATATTCAAACATTGTATAGTATCCGATTGTCTTTGCTTCTTCCCTTGCTTCTTCATCATCGATCAGATTTACTTCGATTTCTTCATTCAGTGGATCAAATCGAACCAGTTCCCCTTCCTTGATTGCCAAAACGTTTAGTTTTTTATACTGTCCTGAACGGATTGCTAACTGAATGTATCCTTTATAACCAAGCTGAAACTGTGCTTCTTTGCATCCCTTTTTGTTATTTTTGAATGGGACCATATAATACTGTCCAAGCTGTGGTGATGGAGAAAGTTTTAAAGACTCTCCAAGTAATGCAGCACTTAAAATTGATGGGTTTGTACACTCCTGTAAATCTGAATTAGCCTGTACTGCAGATACAATAGAAGCAATGAAACGATCTCCGTTTTTACCACCGACTACATTATTAATCTGATTTTTTACAGCATCATTTGTAAGATATGCCGTTAATCCTGTTTTCTGCTGTCTGTTTGCTAAACTGTTTCCAACTGCCATTTTATAATTCCTCCTAATATAAAATACTGTAACTTTTATTCAAATAGAAAGATGATCTTTCTATTTCTGTCACAAGTATGCACGTTTTTCCAAAACGCACATACTTATAATACCACACATTCACCAAAAGGCAACAACTTTTTTCTCTGTTTTCTACGATTTTTTGTACACATTTCACAATTTGAAATTCTATTCCATATTATGGAACTCTTACCATTCAAATTTCTTTGCAAAATATGCATCCAGATCTTCGATCTTAATTCTCTCCTGCTCCATCGTATCACGGTCACGGACAGTCACTGCTCCGTCTGTCTCAGACTCGAAATCGTAAGTAACACAGAATGGGGTTCCGATCTCATCCTGTCTTCTGTAACGCTTTCCGATGTTACCGCGGTCATCAAACTCGCAGTTGTAGTACTTGCTCATCTCAGCGTAGATCTTCTCAGCGCCCTCATTGAGCTTCTTAGACAGCGGAAGAATACCGATCTTCACCGGTGCGATTGCCGGATGGAAGTGCAGAACGGTACGAACATCGCCCTCACCGATCTCCTCCTCATCGTATGCGGAGCACAGGAATGCCAGTGTTACACGGTCAGCACCCAGAGACGGCTCGATGACATACGGGATGTACTTCTCCTTGCTCTCATCATCAAAGTAGGTCATATCCTGTCCGGATACATTCTGATGCTGGGTCAGATCGTAATCGGTACGATCTGCGATTCCCCACAGCTCGCCCCAGCCGAACGGGAAGAGGAACTCCAGATCCGTTGTTGCCTTGCTGTAAAAGCACAGCTCCTCTGCGGAATGATCTCTCGCACGCATCTCATCATCCTTGATACCGAGGCTCTTGAGCCACTGAATGCAGTGCTCCTTCCAGTAAGCGAACCAGTCGAGATCAGTGCCCGGCTTGCAGAAGAACTCCAGCTCCATCTGCTCAAACTCGCGCACGCGGAAGATAAACTTGCCGGGGGTGATCTCGTTACGGAAAGACTTGCCTACCTGGGCCACGCCGAAAGGAATTTTCTTACGGGTGGTGCGCTGCACATTGGCAAAGTTCACAAAAATGCCCTGTGCCGTCTCCGGGCGCAAATAGATCTCGTCCTTGCTGTCCTCGGTAACACCCTGGAAGGTCTTGAACATCAGGTTAAACTGGCGAATGTCCGTAAAATCGTGGGCGCCGCAGTTGGGGCAGGGAATGTTCTTTTCCTTAATATAGTCGCTCATCTGTTCGTTGGTCCAGCCGGCCACATTGGTGCCGTCAAAAGCCTCGATCAGATCGTCCGCACGGTGGCGAGTCTTGCAAGCGCAGCAATCCATCAGCGGATCGGAGAACCCGCCCAAATGGCCGGAGGCCACCCAGGTCTGGGGGTTCATCAAAATGGCGCTGTCCAGACCAACATTATATTTATTCTCCTGAATAAACTTCTTGCGCCAAGCCTTTTTGATATTCTCTTTCAGTTCCACGCCCAAGGGGCCGTAGTCCCAGGTGTTGGCCAGGCCGCCGTAAATCTCAGAGCCGGGATACACAAAGCCGCGCCCCTTGCTGAGGGTAACCAGCTTTTCCAGTGTTTTCTCAGAATTATCCATAAAAAAGTACCTCCGCTTGTTTTATATAGTAATACGAATACAAGTTTAGCACAACCGGGGGCAAAGGTCAACATTTTTGCGGGGCGTTGTGGGAAATCCGTTGGTGGGATTTCACAACAAACAAAGGACGGCCGAGGCCGTCCTTATGTATTTCTATCTATTCTGCTTTACTCGGAGAGTTCCATCATACGGTCAATGCAGCGCACGGCCTTTTCCGCAATCTCCGGGGGCACGGTGATCTCCTGGCCGGCGGTGCCTTGCAGGCAGCCCAGCACATCGCCCAGGGTGGTGGCCTTCATATTGTGGCACACGCAGTCCTTGGACAGGGGGTAAAAGCGCTTGTCCGGGCACTGCATTTGCAGGTGCTCGCAAATACTGTTCTCCGTACCGATGATAAATTCTTTGGCGTCGCTCTGCATGGCATAATTCATAATGCCGGTGGTAGAACCCACATAATCCGCCTGTTCCACAACGGCAGGCACGCACTCCGGGTGCACCAAAAACAGTGCCTGGGGATGCTTGGCCTTGGCCGCCTGCACATCCCGGGCAGTAAGCCGGGCATGGGTGGGGCAGCCGCCGTTAAGCAGCTTAAAGGTCTTTTCCGGCACCTGGCGAGACACATAGTCCCCCAAATTGCAGTCCGGGATAAAGAGAATTTTGTCGTTGTCGATCTTGCGGATCACCTTTTCCGCACTGGAAGAAGTAACGCACACATCGCACACCGTCTTAAGCTCCGCCGTGGTGTTGATATACGCCACCACGGTATAATCCGGGTAATTCTCTTTCACCTGTTCGATCACTTCCCGGTCCATCTGCTCCGCCATAGGGCAGCCGGCGTCCGGATTGCTCAGCAGCACCCGCTTGTCCGGCGCCAGCATCTTCACGGTCTCCGCCATAAAGCGCACGCCGCACATAAGCACCGTCTTGTTGGGCACGGTCTGGGCCAATTTGGCCAGGGCAAAGGAGTCGCCGGTGTAATCCGCCACCTCTAAGATGGCGTCGTTCTGGTACAAATGAGCCAGAATACACACATCGTTCTCCTTTTTCAGCCGCATAATTTCATCTTGTATATCCCGTATCATGGTTTTCTCCTCCCTTACACCGGGTTATTCATGGCAATGGACGCAGTCGCCGGGGCAAAAGGCCGCCGGGTCGTAGGCAATGCCGTTCTTGTCATAATAATCTTTCACCGCCGCCTTAATGGCCTCCTCGGCCAGGACGGAACAGTGCATTTTTATCGCAGGCAGGCCGTCCAGCGCTTCCGCTACCGCCTGATTGGTCAGCGCCAGCGCCTGGTCAATGGGCTTGCCCTTAATCAGCTCCGTTGCCATAGAGCTGCTGGCAATGGCAGAGGCGCAGCCAAAGGTGTTGAACTTCACATCCGTGATCACGCCGTCCTCCACCTGGATATAAATCTTCATAATATCGCCGCAGCGGGCGTTGCCCACCTGGCCAACACCGGAGGGGTTATCCAGCTTGCCCACATTGCGGGGGTTCATAAAATGGTCCATCACCTTATCGGAATACAAAGCCATCTTCTCGCTCCTGTTCTTTACGCTTTCTCGTTTTGCATTTGCTCCCAAACCGGGCTGATGGAGCGCAGATACGCCACCACCCGGGGCACCGTCTCGGCAATATGCGCCACCTGCGCCGGCGTGTTCTCCCCACTAAGAGACAGCCGCAGGGAGCCGTGGGCCACCTCCACCGGTACGCCGATGGCCAGAAGCACATGGCTGGGATCCAGGCTGCCGCTGGTGCAGGCGGAGCCGGAGGACGCCGCGATACCTGCCTGATCCAGCAGGAGCAGCAGGCTCTCGCCCTCAATGCCCGCAAAGCACATATTCAGCGTGCCCGGCAGTCGGAGCGCCCGATCGCCGTTGATCCGGCTCTCCGGTATCCGGCTTAATTTATCTTCCAATGTGCGGCGCAGCTCCGTTACATACGCCGCGTCCCGGTCCAGGTTTTCCATGGCCTCATGCAGCGCAGCAGCCATACCCACAATGGCAGGCACATTCTCCGTACCGGCCCGCTTGCCCCGCTCCTGGGCGCCGCCTTCAATTACATTGGTCAGCGCCACCCCGCGGCGGGCGTACAACACCCCGGCGCCCTTGGGACCGTGGAACTTGTGCGCAGACAGGGACAAAAGGTCAATATCGCTCTGCGTGATGTTCAGCCGTGTATGCCCCACCGCCTGCACCGCGTCCGTATGGAACAGCACCCCGTGGGCACGGCAAATTTTGCCGATCTCTGCCACCGGCTGCAAGGTGCCGATCTCATTATTGGCGGCCATAATGGTTACCAAACAGGTGTTCTCGTCCAGAGCCGCTTCCAACTCCGCCGGGCGAACGATCCCGTTCTCATGCACCGGCAGCAGCTCTACGGTGAAGCCCTCTTTCTCCAGCGCCGCCAACGTGTGCAGCACCGCGTGGTGCTCAAAGGCGGAAGAAATGATCTTGGTCTTGCCCTTGCGACGACCGATAGCCGCCGCCGAGCGAATGGCCTGGTTGTCCGCCTCCGACCCGCCGGAGGTAAAATAAATCTCCTTGGGCGAGACGCCCAGGTCCGCAGCAATGCTGTCCCGGGCACTCTCCAGCGCTTCCTTGGCCCGCTGCCCTACAGAATGCAACGATGAGGGGTTGCCAAAATTCTCTTGCAACAGCGGCAGCATGGCCTGCACCGCCCGGTCACTCATTCTGGTGGTGGCCGCATTGTCCGCATACACCTGCATACCCGCACGCCCTTTCATCTAAACTTTGAATTAAAAAATACCACACAATGCATACCCTGTCAATAGGATTTAACATTTTTTGGGGATTATGCAGAGAGGGGAAGTATTACAGCTGCGGCAGGGACTGCTCCCACCGCATGATTCCTAAAAAAGACCCCGGCAGTGCAGGGGGGCGCACTGTCGGGGTACACACCTTGTTGGGCAGGAACCCAACATGGAGGGGGGCTAATTATTGGAAGTCAAACACATTGACCCAGCGGTCCAGCACTTCCCGCTCGCCGGGAATGTGCTTGGTGCTCTCAGAGCAGGCCACAATGGGCATCCACTGCTGCACCAACTGCTTGGGAATATCCGCTTTTTTGCAGAACAGCGCCAGGTACTTCTCTGCCACATCGCTCTGACCGCTAAGGGTAAAGGTCAGGTAGGTGCGGGCCGCGTCCGCAGAGGCGTTGCCCTGGGTGGCATGTGCCCAGTCGATAATGTAATACCGGCCATCCGGCGTCACGATCACATTGCTGGGGCAGTAGTCGCCATGGAGCACCTTTTTGTGGGGTTTCATCCCCTCCAAGCGGTTGTGCAGGTCATAGCGCAGGGTGGCCTCATAGTCGGAGGCGCTGATCTTGGCGTGCATTTTGTCCTTAATCTTATTCAGATGGGGGCAGGTTTTGCCCAAGATCTCCAACTGAATATCCACAAAGGTGTTCAGGTACTCGTCCTGCTTCTCCGGGTGCTGTGCCATCAGCTGGCTCAGAGGCGTACCCTCAATATACTCTCTGGTAATGGCCCACTTGCCGTCCACCTTGCTTACATTCAGCAGTTTGGGAATCCGCAGACCGGTCTCTTCTACCCGAGCCATATTCAGTGCCTCGTTAAGCACATCGGCCTTGGAAAAGGTCTCGTCAAACACCTTGACGACCTTGTCTCCGTCTTTATAGATAACTTTATGCTCGCGCTCTTTCAGTGCTTTCATACAGATAACCTCCCTTATTCTTTGCCGTAGTAGGCACGCAGATACATATCCTTAATTTCGCTCATCAGGGGCAGGCGGGGATTGGCGCCGGTGCACTGGTCATCGAATGCCTGCTCCACCATATCGTCCAGGGTGTCCAGGAAATGCTTTTCGTCCACGCCGTATTCCTGAATGCTCTTCTTAATGCCAACATAGTCTTTCAGCTCGTCGATCTTCTTGATCAGACCTTCCAGCTTGTCAGCATCCGTGCGACCCTTAACGCCAAGAGCGTCTGCCACCTCGGCATAGCGCGCCAGGGTGTGGGGGTGGTCATACTGGGGGAAGGTGCCCATCTTGGCAGGTACTTCCGCCGCGTTGAACCGCAGTACATAGTCGATCATCAGTGCGTTTGCCACACCGTGAGGCAGGTGGTGGAACGCGCCCAGCTTATGCGCCATAGAGTGGCACACACCCAGGAACGCGTTGGCAAATGCCATACCGGCCATGGTGGCTGCGTTGGCCATCTTCTCACGAGCCACCGGATCGTTGGGGCCGTTGTCGTAGGCGCGGGGCAGGTACTGGAAGATCATCTGCAAAGAGCGGATGGCCAGACCGTCGGTATAATCGGTAGCCATCATGGAAGCGTAAGCCTCCAGGCAGTGGGTCACTGCGTCAATACCGGAAGCAGCAGTCAGACCCTTAGGCGCAGTCATGTGGAAGTCTGCGTCCACAATCGCCATATTGGGCATCAGCTCATAGTCCGCCAGCGGGTACTTCACGCCGGTGCGCTCATCGGTAATTACGGCAAAGGGCGTTACCTCGGAACCAGTACCGGCGGAGGTGGGAACGGCGATAAAGTACGCCTTTTCGCCCATCTTGGGGAAGGTGTACACACGCTTACGAATATCCATAAAGCGCATAGCCAGATCCAGGAAGTCCACTTCCGGGTGCTCGTACATCACCCACATGATTTTGCCGGCGTCCATGGCGGAGCCGCCGCCAACGGCGATAATGCAATCCGGCTGGAAAGCGTTCATGGCAGCCACACCCTCTTTGGCGCAAGCCAGGGTGGGGTCCGGTGCCACATTGAAGAATGTGGTGTGGGTCACGCCCATTTCGTCCAGTTTATCGGTGATGGGCTTGGTGTAGCCATTTTTGTACAGGAAGCTGTCCGTAACAATGAATGCCTTTTTCTTCTGCATCACATTGCCCACTTCGTCCAGCGCCACCGGCAGGCAGCCTTTCTTAATGTACACCTTCTCCGGGGCACGGAACCACAGCATATTTTCCCTTCTTTCTGCAACGGTTTTGATGTTCACCAGGTGCTTGACCCCTACATTCTCAGACACGGAGTTGCCGCCCCAGGAGCCGCAGCCCAGGGTCAGGGACGGTGCCAGCTTAAAGTTGTACAGGTCGCCGATACCGCCGAAAGAGGACGGGGTGTTCACCAGCACACGGCAGGTCTTCATCTTGGCGGAGAATGCGTCCAGCTTCTCCTGCTCGGTCACAGCGTTCAGATATACGGAAGAGGTATGACCGTAGCCGCCGTCTGCAATCAGCTGGGCAGCCTTTTCCAGTGCGTCATTAAAGTTCTCGGATTTATACATAGCCAGCACCGGGCTCAGCTTTTCGTGGGCAAACTCCTCGCTAATGTCTACGCTCTCCACCTCGCCGATGAGCACCTTGGTCTCCTCGGGAATGGTCACGCCGGCCAGCGCCGCAATGGTCACCGGCTTTTGACCCACGATCTTTGCGTTCAGGGCGCCATTGATAATAATGGTTTTGCGCACCTTATCAATCTCGTCCGCTTTCAGGAAGTAGCAGCCTCGATCCTCAAATTCCTTGCGCACCGCCTTGTAGATCTTCTTATCCACAATGCAGCTCTGCTCGGAGGCGCAGATCATACCGTTATCAAAAGTCTTGGAATGGATAATCGAGTTCACCGCCAGCTTAATATCTGCGGTATCATCAATAATGGCAGGGGTGTTACCGGCGCCAACGCCCAGGGCAGGCTTGCCGCTGGAGTACGCGGCCTTTACCATACCGGGGCCGCCGGTTGCCAAAATGGTGTCTGCCTCTTTCATCAGCAGGTTGGTCATATCCAGAGACGGTGCGTCAATCCAGCTGATGATCCCCTCCGGCGCGCCGGCTGCCACAGCAGCGTCCAGCACGATCTTGGCCGCAGCAGTGGTGCTCTTCTTGGCCCGGGGATGGGGAGAGATGATAATGCCGTTACGGGTCTTCAGGCAGATCAGGGTCTTAAAGATGGCCGTAGAGGTGGGGTTGGTGGTGGGGATCACCGCCGCAATCACCCCCAGAGGCTCTGCGATCTTCTTAATACCGTAGGCCTTATCTTCCTCGATCACGCCGCAGGTTTTGGTGTTCTTGTATGCATTATAAATGTACTCTGCCGCGTAGTGGTTCTTGATGATCTTGTCTTCTACCAAGCCCATGCCGGTCTCTTCCACCGCCATCTTGGCCAGGGGAATTCTTGCCTTATTGGCAGCCATCGCCGCCGCAAAGAAGATTTTATCCACCTGCTCCTGGGTGTAAGTGGCGAACTCCCGCTGCGCTGCGCGCACACGGTCCAGCTCCGCCTCCAGCTTTTCTACGCTGTCGATGATTTCTCTTGCCATTTTATTGCCTCCAAGTTGTACTTACTATCATAGCGGTGTTCCGCTAATCCATCTATATCATACTGAAAAGCCTTTGCCTTTGCAAGCCTTTTGGGCACAAATCTACCATACCACTAAAAATTGATAATCTTTTAACGATGTTTTTGGGCATATTTTTGAATAATCGGAGATCGTTTGTTATAAAGTTCACAATATCATCCAGTTTCGGAACAATTTTCCGCCTTTTTCCCGGTGTTTCTCCCCTATTTCTCAAAACACGCCCACTATCGTGTTACACGGTTCACATTGTTTTTGGTGGAATTGCATAAAGCGGAATGGGCGTTTTTTGCTCGCGGGCGGCAGATTGCCGCCCCTACGAGGTTTTATGACCGATAGAATATAGTATTTGTAGGGCTCGATGCCCACATCGAGCCGCATTTATAAGCCCACAAAAAAACAGCGCCCGTCCGCAGACAGGCGCTGTTTGGCGTGGAACACTATTATTTTTTCGGCACCAGACGCTCTGTGCCGCCCATATACGGCTGCAAGGCCTTGGGCACCAGTACGCTGCCGTCTGCCTGCAAGTTGTTCTCCAGGAAGGCGATGAGCATTCTGGGGGGCGCCACCACCGTGTTGTTCAGGGTGTGGGCCAGGTAGTTGCCGTGCTCGCCCTTAATGCGGATCTTCAGGCGGCGGGCCTGGGCATCGGACAGGTTGGAGCAGGAGCCTACCTCAAAATATTTCTTCTGGCGGGGGGACCAGGCCTCCACGTCTACGCTCTTGACTTTCAAATCTGCCAAATCGCCGGAGCAGCACTCCAGGGTGCGCACCGGAATATCCAGGCTGCGGAACAGGTCCACCGTGTTCTGCCACAGCTTGTCGAACCACATTTTGCTCTCCTCCGGCTTGCAGACCACGATCATCTCCTGCTTCTCAAACTGATGGATACGGTACACGCCACGCTCCTCAATGCCGTGAGCACCCTTCTCCTTGCGGAAGCAGGGAGAGTAAGAAGTCAGGGTCTTGGGCAGCTCGCTCTCCGGGGTGATGGTATCAATAAATTTGCCGATCATAGAGTGCTCGGAGGTACCGATCAGGTACAGGTCCTCACCCTCAATCTTGTACATCATGGCGTCCATCTCGGCAAAGCTCATTACGCCGGTAACCACATTGGAGCGGATCATAAACGGCGGCACACAATAGGTAAAACCACGGTCGATCATAAAGTCACGGGCATAACTGATGACCGCAGAGTGCAGCCGGGCAATATCGCCCATCAGGTAATAAAAGCCGTTACCGGCCACCTTGCGGGCAGCGTCCAGATCAATGCCGTCAAAGCGCTCCATAATGTCCGTATGGTACGGCACCTCAAAATCCGGCACCACCGGCTCCCCAAAGCGCTCCACCTCTACATTTTCACTGTCATCCTTACCGATGGGTACACTGGGGTCAATGATATTGGGAATGGTCATCATGATCTTGGTGACCTGCTCGTTCAGCTCGTTGGCCTCTTTGGTCAGTTCTTCCAGCTCCTTGGCCTGATCCGCCACCTTTTGGCGCAGGGCCATGCCCTCTTCCTTCTTGCCCTGCGCCATCAAGGCGCCGATCTCCTTAGACAGCTTGTTGCGGTTTGCACGCAGCTCGTCCGCCTTGGTCATGGCAGCCCGACGACGCTCGTCCAGTTCGATGACCTGATCTACCAGGGGCAGCTTTTCGTCCTGAAATTTCTTTTTGATGTTCTCCTTTACCAGTTCGGGATTTTCCCGCACAAATTTCATATCCAGCATACTTTTATTCTCCTAACTTATTGGCCAAATCTTTTAGATCTTCATTGGAATAGAATTCAATTTCCAGCGTGCCTTTGCCCCGGCCGGGCACCACGCGCACCTTGCGGCCCAAGGTTTCCTTGAGCGCCAGTTCCACCTCGTCATAAAACGCGTCCCGTCGGGATCGGGGCTTGGGTGCCGCACCGGCTTCCTGCTGACTGCGCTTGGCCAGCTTTTCCACATCACGCACCGTAAGTTTGTGTGAAACGATTTGCTCCGCCGCCGCATGAATCAGCGCCTCGTTGGGCAGTCCCAGGAGCGCCCGGGCGTGGCCGGCAGAGATGGTGCCGCTTTTGGTCATCTCCCGCACCTCCGGGGGCAGCTTGAGCAGCCGCAGACTGTTGGCAATAGCCGGGCGGGACTTTCCCACGCTGGCTGCCACCTGATCCTGGGTAAAACCGCAGCGGTCAATCAGTGCTTGCAGCCCCTCCGCTTCCTCAATGGGATTCAAATCCTCACGCTGCAAGTTTTCAATAATGGCGATCTCCATGGTCTCCACATCGGACAATTCCCGGATCACCACCGGCACCTCTCGCAGTCCGGCGATCCGGCTGGCTCTGTATCGCCGCTCACCGGCCACCAGCTGATACCCGCCGCCGGGCAGGGGCCGCACCAAAAGGGGCTGCAACACGCCGTGCTGGCGAATACTCTCCGCCAATTCCTCCAACGCCGTTTCGTCAAAGGTCTTTCGGGGCTGCTCCTTGTTGGGTACGATCTCCTCTAAGGGCAGCGTGTTGTTTGCCACCAACTCATCAACGGAATTCTCTAAAAACAACTGGCCCAGTCCTTTGCCCAGGCCGGATTTTTTATTTGCCATCGCATTTCCTCCGCTTTTCCTATACCTATTATATTATAGAGCCGGGTCACCGCTCTGCTTAGCCACCTCGTCTGCCAACTTTTTATACGCAAAGCTGGCCTTACAGTATTTTTCATAATACAGCACCGGTTTGCCGTAGCTGGGGGCTTCTGCCAGCTTGACACTGCGGGGGATCATGGTGTGGTAGGTTTTGCCGGGGAAGTATTTCTCCACCTCGTCTACCACCTGCTGGGTCAGCTTTAACCGGCTGTCATACATGGTAAAGACCACCCCTTGCAGCTCCAAGTGGGGATTATAGTGCTGTTTGACCGTGCGCACGGTGCTGAGCAACTGGCTCAAGCCCTCCAAGGCGTAATATTCGCATTGCAGGGGTACGATCAGGGTGTCTGACGCCACCAGTGCATTCAGGCTCAGCAACCCCAAGCTGGGCGGGCAGTCAATAATAATGTAGTCATACTCCACCACCAGGGTGGCAATGGCTTTTTTTAGCGCACGAAACCGATCCTCCGTCTCCGCCAGTTCCAGCTCCGCGCCGGCCAAGTTCATGTTCGCCGGCAGCAAATCCAGGTTCTTAAAGGGCGTTTCGTGCAAAATCGCACGGGCAGGCTGGTTGTCCACCAAAATATCATAGGTGGAATACTCGATTTCGCTTTTATCCACACCTACGCCGCTGGTGCTGTTGCCCTGGGGGTCAACGTCTACCAGCAAAGTCTTTTTGCCCTTGGCGCCTAAAGCAGCCGCCAAATTGACGCAAGTGGTGGTTTTGCCCACGCCGCCTTTTTGATTAAAAATAGAAATGGTTTTTCCCATATCGGCACCTCCGATTGGTATTATACAACAAAGGCCCGTCCGCTTCAAGGGTTTCACGTGAAACAGCGCGTATTATTTTTGGAGATTTGTGGCTGTCGAATTTGCCCATACCATATCTTGTGGCGCCGTTTTCGTGTTTCACATGGAACAACATTGGGCAGCTTTTCCGGCGTGTTTCACATGAAACATATAAATTGAAAGCCCACACCATGTTTCACATGAAACACAGAATGGCCCGGCGTTGCCGCCGAGCCATCCCGTGTGATGAAAAGAGGAGAATATGTTAAAACGGTTTCCCGTTTTAAGCGGGTTTGTCTGCATTTGCAGAGGATTGTGTAGCGCTTTCGTCTGTATGCTTGGGTATGCGCACATGGAATTCGATATAATCGTCTGTCTCTGTTTTATTGCTTACCGCGTCAATACCGCTGGCTTGCATTGTGGCAATGGCCTTGTTTACAGTATTGACAAAGATACGCACATCTCGAAACAGAGGCACCACCTTGCGGCGATGCTTGTCCGCCGGCGCATCTTCGCCCAGCAAGTGCGCGATCATGGTTTCTGTCTGTTCTACATTCAGGTGGCGGTCGGTGACTGCCCTTAGCACCGTCCACATGACTTCCGGGTCGTCCACTTTCAGCAGTGCTCGGGCGTGGCGCTCCGTCAGCCCTTCTTTCTCAATATAGTACCGCACATCAGCAGGCAGTCGCAGCAGGCGCAGCTTGTTGGAGAGCGCTGACTGGCTCTTGCCCAGTTTTTTGCCGATCTCCTGTTGCGTCAGTCCAAAATGCTCGTGCAAATGTGCAATAGCCAGGGCTTCCTCAAAGAAATTTAAGTTCGCTCGCTGAATGTTCTCTAAAATGGAGATCACTGCGCTGTCCTGATAATCACAGTCCAGCACAATGCAGGGCACCGTTTGCAGGTTGGCCAAGATGGACGCCCGCAGCCGCCGCTCCCCGGCAATCAGCTCATAATAATCACTGTTGTTGATCCGCCGTGCCAGCAATGGCTGCAACACGCCGTTTTGCTGAATGGAGTCTGCCAGCCCCAGCATTTCCTCGCTGCTGAATTGCTTGCGGGGCTGGTAGGGGTTGGGCAGCAGCCGTTCCGTTGGGATCTCTACGATCTCTTTGGCCATGTCCTCATCTCCTTTGACTATACTGTATCACAGTTTAGAACAAAAAGAAAGACTTTCCCATCGGGGGAAAGTCAATCTAAAACCGCAGCTTCGACAGGCTTATAACGGCTTGGTATCTATTTTTTTAGGCTTTCGCGGGTATTTTGTCGGGGTTTGCGATATTTTTCGCACCACAACCAAATGACGGCTGTCTCCGCTTGGTAGTTTATATGAAACATTCTGTTCCAACTCCCCGCCAAGGGTCGCTATGGCACACTTTGCCGCCGCCACCTCGTCCTCCGCGCCTTTCAGCGCCAAGAATGCGCCGCCCACTTTCACAAAAGGCAGACAGTATTCGCACAGCACCGGCAGGGGCGCCACCGCTCTGGCGGTGGCAATATCGTACTGCTCCCGATAGTCCGGGTCTTTGCCCAAAATCTCCGCCCGCGCATGCACCAGCTCTGCCACCAGCCCGCAGCCATGGAGCACATCTTTCAGGAACACCAGCCGCTTATGCAGACTGTCTGCCAGGGTCAGATCCAGATCCGGCCGGGCGATCAGCAGCGGCAGACCGGGAAACCCGGCACCGGTACCCACATCAATCACCCGAGCATTTCTCGGTATCTCCACAAAACGCAGCGGCTCTATGGAGTCGATAAAATGCTTTTCCAGTATGCCATCCGGATCGGTAATGCCGGTCAGATTCATTTTTTCGTTCCACGCCACCAGTCGCTGGGCATACAGATCCAGACGTTGGGCTGCGTAGCCGTCCACAGCAATATTTAGCTCTTCAAGCAGTCGGGATAATTTCTCCGTGTCGATCATAGGCTCTCCAATAGAATGTGCAACGCTGCCACATCCGCCGGGTTGACCCCGCTGATCCGGGCAGCCTGCCCCAAGTTTTCAGGGCGAACAGCAGCCAGCTTTTCCTTCGCTTCCAGCCGCAGGCCGGTGAGTTTGCTGTAATCTATATCCGCCGGTATCCGCTGGGCCTCCACCCGGCGCAGCTCCTTAATCTGCTGCTCCTGACGGGCAATGTACCCGGCGTATTTAATGCCGATCTCTACCTGTTCAAACACCGCTGCCGGCAGGTCCGGCCGTTTCGGATCCACCGGTGCCAAATCTGCGTAGGTCAGTTGGGGGCGCCGCAGCAGTTCCTCCAGCTTGCAGCCGGTTTTTAGGGGTGCCGTGCCCTTAGCAGTCAAGATTTGCTGAATGGTGTCGGTCAGTGGCACGCTCACCTGCGCCACCCGCTGCCGTTCTTCTTCAATCAGCCGTTGTTTTTCCAAGTATTGATCATACCGTTCCTGTGAAATCAGTCCCACCCGGTAACCGGTAGGTGTCAGTCGCCGATCGGCGTTATCCTGGCGCAGCACCAAACGGTACTCGCTGCGGCTAGTCATCATACGGTAGGGGTCTGTGCAGCCCTTGGTCACCAAATCGTCGATCAGGGTGCCAATGTAGCTGCTGCCCCGATCCAGCACCAGCGGCTCCCGTCCCAGCACCAACATAGCGGCGTTGATCCCGGCCACCAGCCCCTGGGCGGCGGCTTCTTCGTAACCGCTGGAGCCGTTAAACTGCCCCGCACCAAACAGCCCGGGGAAGTCGTGAAACTCCAAGCTGGCTTTCATGGCCCGCGGGTCCACGCAGTCGTACTCAATGGCGTAGGCGGTGCGCATCACCTGGGCGTGCTCCAAACCGGGAATGGTGTGGATAAACGCCAGCTGCACATCCTCCGGCAGGGAGGAGGACAACCCTTGCAGGTACATTTCTTCCGTCTTTTCGCCGCACGGCTCCACAAACAACTGGTGCCGTTCCCGATCAGAGAAGCGCACCACCTTGTCCTCAAAGCTGGGGCAGTACCGCGGGCCTTTGCCCTCAATTTTGCCACTGTACATAGGGCTGCGGTCCAGGTTGTCTAAGATCACCTGTTTGGTGGCAGCATTGGTGTAGGTGATGTGACACACCACCTTGTTCTCCGGCGGTGTATCCGTCTCAAAGCTAAAGGGCACCGTGCGGTCGTCGCCGGGCTGCACTTCCATTTTGTCAAAATCCAAACTGCGGGCGTTCACCCGGGAAGGGGTGCCGGTCTTGAACCGGCGCAGCGGCAGACCGGCAGCTTTCAGGCTGTCGGTCAGGGCGTTGGCGGCGTGCATGCCGTCCGGGCCGGAGGCATACCACGCATCGCCCACAAAAATTTTGCCGCCGAGGTTCGTGCCGGTGGCAAGCACCACGCACTTGGCGGTGTATTCGCCGTGCAGCTGGGTGACAACGCCCTTCACATGGCCGTTTTCCACTTCCAGCGCCACCACCTCGGCCTGATGGATGGCCAGACCCGGGGTCTGCTCCAGCGCGTGCTTCATGTACTCGTTGTAGCGGCGGCGGTCGGTCTGCACCCGCAGTGCGTGCACGGCGGGGCCTTTGCCCTTGTTCAGCATCCGGCTTTGCAGATAGGTGGCATCTGCCGCCAGACCCATTACGCCGCCCAGTGCGTCCACCTCCCGCACCAGCGTTCCCTTGGCGGTGCCGCCAATGCTGGGGTTACAGGGCATATTGCCGATGGCGTCCAGACTCATGGTAAAGACGGCGGTTTTTGCGCCCAGCACAGCAGCTGCGTGGGCGGCTTCGATGCCCGCATGGCCAGCGCCGATGACGATGACATCATATTCTCCTAAGTGGTTCATATACTTTCGGGTTTCCTCTAATCAATGATTTGAATTTATTTCCCCACACAGAACCGCTCGAACACCTGTTCGATGACGGCTTCCGAGGCGTTTTCGCCGGTCAGGTCGCAGAGCGCGTCCAGCGCATCATCCACGCAGACCGAAACGGCGTCCAGCCCAAAGCCGCCTGCGGCAGCATCCAGTGCACCGGCCACAGCGTCCCGCGCACGCAGTGCGGCGGAAAGCTGACGCTGGCCGGACAGACTGGCGGCATGGGGGTCGATCTGGCTGGTACCCAGCAGGCGAGCCACCGCAGCGGAGATCACCTTGCGGCTCTCCTCCTCCTGACAGCACACCGGCAGCACCATGGCAAAGTACGGGGCGATGAGCTCCGCACCAAATTGCGTGGGTTTATCTTCCTTGTTCACCAGGGCAATGGCCGGGCGGCCCGCACAGCGCCGGGCCAGCTCCAGATCCTCCCGGGTAGGCGGCTCCGAGCCATCGAACACCGCCAGGATCAGGCCAGCCTCTTCCAGTTTCTTCCAGCTGCGGCGGATGCCCTCCGCTTCAATGGCGTCCTCGGTCTCGCGCAGACCGGCGGTGTCAAAAAGGTTCAGCCGGATATCCCCCAGCTGCACCGCCTGCTCTACCACGTCGCGGGTGGTGCCTGCCACCGGGGTGACGATGGCACGGTCGAACCCGGCCAGCAGATTCAGCAAGGTGGACTTGCCCGCATTGGGGCGGCCCACGATGGCACAGTCCACGCCCTCGCGCAGGACGGTGTCCGCTTGATAGTTGCGGATCAGCCCGTCCAGCGTCTCCTGCACGCTGCCCAGAACGCTGCGCAGATGGACTTCGTCCAGCTCCGGCACATCTTCCTCCGGGAAATCCACCCAGGCTGCCAGATGGGCCTGCAGGGCGGTGAGGGCATCCTTCTGTTCCCCGATCTTGCGGGCCAGCGCACCGGACAGGGCCGCATTGGCCAGCGCTGCCCCCTGCCGCCCGTCGGCCGAGATCAGATCCATGACCGCTTCGGCCTGCGTCAGGCCCAGTTTGCCGTTCAGGAACGCACGGCGGGTGTACTCGCCGGGGGCCGCCGGCTGCGCACCGGCTGCCAGACAGGCCTCCACCAGACGGCGTGCCACCGCACTGCCGCCGTGGCAGGAAAGCTCCACCACATCCTCGCCGGTATAGCTGTGGGGCGCACGGAAAAACAGAGCCACGCCCTCGTCAAATTCCTCGCCGCCGTCCACAAAATGGCCGAACAATGCTGTGTAGCCTTTTGCCTGCGCCACCTTTTTGCCCGGGTTTGCCGGGCGGAACACCCGCTCTGCCACGGCATAGCTCTGCGCACCGGACAGGCGCACCACCGCGATGCCGCCCGCACCGGGGGCTGTGGCAATGGCTGCAATGGTCGTTTCCTGCATAGTCGGTTCCTTTCAGTGCTCCAGCTGCCGCTGGATGCGGTAATGTTCTTCCTTGGCCTGATACATCTGCTGTTCGGCCTGTCGGATCAGCGTGTCCAGATCCATGCTGCCTGCATTCTGGGTGACCACCCCGATGGCTGCCGAACAGCCTTTCTGTTCCAATGCCCGGATCAGCTCGTCCGTCGCTGCGCGCACCGCTGTTTCCGGCTCGTCCTGCACAAAGGCCACAAATTCGTCCCCGCCGGTACGGTAACAGTTGTCCCGGCCGAAACGACCCTGCAGTTCCAGCGCCACAGTCTGCAGCATCTGGTCCCCTTTTTTGTGGCCGCTGGCGTTGTTCAGCTCATGCAGGCCGTTTACGTCCACATACACACAGCTGAGGGACACCGTGCATTTTTTCGCCCAGCTGTCCCGGCTGCTCTCGTAGGCATTGCGATTCTGCATATTGGTCAGGATATCAAAGTTGGCAAACCGGCGCAGCCGGAGCTCGGACAGGAAATTCTGGTGCATGGAGACCATCATAAAGCTGGAAATGATGCTGGACATCATCCCGAACACCACACAGTCGATGATGTCAATGACCGCGATCCGCCCGGTCTTAACGTGCAGCGCCAGCCCGATGAAGATCACCGCAAAGAACAGGATGTTGCTGATATGCTGCACCGGCGGCATCACGAACAGAAGCGGCACGGCCAGCAGAAATGCGATGAAACTGACCGAAAGCTCCTCCGGCGAGTCCTTCATGATCAGCATGCCCAGCAGATACAGCTGCGCCTCGAAAGCATACATCAGCCAGTCCAGCAGCAGACCGTTATCCTCCGGAAGCATCATTTCGATCGCCAGCAGCACCAGACAGCCGACAAACGAGAGGAGATAATATCCCCGATTGGCGCGCAGCGCCCCGAGCCCGCCGAGCAGGCAGATGATGACCAGCAGAAAGATACCGGCTATGATCAGATAGGCACGCAGCTTCTTCCGGTTGTCCTTGCGGATCTCCGGCAGACAGGCCTGGTACTCTTCCGGTTCCAACCCGGCATAGAAAAGCATCTGATGTAGTTTGCCCACGCCTGTGTTCATCCCTTTCCTTCGGCCGTCTTTCCAGCGGACGACATCCCTCATTTTATTTTTTATTCTACCACGTTTCCGTCCAAAAAGATACACCCCGTGTCGGTTTTCCACCGGCTCCGAAAAGTCCGTGGAAAAAGCCGTGCCGTTTTTGCACAGACCGGAGCGCAAAAATGCCCCCTGCATCAATTGCAGGAGGCATTGCATGGTTCAGGGGTTACAGCTCGATCTTGCCAAAGCTGAAATCAGCAAAATCATCCACGCGCTCGGTGCGCTTGGGTGCCACCGGTGCGGCAGTCTCGGCATCGCGGGGCGCATAGGTGCGCTCCGGCACACCGGAAGGACGGGGCCCACGGTTGCCGCCGTTGCGGCTGCCGCGGTAACCGCCG
>ERZ773106.1086-NODE-1086-length-22198-cov-4.681479_pt1 | contig 22198 bp, 15 predicted proteins | sample MGYA00580572_ERZ773106 | MGnify/ENA primary metagenome ERZ773106 (study PRJEB29015, sample SAMEA2737868) | human gut metagenome | biome: human gut; feature: human-associated habitat; material: faeces | place: China | collected 2012 ... | reverse complement strand
AAGACTTCGAGGACGGGAAAGATCTTGCAAACCCGTGTGAGACGTCGGTGTTTAGGTCGCGTACTTTGCGACCTTATGCACCGCTACGTCGAACCCGGAGCGAGAGCACGTTTGCACGCACTTTAACCGCCGTCGGAGCCACCCCAACCACCCAAAAATCTGCTAAAATTCCCTTAGAATCTTAATTTCTTAGGATCTAACATGCTTGCAGTTAAATAATCTGCCTGTATTCTGCATGTATCTGGAAATAAAAATGCAAATTATCAGAAATTTTGATCTTACTTCTCAGCCAGTTCTTTCTCATAAATCTCAATCACCTGCTTCATCGCATCTGGTCCCGGAGCACCGATCGTCACACGCTTCTGTACACAGGTCTTCATGCTGATTGCCTCATAGACATCCTCCTCGAATACCGGGCTGATGCTCTTGAACTCCTCAAGGCTCAGATCATCAAGTGCACAGTTCTTCTCGATACACATCAGAACCAGCTGACCAACGATTCCATGCGCATCACGGAACGGAACACCATGATTTACAAGGTAATCTGCTGCATCCGTCGCATTCGTGAAACCGTTCTTTGCGCTGTCTTCCATGCGGTTCTTGTTGAATGTCATCGTGGAAATCATTCCGGTGAACAGAGCCAGACTTCCCTTTACGGTATCAATCGCATCAAAGGTCAGCTCCTTATCCTCCTGCATATCCTTATCGTAAGCTAACGGAATTCCCTTCATCACCGTCAGAATCGACATCAGCGCGCCGTATACACGACCAGCCTTTCCGCGAACCAGCTCTGCGATATCCGGATTCTTCTTCTGTGGCATGATACTGCTTCCGGTGCTGTACGCATCGTCGATCTCAACAAAACGATACTCATTGCTGTTCCAAATGATGATCTCCTCGCAGAAACGGCTCAGATGCATCGCAATCGTAGAGAGTGCGGACAGAAGCTCAATCACATAGTCACGGTCAGAAACAGAATCCATACTGTTTAAAGTTGGACCGTAAAAATCAAGCAGGCTGGCAGTCAGTTCACGGTCAAGCGGATAAGTCGTTCCGGCAAGTGCGCCTGCGCCGAGCGGGCAGTAGTTCATTCTTTCGTAAATGTCATGCAGGCGGCTTCTGTCACGCTTAAACATTTCAAAATAAGCGCCGAAGTGATGTGCAACCGTAACCGGCTGTGCCTTTTGTAAATGTGTAAAGCCCGGCATATAGGTTTCGGTATTTTCCTTCATGATTTTTAAAATCACTTCCATGAGTTCTTTGACTTCCTGATTGACGTTTAAGACCTCATCACGTGTATAAAGGCGCATATCCAGTGCAACCTGGTCGTTACGGCTTCTTCCGGTGTGCAGCTTTTTGCCGGTGTCACCGATGCGCTCAATCAGAGTTGCTTCCATAAAGGTATGAATATCTTCATATTCGTCTGTAATTTCAAGCTTACCGCTTTTAATATCGGAAAGGATTCCGTTTAATCCGTCAACAATTTTTTTGCTTTCGTCTTCTGAAATGATACCCTGCTTTCCGAGCATTGTTGCATGGGCAATACTGCCGCGGATATCCTGTCTGTAAAATTTCTGGTCAAAAGAAATAGAAGCGTTAAAGTTATTTACAAGCTGGTCCGTTTCCTTTGTGAATCGTCCTCCCCAGAGTTTCATAGTGTCCTCCATTCTGCCGTTTTGGCGCTGTAATTTTGTGTAAGTTTTTAAGTAATGCTTATTTGGTATCGTCCGTAATATCCATATTTTCAAAATCATCTAAAGTGTCAATATCTACCGGAGGGGCAGTATCTTGTTTTATTTGATTAATGTCGGACTGTGTCATGATAACTTTTGTCTTGCGGTGCATGAATAATGTGTCTGTTTCAGAAAGATATTCCTGAAGCAGCGGTGGAAGTTTTGTGGTGTCAATCTTTCCATTAACCCGGTATTTTCCGAATAAATGTACCGCAACTAATATAATAATGCATAAAAGTGTAATTATGCAACCCTTAATCAGATTTACCGGCATATATTTTAGTACAATTGTGTGTTCTCCGGCTGAAACAGAAACTGCAAGCAGGGCATCTTTTACTGCATAAGTATTCACTTTTTTACCGTCTATATAAACACTCCAGCCGCCGTCATACGGAATTGAAAACAGCATTGTGCTGTCGCTTTGTGCCGTTACGGTGCCTTCTATTTTCGTATCAGAGTGTGAGGTGATGTTTAATCCGCCGTTATTTAAAATGTTATAGGCGTTGATAAAACGCTCTTCTTCTAACGTATAAACGGAAAGACCCATTGGGGTATCGCCGTATACTTCAATGGAATCGGCAGTTGTAACATAGCCGATGTCAATTAAATGATTGCCGTTTTTTAATCCGGAGTAGTTATTGACCGATCCGTTGACTTTAACACCGACAGAATCGACATTTGTACCGGATACGGCAAGATACATATGACCGTTTTTAATCGGTTCAATATTAACATCTGTTTCCGATGTATATTCGTAAGTCAGCGTAAAGACATTGGCAATGCCTGTGGCAGCCTTAATCAGGCTGTTCTGGCTTTCAATGCCGTTATACATCGAACTGGTTGTCCATTCATCTTCAAAATTCGCCGGTACGAGATAACCCAGTGGCAGTGTATAATTATTTTTATAAATAAATTCACCGTCACTTCCGGTCACATACTGTAATAGCCGGCTTTCTGCCAGATGCTGGTTACTGATAACATATTTTACGGAAAACAAAGAATTTGTCACCATTGTAGCGCCTTCATATCCATACGCATTCGTAGAATGTTCAAAGCCCAGATAACCGAATAAATCGGAAATGCCTGCATTGGATGTTGATGAAAATGTCGCTACAGAGTGATAATTGTGCCATGCCCCGTCATTTTTGGAGCGCGCGCCCGTTACCTTATCCATGCGGTAAAAGGTGGAATCCGATGCGGCAATCGTATCGGTAACCGTTTCCACGGCATCGTAATCGAGCAGATAAGCGGTACGGTTGGTTGTGCCAAGACCTGTCGATTCCATATTCATGGTACATTCAATAATGCTGACGGCAAATGCTGCAAATAAAATAACCGGAATTTTAAAGCTTGTCCGGCGGTGAAGCTGAATCAGCAAGGCGTAAGCTAAGATAAATGCACCGCTGATATAAACGCTCTTTGCATCGTAAGTGCTGTCTGTCGTAAACATCTGCTCAATTACAAATAAAAGTCCGACAGCAATCCACACAGCCGCTGCCAGCTGTTTGTCTGTTGTTTCTTTTAAATAGTAAAAGGCTTCAAATGCCATCGTCAGCACAAAGAAAACGTAGATAAAGGACTGACGGCATGGCAGGCTGTTCGGATAATGGAATCCGTGCCAGATGAAATTAAAAATGTTAATGTTAAATGCCAGCAAAAAGACCAGTAAAATACAGAATTTTCCGATACGTTCTCTTGGCTGAATCTTTTTATTCATGGCATACAGCGGAATCAGTAAAAAGATAAAGACACCGCAGTAAATGTTCGGATAGTGGTCCAGTCCCAGATGTACCGGAATGTTTATCAATTGTCTGGTAAGCATTTCAAGCATGGAAAAATACACGCTTAACGTTTTCGGGAAAGACACGTCACTGGAAGCGGATAACGAGAATGTATACAGCTCCGGCAGTAACAGACAGGCAGACAGGCCGCCCGCAAGCAGGGAGTATACGCACCAGTGAATAAATTTCTTTAAATAAATGCGCAGATGGCGTGTGCCGTTGTAAGAAACCATTAAAACAATGAAATACAATACAACTGCCATACATACCATGATTGCAATATAGTAATTGGTGAAAATGCAAAGTCCGAGACTGATACAGTACAGCAGGCATTTATTTTCATTGACCAGACGTTCCAGTCCCAGCATAATCAGCGGTACTAAAATAACGCAGTCCAGCCACATAATATTCCAGCTGTATGCGGCAACGAAGCCGGAGAGTGCATAAAATGTTCCGAATAATGCAATCGAACAGCTTTTTGTGTGAAAATGCTTTGCAATATAATATGCAAAGGAGACAGAAGCTGCTGCCAGCTTTACAATAATCATTGCATTCATGATTTCAATCATGGAACGCTGCGGAAACAGTGCAATCAGCCAGTTGGCAGGACTTGCAAGATAGTAGGCAAACAGGGAAGTGAAATTCGTTCCCATGCCGATATCCCATGAGTAGGTCAGGCTTTCGCCGCTTCGGATTTTATGCCAGAATTCCGAAAAAAACGGTGCATACTGATGATACATATCAGAACGCAGATAGCAGTTTGAACCAAATGGGAAAATGTCGCGCACATAATACAGTGCAGCCAAAATAATAACCGGAATCAGAAATGCCATTACAAAGGTAATATTACCGCTTGGAATGGAACCGTTCTCATCATCCAGCAGTGAAAAATGGAATCTTTTCTTAGTGTCAGCCTTTGCTGACTTGATTTTCTTTGACAAGATGCGCCTCCTCGAATCATAATAATAATTTATTTTACTATAATGGGAAATTTCTGTAAACATTTTGTTAAATAAAATGTTTCTGGTACTTTCGTTTGTTTTGTGATTTTCTGCTTGTAATCTACGATTGATTTCGGTAAAATAAAAAATGAGCACAAAGGGGGCTTTATACTTGTAAAAAATAAAGTATAAGGAGATGTGGTCAATGAAAAAAGAACAGGTTATTAAAGCTGCTGCCATTGCAGCCGTAATTTTAATTTCAGGGGTGTTTTATACAGTAAAACAGCAATCTGAAACCGGGGCAGCAAAGGCAGCGGTTGTGCATACGGAAGAATCTGTTACACAGGAAGAAACAGAAAACACACAAAATGTAACCGGGCAGGAAGAACAGAAAGCACTTTGTTACGTATATATCTGTGGGGCGGTTGTAAGTCCCGGTGTATATGAAGTTCCGGAGCATACAAGAATTTATGAAGTTGTTGAACTGGCGGACGGTTTTACGCCGGAAGCAGATGATACGGTATTAAATCTTGCAGAAAACGTGTTGGACGGGCAGAAACTCTATATTCCCAAGCAGGGAGAAATAACAGAAAAAGCAGATACGGCACAGGATGTGCAAGGTGTGGGGAAAGTGAATATTAATACAGCAGATAAAACGGCGTTGATGACACTTCCGGGAATCGGAGCGTCTAAAGCGGAGGATATTATACAATACAGAAAAGAAAACGGGTCTTTTCAAAAAATTGAAGATATTAAAAAAATTTCCGGTATTAAAGATGCTGCGTTTAACAAAATCAAAGAGTTGATTTGTGTTTGAGAAAACCTGCAGGCCGGAGGGATGAGGAGAAACATGGCAAACAAAGTTTTAGTAGTGGATGATGAAAAGCTGATTGTAAAGGGATTAAAATTTAGTCTGGAACAGGATGGCATGCAGGTAGAATGTGCATATGACGGAGAGGAAGCACTGGAATGTGCCAGAAAGAATTCATATGATATGATTCTTTTAGATATTATGCTGCCCAAAATGGATGGCATGGAAGTGTGCCAGCAGATACGTGAATTTTCAGATGTTCCGATTATTATGCTGACTGCAAAGGGTGAGGATATGGACAAGATTCTCGGTCTGGAATACGGTGCAGATGACTATATTACAAAGCCTTTTAACATTTTAGAGGTAAAGGCACGGATTAAGGCAATTTTACGCCGGAATTCAAAGGCATCAGCCAAAACGGAAGCAAGCAGCCGGATTGAAACGGGAGATATGCGTATGGACTGTGACAGCCGCAGTTTATTTATCCATGATAAGGAAGTGTATCTTACGGCAAAAGAATTTGATTTACTGGAATTACTGGTGTTAAATCCCAATAAAGTTTACAGCCGGGAAACACTTCTTAATACGATCTGGGGTTATGACTATCCGGGGGATGCACGGACAGTAGATGTACATGTACGCCGTCTGCGTGAAAAGATTGAAGAAAATCCGAGTGAGCCAAAGTATGTTCATACTAAGTGGGGAGTAGGATATTATTTCAATGTTTAAGAATTTAAAACCGGATCGGTTAAAAATCGTAAAATTTCATAAAAAAAGTCTGCCGGAACTTGTAAGATTGGTTTTTAGAAAACTCAAAAGTGCAAGGGTGCGGCTGTTTATGATACTGGCAGTCTTTTCAATTGTGCCACTGTATTTCGTGGATGTCATGATTCCATATTATTACAGAAGCTCCATGATTAAGGACAGAAAGGCAGACCTGCAGACGAAAGCAGCTGTCGTTGCCGGAGAGTATGCCGATTTTGAGTCGCTTGCCGAGGCAGAAAAAGCCGGTATGTATAATCAGATGGTGCGCTACTCCGCATTTGAAACCATGCGTATCCGTGTTATTAATACGAATTTTGTCATACAGTCGGATTCTTATTCTTTTGAAACAGGAAAGACGATTATTAATTCACGTGTCATCAGCGCATGTAATTCCAAAAAGAGTTTTTCAGGATATGATAAAACAACCGGAACAATAGAAGCTGTTGTGCCGCTGTACAATAAAAATAATGAACTCATGGGGATACTTTCTGTGGGTGTTGATGTTTCCGAGATTGATAAGTTCCAAAGCGAGGTTAGTTACCGTACCGGAATTATCCGAACGGCATTGGTAACGATACTGTTGGCAGGAGCATATATTATATCCAAGCTGTATGGAAAGACATTAAGAAAGCAGTTTCATACGGTCGAGGAAATTGCAAATGGACATACAGAAAAAAGGCTCAGCATAAAAGGCGACACACAATTACAGGATTTTGCCCGCAATTTTAATCTGATTATGGATAAGGCAAGTGTATTAGATGAGAGCCGTCAGGAATTTGTATCTAATGTGTCACATGAATTAAAGACGCCGATTACATCGATTAAGGTGCTGGCAGATTCCCTGAATTTGCAGGAAGATGTGCCGATTGAACTGTATAAGGAGTTTATGCAGGATATTGTCAATGAAATTGACCGCGAAAGTAAAATTATTGACGATCTGCTTTCGCTTGTGCGGATGGACAAGCCGTCCGGTGCGATGAATATTTCGTCTGTGAATCTGAATGAATTAATGGAGATTGTGCTTAAGCGTTTAAAGCCGATTGCACAGAAAAAGAATATCGAACTGCTGTTTGAAAGCTTCCGCCCGGTCGTTGCAGAAATTGACGAAGTCAAGTTTACACAGGTTGTATCCAATCTTGTTGAAAATGCGATAAAGTACAACAATTTAGACGGCTGGGTGCATGTAGCCCTAAATGCCGATTATCAGTATTTTTATGTGCGTGTAGAGGATTCGGGAATTGGTATCCCGAAGGAAAATCAGGATATGGTATTTGAACGCTTTTACCGTGTGGATAAGGCACGTTCCAGAGAAACCGGAGGAACGGGTCTGGGACTTGCAATTGTAAAGAAAATTATCCTTATGCACCACGGAACGATAAAAATGCACAGCGAAGAAGATGTAGGAACGACATTTACGGTCAGAATTCCGTTAAATTATGTTCAGTCCGATACAGAACAGGAGGGACGGCTTTCGTGAAAAAAATAGTTGGATATATACTGGTTTTATTGCTGGCTGTCAGCAGTTGTTTTGCGTATACCGGATGTCAGAAAAACACATCGGAAAGTCAGGTGTATAAAGTTTACTATATGAATAGTTCGGCCAATAAACTGGTAGAAAAAACATATAAAACGGAAACATCAGATACGCTGGTGCTGATGCGGGAATTGATGCAGCAGATGAATACACGTCAGAAAAAGGAAGACTGTGAAGTCATTAAGCCGGAGCAGGTCCGTTTAGACCATGTGACTTTTGATTCGTCCAAAAGCACGGCGAATATTTATTTCAGCAGGGAATATAACGAATGTGACAATTCTGTTAAACTGCTTTTAAATGCGGGAATTGTAAAAATGCTCACACAGATTAACGGTGTTTCTTATGTGCAGTTTTATGCGGACGGCAGTGTAGCGGAGTACCCTGACGGAACGCAGATCGGACTGCTGTCCATGGAAGATTTAGTCGATGACTCGAATGAAGCAATGGGAAATATTGAATGGAAGAATCTCAATTTGTATTATGCAGACAAGCTTGGGGATAAACTGGTAAAAACATCGGTTGCAGTCGCTTACAGCAAGAACGTATCCTTGGAAAAAATGGTTGTAGAACGGCTGATTAAAGGTCCTTCTGATACGTCGGTATATGCAACACTGCCAACGGATTTAAAACTGCTCAATATTTCCGTAAGTAACCGCGTGTGTTATGTCAATTTAAGCACGACATTTTTAACGGAAATGGTTAACGTGTCCAATGAAATACCGGTGTATTCTATTGTGAATTCATTGTGTGAACTGGATAGTGTGGATGCTGTTAAAATTATGATTAACGGGGACTCCAGTAAGACATTCCGTGAAAGCATCAGTTTAGATAGTACATTTACATTTAATGAAGCAATTGTAAGTTCATAAATGCATTATGCATAAAACAGGAGGGGATTTTATTAAAAGACCGATGGTATTTGCGGCACTTGTCACGGTATATATTGCGCTGTGTATGACTGCTGCAGGCAAAATATATCTGCTTTTGGGGCTGCTTGTTATGACGGCAGCAGTTTTGGTAATTGTTAAGAGAACAGGCAGGAAATGGACTGTCTGCCTGTCCTTTCTTTTTTCTTTGATTTCTTATGGAATAATCTCTGTCCGGTCAAAACCGGCATCCTTTGATTCCGTTATACAGCAAAAAGCACAAAAAAGTACGGTTACAGGAACGGTCTGTGCCGTGGAACAAAAAGATGGATATGACTGTATTATATTAAAAAATACAACGGTATCCATACAGAATAGCGACAAAACTGAAAATCCGGAAGAAAGAGCAGGAAAGCTTCTTGTATCCATTGTTAATACATATTCTGATAAAGGCGGGGTACAGGGGGATGGAAAAACGGTGTCAGAAGTTGAGATTGCACCCGGTGATATGCTTTTAGTGTCCGGAACATTAAAGTGTTTTGAAACTTCACGCAATGAGGGCGGTTTTGATAGCAGAATGTATTACAAATCTATCGGGATTCATTATAAAATGACAGCCGAAGATGTGACGGTGCTTACCAGGAAAAGACAGACGGCAGGCTATTTGTTATCAGAATTACGCTTGAAAATTAAAGAAGTCTATGAACAGATTGGCACAAAAGAAAAGGCAGGTTTGTACAGCTCGATTGTTCTCGGCGACAAGAGCAGTCTGGATGGTGATATTAAAAAGCTTTACCAGCGCAACGGCATTGCACATCTGCTGGCAATCAGCGGACTGCACATATCGCTTGTGGGAATGGCATTATACAGGCTGCTGCGCCGCGCAGGAACGTCATATGTATTTTCTTTTGCGGCAGGAACGCTTTTTATAACCGGATATGTTCTGATGACAGGAAATACGCTGTCAGGACTGCGGGCATTGGTGATGTGTCTTTTGATGATGTATGCACAGGTGCTAGGAAGAACATATGATATGCTGTCTGCGTTAAGTACAGCAGCAGTGATGTTTATCTGGAATAATCCATACGTGTTGTATAACAGCGGCTTTTTGCTGTCTTTTTGTGCAATAATGGGAATTGCGGTCGTTCTGCCTGCGTTGAAACGTGTTTTTCTGCCGGATTGTCTGCAGAGTAACCATGCAGAAAAACGGTGTTTTATAGATACACTGAGGGATACTGTAAAAGCTTCTTTTTTAACCAGTTTTTCTGTTACGGCAGCAACGCTGCCGGTCATTTTGAATTGTTATTATGAATTTCCTTTATATAGTGTATTTTTAAATCTTCTGGTGATTCCGTTGATGCCGCTTGTCATGTTATGCAGTGTGAGTGCTGGTGTTACAGGACTTTTTTGTAAACCGGCAGGTGTGTTTTTACTGGGAACAGCCCATTTTATTTTAGAATTTTATGAAGTTTTATGCGGAACAGCTGGAAAACTGCCGTATGCAAGAATTGTTGCAGGAAAGCCAAAGCTATGGCAGTGTGTAGTATATCTGTTGGTTTTGGCACTGTTTGTCGTATTATCGCATTCTCCGTCGGATTTTTGGAAGAAACTTCTTTTTAATGCAACGCACAGAAAGAGGAAAGGAGCTGCACATTTTAATAGAATGACAAAAAGTACAGGAAATACAGAGCCTAAAAATACAAGAACTATTGAATCTGAAAAAACAACAAAAGGTGAATGTGCTGCAGAATTAAAAAAATCAGCAGAGAACACAAAAACAGTGAAATATTCAAAGATTGTAAAAAAGTGTGAGCTAATATTTTTAGCTGTTGCTATCATGATTATCATGCTGCCGAAAAAGCCGTCTTTTGAAATTGACATGCTGGACGTGGGGCAGGGGGACGGCATCTATATGATGACACCGGAAGGTGAAACGTATCTATTTGACGGCGGGAGCAGTGATGAGAAAAATCTGGCACAAAATACGCTGGTACCGTTTTTAAAATCCAAAGGTGTTGCGCGGATAGATTATGCACTGGTCAGTCACACCGATACAGACCATATCAGCGGCATTATGGAACTGATGCAGGGAGATGAAATTACTGTCGGGGCAGTGCTGCTGCCGGAGGCATTGAAAAATTGTGATGATACAAATTACATTAAATTTATCAAGATTGCGCAAGACTGTAATATTCCGGTGTGGCATGTCAAAACCGGAGATTTTGTCGGAAACAGTCAGGTTACGGTGCAGTGTCTTCACCCGGAAATATCATACCACACGGATTCAGTGAATGATATTTCGGCGGTTTACCGGATTGACTATGGAGAATTTTCTATGCTGATGACGGGGGATGCAGGAATAAACGTTGAAAATGAATTGCTGGAAAATGGTGTATTATCGCCGGTTACGATTTTAAAGACCGGGCACCACGGTTCAAAAAGTGCCAGCAGTGAAGCATTTTTGGAGAAAATCCGTCCACAGGCGGCACTGATTTCATGCGGGGTCAATAACCGTTATCACCATCCGTCGGAGGAAGTAATACAGCGTTTAAAAAAAATGGATATACAGACAAAGGTAACGGCGCAGTGCGGTCAGATTACTGTTAAAAGTGACGGAAAAACTTATCGGCTTATGCAGTGGTAATAACGGCAGGAATATGTTATGATTGTTTCTAAAGTGGAAGCAGGCTGCATAGAAGAGAGGAAAGTGTGAAAAATCCTTAAATCTAAGATTTTTCACAAGACAGATTGATGAGGCAGGTGTCATCAATCTGCCTTATCGCAGGACTGAATAAATTCAGTCCGCGAATCCTCCGGCATTGGAAGGCCTGCGGAAAAGAGAGATTATTGTGAAAGTAATTAATGAACAGATTAAAACAGGGGAGTTTCAGAGCGTATATCTTTTATACGGTGAGGAGGAATATTTAAAAAAGCAATACCGTGATAAGTTAAAAAAGGCAATCAGCGGGGATGATACCATGAATTATTCTTATTTTGAGGGAAATAAAATCGTGGTAAAAGAAGTGATAGATATGGCAAATACACTGCCGTTTTTTGCAGAGAAGCGGTTAATTGTCATTGAAAACAGCGGCTTTTTTAAATCTTCACAGGAAGAACTGGCAGATTTTATAAAAAATATGCCGGATTATCTTATTTTTGTTTTTGTTGAATCGGAAGTTGATAAGCGAAATAAAGTATACAAGGCAGTCAGCACGGCAGGATATATCTGTGAAATGAAACAGCAGAGCACTTCCGTACTTGTGCAGTGGATTGTAACCCTTTTAAAAAACGAAGGGAAGACCATTGACCGTCCGGCGGTCGATTTGCTTCTGTCCAAAACCGGCGCAGGCATGGATTTAATCTATGCAGAGGTCGAAAAACTGGTCTCATACTGTATCGACAGACCGCAGATAACCGCGGAGGATGTTGAAGCCGTATGTACAACACAGACCACGAGCCGTATTTTTGATATGATTACGGCGATTGCAACCAAAAAGCAGAAGCAGGCATTGGATTTATACTATGATTTACTGCTGTTAAAAGAACCGCCGATGCGTATTTTATATCTGCTGGCAAGACAGTTTAACGGCATTTTGCAGGTCAAGGAATCATTAATGCGTGGCAATGCCAATGCACAGATTGCAAGAGAAATGGGGGTTGCACCGTTTATTGTCGGCAAATATGCCGCACAGGCAAAATATTTTGAAAGCGCACAGATAAAAGAAGCACTCCGGGATTTTGCGGAAACAGAGGAAGCGGTAAAGACCGGTAAAATAGAAGACAAGCTCGGTGTTGAACTGATGATTATAAAATACAGTCAAAAGTAAAAAAAGAAGCAGATGTGAGTGGGTGACAACATCTGCTTCTTTAAAATACATTATAAAATTAAGCCATAGCGTTTACAGCTTTTGTAATGCGGGAAACCTTTCTTGCAGCTGTGTTCTTGTGGTAGATACCCTTAGAAGCAGCCTTAGAAATTTCGCCGATAGCAACTGGTAATGCAGCTTCAGCAGCAGCCTTATCGCCTGCAGCAACAGCAGCGTCAACCTTCTTTACATAAGTCTTAACTCTAGACTTAACAGCCTTATTTCTATCAGCTCTGATCTGACTTGTTAAAACTCTCTTCTTAGCAGATTTGATGTTAGCCAATCCGTACACCTCCAAAAAAATTATATTTAAAAGATTAATCTGTTTTGCATTAAATCCGGACACGGACGTTCTAATGTAAACATACTACTGTATTATAGCGGGAAGGGGAGAGGATGTCAATAAAATTTTCCATTTTTTTAACGGATTTTTAAAAAGATACGACACATACTAGTATTAACTTCTAATGGCAGATAAAAAACTGAACATGAAACTGCCACTTTGTGAGATTAGAAAATGGAGGGCAGTTAAAAATGAAAAATGTATTTGAAATCAGAACAGACCTTGCATTAGAGGTCAATGAGCAGGTTAATAGGGAAAAGGGAAGATTAAAAGGTGTTATTATAAATGAAATGAAGGATAATAAAACAGGGATTAAGGTCACGGTGCTTGAAATTACCGGGAAAGAAGGTGTCAAGGCACTGCACCGTCCGGAAGGAAAGTATATTACAATTGAAGCCGGAAAGCTGGGAACAACCGATGATGAATACAGCCAGCGCACGGCAGTTATTCTTGCCAAAAATCTCGAAGAACTCTTGTCCGGGTATATCCGCGAAAAAGAAAAAGCGACTGTTTTGGTGCTGGGGCTTGGCAATGCTGATGTGACAGCCGATGCACTCGGACCGGATGTTGTAAAAAATATTGAAATTAACCGCCATTATGCAAAGGAAGCCGGTATACAAGTTGCAGTGGCGGGACTGGCACCGGGTGTTATGGCACAGACCGGCATGGAAACGGCGGAACTGGTGCGTGGCGTGGTGCGTCAGTTAAAGCCTGATGTTTTAATTGCAATCGATTCGCTGGCGGCGCGGGACAGCAGCCGCTTAAATACGACAATCCAGTTATCCAGTCAGGGAATTCATCCGGGGTCCGGTGTCGGCAATCACCGTGTTGGCATTACGGAAGATGTTGTCGGCGTGCCGGTGCTTGCAATCGGAGTGCCGACCGTGGTGGACGCCCCGACAATTGTCAATGATACGATGGAAAATTTTTTAAAAGCCATTGCACAGTCGAAAGAATTAAAGTCTGTCAGCCGTATTTTTTCAGAATATTCCCCACGGGAAAAATATGAATTGATACGGGAAGTCATTTCGCCGGAAATGGTGAATATGTATGTGACACCGAAAGATATCGATGCCAATATCAAGGCAATCGGGCATATTCTTGCAAAAGCGATTGATATGGCGTGTGAAGATTTACAGATGATTGGGATTTAAAGGTATATCCGGCGGCAGAACAGAATAGGATAGTGTTGAACCTGAAAGAGGGTTTAATTAAACAGCCGGAGTTAGTGTGAAAAATAACGCTGATGCGCTTATTTTTCACACCACTATTTGTTTTTGAGCGAAAACAAATAGCCATGATTGCAGATGAGAAATCGCCTACGCGAATTTCTCATCGCATCTTCGCGACAAGTCGCTCAGAAATGGGTATTAATATGAATAAAAATAAGTACAGGCTTACAGGGGTTATCGTAATATTTTGTGCGGTGTATAGTGTTTTGATTTTCTGGAATAAGACAAATATGAAGACGGTTCTTACAGAGGTCTGTAAAGAACTGCTGTTACAGACCGGTGTACCGTCCTATGCCTATATTAAAAATGTGGACAATGACGATTTCACATTTTTTGAAAATGTAATCAATGATATTTGTCCTATTAATGAGTATTTAATGGCAAATGAAAATACAGGAGCGGTTTACACTGCGGCGGATGGCATTGCACAGGGAAATCCGGCGCAGGATTCGGAAAATACTTCCAGTAAATCTTCCGAAAATGCTGCGGATGTGCAAATTTCAGCTGAGCAGACAGACCGGACGGTACCATTGCAGGAAAATACTTCAAATGCGGCACAGCCGGATAACAGTGTGCAAAATGCAGACACACAGGCACAACAGGGAGAAAATGCGGATGCCCGCCAGGTTATTTCAAGAAATACGGTAACAGGTACGGTATTTTCTAAAGCCCAGCTATGTGATTTTTCGTTTGTTTCCAAATTCTATACGGTAACAAGCATTACATCGTTGACAGAAAATATTTTAAGACCGGAAGAATTTTTAAATAAAGATTTGTCTATTACAAAGGATGTCACCAAGCCGCAGATTTTGATTTTCCATACCCATTCGCAGGAAACATTTGCAGATTCCGTGGCAGGTGACCCCACAACAACGATTGTGGGGGTGGGCGACTATCTGACAGAGCTGCTGACACAAAAGTACGGTTATCAGGTGATTCATGATACGAGTGTTTACGATTATGTTGACGGTAAGCTTGACAGAAGCAAGGCGTATACATATGCAGAAGAAGGTATTGCAAAGATTTTGCAGGAAAATCCGTCGATAGAGGTTGTGATTGATCTGCACCGGGACGGTGTGGCGGAAACCACGCATCTTTTAACGGAAGTTGATGGCAAAAAAATGGCTAAAATTATGTTTTTTAACGGTTTAAGTTACAGTCGTGTCAATGGGGATATCGGCTATCTGTACAATCCGTATCGTGATGACAATCTGGCGATGAGCCTTCAGATGCAGCTGATTGGAAAGGCTTATTATCCGGATTTTCTGAGAAATATTTATGTCAACGCATACCGTTACTGTCTGCATGAGCGGGGACGTTCCATGCTGATTGAAGCCGGGGCACAGACCAATACGATAGAAGAAGTTAAAAATGCCATGGAGCCGCTGGCGGATATTTTAAATAAGTTTTTAAGCGGTGAAAAAGTATATGAATAAGAGTTGATAAAATAAGACATTTGCACTATACTAGTAACGAAATGCAGTGGTAAAATGCATTTTATAAAATGATGATGTTGCAGACATTACAGTAAAAAGGCTTTTTTTGTAATCCGTTCTTTGGGGCGGGTGTGGCAAGGAGATTGGATTTTCAATGTCTGCGGAATGGAGAGTTATATGACATTAGAACAGTTAGAGCCAAAAGAAGTATTTCATTATTTTAAAGAAATTTGTAAGATTCCACATGGTTCAGGAAATGTAAAGCAGATTAGTGATTATTGTGTTGATTTTGCAAAACAGCACGGATTAAAATACAGACAGGATGAAAGTCTGAATGTAATTATCTGGAAAGACGGTACATCAGGATATGAAAACAGCCCGGCAGTTATTTTGCAAGGACATATTGATATGGTTGCGGTAAAAGAAGAAGACTGTACAAAGGATATGGAAAAAGAAGGACTGGATTTAGAGATTCAGGACGGATATTTATCTGCAAAACAGACTTCACTCGGTGGAGATGACGGTATTGCGGTTGCATACAGCCTTGCCCTGTTAGCGTCTACGGATATTCCACACCCGCCGCTGGAAGCCGTATTTACTGTTGATGAAGAAATCGGTATGCTGGGTGCTGCGGCAATTGACCTTTCTGATTTAAAAGGAAAAATCATGCTGAATATGGATTCCGAAGATGAAGGTATTTTCTTAGCAGGCTGTGCGGGCGGTGCTTCCGTACGCTGTGACATTCCTGTGACAAAAGGTACAGAAACCGGTGTCAGACGTACACTCACTTTAAAAGGATTTACCGGCGGACATTCCGGTACGGAAATTATCTGCCAGCGTGCCAATACGAATATCTTAATGGGCAGAATTTTAATGGAATTAAACAATGAAATGTCTTTCTTTGTTACATCAATTTCCGGCGGTGAAAAGGACAATGCGATTGCAAAGGTCGGCAAACTGGAATTATTAATCCAGCCGTCCGATGCACAGACATTTGCAGAAACCATGGAAAAGATTACGGCAACGTTAAAGCGTGAATACGAAGTAACAGACCCGGATATGCAGATTGTGATAACAGAAGATAATGAAGAAAAAGAAACGCTCGTATATCACCCGTCCTGCACGATGAAGTTAATGCTTGCACTGGTACATCTGCCATACGGTGTTGTAAAAATGAGCAATGATATTAAGGGGCTGGTACAGACTTCTTTAAATCTGGGTATTATTCAGGAAACGCAAGACTGTGTCAGACTGTGTTATTCTGTAAGAAGCAGTGTAGGTTCCGAAAAAGAATGGCTCATTGAAAAGCTGTACAGCCTGACTGAGTTTTTAGGCGGAAGCTGTACAATAGACGGTCCTTATCCGGCATGGGAATATAAGAAGGATTCCAAGCTGCGCGAGATTATCTGTGAGGTTTATGAAGAACTCTATCATGAAAAACCGCTGATTCAGACAATTCACGCAGGCGTGGAATGTGGACTGTTCTCTGAAAAGATTCCGGGATTGGATTGCATTTCATTCGGTCCAAATATTTTGGATATTCATACAACAAATGAACATCTTGATATCGCATCCGTAGAAAGAACATGGAAGCTGATTCTTGAAGTGCTTGAAAAACTTAAATAAGGCATTGGTACAGCAGTTCAACCGCTCTGGCAATCGTATCTGTCTTTAAGGCAGAATAATTAATAACGAGCGTGTGGTTTACGGCAATGTCCCGATGAAAATAATACTGGGAGAGGCAGGTGATTTTAAGACCTGCCTCTTTTGCTTTTTGTGTGAGCTGTTCATCACTCATAGACGTATCTACTTTCATCAGGAAATGCAGACCGGCATCCTTTTCCTGAATAGTCACAAGTGTATCCAGCGGGCTTTTTTTAATGGCAGAGATTAAAAAGTCGCGCTGATTGCGGTAGTAAATGCGCATACGGTTGATATGTTTTTCAAAATGTCCTTCACGGATAAAGCGTGCCAGCGTGTACTGTTCAAAATTCGATACCGTACAGGAATAAAAGCCGAGCCGCCGGTTAAACTGTTCCATTAACGGGAGCGGCAGAACCATATAACTGATACGGATTGTCGGTGCGAGACTTTTGGTAAAGGTATTCATATAAATAACTTTATTCATGACATCAATGCTTTGCAGTGACGGAATCGGTTTGCCAAGCAGGCGGAATTCACTATCATAATCGTCTTCAATGATGTATCTGGAAGGCTCTTTGGAAGCCCAGCCTAACAGTTCGTAGCGGCGGCTGACCGGGGTTACGATACCGGTCGGATAGTGGTGTGACGGCGATAAATGTAAAATGTCCGCATTGCAGTCAGAAAGCGCCGCCATATGAATTCCTTCATTATCTAAAGGAAGACACAGACAGTCTACGCCGTGACTTTCATAAATCATGCGGATTTTGCTGTATCCGGGGTCTTCAACGGCAAAGACTTTATCGGTTCCGAAAAGCTGAATTAAAAGACCGTACAGGTATTCCGTACCGGCACCGACAATAATCTGTTCTGGAACAACTTTCATGCCGCGGAAATCAGACAAATGCCGTGCTATGGCTACACGCAGTTCTAAAATGCCGGCAGCAGGAGAAGGGGTCAGCAATTCGCTGCTGCAGTCAGACATGACTTCCTTCATCAGCTTTGCCCATGTATAAAAAGGAAAATTGGCGCCGCTTGCGTGATTGGTCGAAAAATCAATCTGATAAGAAGTATCTGCATCAGGTTGTTTTGAAAATGTTAAAGATGTATGGGCAGCAGACAAAAAATTCGTATTTTCAGGCTGTGAATGTGAATAGGAAGCAGCAAAAACAGGCTGTCCTACAGCCGCAATATCGGTCACATAGTAGCCTTTTTTGGGCAGGGAATAGATGTATCCTTCGGCAATTAACTGGGCATATGCATTTTCAACGGTAATGGTGCTGATGCCGAGATTTTTGGCAAAAGAGCGTTTGGAAGGTAGTTTGTAATCCGGTGCAAGTTCACCGGATAATATATCATTTTTAATACATTTGTATAAATGTTCGTAAAGGCTGTCAGAGCCGGTATTATCAAAAGAGTAAGTAAGCATATGGTTCTCCTTGCTGTAGTATATGTTAGAAATTATAATCGCTTCCGGCAGGAATGTAAATGCTTATTCATAACAAAAAAATATTAGTTGACAAATATCAAAAGATAGCATATACTAATAGCAGATTTTCAATAATCCTTTTTCACAGGCAGTATTTTGTGTAAAAGGTTCTTAAAATTCAACAATGGAGCAATCCATAAATCAGCCGGCACGTCCGGAATAATCCATTATTTATTTGTGAATATCTTGAATTTTCAAGTATATTTAAATTAATATTTTATGCAAAGGAGAGTAACATGGAGTACGGGGATTTTTTACAGTGTGTACAGGAGTATGCAAAAAAAGAAACAGGCAGAGGAGGTGTTGTAAGCATTAATCATGTTATCAAAAATAATGGCTGTGAACTGGACGGTCTGGTCATTATGGAAGAAGGAAAACATATATCGCCGACAATTTATCTGAACGGGTTTTACAAACAGTATCAAAATGGCAGGACGGTAGAGGATATTGTCAGAGAGATTCTTCACATATATAATGAAAATAAAGATAACATTCAAATTTGTCCGGACTGGTTTCAGGATTTCGATAGGGTGAAACAAACCATCGCATATAAAGTCATTAATTATTCCAAGAACGAAAAATTATTAAAAAAGATTCCGCATAAGAGGGTATTAGACCTTGCAGTAGTATATTATTGCCTGCTCAGCCAGTCAGAAGGAGAAACGGCAACGGCATTAATATATAACAACCATCTGGAGGGCTGGCATGTGACAGAACAGCAGGTGCATGAAATTGCTGTCAGTAATACGCCGGGCTTGTTGCAGAGCCAGATTTATCCGCTGTCTTCCCTGATAGGACTGGTATTAGAGGATTTAAAAATGGAAAAGGAACTGCTTATGGCAGCAGAAATGTATGTGCTGACCAATAATACAAGGCTTAATGGCGCAGCGTGTATCTTTTATGAGGATGTCTTGAAAAAGTTTGCCGATACGCTCCAGACAGACTTATATATTCTTCCCTCCTCCATTCATGAGGTGATTCTGCTGCCCAAACTGGCACGTTACGATGCGATGAATCTGGAGGATATGGTGCGGGAAGTCAATACTGACGGCGTATCAAGGGAAGAAGTATTGTCGGATAAAGTGTATATATACCGCCGCAGTGATGGATTTATTACGATGTCATTTTAAATACCGGATTTTTCAGCCGGAATGCTGTGTGGTATTTAAAACAGAATCGGCATTTATGCAGGATATTGGGGATTTAAAGAAATATTACACATCAATTTCTGATAGAACAAAAAACAGCGGCAGTAACACTGCCGCTGTAAAATGGATGTACATGATGGGGGTCGAACCCACGGCCTTTCGCTCCGGAGGCGAACGCTCTATCCACTGAGCTACATGTACGAACTCAATTATTTTACAACAAAAAATCATTTTTGGCAATGATTAATTGAATTAAATTAAAAAAAAATAAAAGCACCTTGAAAATTTAATACTGCACGGTAATTTATCGATAGACAGGCGGGGTCTGTTCCATTATAATAAAATACAACGCTAAAAAAGGGGAGAAAATTTTATGACAAGATTAAAAGCATTATTAAAGAAAGCAGACAAGGCGGCAGTCATCGGAATGACAGCTGCGGCAGTAGCAATGGCGGCACTGGGTGCAGGAGGGGTAAAGACTTACGCATCCGATTATTCCGTACAGAAGTATGTGGACAGTTCCGATGAAAGCCTTGTGCTTGACGGGGATACATGGCACTGCTACAAAAACGGACAGATTGACTACGAATATGACGGTATTGCCTTAAACGAATATGGCTGGTGGAAGATTAATAACGGAACAATTGATTTTGGCTATACCGGCATGGTTCAGAATGAAAATGGCTGGTGGTACGTAAACAACGGCTGTGTGGACTGGACTTACAGCGGCATGGCATTAAATAAGTACGGCTGGTGGAAATACAATAACGGATTCGTGGACTTCGGGTATAATGGCATTGCCTTAAATGACTACGGCTGGTGGAAGTTTACCAATGGTTCAGTTGATTTTAATGCAAACGGACTGGTTTTCGATGAAGCAACCAATACATGGTGGTATTTTAACGGCGGTGCGATTGATTTCGCATTTGACGGTATGGCATTAAATGACTACGGCTGGTGGAAAGTCAACAACGGTTCGGTAAACTTCGGCTTTAACGGCTTATGCAGCAACGAGTATGGCACATGGAAGTTTAATAACGGAACGGTTGATTTTGGCTACAACGGATTTGCCGCAGACGGCGAGAATACATGGTACGTCGTAAACGGCAGGGTAGCGACAGAATACTCCGGCACGGTAGACGGCAAGGCAGTCAGAAACGGTCAGGTGATGGATACCATCGTGATTCAGGTCGTACACCACGACAGGGACAGAACGGGAGCGGTTACAGAAGGCAATCCTGATACAAGCGGACTGGTCGGATACATCGAATATCTTGCGGTGCCAGTAGACAAGGAAGGCAATATTACGGAGCCGGTGTATATTTCTTATTGGTGTCCGGATGATTATGAAGGCTTTACATCAGGATACATTATTACAGCTTCATCAGTTCTTGCGGATGGAACGCTTATTCATGTAAAAGGAAATCCACAGGAAGATGATATCCGTCCATATATCAAAGACGGTGTTTTAAATCTGTATATGTCATGGTTTATGATGTAAGGGAAAAAGAAAACGAAATAGTTAAACGTGCAGTCGAGGCAGAGTTTATATTCTGCCTCGATTTTTATTTTTTCTGCCTGTCATATTTTTATTGCAGGCAGAATCAGATGATTTTTATGGAAAGAGAGGAAGTTCAATGAAGATGAAAAAAGAAAAGATACGGTTTAAGCCGCTGGCGGCGGTCGTATTTGTGGTAGTACTGGCGGCGGTGATGCTGGCATCTGCATTAATCAGTGCAAAAGCGGCACCGCTTACATGGCAGGATATCTGCAACAGAGGGGAAAGTGACCTGACAGCGGTGGCGGCATATGATTTAAAAGCGGGATGTAAACAGTACGGTTGGAACCAGACGCTTGATGCCGGTCCGGATGGAAATATCTATACCGGTATAAACCACCATTATGACAATGTCGTGGGAAATGAGGACAGCCGTGTCATGTATGCGCATAAGCTGCGTGTAACGGATGGCATGACGGTCAGCATCGTTGCGGCACAGAATGATACGGAAGATGAAGGCGGACTTACCTATATCAAGGGAAACAACTCAGGTAATAACCTTTACTTTTACTGGTCGATGGGTGAGTATGATGCTGATGGTAACGTGGTGTTTGACGGGGACTGGAGAGGTGTCAACGAATCCTGGACGGTCGGACAGGAGTTGAACCATTCGTCTTACGGTGCAAGCGGCTATCCGTCAGGTATCTCCCAGTCAGACCGTGAAAGCCGTGTAACCTATGTCATGCCGGTATTCCGCTGGGCGAAGGGAAGCCTTGCAGTCGGCGGGGGTTCAGAATTTCAATTTAAGAAGATAGATTTATATGACAGATTTGAAATTATCCAGCTTGTCACAAAGCCGTTTACATACACATTCTATGCGGACGGCGGCACATTCAGTGACGGCGGCAGTGTTAAGAGCATGGAGCGCCTTGGCATTAATAATGTCAGTGTGCCTGCAACACCGACAAGACCGGGTTATGTGTTCACCGGCTGGAAGATTACATCAACAGGTGGCAAATGCAGATTATGTCTTAAAGGAAAATACGGTCATGTATGCCGTCTGGGATGAAACGGTGACACCGATTACCTACTATATCGAATTTGACGGCAATGC
>ERZ773106.1072-NODE-1072-length-22426-cov-4.112780_pt1 | contig 22426 bp, 21 predicted proteins | sample MGYA00580572_ERZ773106 | MGnify/ENA primary metagenome ERZ773106 (study PRJEB29015, sample SAMEA2737868) | human gut metagenome | biome: human gut; feature: human-associated habitat; material: faeces | place: China | collected 2012 ... | reverse complement strand
TGGCGGCCCGTCTCGCCCCGATCGCGACGGCTACCGATACCGGCGGCTCAATCCGTGAGCCGGCTGCCTTCACGGGCGTTACGGGTCTGAAGCCGACTTACGGCCGTCCCTCGCGTCTCGGCATGATCGCTTTCGCGTCGAGCCTGGATACCGCGGGCCTCATGGCTCCGGCCGCCTCTGATATCGCTTCTGTCCTCTCCAAGATGGTCGGGTTCGATCCGAAGGATTCGACGAGCGTCGATCTTCCGGCGGAAGACTTCACCCGCGGTCTCGGCAAGGATCTTGCCGGTCTCCGCATCGGTGTGCCGCGCTCCTGGTTCTCTGACCGTCTGAATGAAGAAGTCCGCGCGAGCATCGATAAGGTGATCGCGTTTTACCGCGACCACGGCGCCGTGATTGTGGATATGGATCTTCCGACCGCGCGTCTCGGCGTGCCGGTTTACTACGTGGTGGCCTGCGCTGAAGCGAGCTCCAACCTCTCGCGCTACGACGGTATCCGCTACGGCTACCGCGCGAAGGACTGCAAGACGATGGATGAACTCATCCGCCGCAGCCGCAACGAAGGTCTCGGCGCTGAGCCGAAGCGCCGCATCATGATCGGCACCTATGTGCTGTCGCATGGCTACTACGACGCTTATTACCTGAAGGCCCAGAAGGTCCGCCGCCTGATTGCTGACGAATTCCGTACGGCTTTCGCGTCGGTCGACGCGATCATCTCCCCGGTGGCCCCGGGCGTCGCCTATAACTTCGGCGAGAAGAGCGACCCGGTGTCCGCCTACCTCGGCGACCTTTACACGGTTCCGGCTTCTCTCGCGGGTCTCCCCTGCATGAGCGTTCCCTGCGGCTTCGCATCGAACGGCCGTCCGATCGGCGTGCAGCTCACCGCGGCTCCCTTCCAGGAAGCCCGTCTGCTGCAGCTCGCGGACGCCTGGCAGCGCGAAACCGACTGGCACCTCCGGGTTCCGGCGGGTTACTAACAGTGGATGGAGAGTAAGCAAACATGCAATGGGAAGTGGTCATTGGTCTTGAGACTCACGTTCAGCTCTCGACCCATACGAAGATTTTCTCCGCGGCTGACAACGGCTTCGGCGGTGAACCGAATTCGCACGCCTGCGCGATCGATATGGCGCTGCCTGGCGCCCTTCCGGTTCTGAACCGCGAAGCGGTGATCCGCGCGGCTCAGTTCGGTCTCGCGATCGGTGCGAAGGTGGCTGAGCGCTCGGTTTTCGACCGCAAGAATTATTTCTACCCGGATCTGCCGAAGGGCTATCAGATCAGCCAGTTCGAACTGCCGATCGTGCTCGGCGGCAAGATCTCGTGCCTCGTCACGCCGAAGAAGAAGGATCCCTACGTGAAGGTGGTGGATCTGACGCGCGCTCACCTCGAAGAGGACGCCGGCAAGAGCAATCACGGCATCCGTCCGGGGCAGACCGGCGTTGACCTGAACCGCGCCGGCACGCCGCTGATCGAAATCGTGACGGAACCGGTGATGCGGTCTTCTGATGAAGCGGTGGCATACGCCCGCGCGCTCCACGCGCTCGTCGTGTGGCTCGGCATCACGGAAGGCAACATGCAGAACGGCAACTTCCGCTGCGACGCGAACGTCTCCGTGCGCCCGAAGGGTGAGGAGAAGCTCGGCACCCGCTGCGAAATCAAGAACCTGAACAGCTTCCGGTTCCTGCAGGCGGCTATCGACTACGAAGTTGAGCGTCAGATTGAGCTGATCGAGGACGGCGGCACCGTGGTTCAGCAGACCCGTCTCTACGACCCGGATAAGAACGAAACCCGTCCGATGCGTTCGAAGGAAGACTCCATGGATTACCGGTACTTCCCGGATCCGGATCTTCTGCCGTGCGTGCTGTCCCCGGAAGAAATCTCCGGCCTCAAGGCGAATCTCCCCGAGCTGCCGCAGCAGATGTTCGAGCGTCTCCAGAAGGAAGACGGTCTTTCGGAATACGATGCCGGCATTCTCACGTCGAGCCGCGGCGTCGCGCAGTACTACGACTCCCTCGCGCATCAGGTGAAGGATAAGAAGGCTGCCGCGAACTGGGTGATGGGTGAAGTGAGCGCCGCTCTTAATCAGACGGAAGGTCTTACGATCGAAAACGCTCCGGTGTCCCCTGACACGCTCGCCGCGATCATGGGCCGTGTGGCTGACGGTACGATCAACCTGAAGGGCGCGAAGAAAGTCTTCACCGCGATCTGGGAAGGTGAGCAGCCCGATGTCGACGCTCTGATCGGCAAGCTGGGTCTCAAGCAGATTTCCGATACGGGCGCGATTGAAGCGATGGTGGACGAAGTCCTCGCGAAGAATGCCGCCATGGTGGAGCAGTACCGCTCCGGCAAGGAAAAGGCGTTCAACGCTCTCGTGGGGCAGGTCATGAAGGCCGCCCGCGGAAAGGCCTCTCCGGCTCTCGTGAACGAGCTCCTGCATAAGAAGCTCGGCTGAGCGTCAGGTTTCTGAAGCCGAAAAAAAACGGGGCATTGCCCCGTTTTTTTTGGTCTGATGAAAAACTAATCAGGCGCCGTAGCGGTTGCGGTACGCGGTGACCGCTTCCGTGTGGGAGGTGAACTCCTGCGCCGCGTCAGAGCCGCTCTTCAGGAATTCGAGCAGGTTCGTGAGGTTCGCGATCGACACGACAGGAATCGAGAAGGTCTTTTCCACATCCTGAACCGCGGAGGTCTCAGTGACTTCCTCAGCGTTGCCGCCCTTCTCCATGCGGTCAAGCGCGATAGCGACACCGGCGGGGATCGCGCCGTTGTCGCGGATGATCGCGATCGACTCGCGGATCGAGGTGCCGGCCGAAATGACGTCATCCACGATCAGCACGCGGCCCGTGAGCGGGGAACCAATAATGGTGCCGCCTTCGCCGTGATCCTTCTTTTCCTTGCGGTTGAAGGCCCAGGGGAGATCGAGACCGAGACGGGAAAGATTGATCGCGATAGAGGCAACGAGAGGAATGCCCTTGTAGGCCGGTCCGAAAAGCATGTCGAACTGAAGCTCACCGGATTCACGCTTCTCAAGAATCTTTTTCGCGTAGAAGGCGCCCAGGCGGTCGAGGAGGGAGCCGGTATTGAAGAGTCCGGCGTTGAAGAAGTAGGGCGAAAGGCGGCCGGCCTTGGTCTTAAATTCGCCAAAGCGAAGCACGCGGGCCTTCAGTGCAAATTCAATAAAGTCGTGTTCGAGAGTCGTCATCTTGGAGTTGCCGATCGAATCGCGGAGGGTCTTCTCCGCGGGTAGAAAAAATTTCCCGCCTATCTTAACAAACCGCCGCGGTGCCAAATTAAGAGCGCCGGGGCCGGGCCTTTCGGTGAGATTCAGGGGGAGTCTGGCCTGAAAAGCTTTACGATATAACCAACAGTTTTTTCAACCGCTCGAGCGTACGGACACATATCCATGAATTTTGAACAGATGCTTTTTTCCCAGGGTTTCGGCACACGACGCGACTGCCGCGATCTGATTCTTTCAGGCGACGTTTCCTGGAACGGCGCCGTGGTTGAGGATCCGTATGAGACGGTGGAGCCTGAAGGGAAGAGCTTCGTGGTGAAGGGCGAGACCTGGCCTTTTTTTGAGAAGGCGATTATCGCGATGAATAAGCCTGAGGGCTACGAGTGCTCGATGAAGCCGTCCTTCCATCCGAGCGTTCTCACGCTGCTCCCCGCACCGCTCCGCAACCGGAATATTCAGCCGGTCGGAAGGCTGGATGAAGACACCACCGGGCTCCTTATTCTGACGGACGACGGCGCGTTTCAGCACTATCTGATCCATCCGAAGCACCACGTGGCGAAGATCTACCGCGCGGTGCTGAAGCATCCGGCGGAAGAGTCTCTCGTGAAGCAGCTGCTCGGCGGCGTGCTCCTGAAGGATGAGAGGACGCCGGTCGCCGCCTCTGACTGCCGGATCACGGGTGAGCACGAGATTGAGCTCACGCTGGAGCAGGGCAAGTATCACCAGGTGAAGCGGATGGTGGCTGCGGCCGGAAACCGCGTTGAGACACTCACCCGTATCCAGTTCGGGGCGCTCACGCTTCCTGAGGATCTGAAGCCGGGCGAGTGGAAATGGATCAGCAGCCGCGCTGAAATCACGGGGAAGAAGGCATGACGGGCGGGCGTTTCGCGAAGCTCGTGGAGGATCTGCGGGTCTATCTGACAGGGCCCAGCATCCGGATGTTTTTCCTCGGATTCAGTTCGGGGCTGCCTCTGCTTCTCGTGCTCGGAACGCTCTCCTTCAGACTGCGCGAGGCGGGTGTCGGACTCGCCACCATTGGCTTTATGTCCTGGATCGGCCTCGTCTACGCGATGAAATGGGCCTGGGCGCCGTTTGTCGATCGCTGTCCCATACCGTTTCTCACGAAGCATCTCGGACGGCGCCGGGCGTGGCTCATCGTCGCGCAGATCTGCCTCCTGATCGGCCTCTGCCTGATGGCTGTGATTGACCCGGCGAGGAATCTCACGGGGATCATCGCCGGGGCGCTCTTCACAGCCTTTGCTTCCGCCACGCAGGATATCGCGCTCGATGCCTATCGAATTGAAAGCGCCGACGCGCGGAGCCAGGGTGTGCTCGCGGCGTCCTATCAGTTCGGCTACCGCATCGCCATGATCTGGGCAGGCGCGGGAGCGCTCGGGGTGGCCGCCGCGGTGGCCGGGGTCGATGCCGTGGGTTACAGCGCGAGAGCCTGGGAGATGGCGTATTTCGCGATGGCAGCCTCTGTTCTCGTCGGCATGGTGACAGTGCTCCTGTCGCCTGAAAGCCCCGCGCAGACCCCGAGAGAAATCCCGGCCGCGAAGGGCCGGAGACGGACCCCGGCTGAACTCCTGAAGGAGCTTTTCCTCGCTCCGCTTTATGACTTCTATCGCCGTTTCGGCGTCTGGACTTTTGTGCTGCTCGCGCTCGTCGCGACCTACCGGGTATCAGATGTCGTGATGGGAATCATGGCGAACCCGTTCTACGCGGATATGGGGTTCACGAAGGCTGAAGTCGCCGTGGTGATCAAAGTGTTCGGTGTCATCATGACGCTGGCCGGCACCTTTATCGGGGGCATTGTTGTCCTGCGGATGGGGGTGATGACCGCGCTTTTCCTTGGCGTGGTGCTGTCCGCAGCGACGAATCTCCTCTTTTCTGCGCTCGCCCTGATCGGTCACAGTGTCGCCTTTCTGACCGTGACCGTGAGCGCCGACAATCTGGCGGGAGGGCTTGCGAGCGCCGCGTTCGTGGCGTTCCTTTCCGGACTCACCAGCAAGGAATTTTCCGCCACGCAGTACGCGCTTCTCTCCTCGGTCATGCTGCTGCTTCCGAAGGCGATTGCGGGCTTCTCCGGCCTGATGGTGGAGGGAATGGGCTACAACCGGTTCTTCATGTTCACGGCGGCGCTCAGCATCCCGGTCGCGGTTCTCGTGGTGCTCGCGAAGCGCTCCGGCATGCTCTCTGCTGAGGAGAGCGGGAAGCCGCCTACTCCTTGATCGTGAAGCCGCGGGTGACTTCCGCGATTTCCGCGACGCACGCCACGAGGTCGTCGAGAGACTCTTCCGGCGTGCTGAGCGGAGAGTCGGTGTCGAGCCCCTGAATGGTTTCCGCGAGGTCACCCTGAAGTTCCGCGGGAAGGTGGCGCAGGACGCCGAGCACCGCGCCGCCGACCGCCTTGTTCTGGACAGCGCCGAGAGCCGGAAAGAGTTCCATCGAGCGAAGGAACCCGACCGCGAAAGGCGCCAGGCTGTCGCCCGCATCCGGCTCATCGTCGTCGATCAGGATGATCGGGTCGATCGGATTCCGGGTGGAGAGACGATGGTCAATCTCCTTATAGCGGGTAAAGAGAAGCGATTCGAGCCGGTAGAGAGTGTCCTCGTCGACATTCTGAGGCTCCTTTCCTGCCGCGCTGACGATCCAGGGCATCCAGCGCTCGGGTAAGATCTCTTCCGGGCTCAGAAGCAGTCCTGTGAGGTAGCCGTCCGCTTCATCGGATGACATGGCCCCGCAGTCCTCAGGCAGGCCTGCGAGCAGGTCCTCCAGCTCGACGAACTCATCATCGCTCAGGGCAGGTACGGTATTTTTTTTCATAAGATCGATGCGCTCCGGCAGTTTTGGATGTCTTGTATTTTGAATTAGAGGTTAGTGTATGGCATTAGTTCGGTTTCATTCCAAGGCGGGTGGAGATTTCTTTTTCATGCCAGACACCCAGAAGCAGGTCTTCAAGGTGCTGGGCCGTCCCTGCACGGCAAGCGGTGCCATCTCTCCTGAGGAAGCGAAGGAGTGGATTGCCATTCTGGAGAGCGCCATCAGCCGCGAGAAGGCTGACGACAAGAAGCGTGAGGAGGATCGGAAAGCCCGCGCGAAGCGTGTAGCGGAATCCTTCCGCACGCAGGCTGTGCATCCCGCGTCGCTTTTTGATGAAGAGGAGAAACTCGAGGAGGAGGACCGTGTGCAGCGCTCCCATATCCCGCTTGGGGCGCGTGCCTATCCTCTGCTTCAGCTTCTGAAAGCCGCGGTAGAGGAAAATGAAATGGTGATGTGGGGCGTGCCTTAGGCCGTCTTTTCCTTCGCGGGGAGAGTGATCTCCAGCTGCTTCAGCTTGCGGTAGAGGTGTGTCCTCTCGAGCCCCGTCCGGGCAGCCACCTTCGACATGGAGTAACTCTCTTCCTCCAGTACGCTTTGCAGATAGAGCTTTTCAAAGGAGTCACGCGCGTCCCGGAGCTCCAGCGTAAAGGGAATCGTGGCGAGCTCGTTTCCGTTGTGGCCGTAGATCACGGCCTTGGCCTCTGACGGCTCAGACTGCGTCTCAGCATCCTGCTGCCGGGATTCCGTGTCAGCCGGCGTCTCCTGCGCGAGAGCGTTCGATACCGAGGACAGCAGGCGCTGCATGGAAATCGGTTTCTCGAGGAAATCGAAAGCGCCGAACTTCGTCGCTTCCACGGCTGTATCAATCGTTGCGTGTCCGGACATCATGATGACCGGGCAGTGGATCAGATGCTGGGAGGAAAGTTCGCGCAGCAGCGTGACGCCATCCGTATCCGGCATCCAGATGTCGAGCAGAATCAGGTCAAGCGGATTCTCTTCAATCAGCTTTCTTGCCTGACCGGCATCCTCCGCGGTAAGCACATCGTGCCCCTCATCCTCCAGGATCTCCGAGAGCAGTTCCCGAATGCCGACCTCGTCGTCCACTACCAGAAGTTTTGCCATCTGTTGCTCCTTAAAGCCGTGCGTCAGCTGTCCTGACTGACCCTGAATGCGATAGTGACCAGTGCACCGCAGACACGGCCTTCCTGATCGGTTCGATTGGCGATTTTGATATCCGCCTTGTGTTCATCCACGATTTTCTTCACCATCGGCAGTCCGAGACCTGTACCGGTCGCCTTCGTTGTGATGTACGGCTCGAAGGACTTGTGAAGAATGGTGGGCGAGAACCCGGTCCCGTTGTCGGCCACCCGCAGAAGAACGCCGGTTATCCTGCCGCCGTCCTTCATAGCTTCAGTCGAGATCACCACTTTGCCATCTGTCCGGCCGGACATGGCATCAAGCGAATTGCTGACCAGATTGTGCAGAACCTGCCGCAGCTGGGCCTCATCCGCGTAGATCCGGGGAATCGATGGATCGACCCGGACAGTGACCGGTTTCCCGGCCTGACGGTAGAGATCACCGACATCATCCAGCAGCGCATTAAGGTCTGTCGGCAGCAGCACGGCGGGCGGCAGCTTCGCGTAGTTGCGGAAGTCGTCCACCATCTGCTTCATGGCGGATACCTGCGTCACGATGGTCGAAATGCTCTTCGACAGCAGCTTGGAATCAGCCTCATTCAGTTTACCGGAGAGCTTCATTTCGAGCCGCTCGGCCGCAAGCTGAATCGGCGTGAGCGGGTTCTTGATTTCGTGAGCGAGGCGCCGCGCAACTTCGCCCCAGGCCATGGCGCGCTGGCCCGAGATCACCTGAGTCATATCGTCGATCACGAGCACCAGTCCGTCAAGCGGCACGGGCTGCGAGAGATGCAGGTGAGAGGCCCGGACAAAAAGCGTAATGGGGGTCTGGGATCCGATCCGCGCGAGTTCAATTTCACGGTGAAAATCCTTGGTCTCCTCAGACGGGTGCGAGGGCTCGGTGAGGAGGTTCGCGATCACTGAGCAGATCTGCGGCGCCACGGTCTTGAGCGAGGCATCTTTTGCCGCGATGTCAGATCCCAGAATACGGGCGGCACCCTCATTCGCGGTGACGATATTCATGTCGCGGTCAATCACGACAACGCCTGAGGAAAGGTTCGAGAGAACGCTTTCCAGATACTGGCTCGTCTGCTCCAGCTGTTCGGTTCTCGTCTGAACTTTCTTCTGAGCCTCAGCGAGCTGTCCGATCATGTCATTAAAGGACTGCGTGAGCATGTTGATCTCATCGCTGCCTGAAAATTCATGAATCGGACTCAGATTGCCTCCGGCAACGCGTCTTGTGCCGCGGGCGAGCTGCCGCAGCGGATCCACCATCATCTGGGCGTAGGCGATTGCGGCAATGAAGGCCCCGAGGAACGCCATCAGCATGCTGACAGTGAGTGATGCCTTGAAGAGCGAGCGAAGGCTGTCGCGGCTCAGCACGAGTTCCTGATAGTCACGGTAGCCATTCGTGACAGAGGAGATATTTTTCTCAAGTTCCGCGGGGAGCGGCTCCTGCGCGACCAGGTAGTAGGAGTTCGGCTTCAGCTGCGTGAGCCCCGGTTTCTGAGTGTGGCGTTTCGGCGCATCGGGATCCTCGGGTTCCCAGCTGAGGCCCAGTGCGGAGTCCTGGATCGCGATAGGCGCGATCGCGAGGATATGGATTGTCGGGTCAGAAACGGAAGCGTCCTCGGACTGCTCTTCAAGCAGCGATGAGTAAGAGCCGCGAAGCCGGGCGACCGACAGATATTCCGCAGCCGGCATCTGGATTTTCAGCGTCGGACCGGTAAACGCGGTCGTCAGAATTTCCCCCTTGCCGTTCGCGATCATGACGTTCGTGAGGCCGTAGCGTTCGCGGAGCCGGGGGAGATCGATTTTCCACTCGAACTGCGGCTGGTCAGCAAGCGCGTAGCCAAGGATCCTGACGCGTTCCGCGGTCTGCTTTCTGAGATTCGCGAGTGCCGTGCGTGACAGATTGACGCCCGAGTCGAGCGCGTGTTCCACCCGGACATTGAACCAGGAGTCGATGGAGCGGCCGATGAAGCGCGAGGACACCGCATAGAGCAGCAGACAGGGGAGAACCGCGATCAGCGTGATCTGGATCGTCAGCCGGAGCGTCATCTGAGAGCCGAACTGATGACGGCGCCACTGCAGGAAGAGCCGGATGCAAAGCCACGCGGTCAGGATGACGAGCACAGAGGCCGCCACGAGGTTCAGCACCATGAGCACGAGGAAGTACCGGTCCAGAAGACTCGAATTGGTACTCGCGATCACGAGCAGCGCCACCAGCGCTATGACAGTGAGCGGGACGGCAAAGAAGATCTGGCGGTAGGCCTTGGAAACTCTGGAAGTATCCGTCTTCATGGCGACACCACTGACGGCGAAATCGGAATGCTTACCCAGTCAGAGGTGAGATCCCAGTCGGCGGCGCCGAGCTGGAGCGGACGCGGCAGCCGGCCCCGGTCAAGCCGGAACCTGAGACGGGCTGAATAGTCCTGGAAGCTTCCGGAAATCGTTCTCGGCCCAGCGACATTCCAGTGCCGGATGGCGGCGAGTGTACTCAGAGCATCCTGAAGCGAAGAGAAGGAGAGCGAGAGACCGTTTCCTCCCAGGTGATACTTGCGGGTGAGAAGGCTGTAGGTGAGCCGCTTCGTCGTGGAGGCGGAGGCCACTTCCTTATCCGTCCAGTACCAGCGCTTTTTCGTGAGCTCGAATTCGGTGACGAAGTAGAGCGCCACGCCGCGCTTCAGGGACTCTTCGGCCTGAGTCGGCAAATGCAGGGCAAAGTTGGCATTGAGGTAGAGCCCGGGAGTTTCTCCCGGGGCCTCCTTCGTGAGATTTCCTGAAGTGTAGAAAATACCTGCTTCAACCGCGCGGGACGCGGTCGGCCACGCGGCTGCGGTTAGCGCGGCCGCGAGGATGAAAAGGAATCTCTGCAGAACCGATGCGATGTTTGCCATTGGGGCCTGCTTAGTTGTTGCGGTACTTGATCAGCGCGATGAAATAACCGTCGTGCACCAGCGGTTCTTCGGTCCAATCGCCCGACAGATCCTCGTGCGGCATGAGGAGGCGGGGCGGCACGGGGCAGTAGGCCTCGGGGTGGCGGCGCAGGAAGCTTTCGATCTGCAGCTTGCCTTCTTCCGGGAAGACAGAGCAGACGCAGTAGAGCAGGCGTCCATCCTTCTTCACCAGGGGCCAGAGCGTTTCGAGCAGCTGCTTCTGCGTGCGCGACATCCGGGAGACATCGTGCTCGACATGCTGCCAGGGGATGTCGGGGTGACGCCGCGCGACACCGCTCGCCGTGCAGGGGGCGTCGAGCAGAATCGCGTCAAACTTCCGGCGGTCCCACCAGGAGTGGATATCCGCGGCGTCGGCGTTCCGGACCGTCGCTTCAAGTCCGAGGCGCTTCAGGTTCTCGTGGATCGCTTCAGTGCGGGACGGGCTGATTTCCACTGCCGTGAGTTCGATATCAGCGAGTTCCAGCATGTGGGTCGACTTGCCGCCAGGCGCCGCGCAGGCGTCGAGCACAATCTCCCCGTCCTTCGGGTCGAGCGTCTGAACCGCCAGCTGGCTGCCGGCATCCTGCACCGAGACCACGCCTTCGGCGAAACCCGGGATCTCGCGGACCGGGAGCGCTTCCTTCAGCGTGACGGCGTACATGCCGGAGCGATAGGCTTCGATTCCGGCCTTCTTCAGTTCGGCGATATAGGCGTCCGCGTTCGTCTTTCGGGCATTCACGCGGAGCGTCAGGGGAGCCTTTGACTGCTGCAGCTCAAGCACATCCTTCGCGGCTTTCCCCATCGACTTCTTGTAGCGGCTGTACCACCAGTCCGGAATATTGAACCGGACGGATTCCTGCTCACCGAGCCACTCCATCAGGGAGTCGCGCTCACGGCCGAAGCGGCGGAGAATCGCGTTGATGAAGCCTGCGCTCGGGCGGGTCGAGGGATTCTCGCGGGCGGCTTTGACCGCCTGATCCACCGTGACGAAGTCCTTATCCGGATGCTCGATCATGCGGGCAATCGCGGTTTCGAGCAGCGCCGTGACGGGCTGCGCGGGAGGACGGTTCGCGAAGTGTTCGATTACCTTCCAGGAGGCCGCCAGATGACGGACCGTATCGTAGGAGACCGCCTGAATGGCAGCCCGCAGCACGGGATCTTCCACATTCTTCAGATCCCGCTCAAGCGCGTGGTCAAGGCTGTGCCCCTCCATCATCGCCTGCTGGATATCGAGCGAATGCAGGAAAACTGTTGCTAAGTTTGCAGAACTCATTTAAACGTCTCCCCCACTTTCAAAGGAAAACTCTGCAGGAACTGTCGCCAGTTCATGCGGCCCTTGCCCGGCTTCTGCAGCATCGTGGCGCGGATCGCGCCGATGCCGGCGGCAACAACGATGCCGTCGTCAATCGACACGATGGACCCCGGAGCGGCGTCATCCGTCTCAAGCTTCACGGATTCGGCCTCCCAGAATTTGATCGTCGTGTCGTGAATGACTGAGGTGGACGTCGGGAAGGGATTGAACGCCCGGATGCGGCGGCAGATGAGTCCAGAACTAGATTCCCAGTCAATGTGGGCCTCGGACTTCATCACTTTTTCGGCGTAATTGGCGCCATCCTCCGGCTGAGGCGTGAAGGTGAGCGCGTCGGGCGTCTTCAGGTCTTTCAGCAGCAGTTCGGTGCCGAGAGAAGCGAGCCGCTCGGTGAGCGTCGTGGTGGTGTCGGTGTCCTCGATGTCAGTGTAGACCGTGTCAATCATCGGTCCCGTATCGAGCCCGGCCTCCATTTTCATCAGCGTGACGCCGGTCTGAGGATCGCCCGCCTCAATAGCGCGGGTCACCGGAGCCGCGCCTCTCCAGCGGGGGAGAAGGCTCGCGTGCAGGTTGACCGCCTTGATGGCGTGATCCGGACCGATGCCCGCCGGCATATCGAGAACCGACTGCGGAAGGATAAGCCCGTAGGCCGCGACGACCAGCAGGTCAGCCTTCTGGGCCGCAATCAGATCCTGTGCCTTCTGTGCCTCTTCGCCGCCTTTTTTCAGGCTGAGCGTAACGGGAGTGGCAACAGGAATATCATGAGCTAAAGCAAGGGCTTTGACGGCGCTCGGCGTGAGCTTCATGCCGCGCCCCGACGCACGGTCCGGCTGTGTGAGAACCAGACAGACGTCGTGTTCAGATTCAATCAGTCCCTTAAGGGCTGTTGCGGCAAATTCAGGTGTTCCAGCAAAAATAATTTTCATGTCAGACCAGGATGCTTACCTGCTCATGGAATGGTTAACTTAGGTTCTATTGTAGAAAATGCCGGCAATAACGACCAATGGCGTCACTCTCTACTATGAAGCGTACGGGAAACTCTCGGACGGGGGGACGGTTTTTCTGATCCCCGGGCTCGGGATGCAGCACTGGATGTGGCCCGATACGCTGATTGAGACTCTGGTGAAAGGAGGCGCGGGCGTCGTGGTGATGGATAACCGCGACTGCGGGCGGTCATCCCGCTGTTCGGGCCGTGTCTCCATGGGACGGGTGTTCAGTTCCATCGGAAGGACGCTCACGCGCCGGCCGGTTTCAGGTGTCTATGGGCTGGAAGAGATGGCGTCTGACGTGGTGGGACTCGCTTCAGGGCTTGGTATCCGGACCTTCCACGCGGCCGGTATATCCATGGGCGGCATGATTGCCCAGGTGCTTGCGGCCCGGTATCCGGAATCGGTGCTGAGCCTTACATCGATGTCCTCCGCGACCGGCAATCCCCGGACAGGGCTCGGCAAGTTTTCCGCGATCTGGGCCACGATCAGGCCTCAGTCACGGCTGGCGAGTGAGTCGGAAGGCGTGAAGCGGCTGGATCGCTTCATCCGGGCGATGGGATCCGTGAGTTACGAGAGAACCGATGCCGAGAAGCGGCGTCTTGTTCGGCTTATGGCCCGGAACCCCGGGGACCCGGATGGATTCAGACGGCAGCTTCTCGCGCTGCTACAGAGCGGCGACAGGCGCACTCAGGTCTCGGGAATCCGCGCGCCGACGCTTGTCCTTCACGGTCTCTCCGATAAGCTCCTTCCGCCCCGCGCGGGCAAAGAAACGGCGGACCTCATTTCCGGGGCCCGCCTTGAGATGATTCCGCGGCTCGGGCACGATCTGCCCCCCGCGCTTGGCGCGAAATACGGACGTCTGATGCTCGAGAATTTTTCCCGGGCATCGTCCGTGAAACACTGATCAGGACCGCGCGGCGTCCTCTTCAGCCTTCTTCTTCGCGGCGAGCTTCAGCTTATGCAGCTTCTTCTGATCGCGCTCTTTCTTCAGACGGCTCAGATGATCAATAAAGACGATGCCGTCCAGATGATCGATTTCATGCTGCACACAGACCGCGAGAAGCCCTTCACAGTGACGCTCAAAGAAGTTGCCCTTCAGATCCTGGGCGCGCACGGTCACCTCTGACGGGCGGACCACTTTGTCCCAGATGCCGGGCAGTGACAGGCATCCTTCTTCATACTCAACTTCTTCTTCAGACTTTGATGTGATAACCGGATTGACGAGCGTCAGCAGCTGGTCCTTCTCTTCGGAAACGTCAATCGTGATCAGGCGGATGGGATGTCCCACCTGCGGTGCGGCAAGCCCAACCCCCGGGGCGGCGTACATCGTTTCCGCCATGTCGGCCGCAAGCTGCGCGAGCTTGTCATCAAACACCGTGACGGGATCGCACTTCACGGCCAGAACAGGGTTCGGATAAATAACAATGGGGAGTTTGGCCAAGACAGGCCTCCTGATAAATAATGCTGGATGGTGTGTGCCACACGGCATCGCACCTTTAAGATAAATGGCAATTGTAACGTAACGGTATTTCATCATAAGCCGCCGCGCGGCTGAGAGAAATCCCGTGGGATACATCGCCTGGGAGCGTCATGACAGAGGAAGAGATTCACGCCTGGATCACCTTTTCCACGGTACCCGACATGGGGCTTGAGGATGCCGTACGGCTGCTGGGGGACTTCGGGTCACCCGGAGCGGTTCTCGATTCAAGCCTGAGTGAGCTTCGGCATGCGGTGCCCGATGAGCTCGCCCGCCGTATCGCGTCAGGCCCTGAGGATGAGCAGGCTGAGGTGATCGAGAAGACGGAGGACTGGCTTCGGCGGACCTCCGGTTCCTTCGTAACCTCCATCGCGGATGAGGATTTTCCCCGCGGGCTCTTTGAAACCGGATGCTCGCCTCTCGTGCTTTACGGACTCGGGGACCGGAAGCTGCTCGGAAGACGGCTGCTTGCCATTCTGGGGACGCGTCACCCGTCCGCCGAGGGAGAGCGGGACGCTTATGAATTCGGAGCGGCGCTGGAAAAAGTGGGACTCACGCTTCTCTCCTCCATGATGGAGGGGGTTGAGGCCGCAAGTCTCCGGGGAGCGCTCGCGGATCCGGCAGGCGCCGCCGTGGTGCTCTGCGCCTCGCCTCTGAACCGGGTGTACCCGGCGTCCCTTAAGCCCATCATGATGAAGACGGCGAAGCAGGGACTCCTGCTCAGCGCGACACCGATCGGCGAATCCCTGACCCCGGAGCGGCTCGAACTCCGGTACCGGTATCTCGCCGGGATGGCAGACGCTGTGCTGCTGATGGAAGCCTCGGCTCACTCCAAGGCGATTCCGGTCGCGAAGACTGCGGGATCCTACGGGAGGGACACTCTCGCGGTTCCCGGTAACATTCACCTGCCGCTTTCCAAGGGCCCCAACCGGCTGATCCGCAGCGGGGCGAGGCTAGTTGAAAGCGTACAGGACATCGCTGGCGAGATCCGGGGACTGTCGGAGCGGATCCCGAGGCTCTCGGATGATCTCCGTTCCTAGCTGTGTCTGTAACTGTTATGCTGAAAAAAGCAAGGACCTTTTATTACTGAGCGCTTTATGGGCAAAAAACTAATCATCGCTGAAAAACCCTCCGTCGCGACCGACCTGCAGAAAGTGATCGGCGGCATGGAGCGGATCAAGACCGAAGCCGGAGATTATTTCGAGGGTGATCAGTACGTTGTGGCGAGTGCCGTTGGACATCTGCTGGAGCTTGCTGTTCCTGAGAAATACGATGTGAAGCGCGGCAAATGGACGTTTGCCCATCTGCCCCTCATTCCGCCGGAGTTCGAGCTGAAGCCGATCACGAAGACGGCTTCCCGCCTGAAGCTCCTCGCTAAGCTGATCAAGCGTAAGGACATAACGGGTCTTATCAATGCATGCGATGCGGGACGCGAAGGTGAGCTGATCTTCCGCTACATCGTGCAGGCAACCCACGCGAAGCAGCCGATTCAGAGACTGTGGCTTCAGTCGATGACCCCGGGGTCGATCCGGGAAGCGTTCGCGCATCTGAGAAGCGATGAGGAAATGCAGCCGCTCGCCCAGGCGGCCAAGAGCCGCTCTGAGGCTGACTGGCTGGTCGGCATCAACGGAACCCGCGCGCTCACCGCGTTCAATAATAAGAACGGCGGTTTCTTCCTTACGACGGTCGGCCGCGTGCAGACGCCGACGCTCGCCGTCGTGGTGAACCGCGAGGCTGAGATCCGGGCTTTCAAGCCGAAGAATTACTGGCAGGTCGAGGCGACATTCGGTGCCCGGTCCGGCAGCTACACCGGTGTCTGGTTTGATCCCCAGGCAAAGAAGGATGAGACCGGCGAGAAGAAGTCTGACCGCATCTGGGATAAGGCTGAGGCTGAAGCCGTCAAGGCCCGTTGCGAAGGGAAAGAGGGTACGGTGACCGAAGTGTCGAAGCGCGTGAAGCACGCCGCGCCGCCCCTTTTTGACCTCACCACGCTGCAGCGTGAAGCGAATAACCGCTTCGGTTTTACCGCGAAGACCACGCTTGCCATCGCCCAGTCCCTCTACGAAAAGCATAAGGTTCTCTCCTACCCGAGAACCGACGCGAAATGTCTTCCGACCGATTACGTCGATGACGCCAAAAAGACGCTTGACCTGCTCAGCCAGCTGCCGCAGTTCAGCAGCATCGCGCGTAAGCCGCTTGAGAACAGCTGGGTGAAGCCGAACCCCCGTATTTTCAATACCGAGAAGATCAGTGACCACTTCGCGCTGGTGCCGCTGCCGGATCACCTCCCGAGCAAGCTTTCGGACGTCGAGGCGAAGGTCTATGACCTGATCGCGAAGCGCTTTATGGCGGTGTTCTATCCGTCAGCCGAAGTGGATGAAACGACCCGCGTGACGACGGTGGGCGAAGATCAGTTCCGGACCCGCGGCAAAGTGCTCGCGAAGGCCGGCTGGCGCGAGGTTTACGGCGGTCAGGGCGATACGGCCAATACGCTTCCGCCCGTCACTCCGAATGAAACGGTGAAGACCGGCGACATCGATATCCTCGACAAGGTGACGCAGCCTCCGGCGCGTTACACGGAAGCCACGCTGCTCTCCGCCATGGAAGGCGCGGGCAAGATGGTCGAGGATGACGCGCTTCGCTCCGCCATGCAGGACAAAGGCATCGGCACGCCGGCTACCCGCGCGGCCATTATTGAAGGCCTGATTCTGCAGAAGTACCTGATCCGCGAAGGACGCGAGCTGCGTCCGACCGCGAAGGGCATTGAGCTGCTTGCGCTCCTTAAGGGACTCAAGATTGAGGAACTGTCGGAACCGGAACTGACCGGCGAATGGGAGAGCCGTCTCGCTCAGATCGAGAAGGGGTCGCTTTCCCGCGAGGAATTCATGGCCGGTATCCGCGATATGACGGAAAAGATCGTGGCCGCGGCGAAGCAGTACGAAGGTGAATCCGTGCCGCTCAGCAATCCGATTCATCTGAAGCACCGCTGCCCGAAGTGCGGCGGTGAAGTGGTGGAAAACTTCCGCCGCTACGCCTGCACAAATCCGTCCTGCGACTTCAGTATCACCAAGCACCCGGGCGGCCGCACCTTTGAGCCCGAGGAAGTGGAGGAGCTGCTCGAGAAGAAGCAGATCGGTCCCCTGCAGGGGTTCGTAAGCAAAATGGGCCGGCCGTTCTCGGCCGTTCTGAAGTTGACGGCAGCCCCTGATTACAAGCTGGAATTTGTGTTTGATAATCCGACCCAGAGTGACGAAAATGCCGCTCCGGTGGATTTCTCAACACTGACCCCGATCGGCAAGTGCCCGGTATGCGGCGGCCGCGTGTTTGAGCTCCCGATGGCCTACGCCTGTGAGAACACCCAGAATACGGAAAAGAAGTGCACGTTCCGTACCGGGAAGGTGATCCTTCAGCAGACGGTGGCGCCTGAGCAGATCAAGAAGCTGCTTGAGACCGGAAAGACGGATCTCCTGACGGGGTTCGTTTCGAATAAGACGCACCGGAAATTCTCCGCTTACCTCGCACTGCAGAAGGGCGGCAAGGTCGGCTTTGAGTTCGAGGAGCGTGAGCCGAAGGCTGCCGGAGCGAAGAGCCGCACGAGGGCCGTGAGAAAGACGGCCGTGGCAGCGGAAGAAAAAGCCGCTCCCGTGAAGCGCCGCACCCGTACGGTGAAGAAAACCTCTGAATCCTGAGCGTTTTTTTGACCAACGGCAGGGGAGCTCAGCAGTTTTCCGTGCAATAACCCCTTTCTCTTCTGGTAGAGTTGTTCAAGGCTGTAACAAAAATGACCGGGTGGCTCCGGCTGCCCGTTTGACAGGCTTTAGCCAGAAAAGCAAAGGGGAGAAGCATGAACAGGAAACAGAAGTTGATCGCCGCGGCGGCCCTCGCCGCGGTTGCAGCAACCTGGGCCATTCCCGCTCAGGCAGGCCGGACGCTGAATGCCGTGAAGAGCCGCGGCATGGTGGTCTGCGGTGTGAATACCGCCGCGCCCGGATTCTCGGGAGCTGACAGCCGCGGGCACTGGAAGGGGCTCGATGTCGATATCTGCCGCGCGGTTGCCGCGGCCGTCCTGAAGGACGCGAATAAGGTGAAATTCGTGCCGCTCTCCTCTGAGCAGCGCTTCACCGCCCTGCAGTCCGGGCAGATTGATATCCTCGCCCGCAATACAACCTGGTCAATGTCCCGCGATGCCTCACAGGGCTCCGTTTTCGTCGCGATGGACTATCTCGACGGCCAGGGCTTCATGGTGCCGAAGAAGTACAAGATCCATTCCGCGAAGCAGCTGAATGGCGCCACGATCTGCGTTCAGACCGGCACTTCAAGCGAAAAGAACCTCGCTGACTTTGCCCGCGCCAATAACATCAAGTACAAGCCCGTTGTCTTCAGCACCACGGAGGCAACCCAGGGCGCGTTCATTTCCGGCCGCTGCCAGGCCTACACCACGGACCGCTCGGACCTCGCTGGAGCAAGACTCCGCGCGAAGAACCCGAACGACTATGTGATTCTTCCTGAAACCATCTCGAAGGAACCTCTCGGCATGGCAATCCGCCGCGGTGACGACGACTGGTTCCAGATCGTCCGCTGGTCCTTCTACACGATGGTGGAAGCCGAGGAACTGGGTATCACGCAGAAAAACGCGGATTCTCTCCGCTCCAGCAAGAATCCGAATGTCCGCCGCCTTCTTGGGCTTGAAGAGGATCTCGGGCGCATGATTGGTCTGGATAAACAGTGGTCTTACCGGATCATCAAGCAGGTCGGCAACTACGGCGAATCCTTTGAAGCGAATCTCGGGCCGAAGACTCCTCTTGGCCTCAGCCGCGGTCTCAACCGGCTCTGGACGAAGGGCGGCATCCTGATCTCGCCTCCGATCCGCTGATGCATCTTTTTTAAGCAAGGACTCCTGCCGGCCGCCGCTCGGGGTAAGCCAGCGCCGCGGCCGGCTTCGCGTCTGAATTTTTTGGGGTGTCTATGTTTTTCAGACCGAAAAAGGCTCAGCCTCAGGGTGATGCCGCCTGGCTCGCGCGTGAGCGCAGCAGGCGATTCCGGGAGCTGATGATTCAGCTTCTCGTTGCCGTGCTGTTCTTTGGATTTCTGTGGATTCTCTCCCGGAATGTCGCGGAGAATCTCGCGTCACGGAACATTCAGCATGGCTTCGCCTTTCTGATGAATGCCGCCGGTTTTGAGATCGGCGAATCGATGATTCCTTTTCAGTCCTCAGACACGCTTCTGCGGGCATTTGGGATCGGTATTCTCAATACGCTGAAGGTTTCGGTCCTCGCGATTTTTTCCTCACTGCTGCTCGGCATTGTCATCGCGTTCATGAAGCTTTCGCGTCAGCCCGTGCTTCACGCGCTGGGCTGGGCCCATGTCGAGTTCTACCGGAATATTCCGCTCATCATCGGGCTCCTCGCGATTTATCTCACCATCACGGAAATGCTCCCGGATATGGAGACCGTGATGAATTCGAGCGCGCTTGTCATGCTGGATAAGGCGGGGCTGCAGTTCCCGGTGCCGCTGCATAACGGGATGGCGCTGCTTGCGGCGGCTGCCGTGGGGCTGATTGCCGGAGAGGCCGCACGCCGGGTGACGCTTCGGAAATCCACCTTCCTCGTCGCCTGGGGGATCGCGCTCGGCGTTTTCTGCGTGACAGCGATTGCCGTGTGGCTGCTGTCAGGAGCGGTTTTTGGCTGGGCGCATCCCCATCTCGAAGGCTTTGTGGTGGAAGGGGGAGGCGCGCTGTCGCCCGAATTCCTCGCCCTCTGGCTGGGGCTCACGCTTTTCTCCTCGGCTCCGATCGCTGAGGTGATCCGGGCCGGTATTCTCTCGGTCGGCGAGGGACAGTGGCTTGCGGGCGAGGCGCTGCGGCTCTCTCCCGTGCAGACAGCTATGTGGTCTTTCCTCAGGCGATGAAGCTTTCGGTTCCGCCGCTCGCGAGCCAGTTCATGAATCTCACGAAGAATTCGTCGCTCGCCGTCGTGGTCGGCTATCCGGATGTTGTCTGCATCGGGAATACCTCGATCAACACGACGGGGCAGGCGCTCGAGATGATCTGCCTCATCATGCTCGTGTATCTCGTGCTGAATCTCGTCACGTCCGTGATCATGAATCTCATCAATGCCCGGTTCTCCCGGGGGGAGGAGGAGAAATGAAACGTTTTTCCCTGAACCCTGAGGCCCTTCGGACACCGGCAGGAGCCGCCTCGGCAGCGTTTACGTTTGCTGCTCTGATTGCCCTGCTCTGGGGCGTCTGGCGCTTTATCGACTGGGGTGTCATCAACGCGGTTTTTCAGCCTGATTACGAAGCGTGCCACGCGTCTGACGGCGCCTGCTGGGGATTCGTCGCTGAAAAGTGGCGGATGATTATTTTCGGCCGATTCCCGTACGAGGAGCAGTGGAGGCCTGCGGTCGGCACAGCGGTGATCATGCTGATGCTGGTGCTCACGGCGGTGCCGAAATTCTGGTCGAGGCGCGGAGCCCGGGTGCTGGGTGCGGCCTGGGTGGCCGCCTTTGCCGTGTTCTTCTCGCTGATGTATGGCGGCGTTTTCGGGCTTTCTCCGGTCGACCCGGACTCCTGGGGCGGACTTCCTCTCACCGTGATTCTCACACTGATCGGCATGACGCTCTCCAGCCCGCTCGGCATTCTGCTCGCGATCGGGCGCCGCTCGAAGCTGCCGCTTGTAAGGACACTTTCCACGGCTTATATCGAACTCGTCCGCGGCGTGCCGCTGATCACGGTGCTTTTCGTGGCGGCCTTCATTTTCCCGATCCTTCTGCCGATGGGATTTGAGACTTCCACGTTCTGGCGCGTGGCGACCGCGATCGTGCTGTTCCAGGCGGCCTATATGGCGGAAACCGTCCGCGGCGGCCTTCAGGCAGTTCCTGCCGCTCAGATGTCGGCCGCGGAGTCACTCGGCCTCAGCCGCTTTCAGTGCTACGTGCACGTGTTGCTGCCGCAGGCGCTCGTCGCGATCATTCCGGCTTTTGTGAACAGCCTTCTTTCCACCTTTATGGATACGTCGCTTGTCACGGTTGTCTCTATGTATGATCTTCTCGGAAGCCTGAGGCTTGCGCTCGGAGATCCAGAGTGGAGAGAGTTCTTCGGAGTCGGCTATCTCTTTGTGGGCGCCATCTACTTTGCGTCTTCCCTTATGATGTCCGCTTACAGCCAGTGGCTGGAAAAACGCATGAAGACCGGGCGGGAAAATTCCGGCTCTGGTCTCTGAGAGAGAAAAGAAGTGATCATTTTTGAGCATGTGCTGCAGCTGGAAGGTCTGAATCGGGAAAGCGTCTGGAGGGAGCTCGAGTGGCTTCTCCGGAATCCGAAGCTTGTGCTCGCGGGCTGCGACGAGTCGAGCGTGCAGGACACCGAAACAAGTGACGGCGGACGGTGGCTGAAGCGCACAAAGCGCTTTGGCGATCTGGTGATCGAGGATCAGGTTGCCCTGATCCCGGACAGCCGGGCGGAAATTCACGTCGCAGCAGGCCCCACCTGGCCCCGCAGCTGGCAGATCATCCGTCTTGAGGAAGCCGCGGATAAGGTACTCCTCACCTTCAGTTACGAGCAGGAAAATCCTCAGCCTTCCGAAAATCCTGTCTTCGATAAGCTTCGCAACGAGGCCTACCGGAATAAGGATCAGGCGCTCGTTGACCTGATCCGTCAGCGGGCAGCTCAGCACTGAGGCAGCGCGCCGGCAGAGAAACCGGCGCGTTTCTTCTTCCATCCCTATTGATTTCTTTTGGGGGCGGCAGTTCCGGCTGCCGCTCCGGACACGGCTATGAATCTTTTACTGGATAAAATTTCCCGGGCGATTGCCGCCGACATTCACTGCACTCCGGCACAGGCGGCGGCCGCCGTGAATCTCCTTGAAGAAGGGGCGACAGTGCCCTTTATTGCCCGTTACCGGAAGGAAGTGACCGGAGGGCTCGATGACACGCAGCTTCGCGCGCTCGAGGAAAAGCTGATCTATCTGAAGGATCTTGAAGACCGCCGCGCCTCCATTCTGGAGTCCATTGAAAAGCAGGGAAAGCTGACGGATGCGCTCAGAGCCGAGATTGAATCGGCTGACAGCAAGCAGCGGCTCGAGGATCTCTACCTCCCCTATAAGCCGAAACGCCGCACCCGGGCTGAAAAGGCCCGTGAAGCGGGGCTTGAGCCGCTCGCGGATCAGCTGCTCGGCAATCCGTCGCTGGATCCCGAGGAGACTGCCAAGGCGTTCCTTTCCGAAGCCTATCCGGATCCGGCCTCGGCGCTTGACGGTGCCCGCGATATCGCGGCGGATGGTCATCGCTGACACACCCAGTTCCTTCGATAGCGCCGTAATGCGCACTGCCCCGCGCGTGCGCAACCTGCTCAAGATGAGGTGCTGACGTTGTGACGAAATCATGTGAACATTATCGCACACAAAAGCTCACAAACCAAACCGGCTTGAGCGTTTTGGGGACAATTTCTCGAAAATTCCGAGCAATTCAGGTGTCATTTCCACAAAACCGCGCAAAATCGCACATTGCGCGAACCGATATTCTCACAGCGG
>ERZ773106.1063-NODE-1063-length-22529-cov-4.541070_pt1 | contig 22529 bp, 18 predicted proteins | sample MGYA00580572_ERZ773106 | MGnify/ENA primary metagenome ERZ773106 (study PRJEB29015, sample SAMEA2737868) | human gut metagenome | biome: human gut; feature: human-associated habitat; material: faeces | place: China | collected 2012 ... | reverse complement strand
GGCGGTGACCTCCTCGTTGGCGAGCACCGTGCCCAGGCCCGGGCACCAGTTCACCGGAGACTTGGAGATGTATGCCAGGCGGAAGTCGTTGAGCACGTCGGCCTGCTCGGCTTCGGTCAGATCATTCCACTGCTTGCCTGCGAATCCCGGAATCTCACGCTCGCCGGATTCGAACTGCTCCACCAGCGTGCTGATCGGGCGTGCGCAGCCCTTGGAGCCAGACGGGTTGGTGGCATCCTCGTCGTACCAGGAATCGTAGATGCGGGAGAAGATCCACTGGGTCCAACGCACATAGCCCGGGTCAATGGTGGCGAAGGAGCGGCGGTTGTCGAAGCTCAGGCCCATACGATGCAGCTGGCGGCGCATGTTGGCGATGTTCTGCTCGGTGGTGATGCGCGGATGCTGGCCGGTCTGGACTGCATATTGCTCAGCCGGCAGACCGAAGGCGTCGTAGCCCATGGCGTGCAACACGTTCTCGCCCTTCATGCGGTGGTAGCGGCTGACCACATCGGTGGCGAGGTAGCCGAGCGGATGGCCCACATGCAGGCCCTTGCCCGACGGGTACGGGAACATATCCATGGCGAAGTACGACGGGCGTCCTTCGGCGTTGCGACCCTTGCCGTCCTTCAGATCGCCATTGACGTTGGCGGCCCAGAAGGTGCCTTCGTCATCCCAAATCTTCTGCCATTTTTCCTCAATGCCCTGAGCCAAATCCGCGTTGTAACGGAACGACGGTTCGGCTGGTTCGTTCGACTGCGTCTGCGCGCTTTTCTCAATGTCACTCATAATGCATGAAACTAGCCGCGCAACTGGACACTTCGCAAGGCGTCAATCATTATGCAAGAAGCGTTTTGCAAAGCGTCACGCAAGGCGGGGGCCGTCAGCCTTCCGACGCTGCCGAGAGCGTTATCGCGGGAGGGTTGAGCGACATGTCGGGAACGTAGCCGATCGACTGTTTCATCTTGTCTATGGCCTGCTTCCACGAGCCGTCGTCCATCATGGACTGCAATGCGGCGTCGATCTGTTTGGCCAGCGTGGATTGGCCGGATTTGACCGCGATCGCGTACGAACGTTCGCCGAACGTTTCGCCTACGACCTTGAGATATCCGCCTCCCCTGTTGGATGCGAGGCCCGCCGCTATGGCGTCATCTGCCGCGATGGCGTCCGCCTGCCCGATCATCAATGCCGTTTCGCATTGCGGATACGTGTCGCGTTCGCTCACGGTCACATCTTCCGCAAGATTTCGCACGCTGTAGGAGGGTACTCCTCCTTTGGCCACGCATACCGTCCTTCCGGCAAGATCATCGGTTCCGGTGATGGTTCCCGCACTGTCGGAACGTACCAACAATGCCGCATGCACAGTCAGATACGGTCCTGCAAGCTCAACCTCACCATCCTGAACGTCATCAGCGGCGAAAGCATCGACCACCATGTCCACGGTGCCGTCTTCAAGTGACGAAACGCGCGTCGACGGCAGCACCTGTTTGAACACGATCTGTTTTTTCGCGAATCCCAGCGTGTTCGCCACATATTGCGCCACGGAAATATCGAAACCCGAATACTCTCCCCCATGCAGAAAACCCAAACCAGGCTGGTCCGCGGCCACGCCAATCGCAATGGTCGGCCCCTGCGCGAGACCATTGGTCACTACGGAAATGGAAGTGCCGCACGCGCTCGTGCCCAATACGGTCGAAGCGGCGCATACCAGCGCCGCGATATTTCGTGACAGACGTGACAGACGTAGCATACGCGCGATTCTACGCGATTCTACTTGAACATGCGCGAACGCGTCAGGAACCAGGTGACAATGGCCGAAACGACCAGCGAGATTCCGATGATCACGGCGAAGCCCCACGGCTTGTCCGTCAACGGCATGCCTAGCATGCCCTCCTGGAAGTTCATGCCGTACATTGAGAAGATCAATGTCGGAATCGACAGCGTGATGGAGATGATCGTGAAGATGCGCATCACGTTGTTCAGATTGTTCGACACGATCGACGCGAACGCGTCGGTCATGTTGGCAAGAACGCCGCTGTAGATGTTGGCCATCTCGATTGCCTGCTTGTTTTCGGTGATGACGTCGTCGAGCAGATCCTCGTCTTCCGGATACTGCTTGATGCGCGGCAGCGTGGTCAGCTTTTCCATCACGATTTCGTTCGATTTGAGCGACGTGGTGAAGTAGACCAACGTTTTGCTCAGTTCGAGCAGCATGAGAATCTCACGATTCTGCATGGAATGGCGCAGTTTGAGTTCGAGCTTGTCGCTTTCGCGGTCGATGATACGCAGATACCGCAGATACATGGTGGCGTTGCGGTACAGGATCTGCAGGATGAAACGCGTTTTCATATACGTGTTGAAACCGCGGATCGTACCTTCCATGAACGGGTGCAACACCGGAGTGTCCTGCATGCAGACGGTGATGATGGCCGACTGCGTGATGATGATCGACAACGGGATGGTCTCGTACCAGTCTCGCCCGCCGCGCTCTTCGACGGTTGGAATGTCGACGATGATCATCGTGTAATCGTCTTCCACGTCCACGCGGGAGCGTTCTTCGTCATCAAGCGGGGCGCGCAGGTCGGCGAGATCAACGCCGGTTTCCATGGAAACGTTGGCGAGTTCCACATCCGTCGGATCCGAAAGGCATAACCAAGATCCGTTTTCGGGTTTTTGGATCTGCTCCACCTGGCCGTTAATCGTTCTGAACATTCTCAACATGTCTCTCACCCGCCTTTCGCGCTTTCCGACGTTCTATCGCTGTACGGCAGCCCGAATCCAACATCTCCGGCGATCGGTCTCTTGCGATCGATCTGGAACATTCGGGCAAACAACCTTATTTAGGATAGTCCCACCTTGAGAGTTGGCCGGCCGCGTGCCTGAGATTTCATCGAGAATTCATGTTCGACGCATGCGTCCGCGGCAGGCGACAGTCACTGCAGATCGTTGCGGTTACTGCGGATCACTGCACGATGGGCTTCCACAATGGCATGTTGGGGCCTCGCAATTCCTTCGGCCCATTCTCCCAATCGGTAAGCGCGGCGATGGCGGGACCTTGGTTGAAGGCGTCGAGCTTCCACTGCCATGTGTCGGGATCCGCAGGACCGTTGGAACCGCCTGTGTTGACGCTCATGCTCGTCCAGAAGGCGTTGCGCATGGCTCCGAGATTGTTGAGGTCGTCCGGATCCATGTCGAGCAGCACGGCGACGGTGGCCACGATCCACGATCCATGGCCGACTGCGAGCAGCGTGGTGGCCGTCGGATCATCGGCATGTTCGGCGATGATGCTTCGTATGGCTTGGGAGCCACGCTGGCCGGTATGCCTGCGGCTTTCGACGCCATGCTTGGTTTCGCCTCCGGTGTGGGCACGCCATGAATGGTAGTCGTCGGCGTACTGTTCGAGGATTTCCTCGCGGGTCATGCCTTCCCATTCGCCGAAGCTGCGTTCGCGCAGGCGTGGGTCGAGGGCTACGTCAAGTCCGAGAAGGTCGGCGATGGCGTGAGCGGTCTGTTGGGCGCGGAAAAGGTCGGATGATACGACGACCATGCGTCGGCTCGCGGCCGGTGCCTCGTTGATTTCGTTAAGATCGGCGAGATACGCGCCCTCGTACGCGGGTTGGGCGAGTTCATCATTATGGTCGGCGATGTGCGCGACTTTCGCCCAATAGTATGTTTTGGCGAGTTCATAAGCGCTTTGGTCGGCCTGCCACCTGCCGACGATGTCGAGGGGAATGTCGATTTGGCCTTGCAGTCGTCTTGCGAGATTGTATGCGGTGCGTCCGTGGCGCAGGAAGAGTACTTCGTCGATCATGCATTTCATTGTAGCTATGCCGTGCGAGTGTGGTGAGGGTCGCCCAGATGGCTGTGAGCGCGAATGCCGTGGTGGAGAGGGTTCCGTCGGTGAGGCATCCTGTTTCTGGCGGGCATTCGTCGTGGTTGGGGACGCGCGTTCCTGTGATGAGAAGCCGGTGGGTGTTGATGCCGTATGGGGTGCAGGTCATAAGGGTGGCCTGATCGGCGCTGGCGTCGTGTTTGTTTATCCAGGTGAAATCGTCGGGGGTGATGGTGCGGATTGTTTGCACTTGATAGGTGAGGGTTTCGCCGAGGGTGGTGATGGTGAATTCGTCACCTTCTCGGGCTTGGTCGAGTTTGGTGAACATGAGTTTGTCGGCGAGGCCCCGGTGTGCGGTGATGACGGTATGGGTTCCCGCTCCCCCGATTGGCAGGGATGTGCCTTCCCAATGCCCTGCGCCGATGGCGAGCGTCTGTTCGCTTGTTCCGTGGCGTATGGGTAGGCTGATGCCGAGTTTCGGGTAGTTGATGGTTGCCATGACGTCGCTGGGTGGGATGACGAGTTGCCGATTGTATTCGTCGGGATTTTGCGTTGCGGGTTCGCCGTCTGTTTGGTTGCTGGTTTGGTTTGCGAGGCGCGCGTTGTAGAGTTTCGCCTGCCGTTTGCTTTCTTGGATCGCCTTGTTTGCGGTGTTGGTGATGGTGGCTGCGTACGCTTTGACGTTGGCTGCTTGTTGGATGTTGTCTTCGGCGCGCATGATCAGGGGGATGCTGATGATGAGTGCCGTTGCGGTGAGCATGGCGGTTCCCACGCACCATCGGATGATGCTGCGTTTGTTGGGCGCTTTTTTGTGCCGTGGTTTGCTATGCGGAGGAATCGCCATGTGTTGCCTATTGTCGGATGTTGGCTAGTCGTTGCTTGATCGGCACATGCGCAGCATGACGATGCCTCCTATGAAGAGGAGTGCCGCGATGCTGAAGAGCATGGTGAGGCCTGCCGCACCAGTCAACGGTATTTCGGTGATGGTACGGATGTTGGTGACGACCACGGTGTGGCTGTCGCCTTTTTTGATGAGGTTGTTGGGGTCGGATTTGACGTCGAGGCTCCACGTCATGTTGGTGTCGTCAACGTTGACGGTGACGACTGCGCTGGGCAGCATGAGCGACGAGTAGTCCTGGGGCGCTTGTGTTTCGGTGATGGTGTATTCGCCTTTGAGTCCTTGGATTTTGGTTTCGCCGGCTTCGAATGTGGTGGTTGTGGTGGTATCGCCGCTGGTGGCGAGGCGGTAGGTGCCGTTGCCGAGGGCCACGAGTTTCAAAGGCGTTTTGTCGCTGGCGCCTTGGGCGATGGCGAATTTCGCGCCGGTGAGCTTTTGGCTTTTGGCGTCGACCTTGCGTAATGCGATTTCACCGGTGCAGACTTTAACCTCGTTGCCGGGCTGGTTGTTGTGGTCCTGCCATGCGTTGGGATTGTGGGAGTATTCCAAGTCGATGGAGTTGACGTTGCAGGGGCTTCCGATGACCGCATTGCCGTTGAGTCTGGCCTTGTAGGTGACTGTGATCGTCGCGCCGACCGGCAGGGCCGCCTTTGATGCGTCCGAGGCGAGAATGTCTCCGTTGACGCCGAACAGCCAGCTGATGGTTTTGCCGTTGACGTTTTCCTTGTAGAACGTGCTCGCCAATGCTTTGCCGCCGACGGTGATCGAGGTGAGCGAACCATAGTCGAGACCCGCGCCAAGCGTATCGTTCAACGCAAGATAGTAGTGCTCGCAGCCTGTCCAGTTGGGGATTTTCTGCGTCACACGGTAGGTCAGGTCCTTGCCTATCGCTTCGGATGCGCTGTCTTTCCAGGCACTGCCGACGTTGACTTTTTTGTCTGGCGATTCCACGTTGGATACCTTGTAGATCACTTGCCCGAGGGTCAGGGTCGTGCCGCCGGCCGTACGTAGTTGGTTGACGCCGTTGACCGCGGTGCCGTTCATCATCATGATGGACGCGGTTGTTTTGATGGCGGTGCCGCTGCTTAGTGTGGTTGTCGCCGGCGTACGGTCCACGATGGCGTAGATTCCCGGTACGAGTACGTTGCCGGTCGACATGGTGGCTTTGTCTTGGCTGAGTGTGGAAACCGCCGTTCCATCCTGCTTGGCGAAGTTGGTTTGTTTGGCGAGGCTGTTGCAGAAGTTGCGTAGCTTTCCGCTCCATGGATCGCTGCGCGAGTCGGTCAGGTTCTTCACCACCCACACCATCGGATCGTTTTTGCCGTTGACGGTAAGGTTCGTATCGGTGGCTCCGGCCGCTTTGGCTGCCGCGGTGATGTCGGATGCCAATGCCGTGTTCGTGGTCAGATCGTAGCCGACGATCGTGTTGCCGTCCACGCTTGCGGCGGTATATGTGGCAAGCTGGATGGCGCGGAGGTCCTTGCCTTCGAGGCTTTCCCCGTTGCTTGCCTTCACGCTCATGGACTGTTTGACGCCTAAATCGCCGAGTTGCGGCGTGGCTTGGGCCGTGCCCGGCATGGCAAGAGCCGCGATCATGCCCAGCGCAAGCATGGAGGTCCATCGGCGGCGTATGGTGTGTTGTGTCATGGTTCACCTTCTTTGGTTGTTGGTTGTCGCATAGGCGTCTTCGCTTATGCGTGCAGACCAGCATGGCAGAAACCAATATTCGCCCGCCACCTCTTTAAGAAAATCTGTGGATAAGTGGATGAGCGAACACTTATCCACACTTATCCACAACCCATGCATGCAACTGCCGTATAGGAATCCATGGTCGAACCGCCGCGAACGATATGCTGCAGATTCGCGATCTTCCGTTCCGATAACAGCGAACCGCAGACCGGACATACAGTCCCGTCTGCGGTTCTCCGATATTGTCGTTTCGACTGGTTCAGTATGGAACCGATCAGTCCTTGACGATGGTTTTGCCTGCCGTAGCGCCCGGAGTGAGATCCTGAATTTCCGTGATCTCCAAAACCGGAATGGTCATCGGCTTTTTCGTGCCGCGTTCTTCGGCGACTTTGACCTGTTCGTCATAGATGGCGTCATCGGAATGCAGCACGACGTTGCCGCGGAAACGGTATCCCTTCTTCTGTTCGAGGTTGGCGACCGCGACGACCAGATCACTGCCGTCAAGCAGGTTACGGTATGTCTGGCCCGCGGTGCGCTCGTGGTAGCCGATATGGTTGTTGTCGATGATGAACATGCTCATCTTCGGACCGAGATCGACCTGGCCTTCTTTGCTGATGGTGGCCACCCATGCGAGGTTGCTGTTGAGGAATCCCTTCATCTCATCGGTGAGATCTGCCATGATGCCGTCCTTTCGTCTATATGCCCATGGAATGCGGGCATACTTTCAGACTACGACAAGAAACCCCACAACGCATGTTCGCCCAACGTGAATAACATCACATACGCGCTCCATCTGAAACCGAATTTAGGAGAGATAACACCTGTTTCGCACTTTGCTGAGGCGTCAGACCACGATCATCCGCTATCCAATCAATCATGGAAAAGAAAGGATTGATTTTGGGTTGGCATCAGCGGTATCTGCTGGACGATATGCACGTCGAGTTGATTCGCAATGGGTTCAAAGACAAAGCCTGCAGCATGCCGATATCCGCACTTGGTTTAGATATTGTGTGTGAATTCCTTTATTCCATTGATGGTTTTTCCCTCAAAAGAATTTATGCAGATTCAGACATTTCCGATTTAGCCTGGGCTTTTTGCGATGTGGCAATTCTTGTTTGCTGGCTTAGATATGTCAGACAGTATCTGCCAGAGAAAGCACAAAGGCATTTTATTCCATCCCCCATTCTCGCTTTGCTTGTATGCGCGTACGCAACGCCCCGGAGGCCCTGAATCTGAGAGGGCGTCTTCCTGTGAACTCGATGAGGCTCGCGCCCGCCAGCTCATCCACGTATTTGCGGATCGTCTGTTTCGTCAGCATGAGGTCGCCGCCTGCATCTTCGAGCGTCATGGACTTGGTGGTGTCGAACAGCTCCTCCTGCATGACTGCGTAGAGAAGCAGAGTCGCGTTCGTGGACAGTGCATGTTCCCTCCGTAGCTCGTCACGCAGGACGGTCGCCTTGTCGAGCTGGTCGATTTTGACGCCAAGCTCCTCGATCAGGGATTCCTGCGCCCGTTCGATGAGTCCGAGGATGGTGTATACGAAGAACGTGAGTTCCCCGCTGTTGAGCTTGTCCTCGGCCTCAGTGAACGCCTTGTAGTATTCGTTCTTGTTCTCCGCGATCGTCCTGGAGAGGGACAGCACGGTGGGCAGAGTGAGGTCATGGCTGAGGTAGAGCGCGAGCAGATACCTGCCTGTCCTGCCGTTGCCGTCGTAGAACGGGTGGGTGTATTCGAACAGGAAGTGGCTGGCTATCGCCCGCTGCAGGAACGGTATGGTATCCGACCGGGCGAGGTCCATCATCTGTGCGAGCAGCGCTGATATCCGCGCCTCGCTGCTGACGCCGCTGTGGATGACGGTGCCGTGCGGTCCTTGGACCTCGACATCGCCTTTCCTGAACAGCTCCCCGTCGGGCCTGTTCTTGTCGTCGATCTCGTCGAGGGCTATCTTGTCGTAGATGTCCCTGATGTCCTCGAGAGTCTTGGGCAGTTCAACGTCGCGATTGGTGAGGTTGAGATACAGTTTCGCGAACTCGCCGAACCTGGCCTTCTCCATGTCGCCCTCGGTCCTGGCCTGCCGGGCTGCGGCCACGGCGGCTTCCGTCTCCTTCCGCGTCGACCTGACCCCCTCCATCTCGTTGGTGGCGAGCAATTCCTCGGATATGGCGTGGTAGATGTAGTTCCACCGCATGACTCCTGGGATGCTCCGCCACATGGCCGATACCTGGCGTTCGGCGAGGAGCACCTTCTGTGTGAGCATGCACACGCAGCGCGGCGTGGCGATGAACAGTTCGCCCAAGGGTGTGCCGATTCCGGTTGTGAATGTGGAGTCCGCTTCGAGGCGTTGTCTGACGAGCCGGTCGTGGTTGGCGTAGGAGTCCATGCTCCTGTCGGCGTGGAACAGCCGCGCCAAAGTCCTGTATTCCATGCTCATAACGGTTACTGCTTTCAAAAAGTCATTTATATTTTATGAGAATTATAAATTAGAAGCACTCAGAAGACAAGACAAAGCATCTATGAATGAAAATTAACAATAAACCCATGTCGGCTCTACCGTCCGTCGCCGACACCCCTGCCGACACGGGTCGTTCATGCGTCCGTCTGTTCGGCTTGTATACGATCTTGCCGAAGGTTCTCCGCGTCGTCGTGGAAGTCCTGTTTCTTTACCACCTTATAACCGGTTTCTATCACCTTGAACCGTTTTTGAGGTTCGGCAAGCACGTCCGCGAAACAGTGTCGTTTCAACAAAAAAGACCACCCCTTACGGAGTGGCCCTCGATAATCGTGGAGCTAAGGGGATTCGAACCCCTGACCCTCTCCATGCCATGGAGATGCGCTACCAGCTGCGCCATAGCCCCAAAGTCTGCCCTGCAAACTCTGTATAATATACATCGCAGACATAAGTCACGCAAATTTCGGCGTGTCGCCCGCACTGAGGAATTGGCATGAGTAAAACCGCACTACGTAATCACCTTATGTGAACCTTATGCGGGCGACATGGGAAGTGCGCCACCAGCGACATTAGTTACTACTTGCATCTCCCGTCGAGCCGGTAGTACCGTCGGTGGATCCCGACGTGCCAGTGCCAGTCGAACCATCGGTTCCGCTGTTTCCGGATCCGGATGATGAGCCATCACCAGTGGTGCCGGACGTGCCTCCGTTTGAGCCAGTGCCGTTGGACGAATCCGTTCCGTTCTGGCTGGAACCATTGCTGGAATTATCGGATGACGACCCGCTGTTTCCGGACGTGGATCCATTGGTATTGCTCGATGTGCCGTTGGAAGTGGACGAGTCGGTGGATCCGTTGGTGGTTTTGTCGCTGCCGTCCGTGGTGGTTTCGTCGTTCGAATCCGTGGAATCGGACTTAGGCTTTTGCACGGGGGGCTGCCCGTCGCCAGTCTGATAGTCATCGGTATTTCCATGCGAAGGTACAACCTTCTCATGCACCACGTCACGCACCACGGTGTCCGTCCCCTGACCGCCGGTGAAAGCAAGAATCAATCCCGCGCTCACTCCCACACCAACCAAAGCACTGACGAATGCGATGATCGCCGGAGCGTACTTGCTATGCAACCAATTCGAGGAACGCTGCCCAGCATGCTGTACTCGGGCATCATGCGCGCTTCCGAGTGTTCCGGTCTTACCGGTAACTACGCCAACATCGCTGACGCCACGCTGTCCGTTCGGGAAAACGGAAGTCTCCCCTGCCCCGGCAATATCGCCGAGCGCACGAGTCGCATCCGCATATTCCTGTCCGGAGGAAATGACGCGCGGTAAACCGGACTGCGCTACCGCAGCCGTATCGGCAGACAATACCATCGTGACATCCGACGCAACAGGAGACGATCCAATAATCCTCGTCTCATCATCCTGTTCGGAAGAGCCAAGCACCTGCGTTTCATCCGCAGCTCGCTCATTCGAAACCGTCTCGCTACTCGACGGGAACGGCACGGCCTGTTGGATCTTCTCCCCTGATGCCTTCAAAACGTTCTTGTAGACCTGCGTGGCAACCGCGGAAACAACCGAACCCGCGGCCACACCAATCACCGATCCCGCGATACCGATTTTCGCGGAAAGTAGGAATGACGTGACCGCCGCCAGCGCACCCGCGCAAATCGACGAAAAAGAGATTCCCTTAAAAAAGTTTTTCACAAGCCATGACGATAGCTAATTTCGCTATGAAAGTACTGGCGATTCTGTGAAAAGCTTGAAAAAGCGGTGACAGACCAGCGTCCGACATCATGTATCGGCCGGCTACAGGCTGGCTACAGGCTGGGATGCTCCCATTCCTCGGAATCGGCGATAGCGGGACCGTGATTGTAGTCCATCAAACGCCAACGCAATGTGGAACCGATCTCCAATGGAATGAGCCGCACCCAGTGAGCGTTGCGCATCGACAAAATGTCGGCGAAATCGCCATGCGCATCCGCCATTCCCAGCAGCGTCTGCAACGTTTGGGAAATCCATGCACCATGCGAGAACACGTACAAGTCCGTGTCGGATCCGGCACGGAACGCCCAATCGTTCAACGCTTCGACGCCACGACGTCCGACTTCCTCCTTGGGTTCGGCACCGTATTTGAGTTCGCCGCCACGGAATTCAGCCCAGGAACGATAGTCTTCCGGGTACCGTTGCGCGAGTTCCTCAACCGGAATGCCTTCCCAATCGCCGAAGCTGCGTTCACGCACGCGGATGTCGGGATGCACTTCCAAGCCCAGCGGGTCGGCGAACGCATGCGCGGTGGCTGCGGCACGCCCCAGATCGGAACAGATGACCAGCCGGTTCGGAATATCGGGACGACGATCAACATACAGTTCACGCAATGCGTCGGCCGTCTGGCGAACCTGCCATTGTCCGACTTCGTCGAGGGGAATGTCGATCTGGCCTTGCAGACGATGCTGCGCATTGTAGGCGGTACGTCCGTGACGCACCAGCGTGATGGCGTGCACGTGTTCCGGTACTGCGCTGTTATGCTCAAGTTCGACGTTTCGAGGCATGCTGCTGCTCTCCGTTGCTTTCTCGATTATGGAATGTTTGCGAAAACTGCTTCGCTTGATATGAAAACATGCCTTCCGCATCTATACGGGAAGGCATGTTCATACGTGTTATTCCGCGGTTTCCGCGGTCTCTTCGTCGGAAGTCTCCGGATGTTCGAGCTGCAGGTCGATGCTCGGGCAATCCTTCCACAAGCGTTCGAGGCGATAGAAGTCGCGGGACTCCTGATGCATGACGTGGATCACGAAATCACCATAGTCGAGCAGCACCCACTGGCCTTCGGTCAAGCCTTCGCGGGAACGCGGTTGACGCTTGCCGCTTTTGAGATACAGGTCCTTTTCGATCTCTTCGGCAACCGCCAACACCTGACGTTCGTTCGAAGCGGTGGCGACGAGCATCGCGTCGGTAATGGCCAATGGTTCGGTGACGTCGAAGGCAACAAGGTCGGTGGCCTTCATACGGTCGGCCGCGGCGGCGGCGATGCGGATGGCGTCGATGGAATCTTGGACTGCCGGCATATTCAGCGCTCCCATTCGGGCTTCCAGCCCTCTACTACATGTTGTGTGTTTTCGGAATAGACCATGGAATCGTCCGGAACGTCGTGGCGTACCACGGAACCGGCTCCGGTAGTGACGCCGCTGCCGACTTCGACAGGGGCCACGAACAGGTTACCGGCACCGACGTGCACGTTCGATCCGATGGTGGTGTGGTGCTTGTGCACGCCATCATAGTTGGCGGTGATGGTACCGCCGCCGATATTGGTGTGCTCACCCAAGTCGGCGTCGCCGACATAGCTCAGATGCGGCACCTTGGTGCCGTTGCCGATGTGCGCCTTCTTCATTTCCACAAAGGCGCCGGCCTTGGACTCCTCGCCAAGATCGTTGCCCGGACGCAGGTACGTCCACGGACCGATGTTGGCCGCGCGACCGATGTGGGTTTCCTGCACGCGGGAACGCTCCACATGGGCGTCGGCATCGATGACCGCGCTGATAAGTGTTGTGTATGGGCCGACCTGCGCGCCCTCGCCGATCACGGTCTGGCCTTCCAGGAAGCATCCGGGAAGGATCACCGCATCGCGTTCGATACGCACGTCATCTTCGATCCACGTGGTTTCAGAGTCGAGAATGGTCACGCCCTTACGCATCCAATGCTCGCAGATACGCTTGTTGTGAGCTTTGGCGAGCGCTGCGAGCTGCACGCGGTCGTTGACACCTTCGACGCTCAACGGGTCGGGGGCGGCGAACGCACCGACGGCACCGTTGGCTTTGGCGGTTTCGAGTGCGTCGGTCAGGTAGAACTCGCCTTGGGCGTTGTTGGATTTGAGGTTGGCGATCGCTTCAGCCAGCAGTTTGGCATCGAACACGTAGACGGACGTGTTCACTTCATGCACGGCCAGTTCGCTGCTGTTGGCGTCCTTCTGTTCCACGATGCGCAGCACGTTGCCTTTGCTGTCGCGGATGATGCGACCATAGCCAGTAGGATCGTCAAGAATGGTGGTGAGCACGGTGGCTCCGTTGCCGCTTTGCTCATGGAAGGCAAGCAGCTGGTTCAACGTGTCGGCGTCGAGCAGCGGCATATCCGAAGCTGCGATCAGCACCGAGCCGTCAAGACCGCCTTGCTCCTTCAACTGCGTCATGGCGCACTGCACGGCTCGCCCGGTGCCGGGAATGTCGTCCTGATTGACGATGGTGACACGCTCATTGTAGGAGCGGGCCGCTTCGGCGACTCGTTCCGCCTGGTAGTGCACGACCACGGCCAACGTTTCAGGGTCGAGCGCCGACACGGAGTCCATCACACGGTTCAAAAACGTCTTTCCGGCCAAAGTGTGCAGCACTTTCGGCTTGTTGGAACGCATGCGGGTGCCCTCACCCGCCGCAAGAATAATCGCGGCACTTAATGCCATGTCTAATCTCCAATTCCTCCGGCTCTCACAAATCCAGACACGAAGCCAGTTATCCGACGTTCCATCTTAAAACGAGCCCTCCCTAAACGCAAAACAACCACGTCTCGGAATGACTTGTGGAGCGCTGGAATGTCAGCATGCGTGCCTCGGAATGACTACCGTCTGATAGACGACTATGGAAAACAGCAATAACTACAAGGCGTTGCGCCGGAGACGGAGCGGATAGATTGATGTCCGACATGAACGTGGGGGTATCTCACGTAATGTATCACCATTTTTTGGGAAGGGAATGATAGTAATGTCAGATATCGCATATGATTGGATCGCCCTCGGCGTAGCCGCGATCCTGTTCGTCATCCTGGCGTTTCTCAAACGTAAGAAAAACGCGGGTTTCACCACACGCGTGTTGCTTGCAACGGCATTCGGTATCATTTTGGGAATCGCTTTCAACGGCCACACTGATTATGTCGGCGCGGTGGGTTCCATCTGGTCCAACGCAATTACCGCACTGGTGGTTCCGCTGCTGCTGTTCAGCATCATCTCCAGCATCACGAACCTTGGAGAGTCCATACGCTTAAAGAGTATTGGTGCGAAAACCGTATTCTTCCTGCTGCTTAACACTGACGAAGTTGAATCCAATCCACTTCTTCAAAGTGTTCTTCCCTGCCGGAGTGGTCGCGTTCACCTCGGAAAACAGCATCGGCACGATTCCAGTCACCGTGCGTCAGTTACGTAGCGCAGGCATTCCAGGAGATATCGCCTCGTTCGTTGCCGGAACGGAGCCCTCACAGAGGGCAAATATCACGAATGACGCCAAATCCGATTCAGCCAACGTCTCCCACCAACAGAGCGGTTTCGCTCTGAACTTCGCACCCAATGCAATGTTCTCCGCCAGTGGAGATGACGCCTGCTGCGGCACGAAGCCGAACAAATAATCCATCCACAAATCGACAGACACCTGTGGGAGAATACCGGATCGAAGTGTTCGAACGACGTTAGGCTGTCAGAGCATGCCGAGCAGCTCGGCCTCGTCACGCATGGCGCGGTACAGCATCCACTCCTGCCTGGCGTCGGACAATGCGCGGTGCTCCTCCATGTCGGCGATGTGGTAGTCGACGATGAGGGTGGAAACTTTGTGGCTTCGTTTTTCCGGATGCAGTCGACGGCTGAGGTCCAGAGTGTCGACGAAATGGTGCGCAAAGCGCGCGTCTCGCTCCGAGTAAGCGAGCTGTACAGCATTGTCGAGGAACGACATGTCGAAGGACGCATTGTGCGCCATGACCACGGCTGTGTCCGAACACCAGCGTGCAAACTCATCCATGACTTCACGCACATCCGGTTTGCCGAGCAGCATGCCATCGTCGATTCCCGTCAAACCAGTGATTCTTGACGGGACGTGTTCGAACGGGTTGATGAGCTGGTCGAATTCGTCAACCAGCTCATCATTACGGATTTTGACCGCGCCGATCTCAATGAGCTTGGCACCTTTGCGCACACTCAATCCGGTTGTTTCCGTATCGATCACGATGTAATCCGTGAATCGTCCGGACAACGGGTCCAAACGTCGGGAATCGCCACTTCTATGCGCTGCCATTCATCTCACCTCTGCTCTTTCATTTGCGATGTATAACTTAATCATTCCAACCTGACTTTCTTAGCCGGGGAAACATAACAAAAAAAAGATCCTGCAGCATGACGCTGCAGGATCAATGAACCGTTATTCAGGCTTTACCGCGAGGCTCGTTCAGCGGGTCGGAGCGACCGTGACCGGGCAACGCTGGAAGCTCTTGAGATCGACATAGCCGGTGGTTGCCATGGCACGACGGAGCGCACCAATGTAATTGGTGGTGCCGTCCGCATTGTGGCTGGGACCGAACATGATATCTTCCAGGGTGCCGACGGTGCCGACGTTCGTGCGGAAGCCGCGCGGAAGCGTCTGATGACGGGCTTCGGCACCCCAATGCATGCCCTTGCCCGGAGCTTCCTCGGCACGGGCCAGCGGAGAGCCAAGCATCACGGCATCGGCGCCAAGCGCGAACGCCTTGATGAAGCTGCCGGAGTCGCCCATGCCGCCATCGGCGATCACTTGGACGTAACGGCCGCCGGACTCGTCCATGTAGTCGCGGCGGGCTTCGGCCACGTCGGCGATGGCGGTGGCCATCGGAGCGTGAACACCGATGGTGTTGCGGTTCGCGGATACTGCGCCGCCGCCGAAGCCGACGAGCACGCCGGCCGCGCCGGTACGCATCAAGTGCAGGGCCGCGGTGTAGTTGGCGGCGCCGCCTACGATGACGGGCACATCCAGATCGTAGATGAACTTCTTCAGGTTCAATGGCTCGTGATCCTGGGAGACGTGCTCGGCGGAAACGACCGTGCCGCGGATGACGAACAGGTCGACGCCCGCTTCGAGCACGGTCGAATAATAGTCCTGCGTGCGCTGCGGGGACAGGGCGCCCGCAACGGTGACGCCGGCGTCGCGAATCTCATGCAGACGCTCGACAATGAGCTCCGGCTTGATCGGCTCGGCGTAGATCTGCTGAATACGCTCGGTCGCGCTTTCGGCCGGCAGTTCGGCGATCTCGTCAAGCAGCGGCTGCGGATCGTCGTAGCGGGTCCACAGGCCTTCGAGGTCGAGCACGCCAAGCGCGCCCATCTTGCCCATGGCGATGGCGGTGGCCGGGCTGGTCACCGAATCCATCGGAGCGCCGATAACCGGCACGTCGAATTCATAAGCGTCAACCTGCCACGAGGTGGACACATCCTGCGGATCGCGAGTACGGCGGGAGGGAACAATGGAAACGTCGTCCAGAGAGTATGCCAGACGGCCCTTCTTGCCCAAACCGATTTCAATTTCCTGAGACATGCTTTCAAGGCTAATGCTCAGCAATGACAGTATGCAAGAGCGTGTCACCCGCCGCCACACCGTTTTTTTTTGGACATTAACAGGTGCCGTTAACACGTTCGTTATAAGACAGGAACTTATCACCTTCAATCCCGACAGGAGGGCAACACATGGCCAAAATCAAGGTCGAAGGCAAGGTCGTCGAACTCGACGGCGACGAAATGACCCGCGTCATCTGGAAAGATATCAAGGATCGCCTGATCCTTCCATACCTCGACGTGGATCTCGAATATTACGATCTCGGCATCGAAAACCGCGATGCCACCGACGATCAGGTGACCGTCGACGCGGCGAAGGCCATCCAGCGTGAACATGTCGGCGTAAAGTGCGCCACCATCACGCCGGATGAGGCGCGTGTCAAGGAATTCGGCCTGAAGAAGATGTGGAAGTCCCCCAATGGCACCATCCGCAATATTCTCGGCGGAACCATTTTCCGCGAGCCGATCGTGATGAGCAACGTTCCGCGTCTGGTTCCCGGCTGGACCAAGCCGATTGTAGTAGCCCGCCATGCGTTCGGCGACCAGTATAAGGCCACTGATTTCAAGGTTCCGGGGGCAGGCACGCTCACCGTCACCTTCACTCCGGAAGATGGTTCCGAGCCGATCGAACATGTCGTGTACAACTATGGTGCCGACGGCGGCGTGGCCCAGGTGCAGTACAACGTGAACGATTCCATCCGTGGTTTCGCCCGCGCCTGCTTTAACTATGGTCTGATGCGCGGCTATCCGGTGTATCTTTCCACCAAGAACACGATTCTCAAGGCATACGACGGCCAGTTCAAGGATACGTTCGCCGAAGTGTTCGAAAACGAATACAAAGACAAGTACGCCGCAGCGGGCCTGACTTATGAGCATCGTCTGATCGACGACATGGTGGCCAGCTCCCTCAAGTGGCATGGCGGCTACATTTGGGCCTGCAAGAACTATGATGGCGACGTGCAGTCCGATTCCGTGGCGCAAGGCTTCGGCTCTCTCGGCCTCATGACCTCCGTGCTCATGACCCCTGACGGCCAGACCGTCGAGGCCGAGGCCGCACACGGCACTGTGACCCGCCACTACCGCCGCTGGCAGAAGGGCGAGAAGACCTCCACCAATCCGATCGCATCGATTTTCGCTTGGACCGGCGGTCTCAAGCACCGCGCCGACTTGGATAACACTCCGGAAGTCAAGTATTTCGCCGAAACTTTGGAGAAGGTCATCGTGTCTACCGTTGAAGGCGGTCAGATGACCAAGGATCTCGCCATGCTCGTTGGTCCGGATCAGGCCTGGCTTGACACCGAAGGCTTCATGAACGCTTTGGACGAGAATCTCGCCAAGGCTCTGGCCGAATGACCTAGCCGAATAACCTTTGGCTGAACGGCCAGCAGCAGGCTCAAAAGGGCTGGATATGTATGGTTCACACGCATATCCAGCCCTTTTTGACGTCCGGATATTACAATCGGAGCTCAGCATAGGAATCATCATTCGATTTTCATGAAGGAAACGGCATGACACTGCACCGCACGACCGTGACGAAACGTCTGTTCGCACTGTTGGCATCGACCTCGCTCATCATGACCATGGGCGCCTGCTCATCCGCCAATGAAACGCAATCGCATGAAACGGACTCCCCCAGCACCGCCACTGCCACCGATGCCGGCAACGTGGTGATCTTCACCCCTTCGGACGGCATCACCATCTCCCAGCAGACGCCTCTGAGCAAATGGGAGAAGCTGGTGCCGGAAATCGTTTCATCATTGAAAGACAATGATGTCAAAGGTACCAACATCACCGTCAAAGCGGCGTCAAGTCTCGACAAGCAAAGCCAAAGCGTGCAGGATTACGTGGTGAATCACGTCAACAGCACCAGCGACGATGCGGATTCCTCCGACAAAACCACTCTGGTAGTGGCGCCGGTGGCCGACACCACCGAATCCGACCGCCAATATGGAGACTATGTGTCGCACGCCATCACATGGAATGGGAGCTCCTCCGACGAAGACGCCCAGGACTACGCCCAATCCGCGGAACGTTTGGTTTCCGCATTGCAGCTCGCTCAAAACGAGGGCATGAAAGTCGTGTTAGTGTCGAACACGCTGCAGGGTTTCACTCCGGATGTGTACGTGCCGATGACCACGGCCGAGCAGATCGGCCAGCTTCAAGCCAAACAGCTGGTCAGCAAGCTCGAGCTCGACAAAACCAGTTCCGACAATCCGAAGCATATCGAAGTGCTACTCCCCTACGATGCCGCCAATGAAAGCGGCAGCACAGCGGACGCGACTTTCGCGCAAAGCGTGTTCAAAGGCATTTGGTCAGTGCTTGGACCGTATTTCAAAGATGGGAAGGCCGTTTCCCCATCCGGCACGCTGACCTCGTCGAGCACGGAATCCGATTGGGTGTCCGTGGCGTTCGACGCAGCGAAAAGTGAGCGGGTCAAATCCACGCTCGCCGGACGTCTCGGCATGGACAAGGAATCGCGCCATACCCGCATCGACGGCATCATCTCCTGCAATGATTATGTGGCCGGCTATGCTTCCGAAGAGCTCAACGATCTTGGATATACCGGTTCGGCGGCCGACATCAACCCATCCATCACCATTTCCGGCATCGTAGACAATATCACCGGCAAGAAAGACCTGAAAAAACAGTCCGTTCCCGATCCTGCGCAGGCGCCTGAATCCGATGACGGCGATTCCGATACGGAGGATACCAGCGATTCCCTTGACGAGCAGAACTCGCAATGGCCGATCATCACCGGTTACGGCGCCTACGTCAGCTCCATACCGAATATCGTGAACGGCAAACAGTGGATGACCGCTTTGGAAAATCGCAAGACCTTAGCATCCGACATCGCACAGACCTGCGCGCAGCTCAACACGTCGGGCAAACTTGCGAAGCTGACTTTCATCTCATCCGTCGCCATGGAAGACATGAAAGTGCCGACCATTCAGGAAGAGGCGCTTGCGGTCAGCGCCAGCAATCTGAAGAAAACGCTGATCGAACCGGGATATATCTCGCTCGCCGAAGCAGGCTTGTAGACCGGCAATAAGGTAATCCGGATTATCAGACATAGGAAATCCGACAAGAGATAGAAAGCTGGCCTCCGTCGAACCGCCGCGACGGAAGCCAGCTTTTATGTTGTGACCGGCGCGTTCCTACCGCCGATCATCGCATTCTACTTCTTCGGAACGTAGATGACGGTGTCGATCAGCATGCGGTAGTGATCAACCACCGCCTGACGGCGTGCCTTCATGCTCGGCGTGACCAAGCCGTTTTCTTCGGTGAACTCGTCCGGCACGATTTCGAACTTACGGATCGATTCGGCACGGGATGCGAGCTCGTTGGCTTTGTTGACGGCACGTTCCACTTCGGCGCGCACGATCGGATTGCGGGAGGCCTCCTCGAGGGATGCCGCGCATTCCGCGCCTTTCGATGCAAGCCATGCGTTCGTTTCGCCAAGATCCAACGAAATGATGGCCGCTATGAACGGCTTGCGGTCGCCGATCATCACGCATTGACTCACCACGGGCGACGTCATGATCGACGCTTCCATTTCGCATGGAGAGACGTTCTTGCCGCCGGCGGTGATGATGAGGTCCTTCTTACGTCCGACGATGGAGACGAAGCCTTCGTCGTCGATGGAACCAAGATCACCGGTATGCAGCCAGCCGTCGACAATCTGCTGCCTGGTGACGTCGGGATTGTTGTGGTAGCCGGCGCATACGGCCGGGCTCTTGATGCACAGTTCACCTTCCTCGTCGACACCCATGGCCACGCCCTGCAGAGGCAGTCCGATGGTGCCAATCTTGTATCCGGAGGTCGGATTGACGCTTGACGGAGCGCAGGTTTCGGTCATGCCGTAGCCTTCCAGCAGCGGCAGTCCGACGCCATTGAAAAAATGCGCGATGGATGAATCAAGCGGAGCGCCTCCGGAAACCGCGTATTCCACATGACCGCCGAACACGTCCATGATCGAGGAGTACACCAGCTTGTTGTACAGCGCATGCTTGAGATTCAAGACAACCGGAATGCCTTCGCCTGACTGCTGTGCGTACGACCAGTCGCGCGCCGTCTGCGTGGCACCTGCGAAAATACGTCCTTTGAGGCCGGCTCCGGCCTTTTGCGACGCCGCATTGTATATCTTTTCGAAGATACGCGGCACGGCAAGGATGAACGTCGGCTTGAACGCTTTGAAATCAGCCAGGATCGTCTTCAAGTTGCTGGATAGGCCGAGCGAGACGTTGCCTGCGAAGCAGAAGAACTGCATGTAGCGTGCGAACACGTGCGCCAGTGGAAGGAACAGCAGCAGACGACGGTTCGGCTTCATCGCGATATCGGGCATGGAGCTAATGCCCGAATAGGTGATGAACACGAAATTGGAATGGGTGAGCTCAATGCCTTTTGGCGTGCCTGTGGAGCCGGAGGTGTACACGATGGTGGCGAGGTCCGATCCTTTGACCGCATGTTCGCGCTCTTGGAATTCGGCGTCGGACACGGCATGTCCGTATTCGATCATCGTGTCGATCGCGCCAAGTCCGATGACGTAGACGTCGCCAAGATTGGAGCATTCGTTTCTGATGGATTCGATCTTGTCGCGTTGCGCGTCATCTTCTGCGAACGCCATTTTGACGTTGGCGTCGTTGAAGATCATTTTGACCTGCGCGGAAGAATTCGTCTCGTATACGGGAACGGTGAGCGCTCCGATCGACATGATGGCCACGTCGAGCGCAGTCCACTGCCAGCAGGTGTGAGAGATGATGGACACCGATTCGCCGGGCATGATGCCTTGGGCGATCAGGCCTTTGGCGATGGCGATGACCTTGGCACGGAATTCGGTGGCGCTGAACGACGACCACTCGCCATACTCGTTCTTGTATTCGACCAATGAATCGTTCGGAGTGCGGTTCGCTCGTTCATCAAGCACCGAGAAAATGTTCTTATCCGTGTCGATCTGCTGTTCCAAAGGCCGCGTGTATTCCTTGTACATGGCATTTCTCCCCTGCGTAATCGTCGTACATGTAGCATCATAGCCTGAGAGCTTCACTTTTTTCGACGAGGCCACGACGTATGGACAAAATCGATGGTTCTGTCGACCCCTGTTTCACAGGCCTTTCAATCCGATTCTCACCGTACGGGTTTTGCTTTCCGGATTGGTGTATTGCCGTCCTTCCGATTTGATTCCCCAATGCAGGCACCGCTCGTCGCAATGGTCGGATTCGCCCTCCACACGCGCGAAACGCTCCCCTTGCGCAACATGTGCGCCGACATCGCGTTCCGCAATGGCGGGTTCGAACGTCGAGGTCAGGCCGGAAAGGTCGCCTCCATGCCGGATGGTGACCACGGCTTTGCCTCCCACGTTGCCGCTGAAGGCGATCACGCCGTCCGCGGGCGCGACGATGGCTTCCTGAGGGTCCGCAAGCAGGTCGACACCCCGATGACCTGGAAGCCACTGTTGTTTCGGCGCATCGTACTTGCCGACCACCTGCGCGCCGTTCAGCGGCCATCGCATCATGGCGGTGCAGGAACCGGACGCGGTCGCCGCATTCGTTTTCGCATACGTCGGTTCGGCCGACCATAGGCAGCACACGAGCAGCATGACACACGCCAGAGCGCATACGACCATGGTTTGGCGCAACTGCTGGCGGATGCGCTTCTTTTCCTCCTGTGCGATTCTGTTCCGTCGGATTCGCCTGCGATATTCACGTTCGTCCATGATGGCTCCTTCACGTTGCTGTGTTTGCGCCGTTGCGTTGTGCTGTGGTAAATCGCCAGCATGACAGTGTGAAGTTGTGCTTGTCCAGCTGAAACGGCCCTGTGGTCGGAGGATGAGTTATCCACAGGCTCCGGGCGTGTCTCGGCATACGATGGAACGTATGAGCGATAACACGTCACAGCGCAAAGCGTTGCAGCAACTGGAAAGCGAGTCCGATTACGATCGGATCACCTACTATCAGAAGCCTTTTATGGTGCTGTGGGCGGCCGTGCAGGAAGCGTCAAGCGAATTGCAGGACGATTACGCGCTCTCCCCCGAACTGGCGCAGTTGTGGGTTGCCGAGCAGATCCGCAAGGTGTCGGACTCGCTGGTGGACCGTCTTGCGGAAACGGCTTTGGCGCACGGCGAGTCGAAATCGAATGTGGCGCGCGCGGCCGGGGCAAGTCCCGCCAACGCGTTGCGGCGCTTTCCTCGGCTCAAGACCGATGGACCGCACGAGCGCACGCTGATCGACGACGTGCTTGATTCGTTAGAGTAACAAAAAGCCCTTGATTTCCAAGGGCTTTCATGTGGCTCCTGCGACTGGGCTTGAACCAGTGACCGTCCGATTAACAGTCGGATGCTC
>ERZ773106.1060-NODE-1060-length-22588-cov-23.124351_pt1 | contig 22588 bp, 19 predicted proteins | sample MGYA00580572_ERZ773106 | MGnify/ENA primary metagenome ERZ773106 (study PRJEB29015, sample SAMEA2737868) | human gut metagenome | biome: human gut; feature: human-associated habitat; material: faeces | place: China | collected 2012 ... | reverse complement strand
TTCTTTCTATCATTACCTGAGAATAGCCTCCTTAATGCAATCCACGATGTATTTTACATCATCGTCGGTGACATAAGGTCCTGCAGGCAAACACATACCTACCTTGAAGATATCTTCCTCAACACCGTTGGTGTAAACAGGAGCATCTACATAGACAGGCTGTTTATGCATTGGCTTCCATACAGGACGACACTCAACCTTCTTGCTCAGCATGAATACACGCATTGCTTCTACGTTATCGTTTGGCTGGCAATCAGTAGTTGGTGAATCAACAACATGGATGACACCGGCTGCTCCACCAACGGCAGTCTTAATGACTTCCTTGTAAGCGTTCTCCTGACCAATGACCTTTACCTCAGGATCAAGCAGCATGGTACAAAGCCAGTAGTTAGCATCGTAACGAGGGTCAGCAGGCTGGCGGTTCAGCTTCACACCAGGAATATCCTTCATCAGATCCTCATAGAGAGCCTGTACATGCTTATGGTGAGCAATATGCTCATTAAGAACTGTCATCTGACCACGACCGATACCAGCACATACATTACTCATACGGTAGTTAAAACCGATAGCAGTGTGCTGATAATATGGATAAGCATCACGAGCCTGAGTAGCATACCACATAATTGTGTTGGCATCTTCTGCATTACGACAAATCAAAGCACCACCACCAGATGTAGTGATCATCTTGTTTCCGTTGAATGAGAGCACGCCGAACTTACCGAAAGTACCAAGTATCTGACCGTTAAAGCGTGAGCCCATACCTTCAGCAGCATCCTCAATAATAGGAATACCATACTTATCTGCGATAGCCAAAATCTTGTCAATCTGATAAGGCATACCATAGAGAGCTACAGGAACAATTGCCTTTGGATACTTACCAGTCTTCTCCTTACGATCAATGATAGCCTTTTCAAGTAATATCGGATCCATGTTCCATGTTTCCTTTTCCGACCCCACAAACACAGGCTGTGCACCGAGATATGTGGCAGGGTGGGACGAAGCGCAGAAAGTAAAAGCTTGAACCAACACTTCATCACCTGGTTTTACACCGCAACCTATCAATGCAAGGTGTACAGCAGCAGTACCGGCACTAAGAGCTACGACTTCACTCTTGCCACCCACAAAGTTTTTAAGGTCATTCTCAAACGCACTTACGTTAGGTCCCAAGGGTACCACCCAGTTAGTATCAAAAGCCTCTTTTACATATTTTTTTTCAATACCCTCCTCGCTCATGTGAGCAAGGCAGAGATAAATTGTCTTTTCAGGAACATAATTCATTGTCTCATATTTTATTTGATTCTTTCTATCACTTTGCAAGGAACTCCGTATGCTTTACAGTTGTCAGGTATATCTTTAACCACCACACTACCAGCACCAATTAAACAATTCCTGCCCACGCGAACACCTTGTATTATGGTTGTTCCCACTCCAATCCATGAGCATTCACCAATATACACATCGCCACTAATAGTACATCCCGGTGCTATATGTACATAATCCCCAACCAGACATCCATGATCAATACTCGCCTTCGTATTGATAATACAATGTCTACCTATCTGCACTTCTGTTTGAATGACAGCACCTTGCATTACCACTGTCCCTTCATTTATTGTTACAGTTGAAGAAATGATGGCAGTGGGATGAATTGCTGTTGCAAACTCACAATTAAGTCTACCGACAATCATCTTGCGTATCTCGCAATTGCCAATGCTGATAATGAAAGGTGACAATCCGGCAACATTATGTCGCACAGGAATACCACCTAATTCTTTAAGATTAGGGTTATCATCTACCAAGCCTTCAACTACCCCACCTTGCGCCTTTATAATATCAATAATCACTTTAGCGTGACCACTTGCCCCGTATAAATACATACTTCTTTCGATTAAAAAATTTCACAGCAACTTTTTCTTTATCATTAATTAATAATTTATACTCTATTATGCGAAATGCCGTTACGAGCAAATACCTTTTGGGTTATTATAAAAATTAATATGCCTACCTCATTTCCTAAATGTTGTATTCTCACAAAGTATACCATAATTAAAAGTATATACAAATAGGTTCACAAAAACACTATTAGGCAATCATACCACTAACACAACAATGATACCTTACGAAATAAAAAAACAATAGTTTAGCTAAATATTCTTCATCTTTAATTTTATCTAATATTTTCCTATTTTATATTATTTGTCTTATACTTATAAAAGCTTCTGCTCTATCTGTCGTCACAGTAGCACCACGATATTTTGCTAATGCCTCAATTGCTTCTAGTGAACGGGACTCTGGGAAAATACGACACTGAGACTTATAGCAAGAAAACGCATCAAGTTTCTTTTGGAATTCTTCTTTCGTGAAAGTCACATAGGTATTCGGCATAAAAGCATCTTGTGCAGTCGGTGTTCCCCACTCTGTTTCAGAAAGTGTCTCATAGCAAAACACATTCCTCACAGGATTGTCACCAGTAGGACGACAAGCTACCAATCCAGCATCAAATACCATCTTGTGGTCTTTGTGAATATCTCCACGATGAGGAAGGAACACAGTGTCAATTTGCAATTCACGAATCAATTTATTCACAGCTCCAGCCATCTTGAAGATAGGATACTGGTCAAGCATAGGAGCAGGAAATTCCATGAATAATGCCTCCTTCACCCCAAGTAACCTGGTTGCTTCTTTGTCTTCATTTCTCACAATGGCAATGAATTCTTCAGAAAACAGTTCCGGCATACCTATATACGCATTGGTCATCACAAGCGAATAACAGTTACACCCTTCCGCTGCAAATTTTGCAATTGTTGCACCGCACCCCAAGACTTCATCATCAGCATGAGGTGCTACAAATAATACATTCTTCATACGCTCATATCTTTTCTTTCTTCATTCAGCGCTTTTCTCTCAAAACTACCATAATCCTCTGCTCCTCTTTTTAACAAGATTCTAAACACACCAACGATAATCTTCAAATCCTTAACAAAAGATACAGAATTTCCATACTCACTCTCATACTCAAGTTGTTTATCCCAAGAAATGATTGGGTTCGGGTCAACCGAATCAGGAGGAACAAGCCCACCACGCACATTGAATCTCGCCTTCTCACTCTCTGTATAATAAGGATTGTAAGCCGTTGGCAATGGTCGAGGACCAATGAACGACATGTCACCAATAAGGATATTGATCAACTCAGGCAGTTCATCAAGTGAGGATGAGCGAAGGAAAACTCCAAGTCTAGTAACTCTCAAATGGTCAGGTAGCAGATTGCCGTTCATATTCCTTTTATCTGACATCGTCCTGAACTTCATGATCTTAAAACTTTTCATACCACGCCCGCTTCTTTCCTGTTTGAATAAAATTGGTCTGCCTAAATTGATTCTCACCGCAATGGAAAGAACCAATAATATAGGGCTTACCACAATTAGCATCAGCAGTGCAATGACAAAATCGAAACAACGTTTCACTATCTTATTATACATACTTCTCATTCTATTCTTGAACCATCAGGAGCAGTATAATACTCACTATAACGACGTTTTAATCTCGTACCATAAACAGGTTCACATTCAGGTAATTCTTCTCCCAACAATTGTTTGATGCGTAGATATATCAGATTCACTCCACCAGCAGCAATCACCGAAACGGTTGCAGTAATACGGGGATTTATGTCCATCAGTACTGCTCTACCATTCTCATCGCGCATAAAATCGAATCCCATATTACCATCCACATTTAGCAATTCTACAACCTGCTTAGAAATTTTGTAGGCATTCTCGTCATAAACCAAGATACTTTCTTGTGCAATACTCATTAAACTCACAACATTCTCGCGACCGACCTGATATAGTACCTTCCCTTTCTCGGCAAGCAAATCAACTGTATATTCATTGCCTGGCATAAACTCCACAAGCATCATCTCGTCGAGTTGCTTTGGTTCTTTCAGAATACTCAGCATTTCTTCGTATGAAGTATAGAAACTATTTGGCTTCTCTTTTGCGAATATTTGATAGCGAGACTTTGTAGAATCAATCAGTCGAACACCACGACTGCCACTTCCACTCACTATCTTCAGGCATATAGCCTTATTTGGATAATCCATATATTTACAGCCTTCTATAAAATCTTCAACTGAATGAACGCGATAGAACTTTGGAACATCAATACCAGCATCCTGCAGCATCTGATAAGTTTTCAGTTTGTTATTTGAAATGAGAATTGAATCAAGATTTGAAACCGAGAGTTTAACACCGACAGCATCAAACTCCGCCTTACGATTTACAACAGCTTCAACTTCAGCAGAGATATTTGGGAAATAGATTATCACATTTTCTTTCTTACAAATATCCAACACTATATCTACATAGTCTGGATCACTTGCAGCTGGAACCTGATAAAAAGCATCTACCATATAGTAAACTGATGGTTCTTCCTGCATATCCACACCTACGATTCTTATATTTCTCTCCTCTACATTCTTCAAAAAATGAAACATACCCGGAGCAGAGGGTGAACTACATGCAGAGAAAAGTATTGTTATATCTTTCATGTTTTTAATATACAAATGTTTGGTATATATCTTCAAAAGTTTGTTCTCTCATTATCTCCTTATACTCACTATCGTTGTTAAATGCTAACATCCGGCAATTAGGATGAATAAAAGGAGGTTTCGACACGATAGAATAACCACCCACATTTCCAAAAACAATCAAATCGCCAACATGTAGTTTTTTGGGGAACCCTATGAAAATCTTATCTTGTTCCAAACAAGTGAACCCCATCACATCGGTCTTACCAGCAATGCTTGCCTTACCATTGTTCTCACCTTTTATTATACGATATGGCAACTGCTTCATTTTTACAATCTCGCCAGTGTTATAGTAGCTTGAATCAACAGTAGCAAAGCAGTGCCCACGCACCTCCTTGATGTTGTTCACTCTTGTGATAAGTGACATATATCTAGCAATCACTGTTGTTCCTGGTTCAGAGAGTAGTTGTGGCTTCTTCGTACTATTAGCATAATGCTTAGCCATTACTCCACCCACTATTTCAGCATATTCCTCATAAGTTGGAATATGACAGCTGAACTGATCAGCCAAAAAATCATCCATCTCAGCAAACATGCCGCTACCAACGTCAATATAATCAGGAGCTTCATCAAAGTACTTGTCAGCACACTCCAGCATCAAGCCGATTCTTTTTGCCCAAGCTTCTATACCACGAGCACGACTTATGTGGATGTGTAACCCTTTCACATGGATATTGCTCACCTGTTTCAGTAAACCGAATACATATCTCAAATCCTCAGAGTCGTATTCAATACCAAATCGAGAAACATAACCAGCATCTATATCTAGGTTCAAACGAACCCCCACATTGATTATTATTTTAGGATTAGCCTTTGCCCATTCAACGACTCTTTCAGCTTCATCCACATTATCGATATTACTCAAACCACCATTAAGCAGAAAGTTGTTCAGCCTATCACCTTTGCAAGGACCGTTATAGATAATCTTACTATATTTGAATCCCAGTTTCATGGCAAGATAAAACTCCATATCCGAAACCACTTCAGCAATTCCCCCTTCTTCCTTTATTATATTACATATGTAAGGAGTGTAATTCGTCTTGAACGAGTATGCTACATTATATTTCTCATACACAGCTCGGAAAGCAGCTCGCAAATGTAACAGGTTATCTCTGAATCCCTGCTCATCGAACAAATAGAGCGGAGACCCATAGTCCCTCACAAGCCGTTTAATGGTAGAGTCGTTGATTGTATTTAATACATTGTTCATCTAATTAATGATTTTATATTCTATTTTTAAATAATCACAAACACTTTTAAAGGTATAAGACCAATCACAATACTTCAAAGCAAAATCATACATTTCATCAAAAATGGAAGGATTTTGAATAATCTTATAATAAAAATCTACAACTTCTTCAATATTCAAAGGAGTTTCGTCACTTGGTGCACAATATACAAAAGACTTGTTCCTGAAATGCTTTTCTGCTGATTGTGTTATAAACGGAAGCTTTCTTGCACAAAATTCACGGGACTTTAAGCAATCAATCTCTTTCATGTTATTCCTATGAATACCGAGTATAGCTACCCCCAAATCTGCTTCATCAAATATAGCATCTAATTCCTTACCAACCAGCACGCCTCTGAACTTAACAAATTCTTCAATATTATACTTTTTGGTAAGTTTTGTTAAAATCTCTATTTCTTGACCTGGACCTACGATGTCAAAATACACTTTTACATCGCGTTCTCTCTTATAAAATTCGTTAAGACCTAACAGAACTCTGTCAAAACCATGCCAGTTTGCAACATTTGCTACTGTTATCAATTTAATAACCTTATTATGTTGATATAAATGCTTCCTCACTGGAATAGATTTCACATCAATTCCATTATTGATTTGTAGTACAGGTATATGCCATATTTCTTCAAAACCGTTATTGTTAACAATACGATCAACACTCTTTTTAAAGAACAAGGCACCAGCCGTTCCAAGAGTATTGGAATACAGTTGTTTTAAAGCCACTATGTAATGTCTACCTTTTATGTTCTGTCGCAGACTCATCCATCGTTGGTTGAATGGATATGTAGGTATTTCCAGTAGAACGCAAATACCTTTTTTCTTCAATCTTTTATAGAAACAATGAACTCGAAAATTATAATTACTATACCTTGAATAAATTGCTTCGATATTATTTTCGGAACAGAAATTCTCTAATTCATTAAACAGCACTCTCTCTCTCCTAAAACGGCTAATTTGACTAATATTGATATTAACAAGTATTTTACCATTCTCATTTATTATATCAAAGTACCCTACGCCAGTTCTACTAGCAAGATAAATGTTATGTCCTTCATTCCGCAAGATTTTACACTGAGAAACAACTTTCTTGTAAACTCCAGATTCAAGCGGCAAAGTTCTGTTAACATTGCAAAAATATAGAATATTCATATTATTTGTTGCTTAACTATAGACACCTGTTTCTCTCGAGAAATACCTAATACAACACCAAACAGAAACATTATATTGTACATATTATTTATATAAGAGTCAGAAAAGAATAATCTAATCCATACAGAGCATAACAGAGCTATAATAAACAAAGTTTGATAACCTGGTCCCCAAGTACGAATTAATTTATATATCGGTTTGAAATATAAATATATTAGCAATAAAGCAACTGGAATGCCAAAATCCATAAACAATTCAACAATCACATTATGTATAAACGGATAATTATCAACTATTTTACCCAGTAGATCAATATCACCATCTATTCCTATACCATTCCAAGGATTTTCTACAACGATAGCCATACCTAACTCCAACAAATAATCACGTCCATTATTATCGGTTAACATACCGTTTGTCAGCTTACCTACCACAGAACCAGAAGAAGTATCAATACCAGTTCCGGCCAAATAAGTAGTAGCCAACCATACAACAATTAAACTCAATACACCAATAGCTATTCCACACTTTTTGGAAAGTGATTTGTTCCATACAAGACTAATCAAGTAAAACATTAAAATAGAAAGGCCACATCCCCTTGATGTAAATAATATAACAGGCAAACAGGATATAAATGCGAGGTATTTAACTAACTTACTACCGTAAAGAGAACTATACAAAAGACCATAAATACAAATAGGAGCAAGAGTATAACCCAATACCATGTTATCTTCCGACAGCAAAGTATTAGTTATTGGTTCTGTTATGAAGATTAATTCCAATATAATTGATATAACACCCACTTTCTTGATATATAAAGGAATATCATTCAATGCATAGCCAACTGTGAAAGCACCTATTCCTATAAATACAAAAGTTGAAATATGTTGATAAACTTGTGTAGTTGATGGGGTAAGGGTTATCTGTAAAAAGAAAAGCACTACATATATAACAAATATCCTAAAAACTATTTTAAGATAATCATTAAAGTATTTCTTAGTCTGCAAAATAAGGAACAATGCCAAAATAATGCAAAGGTAGATAAGCATAGAGCCTACTGTCATTGCAAATGATTCTGAAATATGCACTCTGCAATATTGTGTAAAAACTTTTATAAATGGAATCAAAGATGCCAACGTTATATATATACTACGAAGAGATAAATCTTGCATATTAAATTATAATACTAAGTTCCTTTATTAAAGAGTTTATTATATTTCTTTCTGAAATAAATTCTTGATATTTCTTAATATTTTCTTTAAAATATAGTGATTTCAGCTCTTTCGCTTTATTCAAAGCGACTACCAAACTATTTATGTCATTTAAATCATAAAGAATACCTACTCCAAATCTCTCAATCTCTTCTTTAAAAGGACTGTGGTTCGGTGCAATTAATGGCTTACCTACCATTATAGCTTCAAGCATTGTTCCATTACTTCCACATGAAGGCTCAGGTTCATCACAAAGCAAAAGAAAATCACACTCTTTAAAGAGTTGAACGTATTCATTATCATCAATGAAATAATTCTTTCTGACAACATTGGGCATTCCTTTGCTTTTTTCTGTAATCATTGCCTCATATCCATTAGTATCTTTACATCTACCAGCTATTGTATACACAATACTTTTATCATTGATTTTTTGTAATGCTTCTATTGCATATTCCACATGTTTACTTCGTCTAAGAGTACCAATGGATAAGATATTTGTCAACCTGTCATTTACTTTTTTATCATCTAAAATCCTCTCACCTTCAGCAATCCATCTTTCTGGTCGATATAACGTTCTGTCACGTTTAATGCCAATAGAAATAAATTCTTCACGAATTACTTCGTTGGAAACTATAAGTTTTACATTCCTATGATTTTTTATTCTTCTTTCCCTTAACCAAGATGTAAATGTAAGAGTGTCGTATTTACTATTGGCCCATTTAGTAAGAGTATAGCTCCTCAATCCCCAAATGAAATAATTGTTCTTTCGTGGGAGAAAACACAAGAATAAAACAGGTGTATAAGTTGTGAGTGAACCAATATAAAAATTAGATGCATTCTTTCGTAAGGCAATTATCACATATACCAAATACAGGCTATGCAATAACCTATTCAAATGAAAAGAGAACGAAGATACAGTTTTTCTGTATTTTCTTAATATTGAGAATCTCCGTGGACATTTGTACTTTAAGTCTATATGTGGAATATCTGTATCGAGACACAGTTCCGCCTCCTTAAAAACATTTGCTATAGCAACTGTATACCCAGCTTTCTTTAAAATTTTCGCCAATAGAGATAAATCCTTGTAATGATTTTCAATGTCATATGCATTCTCAAACAGTACAAAATCGTATTTCTTCACTTCATTCTCTGTCTGTATCATATATCAGTAGGTAATATTTCATCTTTATGCATTAGGGACTCTTCCAAAAATGATTCAAAGCTGTCAAAAACAGGTGTAGTATTAAAAAAATCTTCAATAACTTCATTTATATTATCACCACTAACTTTCATATTCGGCCAAGAATCCTTTAGAAGATCTATATCACGTTGTAGATACAAGAATGGAAAACCAACTTCTTGGGGGAATGGCTTTCTCCCTTTTTCTTTGCGTATAATATTGGCAAGCCTGAAAGCATCTTGAACTACCTCCTTTTTTTTCGATTATAAAACTCCGATAATGAAGATATTACACGCGCAGGATTGCCAGCTACAACACAATTATCAGGAATATCTTTTGTTACTACACTACCTGTACCAATAATACAATTTTTACCGATATGACAACCTGGCATGATTGACGAATTCATTCCTATAAATACATTGTCTGAAATTTCAGTGTATCCTTTACATTCATTAAAGAGATAATGATATACTGGCCTTAGTACAGATAATGAGAAATCGTGAGTCAAAATTGTAACATTAGCTGCTATTTTTACTCCTTTACCGATTTTAAGAAGATAGGGACGGGTGACATCAACTACAGCCGTTTGAGGAGAAAAGAATATAGTATTCTCACCAACTACTACACCCAATGACCTTAGATACGTACAAAAAGTCTCATTATTATATCTCTGTTTTAAGTATAACCTTTTTACTTTCTCTTTTATTATACTTATAATATTCATAATTATAAACTCATTTACAAGATTATTTAATTTGTTTTATCACTTTACACGGATTACCTCCAGCAATACAATCAGATGGTATGTCACGTATCACCACCGAACCAGCAGCTATAATAGAACGAGCTCCAATATGTACTCCTTTTCCAATGATGACATGTGTACCAATAAAAACATCATCTTCTATACAAACAGGTTTTATTTTAGCACACGGACAATCACGCAAAGGATCACGACGTTCTAAGTAGTTTGTCGAATGAAAATCTGAATCTATTATAAGAGTACCACCACCAATATGAACATGTTTTCCAATTGTTATTTTTGTACCACTACAGATGATCGCTCCACCATTTATCCCCACAAAATCCTGAATCTCAATTACTCCACCATTACGGCATCTTATCTTATTATTACAATACCAAGACGTTGAACCATAGGACATGAAGGATACATTGTTACCTATAATTATCTTGCTACTATTTAGACATTCAATTTGAGGACACCCATTTGTCATAGTTACACTCTGTCCACAAACAACGTTGTATTTTCTACAATAATAATCAAATTTAGATTTATTCAGTGAATTCTTTAGCCTATACTTAACTGCTTCAAAAATCCGCCAAAACATATCGGAAACTTTCATTTCTATGACAACTTTATTTAAAAAAGAAAGAACTACCTTTTTTTTTGTTCTTAACAAAAATCATATAACACTGAATAGGTGCGAATAGTAGCCCGTTTATACTTGAAATAATTCCTGCAAGTGGAATAGAAATTACACCAACGCCATATGAGTACATTATAAAGAAAGCTCCCAAGAAAAGTATAGGTGCAAATATACTGCTAAACGTTTGAACCATTAACACACCTGAACCGTTTAATATATTAATGTAAATTGCGCCAAAACAAATTACAATATTATAAGCCATAATCCAAAACGAATAGCTCAAAGGGATACTAACTTTATCTCCAACCCAAATATGGAAAGCGAACTCTGAAACCAACAACATACCCAAAAACATAACGATAAACAAACCAAAAAGTCTAGAATACTTTATCATTATATCTTTAACCCAATGAAATTCATTTTTCGTAACAGCATCTGTGGTCGCAGCCCATATAGGCGTTATGATAGTAAGCCAAATACCATGTAACACATTAAAATACTTGAATGAGATATTATAAGATGTCACATCCGCAGCACCATAGAACTTTAATATCAAGAAATTAGAAATCTGATATTGAATAATAAAACATATTTGAATAATAAAAAATTTTACACCTAACGAAAGTAAGGTAGGTGCGACTTTGAAATCTATTGATTGAAAACTTGGACGTATTTCTTTATAATCCTTCCGAAAGAGCAATATATTATAAAAAAGTACAACAATAAGAGGAGAAAAACATAAGCCTAAACACAAAAGTACTAGACTACCTTTGGTAACTAAAGTGAGTCCTCCGATAATAACAAGAGAAACGAACTGTTGGATTAAATTGCGAAAACTTGCATTAGCAGGTCTTTGGTCGGCAATCAAGACTACATTAATTGTTGACAAGATAAAATTAAGACAAAAATATGCGATAATTATACTTATTGACACAACAAGTATTCTCGAATTCACCCCCGGGATATTAAGGAATGTATTCCAATCCACTAATTGTGCTATTATCATCAACAGCAACATTACAGGAATAAAAATTAATGAAAGTATTGCATAAGTAGTACTTATGTACTTTTTCGCCAAGTCACTACGTTTTAATGCCAACGCCTCAGCTAATTTGTTTTTCAATCCACTATTTATACCAATATCAAGTACACGAATCCAAAGAACCATTGTGCTAAGAGTCAACCAAACTCCATACGTAGCATTATCAACGTAATTAAGAGTAATTGGAACTAAAAGTAAACCGATGAACATACTTGCTCCTTGTATTAGAAACATATACAAGGAATTAAGCTTAGCTTTCATTAGTCGTTCATCACCATTTGAAAAAAAAGATTTTACTTTATTTATCACTGTAAACATTTCCTATATTCAGTCAATAAAGAGCATACACTTCCCCCAATCTCATATCCTTTTGCTTTCATAGCCTTCATAATTATATCCTTGGGAGGAGCAACGAATGGTTTTAACAAAGCCTGTCCCCATTTATCGATATCATTTTCAGTAGTGGGAATAAATTCTACCAACCCCATACCAACGTCAACATCGTGATCAATAGCAGCCGCCATGACAATGTGAAGACCAGCCGCTTGTGCCTCCACTCCAACAACAGGAAGTCCCTCCCAAAGAGAAGGTAGTGCAAACACATCAAACATTTTCATATATAATGGAATGTTACTTTGTTTTCCTACAAAATGAACCCTATCTATAATTTTTATCTTTTCACATTCAGAACGTACTTCATCTATCAAATCACCGCTACCTACCAACACAAGATGAGCATTAGTCTTCTTATGGTAAATTGCTTCAAATATCTGAATTAAATAAAAATGATTTTTGGGAAGAGAAAAAAGACCTACATGACCTATAACAAAATCAGAGTCTGATATGTTAAGACTAGTACGCAAATCTACAACATCTTTTTTCTCTACATTCTGAAAACGATCTATATCAACTGCATTATGTATGACTGTAAAATCACTGTTTTTACCAAATATATAGCGACATGCTTCTGTACCACATCCTAATAATCTATTTGAAAAGTGCCGAGAGAACCAGCGAAACATAGGCATTAGCTTACGATGTCTTGGATTAACACATAATGTTGTATGTGCATGGCAAATAACAGGTCCTTTAAAATATATTTTGCATAGAAACGCCGTAACGCCAACCAAATGACCATCATGAGTATGAACTATGTCATAAATATTATTAGCAAATACAATTTTTAGTTGCATTAAATACCTTTTTATACCAATAGAACCTATGCTTTTAAAATAATGTATTTTAGTTCCCTCTTTAATCAAATCCTCGTGAAAAGATTCCACTTGCCCATGTGTAATGAAATCAAAACGGATTTCACTTTTATCCATCTGCTTGTAGTAATTTAATAGAAATTGGGCCACACCTCCATAACCCAAGGTAGGAACTATCTGCAATACCCGTATCATTATCTACTTTCTTTTACAATAATTTTAGATGCTTTTGGAATTACTGTAGCATATGGTGGTACATCTTTTACCACAATAGCACCTGCGCCAATTTTTGCACCGTCTCCAATTTTCACAGGACCTAGTATTAACGCATTTGCACCGATTAAAACATCATTACCAATTATCGGCACAATATCTTTACCACTTCTCCCACCTATAGTTACATTCTGCCCTATAGAGCAATTGGCACCAATTACCACTTTGGGATGAAGAACAACTCCTAAAGCATTGTGAGCAAATTTGCAGTTCTTACCAATCTTAACTTCGGGCGGAATATCGCAACTGAATACTACGTGTAATATAACCTCTATAGCTCGTCTTATAAAGCGAAAACGGGAATTATGCATTATTAAATATAACTTGTAAACTCTATTCATTTCATATTTAATTACATTTTTTATTTATCAGAAATTGTGGTACAAAACCAAGAATCAAAGGCTTGATAATGTAAGGTATTGACTTAACCCCCAGTTCTAGAGCCTTAAAACCTTTATATCTGATTACGAATTCACCCACACGAAACTTATATGAGTTACGAGGAGTATAACCCAAAAAACATCTATAAAAATAATGGATTTCCTTAAGATTCATTCCTTTACCACCAGCCGCATATATTCTCATAAACAAATCGTAATCCTGCCCTCTACGTGTTTCCCATGCTACACGGTAACCATTAACTTTATTCAATATATCTTTCCGGAATAAAGTCGTTGCATGCATAAAGGGTAATGTCATCAAGAAGTCATTCTTGTCAGGAAACTCTTTCTTTGGCAAAATGTCTCGTTTCTCACCATTTTCATAAAACTTTTGTAATCCTGTAGATACAAAGTCCATCTCAGGGTGTTTTTGTAAGATCCGAATTTGTTTCTCAAAACGGTCTAATGTACAATAATCATCGGCATCCTGAACAGCGACAAACTCTTTAGTTGCAACTGCCAAACAATTGTTTCTGCATTGTGCAGCTCCGCTATTTATTTCATTTTCTAAATAGATTATTTTGCCATTTTCGGCATACTTTCTCAAAATATTGCAAGTATTATCTTTAGAACAATCATCGCAAACAATGATTTCAACATCTTTATATGTTTGATTCAACAAACAATTCAGACATTCTTCTATATACTCCTCACAATTATAGGAAGCTATTAATACTGATACTCCCATATTTCATTTCTTACTTTTTGCTAATAGATTATTTCTGTTTTTTAGCAATTCTTCTTTAAATACAGCACTGTCAAATCTGGTCTTTACTAAAGCATACGCATTGTCAGATATTCTGTGATACTCTTCAATCGGTAATAAAAGAGCTTTCCTCATCTTCTCCAATAAGCTCGCTGTTGATTTCACCTCACAAATAAATCCATTAAAACCATCTTTCACAAAGTCAGTGGGTCCATTAATTCTACTTACAATGGCTGGAGTCCCCAAAGCAGCAGCTTCCACCGTTGTCATACCGAACCCTTCTCTATAACTCGGTAACATCAAGTATGTAAATGTCGCATGATAGATAGCCGCATTAAGGACATTCCCTACAAATATAACTCTTTCATTTTGCTTTGCTTTTTGTAGGAGATTCTGATTTAATCTTTCTTCCTCTATTGGACCAACCAACATAAGGTAAGCGTTTTTATCTTCAATAGACAAGAAAGCCTCAAGCAATTCGTTAATTCCCTTCTCAGGAACAAGTCTTCCTACAAAACCAAATATAAAAGCATTATTGGGAATAGAGTATTTTTTCATTACCTCTGCTTTCCATTCCTGCTTTTTATTGAAATCATATTTTTTCAAATCAACACCAGTAGCACTACCATTTAAAATAACACATCCCTTGGAGGGCTTGTACAGTCCTTCTCTTATAGAAAATTTTAAATTTGAAGGACTGTCTGGCTGTACACTTGTTGAAAACATACATGTTACTTTTTCTACCATTCTATAAAACCAGTAAGGTATCCCATTATAGTCAATATAAGAAATCCCCCATTGACAATAGACGCGAACAGGAACATGTGCAAACCATCCTGCAATTGACGCATATAGAGCCGCATTCGAGGTTGCGTATTGAATTACATCGAATTTTTCTTTTCGGAATAATTTATACAAAATCCTAATTGTCTTGATAACTTCAATTGGAGATACATTACCATGCTTTATCTGAACAGGTATAAACTTCACTTTTCCAAGGTTCACGCTATCTAAAGGTTCACCTGGTTGGCTGACTACATAACTCTTATATCCATGATCAGCCATATAATTAAGACCACTTAACATAAAAGCATTTATCGTTATGGGTAATGTTGTCAATCCGCATATTTTCTTAACGTCCTTACTCTGTTTCATATTTTTTCAGTTGTTAAAAATCGTCCTTGTTTACCTAAACATTGAACTACTGTAATATCTGTGGTTACACATTTTTCTTCAAAAGTGGCAACATTAGGAGATGATAGTAAATAAACCATACTTGATTAGTAGAGTAATAGAACTTATATGAGCGAATGGCATATTAAAATGCAAATATTGCAAATCTAACCAATATATTTCTAATTATGTACCAAGCAAATACAGACATATTTTACATATGCATGATACGTATTACATATTGCCAATACTCACTGATATTTTTATTAGTGCCAATAAACTTTACAATCCAATTAATTGTTATAATCTGTAATACATATAATTCTAGCGAAACAATTCTAAACTATTGAATATTAACCCAATAGAGTCATCTTTCTAATACTTCATGGTAACTTTCCTAATAAATAAGTTATCGATGCTTCAAACAAATACTTGTAATTGAAATCAAATTGAATCAGAAAAAATGTAAATCAGAACTTTGCAAGTAAACATGATAATCTATTCATTAAACAAACGACACAACAATCACAATCAACATAATATCTATCCAACAATATCTGGAGAAGTCCTATTTGATTCCAAGCAAAATAAACCTAGCGAATATATTTGTGGATACCATACCCCAAACAGATTGCCAGTTTATAAAACGGAGTGTTCATAGAGGATTCTAAAGTTTTAAGTAAAAATGAGGAGCATTTATTGATACACTGTCGTTCATAATTACAGATAAGATCATATATAGTAACTCTCTATGTAATATTTATCCAGTACATAGACACACACATCCTTTATTATTAAGCCCCCAAGAAATGGGGGGATAATAAGAGCCTTTAGAGCCTTGCGTCAATTATATCACGTGAAAGGACTCCCTTCACATCGTAGATAACAGCTCGTTCGCCGTTTTTCATAGAAGCAAAATCCATTCCTTCAAACTCTCTGTGAGCTACACCTAGAATTATGGCATCATACTTTTCATTCTCAGGTAGATTAACCACTATATCAATACCATACTCATACCGTACTCGCTCCACGTTTGCCCAAGGATCATAAACGGTGATATTCTGCGTATATTCGGCAAGAGTATGGTAAATATCTACAATTTTGGTGTTGCGTACATCGGGACAGTTTTCCTTGAAAGTAATACCAAGAATAAGTATTTTGGCATCTTTTACTATCACGCCTTTCTTATTCATACACTTAATAGTCTGATTTGCAACGTATGCCCCCATACCATCATTCAAGCGACGAGATGTGTACATGATACGAGGAAGTACACCATAAACCTGTGCCTTCTGAATGAGGTAGTAAGGATCAACAGAAATACAGTGACCACCCACTAGACCTGGGCTAAGCTTGATAAAGTTCCATTTCGATGCAGCAGCCTCAATAACATCATGAGTATCAATACCCATCGCATTAAAAATCTTAGCAAGCTCGTTCATAAAAGCAATGTTAACGTCACGCTGCGAATTCTCTATAATCTTAGAGGCCTCAGCTACCTTGATTGAAGGAGCTTTGTGAGTACCATTTATTAGTACAGAATTATAGAGACTGTCAACAATGTTGGCAATCTCAGGTGTAGATCCAGAAGTTACCTTTTTAATCTTCTCCACGGTGTGAAGTTTATCACCAGGGTTAATACGTTCTGGAGAGTAACCTGCATAGAAATCCAAATTAAACTTTAACCCTGACACTTTCTCTACAATTGGTAAGCACTCTTCCTCTGTCACACCGGGATAAACGGTTGACTCATAGATTACGATATCACCTTTTGAAATTACCTTACCAACAGTCTCACTTGCCCCCCAAAGTGGTTTGAGATCAGGAGTATTGTCATCGTTCACTGGAGTAGGTACGGCAACAATATAAACGTTACAACCTTTAATCTTTTCAAGGTCGGTAGTGCAAACAAAACCATGTTTGTTGATAGCATCCTGAAGCAATTCATCTGACACTTCGAGAGTAGCGTCATGACCAGTCATGAGTGCATCCACACGACACTGGTTCATGTCGAAACCTATAGTTTGATACTTTGTTGAGAAAAGTCTTGCCAAAGGCAAACCAACGTAGCCTAGCCCGACTACACAAATCTTTTTATCGTTTAGTTCCATATGTAAATATTAAGCGTTCCACATAATTTGTAGAACATAGTTTATAATATAATCAAAAAATATATACTTTCTAAACAAGAGAAATCAATACTTATTAATTAGTATGACTTTTATCCGATTCAAAAACATAAGCTTATAAGATTTAAAACTTCATACATGTACACTTAAACCACAATCTTTACTACCTAAGTATTGAAGAATATTTCATATTTAAACCAAAACCAGCAACACTCGATTTTTTAAGCAGAAGTATCGTTCTCCCCAAAGTCTAATCAGCAAGAGTAGGCACTCTGACTTCTCAAATTCAGGAGATAAGGTTGTTACACAGTACTTTTCAACTTTATTGATAAAAATTTACAGAAAGTTACATTCCAAATATTAGAAAAGATGCAGTTATTAATTTTATTCACTCTCTCTAAATTTACATCTACAGTTCCCAGCTAATAATATTAAATCAAAAAGAATAACCATGTTCAGCCCTACATAATCTATTCTAGTTATGGCATTTTTTTAACCTTTGGATCGCATTCTCTACTTACTTTATATTCTCCATAGCCATAACCATAGCCTTTACCATAGCCATAATATTTGCCATATTTACCATAACCGTAATAATAACCATATTTTCTTTTCTGCAAATCCAAACCATTAATGGCAATACACGGGTTAGGTAATTTATTATTCCTAGCAAACTCATTAATCAATATAAATTCAGCTTTACGAGTGTAATCAGCACGACAGACGTATACAGACAAATCAGCCACACGTCCTATAAGTAAAGTATCAGTTACCATACCCACTGGTGCCGTATCCAATATTACATAATCAAAATTTTTCTTCAATATTTCGATTGCTTTATCCAGCCCGTCACGAGCCAATAATTCCGTCGGATTAGGAGGGACTGTTCCACCAAGAAGAATAAATAAATTCTTGTTTATATCGGAAGATTGTACCAAATCCATCAAATTCACAGTTGGATTAGTCAAAAATTGAGTAATACCATGTTCTTTTTTGGAAAGATTAAAAACTTTATTCAATCCCGGTTTACGAATGTCAAGACCTACTATCACAACCTTTTTACCTAACAAAGAAAGACTAATAGCCAAATTAGATGATACAAAGGACTTACCTTCACCACTGATGGTAGAAGTCACCAAAATCACATTCTTACCATTTTCAAGCATAAACTGAAGGTTGGTACGAACATTCCGGAAAGTCTCACTCATCAAATTATTCTGATTCTCAAATACCGCTATAGAACCAGTCTTTTCATCTGCTAATGGAATATCACCGATAACAGGAAGCGAGGTTAACTTTTCAACATCAGCACGTCCCTCAATCTTGAATTTAGTCAATCCAATTAAATAAATGATACCTACCGGAAGACCTACCCCCAGCAGCAAGGCAGCAAGATAGACCATCATTTTCTTAGGAGAAACCGGATTATTATCTGCTAACGCTTCATCAATAATCTTGGCATTATTTGCAGTAGCTGCCAAAGTGATAGCATTCTCCTCACGTTTTTGAAGTAGCATCAAATATAGTCCAGCTTTGATTTCCTGCTGACGAGCGATACTCACAAACTGACGTTCTTGAGTCGGCGCATCACTAATACGACGGGAATAACGACTCGCCTCACGTGCCAAATCTTCTTTTGTAATCTGCAATCCTTTCAATGTAGCATCCAGCGTAGCTTGTACATTACTTCGCATTGCGCGAATGCTGGTATCCAAATTTATGATTGTAGGATTATTCTCGGTTGATGTACGGAGTAAACGCTTCCTCTCAACCAACATTTCATTATATCTGTCTATTGCACCCGCTAATGCTGCATCTTGCAACCCAATATTACTAGGCAATATTTCATATTCATTACCCTTCATATAGCGTTGCAAATCCATTACCAAATTGATTTGGGTCTGATTTTCCACACGTTTCTTTTCGTATTCTGCATTACCTGTTAAGGCTATTTGTGCTTCACTACTCAAATCCGTAATTCCTGCGCTACGCTTAAAGTTTTCTAAATCTTGTTCCGTACTACCCAATTCTTTGGAGATTATACCAATACGTTCATTTATAAATTCTGCAGTTTTTTGAGCCACCTCATTCTTGTCATTATTGGCATTAATATTATACATTTCAAGCAATTTATTGATGAAATCTTTACCACGTTGAGCATTCGTATTTTTCAATGAAACTACAGTTACAGAAGTATTTTTTGACGTTGGAGCTATTGAAAGAGAATTGGCATATCCCTTTGCAACTGAAAAAGGTCTGTTTATGAAAGCTGTGATATGACGTTCTTGCGTTACATTTTCCAAATGACCCGATGACAGTGTATCATTATTTGCAAAAAAAGCGACCGTACCTTCATCAGTTGGAAACACAGCAGGTAACTTCGCAAATTGTTTCTGATATTCCTTTTCCCCTATTGTAATCTGTACCTCCATCGCGCCCGTGGGCTGCAAAGTCATTTTTACCTCCATTGGATACGGAAGTTTATCCGCTTCCTGCGGAGTCAAGCTCACCGTTACGGGCGAAGTACGGTAAAGCTCCCTGCTAGGAAACTCATCTTCATCCTTATACGTCACAAACAAACCTAGATGATTAACCACTTCTCTTGCTAATGACTTGGAACGTAAAACTTCTATTTCATTATCTACATTATTTGACGAAGAAACAAAGCCGTCCAGTCCCATTTTTTCCAACTCGGAAGACATATTTGCCCCACTACCCTTCTTATCATCCTTGATCAAGACAGTGGCAGAAATATTATAAACAGGTGTTGCTAGTCGCAAGTATCCCCATGCACAAGCGATACAAATGATTATCGATACAATAAACCAAGACCAATGAATCAGATAACGGAAAAGAATTTCCTGGATATTCACCTGTTCTTCCGATTGTTCACCCTGTTTTACTATTTTTTCCTCAATCATATTGATATTATTATTTGAAGATTGTTACTAATAAACTTGCCAGTGACACCAAAATAGAAGTAGCAGAGAACCATAAGCTAGTACTATTACCAATATCAGAATTACGCGCTTTTGCTTTATTAGGAGTCACATAAACAATATCATTCTGTTGTAACCAATAATATGGGGAAAGAATAGTCTCCGCTTTGTTTAAATCCAGTGTCACAATTTCCTGTTTACCATCAGTATTTTCACGAATTAGTTTGATATTATCACGAACTCCCCAAACTGTCATATCACCCGCCATAGCCAAAGCTTCCAACAAATTCACCTTCTCATTATTAATGGTAAAGGTACCAGGATGTGCAACCTCACCCAATACGGAAATTTTGTAATTAACCATGCGGACGGTTACTATCGGAGTCTCCTTAATATAAGGTTTCAACTTTTCTATAATTAATTGCTCCGCCTCTTTCTTTGTCAAACCGCCCACTTTTAATTCGCCTAAAACCGGAAAATTGATCTTTCCTTCATTATCCACCAGATAGGGCTGTAGAACAGGCTGAGCTGTCAACTGTGTATTTCCGGTAGCCATACTGCCAGGACTCGCTACAGTTAAGTTGAATGGAACAGCCAACTCGGGACTGGTACATGACACCACAATAGTAAGCAGGTCTTTAGGCATTATCTTAGCATCATACAAGCTCTCATATTGGGGGGACTGTTCCATTTTTTCAACATTTTGTAAGTAAGGTACTTTCTTATAAGACTGACAGGAAGCAAGCAATATTATCACAGCCAGAAAGAAAAACAATTTCCTACCCACTCTTCGTGTACTCCAATGTGTGCAAAATAATTTATTCATAAATTTCTATGGTTTATTATTCTTTATCTAACACTTCAAACCTCGGTGAGTTCTTAGATTTAAACTCAGGTACTACTTTCTTCATCAACCTCACTGTATCCATGATCTTTACTGTACGCGACAACTTCTCAAACTCCGCATAAGTGTCAAGAATATCAGCATATTCATAATGACGTACCTTAGCTATCATAATTTTCTTATTTTCAGTAGGAATCGTATTCTCCTTATCACTCAGGACTTCCTCATAAAGTTTCTCACCCGGACGTAGTCCTGTAAACTTAATCTCAATATCTTCACCGGGACGATAACCGGCAAGTTCGATCATACGGGTAGCCAAGTCAACAATCTTCACAGCCTTACCCATCTCAAAGACAAAAATCTCATTGCCTTCACCCATAGTGGCAGCCTCCATTACCAGCCGACAAGCTTCGGGGATAGTCATAAAGAAACGGATGATATCGGGATGAGTCACTGTGACAGGACCTCCATTCTCTATCTGTTCTTTAAAACGGGGAATTACAGAGCCGTTACTACCCAAGACATTTCCAAAGCGGGTAGTGATAAATTTGGTATGACCTTTCACTTTTCCCTCACGAATAGCACATCCCAGACTCTGTACATAGATTTCTGCCAAACGTTTCGAGCAGCCCATTACATTGGTCGGATTCACCGCCTTATCGGTAGAAACCATGATCATTTTCTCAGCTCCGTATTCCACAGCCATATCAGCAACCTGACGCGAACCAACCACATTGACCAGCACAGCTTCACAGGGATTTTCCTCCATTAACGGAACATGCTTATAAGCAGCAGCATGGAAGATTACCTGAGGGTGATAGATATCGAACACCATACGAAGACGCTCTTTCACGCGGACATCTCCAATGACAGGAACAAAATCAAGACCGGGATAATTCTTCTCAAATTCCAGACGGACATTATGCAGAGGTGACTCGGCAGAGTCAAACATGATTAGTTTCTTGATATTCATCTGAGCCAATTGCCGGCAAAGCTCGCTACCAATACTACCGGCAGCTCCTGTCACCAACACAACCTTGCCACAAAACTCAGTCATCACCTCCTCCATATT
>ERZ773106.1049-NODE-1049-length-22717-cov-8.394493_pt1 | contig 22717 bp, 13 predicted proteins | sample MGYA00580572_ERZ773106 | MGnify/ENA primary metagenome ERZ773106 (study PRJEB29015, sample SAMEA2737868) | human gut metagenome | biome: human gut; feature: human-associated habitat; material: faeces | place: China | collected 2012 ... | reverse complement strand
ATATCGACATGTTATTCAGAATTGCCACAGCGTTGGAAGTACGACCGAGCACCCTCATTACTGCGCTGGAAGAAGAAATTTCAAAGTAAGAAAAAACGTCAGAAAGCCCCTTTCCCGGGGCTTTCTTTTTTTTGTGAACTTCTTCCTGCAAAATGTAAAAAAAAACGATTCTAGGGCCATTTCTGGCCTTAAAATCGCTATGCTTAGGAAGGCTCCGTTGAGGTGCTCTTTAGGTCAGAGTGCCTTTTGGGGACGTGTTGGATATGTTGACGAGGATTTTTTATCGGAATGTTTTTGTTTTTTGGGCCGCGCCGAAGGCGTAGAGTTTTGAGAATTCGGGGATTGAGTCGAAGGCTCGGAGTATTCCGAGCCTGAGCCGAATCGTTGGCGTCTGGATGCGCGGCGCCCGATAGGGCGCATCCGACGCGCACCGATCTGCGCCGTAGGCGCTGCCTTTCTGCGCCGCGCGCGTTAGCGCGCATGGAAGGCGCACCGAGTGCCTACCTTCGGTGGGCATTTTGCGCGTTGAATTGCTAAAAAAATCTGCTAGTTACAAAATTTAACTGTTTCTAAAGGGCTCCAAATTTTTCTTTTTTTTAAAACCTTTTTTACTTTTTGTCGTCGTGAATATATAATTATTTTAACATATTACAAATTTAAATGGGAGAAAATCCCCGTCAAAATGGGAGAAAATCCCCGTCAAAATGGGCTTTAAATGGGAGAAAATCCCCGTTTTTTTTTAGGATAAATATTTACTTTTTTCCCAATTATGAGCAAAATATAATAAAAACAGCCCTGAAAGATTCTAGGGGAATCCTTCAGGGCCTAACCACTTCAGACCGTAGGAGAGTCATCATGGGTAAAGAAGAGCTATCTACTCCGGGGAGTCTCGTCAAGAAATCTAATAGCATCATCCGAACACGGCTGACCGTGAAAAATGTTGAAGCGTCTAGGATTCTTGCTCATCTCATTGCCTGTATCCGCACAGACGACACATCATTGGCGGAAACATATACTGCTCAAGCTAAAGACATTCTTCCGTACTCTGGAGGCGGGGATTACAAGCACCTCAAAGGGACCTGCAAGGAACTGGTCGCCGCCTTCGCAGAAACGGAAGAGCCTGATCCAGACGGGCCGCATCCCATTTTCACGGCTCAGCCGTTTTTCACTCGGATCCGGTATCGAAATGGGCTTATCTCTGCGACGTTTAACCCCTTTATGCGGCCATACCTTCTTGAGCTAAAAGGCTGCTTCACTACCTACAATCTGACGGAATACCTGTCTCTCCCAAGCCTGTATTCTCAAAGGATTTTTGAAATTACAAAGTCCCTTGCGAACTCCAAAGATGGTGAAGCTATCGTCTCAATGGCCGACTTACACAGATTTCTTGATACGCCTAAATCATTTCAAGCAAATTTTAAAGATTTTCGCCGTTTTGTCTTAGAAAAAGCCCACAAGGACATCACGGAAAAAACTACGTTCCGGTTCGAGTGGGAACCTGTGAAGGTAGGCCGCTCGGTGGAAAAGATACGGTTCATCTTCAACGGCGGGAAAAAAGCTCTGGCCCAGAAGGAGCAGGAGAAGGCCAAAGAGGAGAAACGCCGGCGATTGACCAATCAGCGTTTCATCCGGGCGGTAGAGTGCGCGAAGGCAAAGGACGGAGACTGCCGCGTCATGGACAACGTGCGCATAGTCTGCAAGCTCTGCCGGGAAAAAGAGATATGCTCCTCCATCCGCCGCAAGTAACATCACAAAAAACTTCTTTTAGGTATTTGCCATTTACGCTATTTTTCCCTCAAGGCATAGAAATCTCTTTCCCCTCTTGTCTGTGGCTAGGCTAATTCTGTGCCAAGGAGAACATATGGCAGACGTATTCTTCTGTATTCTTAGCATCATAGTTGTCTATTTTATTGTACGCAGGTTCATCAATGGAGGCTGTATAAATAGTCCACGCTATCCTGGGTGGCTAATGAGGCAAGGACGAAAAAATTCTTCTATGCAGGGCAGAAACTGCGGACGAGTACGTTAAAAACATCCTCCTCCGCCTTGAGACGAGGAAGGCCGGAGGGATAGGCTCTCCGGCCTTTTTTCTTTGCTAGGGATTGATCACAACAGCATCGCGTCCGTCTTTAACTTTTACAGGGCGCACAAACTTAACGCCTTCGGGTAGGATGATACCACGCTCGCCATTGTTCCATTCCATGAGTGTGATCCTCCACGTCTTTGACTCCAGCTCGGTAAGAGTGGCTTTCTCAGCCTGAATTACGGCTTTCAATGCGGCGTGTTCTTCCCGTAGGCTATCCGTACTCCAGCCGATGAAGACGGTTGAGGCGACACAGACTATGATGCCAACCCCAAGCATCATAAAGGCCATTTGCAGCCCCGTAGAACGTATTTTCTGCCCAGCCTGCTCAACGGCTAGGGGGAGGGCTGAAAACGTCTCCTGTGCCTTATTCTGAAGATTGGCGGCGTGTGTCTGCAAGTCCTCGGCCTGAGCCATAAGCGTATAGAGCTTTTCCTCATCGGTCATAGGCTCCACCCTCCATCACGCTCCCGTGCTCGCTCTCGTTGTCGCCGCTCTTCCCGCTCCTTGTTGATTTTGGCAATCCTTGTTTCAGCCTGCTGTTCCAGCTTTGCACGATCTTCAGGTGTGGCCTTGTCCCACTTTGCCAGTTCCCACTCGACGCTCGTAACCATTTCGCGACACCCTTTATCTACATAAGATTTTAAAAACAATGAATTAACACAATCTCTTTCCTTCTGTTGGGCCTTTCGCTCTCTTTCTTTCTGTGCCTCATGTTGTAACCTTTGCCGTTCTTTTTTTGCGCGCTCGGCCTTTTCCATATTGAACCGCTGCCGTGCGGTATTGATTCCGTGTTGTTGCTTTTCCAAAGCGGTAAGCTCATCCGACGCAAGCCCTTGGAGTACGCTACGGTTCAGCTCTCCGCGCTCTGTCTGGATACCCCGACGTTCCATCGCTGTAGCTGCTGGGCCAAGGTGAGTTGTCGGCTCTCGATCTATTCCTTGCGCTTCTAGGCTTTTATGGCTCACTCGCTCCGGGTGCCCTGCCCTTTCTAGTGCCTGATTTGTAAGCTGCGCCCATGTCGCCCGGACGTGCTCAATTTCCCCAGTCTTTTTATCGTCTAGAACACGAGTTTTTGCAGCAAAACCCTGCGGGGTTACCTGTCGGGTAGTGGTCAAAATATGGGCATGATAGTTCCGAATATCTCCTCCGCGACTTGGTGCATGGATCGAAACGTCCACAGCTACACCGTATCGATCTACAAGATGCCGCGCAAAATCTCTAGTAAGTTCTGTTCGCTGCTCTGAGTTTAATTCTTCCGGTAAGGAAATTTCATATTCACGCGCTACGGTGCTGTTTTTTCGTTTTTCGGATGCTTCTGCCGAGTTCCATAAGTGCTCACGGTCAAATTTCACACCTGACGGTAAGAAAAGCTCTGTATGCTCTATTCCAGCTTTGCGTCTATAGTCGTGTACCTCTCCGGTTCTTTCATCTTTAAGATACACCCCAGACCGATAAGCAGCGGAAGCTACTGCGCTTCTACCTGCACTTCGTCCAACGGTCTTAACGCTGCAATGATATATTACCATATTCTGAGCCTCGCAGAGCGCACGCAAACGAAGTTTGCATAAGTGCGCCCTTCCTATCTTCGTTCGATTCGGTAGCTGGACATTACGCCCATAAGTTTTGTCCTTGATATGACGGGTATGTTTTACTATTCTGGCGTCAAAATCAAGGAGCTATCTGCATGGAAGCGATACAAGAAAAAAAAGATATAGTTACAACTAAAAAAAAGCGTATTCAACGAATTGAGCAGCTTAAAGCAAAGCTCCAGAAAGAACAGGCAAAACTCTCAGCAAGTAAACGCAAGGAACGCGACGGGCAACTCATATCTTTCGGCGTATATATTGAAGAATTTTTTAAATCATCGAATGAAGACGCCAGAAAAAGACTTGGGGAAAGCATAAAAACGCACCTCAAGGATCGGAATCTGGAAAGAGCACAGGCAGGGCTTAAACGTCTTGTAGAGGAAGAGAAAAGTAAGTCTTGAGAGCTTTAAAAGAATGAGGTAGCTTTCCCGTGGGGCCGTCCTCCGAAAGGAGGTGGTGCCTATGGTGCAGTTCCTGCTGGACGTCGCTAGCCAAGTGCTAGCAACCGTCCTTGCGGCTCTCATTCTCCGCCACTTCTTCCGTGGCTAGAAAATGAGCGCCCCTAGGGAACTCGCCATTCCCTAGGGGCAAAAACTTGAGCTTTGCCACAAAGCTGACAAACTCGGGGGACTGCCCCGGTCGGGCGGTGTTACCAGCACTGCCCGGCTTTTTTAAGATAGCCACTATTCCCTCGGAAAGCAACCGCTTGGTGAAGGCAAGCCCCGCATCAGGTTGCGACTGATGCGGGGCTTTTAGTGGTAATTAACCCCTAAGTATGCAAGACGTGTTTGGCGCGTAACCTGCGCTACGTCAGCCCCGGTTCCTGTTAGCGCAGGGGCCGGGGTTCCTTTTTACGTTAACCAGCGAAAACCAATCAGGTAAGAGAAGGACGGGAGACAGGCCGCTTTCTAGTTAATACCCTTAAAATACAGTGAATATTAAGAAGCGTAGCCGCCTGTTTTCTCTCCCGTGGGTGATTTTTCTCCCATAGGAGAGATTCTTTTGCAAGAGAACCGCATAGCCTGAAAGGATGAAATATCCTCATCCTTCGGACTATTTCCGATTTATTTTAAAGCGTTATCGCCATGAAAAAGGGCTCACTCAAGAGCAACTGAGCGAGCGGATCGGCATCAGCAATTCTTTTCTCGGTATGATTGAAACAGGAAGAAAACGTCCTAATATCGATATGTTATTTAGAATTGCCACGGCGTTGGAAGTACGCCCAAGCACACTGATTGCTGCGCTTGAAGAAGAAATTTTGAAGTAGTGAGAAAGCCCCGGAAAGCCCTTTTTCCGGGGCTTTTTTTTTGGGGGGTATATTTTCCCGTGAAACGCTAGAAAAACGATTCTAGGGCCATTTCTGAGGCGAAAAAGGGCATATCTCTTCATTGCTGCATATGCAGGAAGCAGAATCAAGGTGGAGCTTATGGAGGATTTGGATACCGTGAAAGAAATTTTTCTTTTTAGGCCGCGCCATTAGGCGCGTTTTGTGTATTGGAACCTTCGGCGTCGAAGGCTCGGAGTATTCCGAGCCTGAGCCGAATCTTTGGCGTCTGGATGCGCGGCGCCCGGTAGGGCGCATTTGACGCGCACCGAATCCCCCCGAAGGGGGTGTCTTTCGGAAAATTTGCAAATTTTCCTTTCTTTTTTCTTTCTTTTTTTCTTTTTTCGCGCGCGCGCGCGAGGGTTATGTGAAGGCAATTTTATATAACATAGTGTAAACATTTTTTTATTTTTTTTGAAATAGAATAAAGTGACCTCAAAAAAAACGCTTAAATGTGCCAAAATGACCGTCAAAATGTGCCAAAATGACCGTCAAAATAGTGTTTAAATGTGCCAAAATGACCGTTTTTTATTATGCCTACTATTTACATGTGGTATAAATAGACATAAAAATCAATAAAAACAGCCGTGAAAAATTCTACGAAAATTTTTCACGGCCTGACCAATCTGACCGCTGGAGGGTCATCATGGGTAAAGAAGAGCTATCTACTCAGGGGAATCTCGTCAAGAAATCAAACTCCATCATCCGCACACGCCTGACGGTGAAAAGTGTTGAGGCGTCTAGGATTTTAGCGCACTTAATAGCTTGCATCCGTACCGATGACCGCACGCTGGAACAGGCATACACTATTTCAGCCAAAGAATTGTTGCCCTACGTCGGAGGAGAAAACTACAGGCGGATCAAAACCACCTGCCGGGAACTGGCTGCCTCCTTCGCGGAAACGGAAGAGCCTGATCCAGACGGCCCACATCCCATTTTCAGAGCACGCCCCTTTTTCACGGATATTCTGTATAAAAAGGGAATTATCACTGCGATGTTTAACCCCCTTATGCGCCCCTACTTATTAGAGCTAAAAGGCTGCTTCACTACCTACAATCTAACTGAGTATCTGTCGCTTCCGAGCCTATATTCTCAACGAATTTTTGAAATAGTGAAGTCCCTATCAAACGCCAAAGAGAGGGAAGCCGTTATCTCCATGACAGACCTGCACAGGTTCCTTGATAGTCCAAAATCCTTTCAAGCGAACTTTGGGCAATTCCGTCGCCGCGTATTAGAAAAAGCGTATAAAGACATCACAGAGAAGACCTCCTTCCGGTTCGAGTGGGAACCGGTAAAAGTCGGGCGCTCTGTGGAGAAAATCCGGTTCATCTTCGCGGAAAAGCGTCCCCCTCTGGCTCAAGAAGAACAAGATAACGCCAAGGAAGAAAAACGCCGGCGATTGACCAATCAGCGTTTCATCCGGGCGGTAGAGTGCGCCAAGACAAAAGGTGGGGACTGCCGGACGATGGATAACGTGCGCATAGTCTGCAAGTTCTGCCGGGAAAAAGGCATTTGCGAGTCTGTCCGTACTATGCGACCACAGGCCGTCAAGCAGGCTTCGCTGTTATCCTAGAAATGGTTTCAAGAAAATTGAAAATAGGCTAATGGATAGCAAACAGAATTTTTATCTATTAGGATTATTCTGGATAATTGATATCTAATTTATTTTTTAATTCTCTAAATGCATCTATAAGATTTATATTTGATGCATCATATATTTCGCCAAAGCATTTTATTCTTACACTAAATCCTCTGTGAACATATTTCTCTACTGTTATATTATTATTTATCTTTCTATATGTATTTACTAAAAAGCTACATTTTTCAATATTTCCGTCATAAACACAAATTTCTTTATTATTTACATCAAAAATACTAGTTCTAAATATTATATCAGGTAAAATATCAATTTCTGCACTAAATTCATTTTCAAAAAAGTTATAGAAATTTTTTAAGCATTGCGATATGCTTTTAGGCCATTTATCAAAATCAGAATATTGAACATTACCAATTTTATTCCAACTATCCCATAATTTGTTAGCATCTATTATATCTCTATTTTCAATATACTTATAATATACTGTTCCATTCTCTTCTTTAAGATATAACATTATACAACCTTTAATCACTACTAATTACAGTGATTATTTAGTAAATCTTCAGAACTCCCGGCCTCTTCATTTCACCAGACGAATAGCGGCACTTTTGCCTACTGTCCAATTGGCTTCGCTGGTCATTCCCTCTGGCAATACGATGAAACGTCCCTTCTCTCCTTCATGCAGGCGCACCCCCCACGTCTTTAAACGTAGTTCGGCAAGCGTGGCTTCCTCGGCCTGAATCGCAACTTTCAGGGCGTTGCGCTCTTCCCTCAGGTTATCCGTACTCCAGACAAAAAATCCTACTGAAGCTCCACAGACTATGAGCCCAAGGCCAAACAAAATTAAGGCCATTTGTAGCCCTGTGGAGTGTATTTTCTGCCCGGCTTGCTCCACAGCTAGGGGGAGGGCTGAAAACGCCTCCTGAGCATCATGCTGGAGCTTCGCGGCGTGGTTCTGCAAATACTCGGCCTGCGCCATTAATGCGTAAAACTTTTCCTCATCGGTCATCGTCCCCATCCTCCATCGCGCTCTATTCCACGTTCCTTCTGGCGTTTTTCCCGTTCAAGAGTTTCCGCCTTCATCTGCCTCTCTCTCGCCATGTCTGCCTCGACTTTGAGCGATAATTCTTTCCAATATCGTTCAAACTCTGCCTTTCTCTCCAACTCCTTTTCCTTCTGCCGCTGCACTTCTGCTGCGCGCTCTTGTTCTGCTTGCCACTGTCTGGCCCGACTGCGGGCCACGCTGATCCCTCTCTGTTGCTTTTCAAGGGCGGCAAGTTCCTCCCGCTCGTCCCAGGAGAGTCCCTGAAGTAAGCGGCGGTTGAGATCGCCGCGTTCGGTTTGAATGCCCCGGCGCTCCATGGCTGTGGCTGCTGGGCCGAGGTGATGGGTAGGTTCGCGGCCTATACACTGCGCTTGCAAACTCCGGGAGTCTATTTTCTCAGCATGGCCGGCTTTTTCTAAAGCGTTGTTGGCGAAAGATGCCCATGTCTGACGCATGATTTCTACTTCCTGTCCGCTGGTGCGTGGACTATCAAGGACACGGGTCTTTTTCCCTAGTGCTCCAGCCTCATAGATACGGGTCGTCGTTAAGATATGTGCGTGGTGGTTACGCTGATCCCCTTCTCGCCCCGGAGCATGGATGCATACATCCGCGGCCACCCCGTAACGCTCCACCAGCTTGCGGGCAAATTGACAGGCAAGGTCTACCCGCTGTTCATGCGTCAATTCTGACGGCAAAGCTAGTTCCCATTCACGGGCCACTTTTGCATCTTTCCGGCGTTCGGCTACTTCGGCCAAGTTCCAGAGAGTAGAGCGCGCTATCTGACTTCCTTCTGGTGTGATTATTTCTTTGTACTTTACCCCTTGTTTTTTTTCATAGTCGTAGACTTCACCTGTGCGTTCATCAGTTATCGATTCTCCAGCGCGATAAGCGGCTGCGGCTGTCGCGCTACGCCCTACAGCTCGGCTAATTGCCTTTGCTTGGCAATGGAAAATTGCCATTGTCTTCTCCTATACCTCGTAGAGCGCACAGTATTGCGCAGCAATGCTAATGTGCGCACTTCCTCTCTTCGTTCGGTTCGGTTGTGAAACACACTACCTACAAGTTTTGTCCTTGATATAACGCATACATTTTACTATTCTGGCGTCAAAATCAAGGAGTTATCTGCATGGAATCAGCACAGGAAAAAAAAGATACTCTGACCACTGAAGAAAAGCGTATCCTACGGATTGAACAGCTTAAAGCAAAACTCCAAAAAGAACAGGCAAAACTCTCATCCAGTAAACGTAAAGAACGTGACGGGCAACTTATCTCTTTTGGCGTATACATCGAGGAGTTTTTCAAATCGTCAAATGCAGAGGGAAGAAAAAGGCTTGAAGAAAGTATAAAGAGCCATCTCAAAGATCGGAATCTTGAAAGGGCACTTGCAGGTCTAAAGCGTCTTTCAGAAGAGAATGGAACAGGATTGAAAGAAGAAAAAAAATAGCATAAGCCTGTCATCAGCACGTCTTGCCCCTCTGCGCCGAATTGACGTAGCGCAAACCAAAGGGAGGGGCACCGTATGAAACGAATCCTCGTTTCCATCCTGTTGCTGGTGCTCATGGCTCTCCTGCTCACAGCAGACAGCCGCCTTCGGTAAAGGCAAGCCCCGCATCAGGTTGCGACTGATGCGGGGCTGTTAGTGGTAGTTAACCCCTAATTGCAAGACGTGCAGGGCGCGTAACCTGCGCTACGTCAGCCCCGGTTCCTGCCACCAGCAGGGGCCGGGGTTCCTTTTTACTTTAACCAGTGAAAACCAATCAGGCAAGAGAAGGACGGGAGACAGGCCGCTTTCTACTTAATATACTTAAAATACAGTAAATATTAAGAAGCGTAGCCGCCTGTTTTCTCTCCCGTGGGTGATTTTTCTCCCATAGGAGAGATTCTTTTGCAAGAGAACCGCATAGCCTGAAAGGATGAAATATCCTCATCCTTCGGACTATTTCCGATTTATTTTAAAGCGTTATCGCCATGAAAAAGGGCTCACTCAAGAGCAACTGAGCGAGCGGATCGGCATCAGCAATTCTTTTCTCGGTATGATTGAAACAGGAAGAAAACGTCCTAATATCGACATGTTATTCAGAATTGCCACAGCGTTGGAAGTACGACCGAGCACCCTCATTACTGCGCTGGAAGAAGAAATTTCAAAGTAAGAAAAAACGTCAGAAAGCCCCTTTCCCGGGGCTTTCTTTTTTTTGTGAACTTCTTCCTGCAAAATGTAAAAAAAAACGATTCTAGGGCCATTTCTGGCCTTAAAATCGCTATGCTTAGGAAGGCTCCGTTGAGGTGCTCTTTAGGTCAGAGTGCCTTTTGGGGACGTGTTGGATATGTTGACGAGGATTTTTTATCGGAATGTTTTTGTTTTTTGGGCCGCGCCGAAGGCGTAGAGTTTTGAGAATTCGGGGATTGAGTCGAAGGCTCGGAGTATTCCGAGCCTGAGCCGAATCGTTGGCGTCTGGATGCGCGGCGCCCGATAGGGCGCATCCGACGCGCACCGATCTGCGCCGTAGGCGCTGCCTTTCTGCGCCGCGCGCGTTAGCGCGCATGGAAGGCGCACCGAGTGCCTACCTTCGGTGGGCATTTTGCGCGTTGAATTGCTAAAAAAATCTGCTAGTTACAAAATTTAACTGTTTCTAAAGGGCTCCAAATTTTTCTTTTTTTTAAAACCTTTTTTACTTTTTGTCGTCGTGAATATATAATTATTTTAACATATTACAAATTTAAATGGGAGAAAATCCCCGTCAAAATGGGAGAAAATCCCCGTCAAAATGGGCTTTAAATGGGAGAAAATCCCCGTTTTTTTTTAGGATAAATATTTACTTTTTTCCCAATTATGAGCAAAATATAATAAAAACAGCCCTGAAAGATTCTAGGGGAATCCTTCAGGGCCTAACCACTTCAGACCGTAGGAGAGTCATCATGGGTAAAGAAGAGCTATCTACTCCGGGGAGTCTCGTCAAGAAATCTAATAGCATCATCCGAACACGGCTGACCGTGAAAAATGTTGAAGCGTCTAGGATTCTTGCTCATCTCATTGCCTGTATCCGCACAGACGACACATCATTGGCGGAAACATATACTGCTCAAGCTAAAGACATTCTTCCGTACTCTGGAGGCGGGGATTACAAGCACCTCAAAGGGACCTGCAAGGAACTGGTCGCCGCCTTCGCAGAAACGGAAGAGCCTGATCCAGACGGGCCGCATCCCATTTTCACGGCTCAGCCGTTTTTCACTCGGATCCGGTATCGAAATGGGCTTATCTCTGCGACGTTTAACCCCTTTATGCGGCCATACCTTCTTGAGCTAAAAGGCTGCTTCACTACCTACAATCTGACGGAATACCTGTCTCTCCCAAGCCTGTATTCTCAAAGGATTTTTGAAATTACAAAGTCCCTTGCGAACTCCAAAGATGGTGAAGCTATCGTCTCAATGGCCGACTTACACAGATTTCTTGATACGCCTAAATCATTTCAAGCAAATTTTAAAGATTTTCGCCGTTTTGTCTTAGAAAAAGCCCACAAGGACATCACGGAAAAAACTACGTTCCGGTTCGAGTGGGAACCTGTGAAGGTAGGCCGCTCGGTGGAAAAGATACGGTTCATCTTCAACGGCGGGAAAAAAGCTCTGGCCCAGAAGGAGCAGGAGAAGGCCAAAGAGGAGAAACGCCGGCGATTGACCAATCAGCGTTTCATCCGGGCGGTAGAGTGCGCGAAGGCAAAGGACGGAGACTGCCGCGTCATGGACAACGTGCGCATAGTCTGCAAGCTCTGCCGGGAAAAAGAGATATGCTCCTCCATCCGCCGCAAGTAACATCACAAAAAACTTCTTTTAGGTATTTGCCATTTACGCTATTTTTCCCTCAAGGCATAGAAATCTCTTTCCCCTCTTGTCTGTGGCTAGGCTAATTCTGTGCCAAGGAGAACATATGGCAGACGTATTCTTCTGTATTCTTAGCATCATAGTTGTCTATTTTATTGTACGCAGGTTCATCAATGGAGGCTGTATAAATAGTCCACGCTATCCTGGGTGGCTAATGAGGCAAGGACGAAAAAATTCTTCTATGCAGGGCAGAAACTGCGGACGAGTACGTTAAAAACATCCTCCTCCGCCTTGAGACGAGGAAGGCCGGAGGGATAGGCTCTCCGGCCTTTTTTCTTTGCTAGGGATTGATCACAACAGCATCGCGTCCGTCTTTAACTTTTACAGGGCGCACAAACTTAACGCCTTCGGGTAGGATGATACCACGCTCGCCATTGTTCCATTCCATGAGTGTGATCCTCCACGTCTTTGACTCCAGCTCGGTAAGAGTGGCTTTCTCAGCCTGAATTACGGCTTTCAATGCGGCGTGTTCTTCCCGTAGGCTATCCGTACTCCAGCCGATGAAGACGGTTGAGGCGACACAGACTATGATGCCAACCCCAAGCATCATAAAGGCCATTTGCAGCCCCGTAGAACGTATTTTCTGCCCAGCCTGCTCAACGGCTAGGGGGAGGGCTGAAAACGTCTCCTGTGCCTTATTCTGAAGATTGGCGGCGTGTGTCTGCAAGTCCTCGGCCTGAGCCATAAGCGTATAGAGCTTTTCCTCATCGGTCATAGGCTCCACCCTCCATCACGCTCCCGTGCTCGCTCTCGTTGTCGCCGCTCTTCCCGCTCCTTGTTGATTTTGGCAATCCTTGTTTCAGCCTGCTGTTCCAGCTTTGCACGATCTTCAGGTGTGGCCTTGTCCCACTTTGCCAGTTCCCACTCGACGCTCGTAACCATTTCGCGACACCCTTTATCTACATAAGATTTTAAAAACAATGAATTAACACAATCTCTTTCCTTCTGTTGGGCCTTTCGCTCTCTTTCTTTCTGTGCCTCATGTTGTAACCTTTGCCGTTCTTTTTTTGCGCGCTCGGCCTTTTCCATATTGAACCGCTGCCGTGCGGTATTGATTCCGTGTTGTTGCTTTTCCAAAGCGGTAAGCTCATCCGACGCAAGCCCTTGGAGTACGCTACGGTTCAGCTCTCCGCGCTCTGTCTGGATACCCCGACGTTCCATCGCTGTAGCTGCTGGGCCAAGGTGAGTTGTCGGCTCTCGATCTATTCCTTGCGCTTCTAGGCTTTTATGGCTCACTCGCTCCGGGTGCCCTGCCCTTTCTAGTGCCTGATTTGTAAGCTGCGCCCATGTCGCCCGGACGTGCTCAATTTCCCCAGTCTTTTTATCGTCTAGAACACGAGTTTTTGCAGCAAAACCCTGCGGGGTTACCTGTCGGGTAGTGGTCAAAATATGGGCATGATAGTTCCGAATATCTCCTCCGCGACTTGGTGCATGGATCGAAACGTCCACAGCTACACCGTATCGATCTACAAGATGCCGCGCAAAATCTCTAGTAAGTTCTGTTCGCTGCTCTGAGTTTAATTCTTCCGGTAAGGAAATTTCATATTCACGCGCTACGGTGCTGTTTTTTCGTTTTTCGGATGCTTCTGCCGAGTTCCATAAGTGCTCACGGTCAAATTTCACACCTGACGGTAAGAAAAGCTCTGTATGCTCTATTCCAGCTTTGCGTCTATAGTCGTGTACCTCTCCGGTTCTTTCATCTTTAAGATACACCCCAGACCGATAAGCAGCGGAAGCTACTGCGCTTCTACCTGCACTTCGTCCAACGGTCTTAACGCTGCAATGATATATTACCATATTCTGAGCCTCGCAGAGCGCACGCAAACGAAGTTTGCATAAGTGCGCCCTTCCTATCTTCGTTCGATTCGGTAGCTGGACATTACGCCCATAAGTTTTGTCCTTGATATGACGGGTATGTTTTACTATTCTGGCGTCAAAATCAAGGAGCTATCTGCATGGAAGCGATACAAGAAAAAAAAGATATAGTTACAACTAAAAAAAAGCGTATTCAACGAATTGAGCAGCTTAAAGCAAAGCTCCAGAAAGAACAGGCAAAACTCTCAGCAAGTAAACGCAAGGAACGCGACGGGCAACTCATATCTTTCGGCGTATATATTGAAGAATTTTTTAAATCATCGAATGAAGACGCCAGAAAAAGACTTGGGGAAAGCATAAAAACGCACCTCAAGGATCGGAATCTGGAAAGAGCACAGGCAGGGCTTAAACGTCTTGTAGAGGAAGAGAAAAGTAAGTCTTGAGAGCTTTAAAAGAATGAGGTAGCTTTCCCGTGGGGCCGTCCTCCGAAAGGAGGTGGTGCCTATGGTGCAGTTCCTGCTGGACGTCGCTAGCCAAGTGCTAGCAACCGTCCTTGCGGCTCTCATTCTCCGCCACTTCTTCCGTGGCTAGAAAATGAGCGCCCCTAGGGAACTCGCCATTCCCTAGGGGCAAAAACTTGAGCTTTGCCACAAAGCTGACAAACTCGGGGGACTGCCCCGGTCGGGCGGTGTTACCAGCACTGCCCGGCTTTTTTAAGATAGCCACTATTCCCTCGGAAAGCAACCGCTTGGTGAAGGCAAGCCCCGCATCAGGTTGCGACTGATGCGGGGCTTTTAGTGGTAATTAACCCCTAAGTATGCAAGACGTGTTTGGCGCGTAACCTGCGCTACGTCAGCCCCGGTTCCTGTTAGCGCAGGGGCCGGGGTTCCTTTTTACGTTAACCAGCGAAAACCAATCAGGTAAGAGAAGGACGGGAGACAGGCCGCTTTCTAGTTAATACCCTTAAAATACAGTGAATATTAAGAAGCGTAGCCGCCTGTTTTCTCTCCCGTGGGTGATTTTTCTCCCATAGGAGAGATTCTTTTGCAAGAGAACCGCATAGCCTGAAAGGATGAAATATCCTCATCCTTCGGACTATTTCCGATTTATTTTAAAGCGTTATCGCCATGAAAAAGGGCTCACTCAAGAGCAACTGAGCGAGCGGATCGGCATCAGCAATTCTTTTCTCGGTATGATTGAAACAGGAAGAAAACGTCCTAATATCGATATGTTATTTAGAATTGCCACGGCGTTGGAAGTACGCCCAAGCACACTGATTGCTGCGCTTGAAGAAGAAATTTTGAAGTAGTGAGAAAGCCCCGGAAAGCCCTTTTTCCGGGGCTTTTTTTTTGGGGGGTATATTTTCCCGTGAAACGCTAGAAAAACGATTCTAGGGCCATTTCTGAGGCGAAAAAGGGCATATCTCTTCATTGCTGCATATGCAGGAAGCAGAATCAAGGTGGAGCTTATGGAGGATTTGGATACCGTGAAAGAAATTTTTCTTTTTAGGCCGCGCCATTAGGCGCGTTTTGTGTATTGGAACCTTCGGCGTCGAAGGCTCGGAGTATTCCGAGCCTGAGCCGAATCTTTGGCGTCTGGATGCGCGGCGCCCGGTAGGGCGCATTTGACGCGCACCGAATCCCCCCGAAGGGGGTGTCTTTCGGAAAATTTGCAAATTTTCCTTTCTTTTTTCTTTCTTTTTTTCTTTTTTCGCGCGCGCGCGCGAGGGTTATGTGAAGGCAATTTTATATAACATAGTGTAAACATTTTTTTATTTTTTTTGAAATAGAATAAAGTGACCTCAAAAAAAACGCTTAAATGTGCCAAAATGACCGTCAAAATGTGCCAAAATGACCGTCAAAATAGTGTTTAAATGTGCCAAAATGACCGTTTTTTATTATGCCTACTATTTACATGTGGTATAAATAGACATAAAAATCAATAAAAACAGCCGTGAAAAATTCTACGAAAATTTTTCACGGCCTGACCAATCTGACCGCTGGAGGGTCATCATGGGTAAAGAAGAGCTATCTACTCAGGGGAATCTCGTCAAGAAATCAAACTCCATCATCCGCACACGCCTGACGGTGAAAAGTGTTGAGGCGTCTAGGATTTTAGCGCACTTAATAGCTTGCATCCGTACCGATGACCGCACGCTGGAACAGGCATACACTATTTCAGCCAAAGAATTGTTGCCCTACGTCGGAGGAGAAAACTACAGGCGGATCAAAACCACCTGCCGGGAACTGGCTGCCTCCTTCGCGGAAACGGAAGAGCCTGATCCAGACGGCCCACATCCCATTTTCAGAGCACGCCCCTTTTTCACGGATATTCTGTATAAAAAGGGAATTATCACTGCGATGTTTAACCCCCTTATGCGCCCCTACTTATTAGAGCTAAAAGGCTGCTTCACTACCTACAATCTAACTGAGTATCTGTCGCTTCCGAGCCTATATTCTCAACGAATTTTTGAAATAGTGAAGTCCCTATCAAACGCCAAAGAGAGGGAAGCCGTTATCTCCATGACAGACCTGCACAGGTTCCTTGATAGTCCAAAATCCTTTCAAGCGAACTTTGGGCAATTCCGTCGCCGCGTATTAGAAAAAGCGTATAAAGACATCACAGAGAAGACCTCCTTCCGGTTCGAGTGGGAACCGGTAAAAGTCGGGCGCTCTGTGGAGAAAATCCGGTTCATCTTCGCGGAAAAGCGTCCCCCTCTGGCTCAAGAAGAACAAGATAACGCCAAGGAAGAAAAACGCCGGCGATTGACCAATCAGCGTTTCATCCGGGCGGTAGAGTGCGCCAAGACAAAAGGTGGGGACTGCCGGACGATGGATAACGTGCGCATAGTCTGCAAGTTCTGCCGGGAAAAAGGCATTTGCGAGTCTGTCCGTACTATGCGACCACAGGCCGTCAAGCAGGCTTCGCTGTTATCCTAGAAATGGTTTCAAGAAAATTGAAAATAGGCTAATGGATAGCAAACAGAATTTTTATCTATTAGGATTATTCTGGATAATTGATATCTAATTTATTTTTTAATTCTCTAAATGCATCTATAAGATTTATATTTGATGCATCATATATTTCGCCAAAGCATTTTATTCTTACACTAAATCCTCTGTGAACATATTTCTCTACTGTTATATTATTATTTATCTTTCTATATGTATTTACTAAAAAGCTACATTTTTCAATATTTCCGTCATAAACACAAATTTCTTTATTATTTACATCAAAAATACTAGTTCTAAATATTATATCAGGTAAAATATCAATTTCTGCACTAAATTCATTTTCAAAAAAGTTATAGAAATTTTTTAAGCATTGCGATATGCTTTTAGGCCATTTATCAAAATCAGAATATTGAACATTACCAATTTTATTCCAACTATCCCATAATTTGTTAGCATCTATTATATCTCTATTTTCAATATACTTATAATATACTGTTCCATTCTCTTCTTTAAGATATAACATTATACAACCTTTAATCACTACTAATTACAGTGATTATTTAGTAAATCTTCAGAACTCCCGGCCTCTTCATTTCACCAGACGAATAGCGGCACTTTTGCCTACTGTCCAATTGGCTTCGCTGGTCATTCCCTCTGGCAATACGATGAAACGTCCCTTCTCTCCTTCATGCAGGCGCACCCCCCACGTCTTTAAACGTAGTTCGGCAAGCGTGGCTTCCTCGGCCTGAATCGCAACTTTCAGGGCGTTGCGCTCTTCCCTCAGGTTATCCGTACTCCAGACAAAAAATCCTACTGAAGCTCCACAGACTATGAGCCCAAGGCCAAACAAAATTAAGGCCATTTGTAGCCCTGTGGAGTGTATTTTCTGCCCGGCTTGCTCCACAGCTAGGGGGAGGGCTGAAAACGCCTCCTGAGCATCATGCTGGAGCTTCGCGGCGTGGTTCTGCAAATACTCGGCCTGCGCCATTAATGCGTAAAACTTTTCCTCATCGGTCATCGTCCCCATCCTCCATCGCGCTCTATTCCACGTTCCTTCTGGCGTTTTTCCCGTTCAAGAGTTTCCGCCTTCATCTGCCTCTCTCTCGCCATGTCTGCCTCGACTTTGAGCGATAATTCTTTCCAATATCGTTCAAACTCTGCCTTTCTCTCCAACTCCTTTTCCTTCTGCCGCTGCACTTCTGCTGCGCGCTCTTGTTCTGCTTGCCACTGTCTGGCCCGACTGCGGGCCACGCTGATCCCTCTCTGTTGCTTTTCAAGGGCGGCAAGTTCCTCCCGCTCGTCCCAGGAGAGTCCCTGAAGTAAGCGGCGGTTGAGATCGCCGCGTTCGGTTTGAATGCCCCGGCGCTCCATGGCTGTGGCTGCTGGGCCGAGGTGATGGGTAGGTTCGCGGCCTATACACTGCGCTTGCAAACTCCGGGAGTCTATTTTCTCAGCATGGCCGGCTTTTTCTAAAGCGTTGTTGGCGAAAGATGCCCATGTCTGACGCATGATTTCTACTTCCTGTCCGCTGGTGCGTGGACTATCAAGGACACGGGTCTTTTTCCCTAGTGCTCCAGCCTCATAGATACGGGTCGTCGTTAAGATATGTGCGTGGTGGTTACGCTGATCCCCTTCTCGCCCCGGAGCATGGATGCATACATCCGCGGCCACCCCGTAACGCTCCACCAGCTTGCGGGCAAATTGACAGGCAAGGTCTACCCGCTGTTCATGCGTCAATTCTGACGGCAAAGCTAGTTCCCATTCACGGGCCACTTTTGCATCTTTCCGGCGTTCGGCTACTTCGGCCAAGTTCCAGAGAGTAGAGCGCGCTATCTGACTTCCTTCTGGTGTGATTATTTCTTTGTACTTTACCCCTTGTTTTTTTTCATAGTCGTAGACTTCACCTGTGCGTTCATCAGTTATCGATTCTCCAGCGCGATAAGCGGCTGCGGCTGTCGCGCTACGCCCTACAGCTCGGCTAATTGCCTTTGCTTGGCAATGGAAAATTGCCATTGTCTTCTCCTATACCTCGTAGAGCGCACAGTATTGCGCAGCAATGCTAATGTGCGCACTTCCTCTCTTCGTTCGGTTCGGTTGTGAAACACACTACCTACAAGTTTTGTCCTTGATATAACGCATACATTTTACTATTCTGGCGTCAAAATCAAGGAGTTATCTGCATGGAATCAGCACAGGAAAAAAAAGATACTCTGACCACTGAAGAAAAGCGTATCCTACGGATTGAACAGCTTAAAGCAAAACTCCAAAAAGAACAGGCAAAACTCTCATCCAGTAAACGTAAAGAACGTGACGGGCAACTTATCTCTTTTGGCGTATACATCGAGGAGTTTTTCAAATCGTCAAATGCAGAGGGAAGAAAAAGGCTTGAAGAAAGTATAAAGAGCCATCTCAAAGATCGGAATCTTGAAAGGGCACTTGCAGGTCTAAAGCGTCTTTCAGAAGAGAATGGAACAGGATTGAAAGAAGAAAAAAAATAGCATAAGCCTGTCATCAGCACGTCTTGCCCCTCTGCGCCGAATTGACGTAGCGCAAACCAAAGGGAGGGGCACCGTATGAAACGAATCCTCGTTTCCATCCTGTTGCTGGTGCTCATGGCTCTCCTGCTCACAGCAGACAGCCGCCTTCGGTAAAGGCAAGCCCCGCATCAGGTTGCGACTGATGCGGGGCTGTTAGTGGTAGTTAACCCCTAATTGCAAGACGTGCAGGGCGCGTAACCTGCGCTACGTCAGCCCCGGTTCCTGCCACCAGCAGGGGCCGGGGTTCCTTTTTACTTTAACCAGTGAAAACCAATCAGGCAAGAGAAGGACGGGAGACAGGCCGCTTTCTACTTAATATACTTAAAATACAGTAAATATTAAGAAGCGTAGCCGCCTGTTTTCTCTCCCGTGGGTGATTTTTCTCCCATAGGAGAGATTCTTTTGCAAGAGAACCGCATAGCCTGAAAGGATGAAATATCCTCATCCTTCGGACTATTTCCGATTTATTTTAAAGCGTTATCGCCATGAAAAAGGGCTCACTCAAGAGCAACTGAGCGAGCGGATCGGCATCAGCAATTCTTTTCTCGGTATGATTGAAACAGGAAGAAAACGTCCTAATATCGACATGTTATTCAGAATTGCCACAGCGTTGGAAGTACGACCGAGCACCCTGATTGCTGCGCTGGAAGAAGAAATTTCAAAGTAAGAAAAAACGCCAGAAAGCCCCTTTTCCGGGGCTTTCTCTTTTTTACGAACTTCTCCACGTAAAATGTAAAAAAAAACGATTCTAGGGCCATTTCTGGCCTTAAAATCACTATGCCTTGGAAACTCCGCCGAGGTGATCTTTAGGCCACGGTATCTTTTTGAGGCGCGCTAGGTACCGTGACGAAGATTTTTCACGGGAGGTTTTTGTTTTTCTAGGCCGCGCCGAAGGCGCAGATCGGTGCGTACCCGGGGATAGCGTCGAAGGCTCGGAGTATTCCGAGCCTGAGCCGAGTCTAGCGGAGCTGGATGCGCGGCGCCCGATAGGGCGCATCTGACGCGCACCGATTTGCGCCGGCTTTATGCCGGCACTGTATTTTGCCCACCAAAAGGTGGGCATTTTGTGCGTTGGATTATAAATAAAATAATCTAGTTAGCTTGTTCTTCCTGCGCGCGCGCGCGCACGCTTCTTGTTTTCTAAGAATTCTTAGAATTCCCCGCCGTGGATTACTATATATATCAGAATATTACAAACTTAAATGGGAGAAAAAATCCGTCGAAATGGGAGAAAAAATCCGTCGAAATGGGAGAAAAAATCCGTCAACGTAACAGGAGTTTATTTACTTTTCTCCCATTTCTTATTAACTAGGTAAAAAAACAGCCGGAAACATCCCGCGACGAATATTTCCGGCCTAACCCCATCCCAACCTGCCGGATTAGGCTAGGAGGTTGAAAAGTGGTTACAGGAGAAATAATGAAGCCTCGCGAAATTGTCAAAACAAGTAACGATTTTGTAAGAAGTAGGTGCAAAATAAAAGATGTTATAGCTGGTCGTATCCTTATGGCATTTGCATCATTAGTAGATGAAAAAAATATAGATAATAAAGATGATTTTTTAGAGTATCAAATATCTGCATCATCTGTAATAAATAATATTAATGCTGGTGGCGATTATTATAAACAAGTACGTGAAGCTGCATATACACTATTAGACCAAAAATTAGAAAAAAGAATTGGAAAACACGGATTCAAACTATACACATTATTTTCTACAATAGAATATAACGATGGAGTTATTACAGGAAAATTTCACCATGAATTAAAACCATTTTTTCTTGGTTTGAAGGAAAAGTTTACACAGTTTAATTTAATGCAGTATATGCAGCTCCCAAGCATATATAGCCAAAAGTTATATACTTTCTTAAAATCATGGGATGACAAACCAGATATAACAATATCTGTCATGGAACTTCATGAACTACTAGATACTCCAGAGTCATTCCGTAATAATTTTAAAGAATTACGCAGATGGGTATTAGAAAAAGCTCATAAAGATATCTTAAAACATACAAAATTACGTTATGAGTGGGAACCTATAAAAAACGGAAGGGCTGTAACTTCTGTACGTTTTATATTTTCACGAAAGATATCTATAACAGAAATAAAGAGTAAAATGGATAACGCCAAAAGAAAAAGAACTTATAAAGATAAACCACTAGATGAACAACAATATGAGCTTCAAAAATGGATTAAAAAACAAAATTAACATCCTTTCGCTGGCGCAGCTCCTGAGCCGTCCACGACGTGAACCCAGCCCCCCGACGGGCAGCTCATCCGTGGCGCAGCTCCTGAGCTGGCCACGGCCACCGCCTCCACTGTACAGTTCGGAGTCTGCAAGGAAATTGCCTTAACTCTGCTTTAGGGGTTGATAACAACAGCATCGCGTCCGTCTTTAACTTTCACAGGGCGCACGAACTTAACGCCTTTGGGCAGGATGATACCGCGTTCACCATTGTCCCATTTCATGAGCGTAATCCCCCACGTCTTTGACTCCAGATCGGTAAGAGTGGCTTTCTCAACCTGAATTGCAGTTTTCAGATTGGCAATGTCTATTTGTAACTTTTCATACTCTTCCCGGAGTTTGCTCCCATATACACTCAGTACGGCAAACAGGGCTACGGCAATGAGAGCACCAAAGCAGAATATGTATACCGCCGCTGAAAGCCTCTCTGAGCGTATTTTCTGTCCGGCCTGCTCAACGGCTAGAGGGAGGGCTGAAAATGTCTCCTGAGCCTCAGCTTGGAGCTTAGCTGCGTGGTTCTGCAAGCCCTCGGCCTGCGCCATGAGGGTGTATAGCTTCTCTTCATCCGTCATCGTCCCCATCCTCCATCGCGCTCTTTTCCGCGTTCCTTCTGGCGTTTTTCCCGTTCAAGAGCTTCCGCCTTCATCCGTTTCTCTCTCGCCATGTCTGCCTCGATTTGGGCCGATAACTCTTTCCAATATCGTTCAAACTCTGCCTTCCTCTCCAGCTCCTTTTCCTTCTGCCGTTGTGCTTCTGCTGCGCGCTCTTGATCTTCTTGCCACTGCTTGGCACGACCCCGGGCCACGCTGATCCCTGCCTGCTGCTTTTCTAGGGCGGTAAGCTCCTCCCGTTCGTCCCGAGTGAGTCCCTGGAGTAAACTGCGGTTTAGATCGCCGCGTTCGGTTTGAATGCCTCGGCGCTCCATCGCCGCCGCCGCAGGGCCGAGGTGATGAGTAGGTCGGCGGCCTATACCCTGCGCATCCAAACTGCGGGCGTCTATTCTCTCGGTATAGCCAGCTTTTTCCAAAGCTCTGTTGGCTAGAGCCGCCCATGTCTGGCGCATGGCTTCTACTTCCTGCCCGCTAGTGCGTGGACTATCAAGGACTCTGGTCTTTTCCCCTAGAGCTCCAGCCCCATAGGTACGGGTCGTCGTCAGGATATGTGCATGGTGGTTACGCTGATCACTTTCACGGCTCGGTGCATGGATACACACATCAGCAACAACACCGTAACGCTCCACTAGCTCACGAGCAAAAGCACATGCAAGGTCTTTTCTCTGGCTGGCTGTCAATTCTGAGGGTAGGGCAAGTTCCCACTCTCGCGCCACTTTTGCATCTTTCCGCTTCTCTGCCTCTTCGGATCGATTCCAAAGTTCAGATCGATCTATCTTACTTCCATCTGGTGTAATTATCTCTTTGTATTCCACTCCTTGTTTTTTTTCATAATCGTATACTTCACCAGTACGCCTATCGGTTATCGACTCGCCAGAACGGTATGCTGCGGATGCTGTCGCGCTACGCCCTGACGCCCTACTGATTGCCTTTACTTGGCAATGGAAAATTGCCATAGCCGTCTCCTATACCTCGTAGAGCGCACGGCATTGCAGAGCAATGCTAATGTGCGCCCTTCCTCTCTTCGTTCGGTTCGGTAGC
>ERZ773106.1046-NODE-1046-length-22727-cov-3.057560_pt1 | contig 22727 bp, 16 predicted proteins | sample MGYA00580572_ERZ773106 | MGnify/ENA primary metagenome ERZ773106 (study PRJEB29015, sample SAMEA2737868) | human gut metagenome | biome: human gut; feature: human-associated habitat; material: faeces | place: China | collected 2012 ... | reverse complement strand
CATGATGATGTCCGCATCCACACTCGCCGTCGTGATCATGCTCGTGGTCGTGATGGTCGTGATCATGATGATGTCCGCATCCACACTCGCCGTCGTGATCATGCTCGTGGTCGTGATGGTCGTGATCATGATGATGTCCGCATCCACACTCGCCGTCGTGATCATGCTCGTGGTCGTGATGGTCGTGATCATGATGATGTCCGCATCCACACTCGCCGTCGTGATCATGCTCGTGGTCGTGATGATCGTGATCATGATGATGTCCGCATCCACACTCGCCATCGTGATGATGTTCATGCTCCTCTAACAGCTCTTTTTCCAAAGAATTAACCTTTTCCATAGCCTCTACGATATTTTTACCCTGAATATCATCCCATGGTGTTGTAATAATAGATGCTTCCTCGTTTTTCTCACGAATCATCTTCAGACAAGCATCCAGCTTGTCGGCTGACACATTCTGTGTACGGCTCAAGATTACTGTTCCTGCGTATTCGATCTGGTTGTTGTAGAACTCACCGTAATTCTTCATATACATCTTGCATTTCGATGCATCTACAACCGTTGCCGTACTGTTGATCTGTACTTCATCACCAATATTTTTTACTGCTTTGACCACATCAGACAACTTGCCAACTCCGGATGGCTCAATAATAACACGATCCGGACTATATTTTGTAAGCACCTCTTTGAGTGCCTCTCCAAAGTCACCAACCAAAGAACAGCAAATGCAACCGGAATTCATCTCTGTAATCTGGATTCCTGCCTCTTTCAAAAATCCACCATCGATACCGATCTCACCGAACTCGTTCTCGATCAAGACTAACTTCTCACCTTCAAATGCTTCTGCGATCAGCTTTTTGATCAACGTCGTTTTACCTGCTCCTAAAAATCCTGAAATAATATCAATCTTTGCCATTGTCTCATCAATCCTTTCTATCGTCATTTGCATTTGCCTCTAACTATCATTATAACAAACCTGTCAACTCTCAAATTGCTGTTTCGTTGTCTCATACATCGCAATACTCGCCGCGATCGGCAGATTCAGACTGTCGATGCGATTGGAATGCGGAATGATCACACTTGTCCCGATCTGTGCAAAGCGATCCGGCAGTCCGGTCGCTTCGTTACCAAAAAGCAAAGAAAACGTCCCCTGTGGTCTGATCTCATGCAGACTTTTCTTGGCATCCAACATAAATGGATATAATTCCCGTTCACCAAACTGTGCCTGATATTCATCAAAATCCTCAAAGTAAACAAAGTTTGTCGAAAAAATCGCCCCCATGGACGCTCTTACCACTTTGGGGTCAAAGGCATCCACTGCCGGACGTATGATCGCCATCTGATTCAAACCAAATCCTAAGGCGCTCCGCATGATCGTTCCCATATTGCCGGCATTAGAAGGATTTACCAAAACTATGTGGGATGCTGTTTTCTCCAGCTGCCCTTCATATTTCGTAAATTCTCCGATCACGTAACAATTTTCTTTTTGAGACAATACGTGAAATATTTTGTCTGTCTGAACCATTTCTATACCGGCATCCCTGCACAAACTACGCAGCTTGTCTAATGTTTCCCCCTCTTTCATGCCGGAGTGAATATATACCCTCGTCACCTTGTCCGGCTGAAAGCGCAACAGTTCAAATGTCAGCGTTATACCTAATGCATAGGAAACCGGGGAATCCTTGCGGTATCTCTTATATCCTGCCATCTTTTATCCTTCCTGTTCAATGCGCACATCGATCGTCATATCTCCAATTTCTGTTGAAAAAGGAATCGTAAACATTTCCGTTGCCGCACCATCATAACTTGCACCAACACAATAATCCGGTGGTGTAATATCAATCATAATATTATTATTTGCAAATACCGTCGCCGCATTGCCCGCCACCATATTTCCTAATTCCGAAATTGCACTCTGTCCGATCGCATCAATGGCATTGACCGGCATCATCATCATTTTAGATACGACCCCAAGTGCTGTCTGTGGTTCAAAATTAAGCAATACTTCTCCCGAAAGCTGACCTACCAGCCCGAGACGGATCAAAGAATTTTCTTCCGGGAAACTCTGTTGTCTAAGAGATGGTTTCCCTATTTTTAAATCCAACATACACATATCTTTCATCACTTTGCACACAGATATGATAAATGGATTGACATGCTCTGCTTTCAAACTTTCTCCCTCCCCTTACAACTGGAAATAATCCCAAAAATCTTCACTGATATTAACATCGCACTTATTGAGCCAGATGTTATATTTCTTTTGGAACAGGCGATTCTGTCGTTTTGCAATGATAACTTCCTTGCGAGCCTGTGTCGCATCCTCTTCCATGTCATTGACGCAATATATAATATAATATCCCTGTGTTCCCTCTACAACACTGCTAACTTCACCCTTTTTGAGGGCTAACGCCGCATCCAATGCCGCTTTCTCCAATTTGGTGGAACTTTTGCCAACCACCAGTTCCTGCGTTGTTGCATCGGTATTATCTTTGGCCAATGTCAAAAAGTCTTTCGTCTTAATTGCACGAAGCTGCAGCTGTTCTGCCCACTTAAGAGCCTGTGCCTTGGCTTTCTCATCCATATCGATCTTCTGTCCGGAACTTCCGATTCCTTTCGTCATGATCTCGATATACTGGATCGCAGCCTGCCTTGCTTCCTCATCTGACACGTCGGTGTTTGCCTTGTCAGTAGCCACATAAAACATTTTATTGGCAAGCACGTTTTCTTCATACAATTTACTAAGTCCCTGAACGGATAAATAATATTTCTTTTTATCACTGTCAGACACCTTTTCCATGATCTTTTCTGCCTTTTGCATTGCCTCGTCTTTCTCATCATTGGTAAGTGAAATTTCATTACGATCCGCTGCCTGCGCGATCACTTTAAGCTGTGTTACCATATTGACGATTTCCTGCTTTGCCTGAGCACCCACTGTTTTATTGCCGCCCAGCGAATAGTTCCATAGCTCACTTCCAAAATTGCCCTCATACTGTCTTTTTAATAGGTAGGCATAGTTCATCATCTCGCTATATTCTACACCGTCACTGCCCACTGACATAACGATCGAATCCTTATCCGGTGTTCCTGCCGTAAGCTTTACCTTTTTTGTGCCGATCTTGGAATTGCCGCAGCCCGTGCATACTCCTGCCACGGCAATGCATATGCTTAAACCAACTGCCATCCATTTACTTTTCTTTATCATAGTCACCATGCCTTTCCGTTACTCCACGACTTTTCCGATCTCACGGATCAACTGATTCACTGTCTGGAATAATTTTTCTGCTGTCTCCTGCTTACTTACTGTTTTGGAAACAGACGGTACCTTCACCGCAGCAGGGATCCTTCCGTATCCGCTGCGATAACTTTTGCCTGCCGGCTGTGGTTGTGGTTTCATCGTGTAAATAAAATAGGATTGTTCTTCCTTTTTGGCCGCCTGCACCACCTTAAAAGCGCCCTCATACGATTCTACCATTTTTACAAGGTTTACGGAAGAGATTTTTGCGTTTGGTTTCAGATAAAATCGAATTTGGTTCGTTTTTTGCACAATTTGTGTGATTCCGGCACGGTGTGCTTCCGCTTTAAGCAGTGCCACACGCAATAAATTCTCAGCTGCATTAGGCAATTCTCCAAATCGATCGATCATTTCTTCCTGCATATCTGCATATTCTTCCGCATTTTCAATCCCGGCGATACGTTTGTACATATCCAGCTTTTGAAATTCACTACGAATATAAGTTGCCGGAATAAACGCATCCACTTGCAGTTCCAAACTGGTCTCAAACGGTTCCTCTTCCGGCTGTTCGCCTTTCAGTGTAAGTACCGCCTCATTGAGCATTTTACAGTACAGATCATATCCAACCGCTTCCATATGCCCGGACTGCGCTTCACCAAGCAGATTCCCGGCTCCGCGGATCTCCAGATCCCGCATCGCCACTTTGATCCCGGAACCCAGTTCCGTGTATTCACGGATAGCGGCCAGTCTCTTCTCCGCTACCTCTTTGAGCATACGTCCTCGCTGATACATCAAAAACGCGTATGCTGTACGATTTGATCTTCCGACACGACCGCGAAGCTGATAAAGCTGTGACAGCCCCATCTTATCGGCATGATCAATGATGATCGTATTTACATTCGAAATGTCTAATCCGGTCTCAATAATCGTCGTTGCTACCAAAACATCTATTTCGCCGCTGATAAATGCCATCATGATCTTTTCAAGTTCTCGCTCACTCATCTGCCCATGCGCAAATACAACATTGGCATCCGGCACCATTTTTGCTACTTCTGCCGCCACCTCTGCAATACGGGCAACGCGGTTATACACATAATACACCTGTCCGCCTCTTCCCAATTCGCGATTGATCGCCTCACGAATGATCTCATCATTATGCTCCATCACAAATGTCTGTATTGGCAGACGGTCTACCGGTGGCTCCTCTAACACGCTCATGTCCCGAATGCCGGTCAAACTCATATGCAGCGTTCGTGGGATCGGTGTTGCACTAAGCGTAAGGACATCAACATTTCCTTTCATCTGCTTGATCTTTTCCTTGTGTGTCACACCAAATCGCTGTTCCTCATCAACGATCAATAACCCCAAATTCTTAAATTCCACGTCCTTAGACAGCAGACGGTGTGTGCCGACAATAATATCAACCTGTCCCTTTCGCAATAGATCTATCGACTTTTTTTGCTGTGCCGGAGTACGAAAACGTGATAACATCTCAACTTTGACCGGAAAGTCTCCGAGTCGTTCGCACAATGTGTTGTAATGCTGCTGCGCTAAGATCGTAGTTGGAACAAGCATCGCTACCTGCTTTCCATCATTTACCGCCTTAAATGCCGCACGCAATGCGATCTCTGTTTTGCCATAGCCAACATCCCCGCAGATCAGCCGATCCATGATCTTGTCACTTTCCATGTCCTTTTTAACGGCGGCAATGGCTGTCAACTGATCTTTGGTCTCCTCAAATGGGAAAACCTCCTCAAATTCCTGCTGCCACACAGTATCCGGACTATAAGCATATCCTTTTTGTTCTTGTCGCTTGGCATATAACAAAACCAATTCTTTTGCCACTTCCTGCACAGCCTTGCGCACGCGTGTCTTGGTCTTTTTCCATTCCGGCGATGACAAGCGGTTTAGTTTCGGCTGCTTCGCCTCACGCCCGGCGTATTTCTGCAACAGATCCAGTCCCGATGCAGGAACATATAGATTTCCGCCGTCTCCATACTCAATCTTAATATAGTCCTTCGACACATGGTCGACTGTAATCTTTTCGATACCTTTGTAAATACCAACTCCATGATTCTCATGGATCACATAATCGCCAACGCTTAACTCATTAAAGCTCTGTATCGCTTTTCCATCGTATTTTTTCTTCTTGACATTACGCCGTTTCTGCTTTGTGCCAAAAATATCACCTTCCGTCACAACAGCAAACTTCGTCATCGAATAAACAAATCCATGACGCATAAATCCATACGATACCATAACCTGTCCGGCTTCCAACGGCATATCCGGCTTCTCATGATAAAATGCCGGAATTTCATATTCTCCCAAGTCTTTACTTAAACGCTGCGCACGCGTCCGAGATCCACAAAGGAGCAGTACACGGTATCCATTCTTTCTCCAGCGAAGCATATCGTCTACAAGTAGTTCAAAATGCTTATTATAGGACCCCACCGGCTGTACCTGTACATTCACCTGCGCCCTGCTCGCAAGCTGCTTTGGCAGTCCATCCAGCAAAGACAAAATAACAAGCTGCTTGTTCTGCAGCAATCCAAATAAAGGATCCATTCCCTGCAAGATCTCCGGCTGCTTTGGTAAAAGATAGCCTTTCTTCAATCTGCTTTCCATACTGTCACGAAACTCTGTTTCCACCGCCTGAGCTTTCTCATAACAGCGGGATGGCTCATCTAAGAAAAAGATTGTCTCCTCCTCTGGCATAATATCAAAAAAGGACAATGTTTCCACCGGAAAATAGGGCAGGTAGGCTTCCAACCCAATACGGCTCTGATATTGTTCGTAATCATTTTGTATTTCCTGTAAATGGTCATTTAACCGATTCACTTCTTCGAATTTCTTCGCCTTTTTTAATTTTGCGCTGATCTTTGCTGCGTCTTTCGCCATTTTTGTAAAACCATCGGCAATTTGCTCAGTAGTCAAAATTAATTCCGATGCCGGAAAGATGGTAAACTCTGCAATGCGTTCAATTGAGCGCTGACTCTCCACGTCAAACGAACGGATCGTGTCAATCTCATCATCCCAAAACTCAATACGATATGGGCAGTCCTCCGTTACCGGAAATACGTCCAAAATTCCTCCGCGCACAGAAAAATCTCCAGGCATCTCAACCTGTGCCTGTCTCACATAACCCATATTGACTAGATTTTTGCAAAGATTCTCAAGATCATATGTCTCCCCTTCCGCTACCTGCTGCTTCGCCTGCTCATAGATCTTTTGCGATAGTACGAACTCCATGCCGGCATCGATCGAGGTGACAATAGTTCCCCCCTTGCGATCCAGTAATGCCTCTCTGACTTTAAGTCTCTGTGTGCTAAGTGCATTACCATGTACATCAGCACTAAAAAAAATCACATCTTTCGCCGGATAATACATAACTTCCCGGTCAAACATGCGATAGTCTTCTGCGATTTCCCGTGCCCTCAACTCATTCGCCGCAATGATCACTTTCCATTTCGGAGACTCACCGGTAAGCCCATAGATCCATTGGCACTTTTGTGATTCGATGCATCCCGATATCTGCAATGGGAATTGCTGCTTTTGTATTGCCTCTTCGGCATTGCGGTACGCCGTAATCTCCGCCAAAGGCGCCAATAATGTTTCCATCACTGCCCCAACCTCTTACTTTCCGTTAAATTGATTCATCGCCGCTTCAACGCTGTCTGTCAAAATAGTCTCACATGCCTTTACCGTCTGCTCCAGCGCAGTACGGATCGTCGGCTCTTCCTCTGCCGGGAATCTCCCCAACACATAGTCCGCCAGATCCCAGCCTGCCGGTTTCTCTCCCACTCCGATCCGGATCCGCGAAAACTGCTGCGTCCCCAAATGCGCAATGATATTCTTGATTCCATTATGTCCACCGGCACTTCCTTTGGCACGTACCCGAAGCTTTCCCGGAGCCAATGCGATATCATCATAAATGATGATCAATTCCTCCTCGGGATCGATCTTATAAAAATCCACCAGTTCGCGTACACTCTCACCACTAAGATTCATATATGTCTGCGGCATCGCCAACAGCACTTTATTCCCTGCAATCATTCCCTTACCGCATAGCGCCTTGTGTTTCTTGATGTCCATCGAAATGCCATAGGCATCACTGATCGCCGTAATCGCCGAAAATCCAATATTGTGTCGTGTTCCGGCATATTTACGCTCCGGATTTCCTAATCCTACTATAATATACATTGTTAACCTCGTTTCTATGCTGTCTGTTATTACAATCGCACAATCTCCTAAGCCGGGTTCAGCGATACTGCCTTTTTCTCGCTGCCCCCGGCTCTTATATTGCTATTTGTTTGTTGTGTCGGCTATTGCTAGTACGTCTTATTATCACGGTACTCCCCAATATGTACCGCCTCTCCACTGTACTGCTTTAACATATCGATTCCCATTACATGACGATTATCCATCGTGCGCATAATGTCTTTGATCTGCAATTGTGCAGCGACATGCGGTGTACTCAGATTATAAACCTGATTATCCCTGAATGAAAGTACATATGGCTGCAGCACATTGTACATGCCAGGAATAATGACTAATCCCTTATCACCGTTAGTCAGCTCTACACATACACCCGGTTCCAAAATATTAATACTGTGAATCAGCGCCTGTACCGCAACACGATCGTATCCATTTCCGGCATCTAATAGAAAGCGAATCGCCTGCACATCTGATGTTGGCTCTTCTTGTATGTTCATTGCCGTCAACTGGTCATAAATATACGCTGTACGCAATATTTCAACCTCCGGGATCTTCTTCTTTTCCATTTCATCATCTTTGCCGCCGACATGAAAGATTCTTCGCAATGCTACTGACAATATCATCTTGACACCGGCATCAAGCGAATAATCTCTGCTAAACATCTGATAAGCCGCCACATAATACGTATTGATCTTTTTGAGATCTTCTTCTGTCAATTCCAACTGCGATTTGCGTCGCAATCCGATCGGGATCAATAAGGTACCTATATCATGCAGTACTGCTGCTGTCACCAGATCTGTCTGGTTTTTCTCGGACAAATTCATCCGCTTTGCCATCATCGCACAGAGCAGCGCTGTGTTCAGTGAATGTTTATACACATAATCTTCCACGCTGCGAAGATTTTGGATGAAATTTATCTTGTGGTCCAAAGAACCATACTTCTGAACAAGCTGCGTCACAAACGTATTCAACTTTGCAGACGGTTTCTGTTTGCTGACTGCATCCAAGATCTCTTTGATCGCAAATACTGCCATCGTCTGATAGCGTTCAAACTCAATATCTTCTGCTGACATAGGTGGTACCGGCTCCGCCGGCTCTAATACATAAATACCGATCAGTCCAAAGTTCTGAATACTAATGATTCCCTGCTCTGTCAGTCTGGAATCTCTTTCGTACAACATAACTCCATTTTTGTTGTATATTGGTTTTGCCAAACGCATCCCTTTTTTTAATTCATCTGCTTTTACAAAAATCATGACAGCCCTCCTATCTACGCATTAGATCTGCGCTTTATTTATTTTTTTCTGCTAGATTGTTCGTTACTCGGTTATACAGCTCCCAAGCTGCGTTATAACCCATCTTTTTCTGTCTGTGGTTGACTGCTGCCGACTCACAGATGATCGCAATATTACGACCGGGGCGGATCGGAATAGAGTGGCACACAACCTTGTTGCCAAGAAATTCCGTATACTGCTCCTCCAGGCCAAGACGATCATAATCCTGTTCTTTATTAAATTCCTCAAGCTTAATGACCAGATCAATATTCTGATCATCCTTAACGCTCTCTACACCAAACAGTGATTTTGCGTCAATAATACCGATACCACGCAATTCGATAAAATGTCTCGTAATGTCCGGTGCGCTGCCGAGCAATGTGCTCTCATTGATTCGTTTGATCTCTACCACATCATCCGAAACCAGACGGTGTCCTCTATGAATCAACTCCAATGCGACTTCCGATTTACCGATACCGCTTTCTCCCATGATCAAAATGCCTTCTCCGTAAATATCTACCAGCACGCCGTGAACCGTACATCGCGGTGCCATATTATAGTTAAGGCACTGGATCAGATCCGCCATAAATTCATTCGTAGCACGCTTGGTACGTAAGATTGGTACCTGATATTTCGTTGCCAATTCGATCAGACGGTCATCCACCGGAAGGTTACGGCAAAAAACGATACATGGTGGTTTGGTCGACTTCTCACTGCCACACATAATCTCTTCTAACATTTGGACACTGTATTCTACACCTTTTTGCTCCATATAAGTATATTCCACCTGCCCGATGATCTGAATCCGGTTAGAATCAAAATAGTCAAAGAACCCTGCCAATTGCAAAGCCGGTCGATTAACATCCGATTGCGTCACTTTCACGTCATCAATAGGTACATTCGGTGTACAGTTTTCTAATTTTAATTTGTCTACTAAATGTGTCAATGCGACACTGTACTCTGCATTCTGCATATTCTACCAACCTTTCTAACCATAGTGCACATTCCCTGCATCCCGCAAATTCCTGCCACCCTGCTGCAAATTCCTATACAGCTTGCTGGCAATCCCTATCCAGATTGCTGCAAATTCCTATACAGCTTGCTGACAATCCCTGTCAACTGACAGAAAATCATCTATTTTGTTATGAGTCTTTCTTATGAAAAAACTCATATACATTTTGTGCTGCCTGTTCATTCATGGACTCAACTTCAGCCAATTGCTCTACGGAAGCTGCCTTGATCGCATCAAGTGAAACAAACCGCTTCATCAACTGTTTGCGACGCTTCGCCCCAATCCCTGCAATGTCATCCAATATGGATCTGACTTGCACTTTACTACGTAAAGAGCGGTGATACTCAATGGCAAAACGATGCACTTCATCTTGAATGCGTGTCATTAAATGAAATCCTTCACTGCATGTATTGACCGGTATCTCACTCCCCTGAAAATACAATCCACGGGTGCGATGCCTGTCATCTTTCACCATGCCGCAGACCGGTATCACTATTCCGAGCTCCCTCAAAACAGACTCTGCAACATTCACTTGGCCTTTCCCGCCATCCATCATGATCAAATCCGGGAACACCGTAAAGCCTCCCGTTACTTTTTCCCCTTGATCTATCTGTTGTCGTTCCTCCAGACCGTGACGAAATCTTCTTCCAAGCACCTCTTCCATGCTGGCATAATCATCCGGACCTTGCACCGTCTTAATGCGGAACTTACGGTAATCGCTGCGCTTCGGCTTTCCGTTTTCAAAAACAACCATAGAGCCAACCGACTGAAATCCACTGATATTCGATATATCATATGATTCCACCCGCTTTACTTCAGACATGCCTAACAGATCTGCGATCTCCTGCATTGCCCCTAATGTACGTTCTTCTTCTCTCCGCAGCTTTTCTGCATCTTGCGTCAAAACCAACGCTGCATTCTTATGCGCCAGCTCGACTAAACGCTCTTTCTGTCCCTTTTTGGGTGCAAGAATAGATACCTTTCCACCACGGCGTTCCGACAGCCAATCCGAGATCAGATCTTTTTCTTCTAATTCATATTCTACCATGAGTTCTCGCGGAATAAAAGGTGTTCCTGCATAAAACTGTTTGATAAACGACTGCACTAACTCTTCCGGTGCATCACCGTCTATCCCTTTTAAATGATAATGATCCCGACCGATCAATTTGCCCTCGCGAATAAAAAACACTTGAATGACCGCTTCCAGATCAGTCTGCGCCATAGCGATCACATCGCGGTCAACCCCGCCAAAATCTGTAACTTTCTGATGCACTGCAACTTTTTTGACACTGGCGATCAGATCGCGGCAAGAAGCCGCTTCTTCAAAGGCAAGTTCCTCGACTGCTTTCGCCATTTTTGCTTCCAGCATTTCTAAAACCTCTGAGAAATCTCCTTCCAAAAGTTTCAATGCCTTGCTGAAATTTTGCTGATACTGTTCCGGAGTCACATATCCCTGACATGGTGCCTGGCACTGCTTAATATGATAATTCAAGCACGGTCGCTCTTTACCGGTATCTCTTGGCAGCACACGATTGCATGTTCGTATCTGATAGATTTTATGAACCAGATCCAACATATCTCTTGCAGACCCTGCACTGGTAAACGGGCCAAAATATTTACATTTATCCCGCCTCTGCTCCCGCGAATAGATCAACCGCGGATACTCTTCATATACGGTTGCTTTGATAAACGGATACGTTTTATCATCTTTTAACATCGTATTATACTTTGGACGATGCTCCTTGATCAGGTTGTTTTCGAGTACCAGCGCCTCCACCTCGGAATCCGTAATGATATACTCAAAATGATCAATCTGCGAAATCATTTTTTCAATCTTGGGCGATACTTTTCTGCTCGCCTGAAAATACTGTCGCACACGATTTTTCAAACTAACCGCTTTGCCCACATAAATAATAGCATCTTTTTTGTCGTGCATTAAATAGACGCCCGGTTTGGCGGGCAGTTTTTTTAACTCTTCCTGCAAATCAAACATGGGCGTCTCCTTAAAATTCTAATTCAAATTACAATTTAATCTTCTTTACACTCTGGTCTAACTGATAAGCGATCTCCTTCAAACCTGCTGCACTATCAGATATGTTCGCCAATGTGTTGCTGACTTCCACAACTGATGCAGATGTCTCCTGACTGCTGGCTGCATTCTGCTCAGCAATAGCAGAAAGATTCTGCACGACATCAACGACCTTACTTCTGGAATCATCCAAACTTTCTGTTCGTCCGGAAATCGTACCAACACCTCCGATCGCCTTCTCAACACCTTGGTAGACATCCGCAAAGCGTTTCTCTGTCTGCTGCATCTTATCGCTCTGAACAGCCATGATCTTTTGTACTCCCTGCATAGTATCCACGGCATGCGTCGAGTCTTGTATCAAAACATTTGTAATATCATCAATCTGTTTGGCTGAATCATTTGACTGCTCTGCCAGCTTCTGAATCTGAGAAGCAACCACAGCAAAACCACGTCCCTGCTCGCCGGCACGTGCTGCTTCAATAGATGCATTCAGTGACAACAAATTGGTCTCTTCTGCAATTGATGCGATAATATCTGTCGCCGCCTTGATCTTCTGTGCGGAAGCATTCGTAATATTGGTCTGCTCATAAATCTCATCGATGGAAAGCTTGGTCTGGTCATTCACTTCCATCAACTCTTTCAAAATGGACATTGCCTGATTACTGGACTCTTGCATCTGCTTTGAATTCTTATGTAATGCTTCTGCAACGGAATTCGTTTCTTCGATCATATTGCCCATCGTAATGACATTTTCTGTCGCACTCTGTGTCTCATCAGCCTGATTTGTCGCGCCACTGGCGATATCACCCACAGCACTTTCTACCTGCTCGATCGCACGTGCTGTATGGGTGGCATCTTTATCCAAGCTTTCAGACGCATTGAACAGACTATTACTTTGTGCCTGAATGTCCTGTATCATCAGAACCATTTCTTTACGAAGCGATGCAACTGAACGGCTCATCATGCCGGTTTCATCCTTTCGCTTTAGCAAACGTTCTGCAGCCTTGTTTTCTGTAAAGTCCATTCTGGACATCTTTTCCACAATTTTTGAGATCACGATCAGCGGTCTTGTCATTCTGCCCGTGATAAATGCTGCCAAAAATGCGAATATAACAACAACAATAGCAAATGCTACCACTCCGGTCTTTATCATATTGTTGATCGGTGCTAAAATGTCATCCTTATCCGCTGTAATGACAAGAACCGTCGGCTCTTTTTTGGTGACATAATATGCTGCCATCTTTGCTGTTCCTTTATATTTATACTCAACAACACTTGTCTCAGGTCTAGATCCCATCTGAATATCTTCTACGACCTTTTTGATCCTTGCATTCTCTACCGGTTGTCCAACCTTTTCCCCTTCCGGGTGGCAAAGCATCATGCCGTCGCTTCCAGATACAATATATGCATAACTGGAATCAACGCCCTGCAAAGCTACATTACCAAATGTATTCTTCATAGAAATTTTATTGTTCAGGTTACCTGCCGCAATAAATTGATCCAAAGAAATACCGTTCGCAGTTACCATATCGTGCATGTAATGCTCCGTCTCGGTTTGAATTGCCGATTCTGCTTCAGGCACTACGATCAACAGCATGATCGCACCGGTCAGCACAACTGCCAGAATCACAAGTATAGACACTCTAAACTTCAATGAAGATACAAAGCCAACCTGCTGCGCTCTCGTCTTCTCCTGCTCAGCGACTTCCTTTGCTCTTTCTCCGAGCTCCTTTGCCTTTTCTGCAGATTTCTCCGCAGACTTCTTCACCTTCTCCGTAGACTCTTCCGCTGTTGCTTTCACCTTGTCTGCAGCTTTCTTAGCTTTCTCTATCTTGGCGGCTTCTTTCGCCTGCCTCTTCTCATTCTTCTTGCGTTGTTTTGCTAAACGCTTCTCTTCTTTTCTTTTCTGTTTATCAGTCTTCACTTCATCTATCGCTGGTTCTTCCACCGCATCTGTAGTCTTCACTTCATCTGCTGCCGGTTCTTCCACCGTATCTATAGTCTTCACTTCATCTGCCGCCGGTTCTTCCACCGCATCTGTAGTCTCCACTTCATCTGCCGCCGGTTCTTCCACCGCATCTGTAATCTTCTCTTCGTCAACCATTGGTTCTTCCACCTCGTCTGTAGTATTCACTTCGTCTACCATTGGTTTTTCCACCACATCTGTAGTATTCACTTCGTCTACCGTTTTTTTATCTGCACGATCCATACGCTTCCTCCTTATTTCGGAATGTATTTCCCTCTGAAAAAAAATTCCTCACCAAAACACATGATATGCTCTGATGAGGAGAGGGGTTTGAGGGGTATATCTAGTCGCTATCTTAACGACTGACTATAGTATATCAGCATTTATTACAAATTGCAACTAAAATTGTAAGAAAATTGTAAAAAATTTCATTCGAACTTCAAGCAACGAAAATTGTCACTTCATCACATATTGCTTATTCTGTCTGCAATAAACAGATATTTTGCAGTTTTAAATAAACGTTCCGTGTTGCAATATCGTCTTATACCAAATATTCCGCTATTTACGCACTACCATATACTTTTCCAATAAAATATCAGGAACATAAGACATTTTTGCTTTGCGCAGCCCTTCTGCTCCGGCATCATCTTCTCGATTAATATAGCGGTACTGCTGGCATTCATGCTTTACAAACTGCTGGTTGATCATCGGATATGCTCCTTGGATCTCTGGAAATGCTTTTTCAAAATGGACAGCCAACGTATCTCCACCAAGCGATTCTCCCATCGTAAAGGCCACAACTTCTCTATCTGCCCAAAGCACACCTCCAACCATTCCCAATTTGTCATAATGCTGCAATGCCTGATTCACAACTTGAAATTCTTCTTCCATATCAGGATCCCATTTATCAGCACGCTTGCGCTTCCAAATTTGATTCATCTGCAGACAAGCCTGCCAATTATCCGGTCCCAACGACTCATATCGCCAGTCATGATTTTCCTCAAAACGGTGAATGTGGCCACGCTTTCCATGCAGTTTTTTACCTGCTAACGTTGTCAAACGTTCTGTCTCATAAATATAATCGTAAATATCCCGTTCCGGCGTAATGATAAATTCCCCCGGATGCCATTTTTCTAACAATTCAACCTCATCCCGCAACAAACCGTAAAACCGCAATGCATCCTGTCTTTTAGTCCATTCCAAAATACGTTCCAAAGCCTGCTGCTTATCTCCCGGTCCGGACGGAAAATCATAATACAGATCGGCGCCATCATAAAACCGCACACTGATGCAGCCATCAAATTCTGCCATTTCTGCCGGATATACACTTTGCCACAAATAATTATTAGCAAAACAATGTTCACAAGTTCTTCGCGGATCCTGTGCATACATGGTCATCATAAGCTCTCTATCTTCCAAATTAATTTTATGATATCGTATTCTTTCCTGCATAACTCATAACGGTTTCCCGTTGTTTCACCTCGTTTTCTACTCTTATCTCACTCTTAATTCTCCTCATGTTACCATGAAAAATTCAAAACTTCAACAATACTTATGTTTTCTGTCTCCCTTGCCGATATAATATACAGAGTCCCAAAGAAAAACAAGCAGCTGCGAAGCAGACATTTGTTTTTCCGGGCTCATTAACGAACACACAGTCTGGCAGCAAAGAGCTGCGGACTCGGAAAGGAATGTGGGTATTATGGTCGCTACAACTTATTCGTATGACTTTTATTTGCGGGGGATATACTCTTCAAACCGTGGTGCACGCAAAGCAGAGCGTCGTTCATCCATGCAGAATAGTGAACTTACCAAGGCGGATTCCTCAGCTATGAAAAAGATCATTGAGCAATTGCGTCAGTTGGAGTGGAGTGAACCAACCGTAATGGAAGATAAAGATTCCAATTCGATGAATACGGTCAGCGATTCCACCAATTATAAATTTACAAAACTATTTGCAGATACTTATAATAATTTACTGGAAAGTGCAGGAAACTCGACTTCCGGCCAGGCAAAACGTCTTATCTCACGGATGAAACACTTGACCAGAGAACAAAAAGACGCTTTAGAAAGCGTTGGTATCTCGATCAGTTCCAACGGCAAACTCAGTGTTAAGAAAGGCACTGTAAATCAGGCCGCAACTTATAAGTTCAAGCAATTATTCGGCAGTGACAGTGATTACCTGACAGAAATGTCTTCCATTGCAAAAAAGATAAAAAGACATGCAAGTCAGATCGTGATCCCGCCTAAAAAAGCCAAAGCGAGCACAAAACAGGATAGTACCAGTAATGCTGCCGATACTTCCTCTGTAGCGGCTATTGCAGAAATCGCGGGCAGTGTTCACACTGCAGATCTCGCCGGCATTACTACAGGTACCGCAAATACTTCCGGCTCTGCATCCAATTCTCTCATTGGCAATACCGTGGATGTGATTCTTTAATCGCTGCATATTGGCATTACCGCGGATGTGATTCTTTCCTTCCATGTGATACCACAAAAGGCACCGCATAAACTTCCGTTTATGCAGTGCCTTTTTATTGGTTAAAACCGTATTACAATCCGTTAAAAATTATACGTATTTAGCAGTGTTAAGCTTTACTCCAGGTCCCATTGTTGCGGACAAGGATACGCTTCTATAATACTGACCCTTAGCTGCTGCCGGTTTAGCCTTTGTGATAGCACCCATCAATGTCTCGACGTTCTCTACCAACTGCTCCTCAGAGAAGGAAACCTTTCCTACCGGTACATGTACGATATTAGCTTTATCCAAACGATACTCAATCTTACCAGCCTTGATATCCTGAACAGCCTTAGTCACGTCCATCGTTACAGTTCCAGCCTTAGGGTTTGGCATCAGACCCTTAGGTCCGAGTACACGACCCAAACGACCAACAACGCCCATCATGTCCGGTGTAGCTACAACTACATCAAACTCGAACCATCCATCGTTCTGGATCTTAGGGATCAACTCCTCGCCACCAGCGTAATCAGCGCCAGCTGCAAGAGCCTCATCTACCTTGTCACCCTTAGCAAATACCAGCACGCGAACAGTCTTACCTGTTCCGTGAGGAAGTACAACAGCACCACGGATCTGCTGATCTGCGTGACGTCCGTCTACACCCAATCTGATATGTGCTTCTACAGTCTCATCAAACTTTGCAACAGCTGTCTCTTTGATCAACTTTACAGCATCAGCAACTTCGTACTGTGCAGCTCTGTCAATCTTCTTAGCAGCCTCAACGTATTTCTTTCCTCTTTTCATATTATATAACCTCCTAGTGGTAGTAACGGCGGATCCATGACACATCCCTTGTGTCGCCTCCCACATCGTTCAATCAACAACAATCTTTTTTATGCGATAATTCCGGCGTTCACTTAATTATTCCTCTACAGTAACACCCATGCTGCGAGCTGTTCCTGCGATCATGCTCATTGCTGCCTCAAGAGAAGCTGCGTTCAGATCCGGCATCTTTGTCTCGGCAATCTCCTGAATTTTTGCTTTAGAGATTGTAGCAACTTTATTCTTGTTTGGCTCACCTGATGCATGCTCAATACCACATGCCTTCTTGATCAGCACTGCTGCTGGAGGAGTCTTTGTGATAAAGCTGAAGCTCTTATCCTGATATACAGTGATAACTACAGGAATCAACATACCTTCCTGTCCAGCTGTTCTTGCATTAAACTCCTTTGTAAATGCTACAATGTTTACTCCGTGCTGACCAAGTGCAGGACCAACCGGTGGTGCTGGTGTTGCCTTTGCAGCAGGAATCTGTAATTTAATATATCCTTCGACTTTCTTAGCCATTGTCTCTTACCTCCTGTGAAAATACCGCTTACGCGGTTACTATCTAACATTGCGGATGCCACATCTATATGGCGTCCAGCTCGGAATGACTTCTTCATCCCTTCAAAACGAAATCATTATAAAACCTCAACATCGTTAAAGCTGATTTCAACCGGTGTTTCACGTCCGAACATATCGATATTGATCGTAACCATACAGTTCTGATGATCGATCTGACGAACAATTCCGGTGGTGTCTTCCCAGACACCAGACTTAACAATCACAGAATCGCCAATGCTGAATGGTGCATTCGGTGCATCCACCTTCAATCCCATGCTTGCCATCTCTTCATCTGTTAATGGTACCGGCTTGGATCCCGGTCCTACGAACCCTGTCACACCACGTGTATTGCGTACCACGTACCATGTGTCATCGTTCATAATCATCTTGATCAAGACGTATGCAGGGAACATCTTCTGCTGAGTAATCTTCTCTTCGTCATCCTTTTCCTTTACTACATTGAGCATCGGAACGGAAACTTCCAAAATCTGATCCTGCAAACCACGATTTTCAATGGTCTTCTCGATATCCATTTTTACCTTGTTCTCATAGCCTGAATAGGTATGAGCCACATACCAACGCGCTTCTGCATCTGCCATAGTCAATCACCTTATCCTATCTGAAAAACCTTGTCAAGGCCTGTCTTGATCAGCAAATCAAGCAGGGCAATGATAATACCCAAAATAACCGTACTAACTACAACTGCTGTAGTCTCTTTTGTGATCGTTTCCTTATCTGGCCAGATAATTCTGCGAAACTCTGCTTTCAGTCCTTGCAGACGGCTCTTTTTCTTAGAAGCCGTGGCGGTCTTTGCGGTCTTTTTTGGTTCGTCCTGCATTACTTCTTCTTTATTCTCAGAATTTGCCATCGTTCAACCTCATTCCTTTCCATTCACGCGGGAAACGATTATTTCGTCTCTTTGTGTAATGTGTGTCTTCTACAGAATCTGCAATACTTCTTCGTTTCCATACGATCCGGATGATTTCTCTTCTCCTTCGTCGTATCGTAATTACGCTGTTTGCACTCTGTGCATTCCAAAGTAATCTTTACTCTCACGGCTTTCACCTCCATTAAATTATTGGCGCCCGAATTTTGGGCATAAAAAAAAGACTGTTACATCGCCCATCTACTATAGCACAGAACAGGTTGTCCGTCAAGAAAAATTCTACATAAATTCAGAAATTTAGGGAGGATACGGGATTTTTCCTCCTCGCATCCTCCTGTTCTGTCTATATACACGCATGCTCATCTCACATATACCGACGCTGTCTTCCTACACACGGGCACGCATCTCACATATACCGGCTCTTCCTGTACTTTTATACTGCCTCTTCAAACTGTGAGTTATACAGATTTGCATAAAAACCATTCGCCGCTAACAAGGTGTCATGGTCACCCTGCTCAATAATATCGCCATCTTTCATCACTAAGATAAGATCTGCATTGCGAATTGTTGATAAACGATGCGCGATCACAAAACTTGTGCGCCCCTTCATCAGATTGTCCATCGCCTTTTGGATCTCGATCTCCGTACGCGTATCGACCGAAGAGGTTGCCTCATCCAAAATAAGGATCTTATTATCCGCCAAGATTGCACGTGCAATCGTAAGAAGCTGCTTTTGTCCTTGTGACACATTGCTTGCATCTTCGTTGAGCTCCATCTGATATCCGCCCGGCAGTGTCTGAATGAAGTGATGTGCCCGCGCCGCTTTTGCCGCTGCAATGACCTCTTCATCCGTAGCATCCAAACGGCCATAGCGAATATTTTCCATGATCGTACCCTTAAACAGCCATGTATCCTGCAGCACCATTCCGAACGCATCTCGCAGATCACGACGATTGAAATCGCGGATATCTCGGTCATTCAGCCGTATACTTCCCCGATCTACATCATAAAATCGCATTAGTAATTTCACCATCGTCGTCTTACCGGCTCCGGTCGGACCAACGATTGCAATCTTCTGTCCCGGTTCTACATGTGCACTAAAATCATGAATGATCGGCTGCTCCGGCTGATACCCGAATCCTACGTGGTCAAAGGTAACCTCACCGGTTACTTTAGAAATATCTGCCGGCTGTTCTGCAAGCTGTATCTCCTCTTCTTCCTCCAAAAATTCAAATACACGTTCCGATGCCGCAGACATCGACTGCACCATATTAATAACCTGTGCAATCTGCTGAATCGGCTGCGTAAAGTTCTTGACATATTGGATAAATGCCTGAATATCACCGATGGTAATCACGTTTTTGATGGCAAGCAGTCCACCGGTCAATGCAACGCACGCATAGCCCAGATTGCCGACAAACATCATGATCGGCTGCATCATACCTGACAAAAACTGTGATTTCCATGCCGAATTATACAAAATACGGTTTGTACGCTCAAATTCATCTATCGTTTCTTTTTCGTGGTTAAATGCTTTGACAACCAAATGCCCACCATATACTTCTTCTACCTGACCATTAATATGTCCCAGATATTCCTGCTGTGCGTGGAAATATTTTTGAGATTTTCTGGTTACCAATGCGATCAATCCCATCGAGATCGGCAGTATGATCAAGGCGATCAATGTCATCAACGGTGAAATGCTCAACATCATGACCAGCACACCTATCAGCGTTGCAACGGACGTAATGATCGTTGTAATACTTTGATTTAATCCCTGTCCAAGTGTATCCACATCATTTGTAATGCGCGACAGCACCTCGCCGTAAGTACGACTCTCAAAATACTTCATTGGCATACGGTTAATCTTTTCGGAAATTTCCCGGCGCAGTCTGTAACAGACTTTCTGGGTGATCCCGGTCATGATCCATCCCTGCACTAAACAATGCACTTGCCAAATACAGTGCCAGCACGATGAGCAGGATCAATCCGATTTTATGAAAATCTATACTTCCGGTGCCTTGGATCTTTTTCATCAGCCCTTCCGAAAGTGCTGTCGTTGCTTTACCAAGTATTTTAGGACCTGCCACATTGAATATAGTAGAAAACGCTGCAAAGAGCATCACTACAAAAATACCGATCTTATATTTTGCAATGTACTGCATCAACTTTTTGACGGATTTCTTCAGATCTTTTGGCTTTTCGCCCGGCTGCATACCGCGTCCCATCGGGCCTCTCCGCCGTGGTCTTTGTGTTAATTCTCGATTCTCACTCATGCATTGTCACCTCGCTTTCTTCCATTCCAAGTTCGCTGGCAGACAACTGAGATTCTGCAATCTGTCGATACACCTCACAGTGTTCCAGCAATTCTTCATGTGTTCCCTTCCCTACAATTCGTCCTTCATCCAATACCAAAATCTGCTCTGCGTGCAGAATCGTACTGATTCTCTGTGCTACAATAATTATGGTACTGTCTGTTACATTCTCGCTAAGTGCCCCACGAAGCGCAGCATCCGTCTTGAGATCCAATGCCGAAAAACTATCATCAAAAATACAGATCTTCGGATTCTTAGCGATCGCTCTTGCAATTGCCAATCTCTGTTTTTGTCCACCGGAAACATTCGAACCGCCCTGTGCGATCGCACTGTCATAGCGATCTTCCTTGACATCAATAAACTCTGTTGCCTGCGCTATATCCGCTGCACGTTCGATTTCTTCCTCGGTGGCATCACCTTTACCAAAGCGCAAATTGGAGGCAATGGTTCCCGAAAATAAAATTCCTTTCTGTGGCACATAACCAATCTCCTCACGCAGATCCGACATCGCGATTCGACGGATATCTTTGCCATCCAACGTGATTTTTCCATCGGTAACGTCATACAAACGTGGGATCAGATTCACTAATGTCGATTTACCACAACCGGTGCTTCCGATAATTGCGGTTGTTTTGCCCGGTTCTGCGACAAAATCTATGTCATGAAGTACATCCTCTGTTGCGCCCGGATAACGGAAACATACGTGTTCAAAAGCAATGCGTCCGTTATGCGTTGTAAGTGTTTCCGGCTCATCGATATCAACAATTGAAGATTCTGTCTGAATGACCTCATCAATACGCTCTGCTGCAACAGCGGCACGCGGCAGCATGATCGACATCATTGTCAGCATCAGGAATGACATCACGATCATCATCGCATACGTGATGAAAGCAGTCATTGCTCCTACCTGCATACTTCCCGCATCAATCTTTTTGGCACCAAACCAAACAATGCCAACCGTCAAAACATTCATGATCATCATCATACCCGGCATCATAAACGTCATCACACGATTCGTAAACAACGTCGTTTTGGTGAGATCTTTGTTAGCTGCATCGAAACGCTCTTCCTCTGTGTCCTCCCGACCAAATGCGCGAATAACGGAAAGTCCTGTAAGGATCTCTCGAGAGACCAGATTGATTCGATCCACTAATTTTTGCATCAACTTAAATTTTGGCATGGCCGACGACATGAGTAACAGCACATAGCCGATGATAACGATGATCGCCAGAACAATGATCCATCCCATTCCGGCACCTGTCTGTACCACTTTCAGAACACCACCAATGCCTAGTATCGGCGCATACGCAACCATCCTAAGAAGCATTACCGATACCATTTGAATCTGTTGAATATCATTCGTACTTCTCGTAATAAGGGAAGCCGTTGAGAAACGATCCATTTCTGCATTGGAAAATCCAACGACTTTTTTGAACACATTTTCTCGCAGCGTCATACCAATTCCGGCAGCTACTTTGGAGGCAAAGAAACCAACTAGTACGGTAACAACTCCCATCAGCAATGCCATTCCAACCATTTTCAGGCCGGCATATACTAAGTATGTTTTTTGTATTTTATCCACATCGATGCCTGCCGCTTTGTCACAGGCAATCGCATAGGCAATGCCTGTTGTCTTGACCAACGAACTGCCCATTGTGTCGATCGTGTTTTTCATGCTGTCTCTCGTAGAAAACAGCGTCTTTTCGTCGAGCATTCCGTTTTTTTGCATAGCGATAAATACCGGACGTACATCGACACATTGTACCATTTTGGAATTTCCATCAGAGTCTTCTTTCTTTTGGCGGAAACGATGCAGTTTCACTCCCATAAATTTCTCGATCTGATCTACGCTAAGTCCGGACTGGTTCTTTGATGATCGTCCTACTTTTGCACTATTGCCATTCTGGCTGCCGGCATCTTTGCCGCCCTGACTCGCTGCGTCACTCTGGCTGCC
>ERZ773106.1043-NODE-1043-length-22776-cov-3.051362_pt1 | contig 22776 bp, 22 predicted proteins | sample MGYA00580572_ERZ773106 | MGnify/ENA primary metagenome ERZ773106 (study PRJEB29015, sample SAMEA2737868) | human gut metagenome | biome: human gut; feature: human-associated habitat; material: faeces | place: China | collected 2012 ... | reverse complement strand
GGGTTAGCCGGGTCGGATTTGTCTACCACACGGTACGGAGCCTCAATGAAGCCGTACTCATTCAGCCGGCTATAGCAAGCCAGATAAGAGATCAGGCCGATGTTGGGTCCTTCTGGAGTCTCAATGGGGCACATTCTGCCGTAATGGGTATAGTGTACATCTCGCACCTCAAACCCGGCCCGGTCACGGGACAGACCGCCGGGGCCCAGTGCGGACAGACGGCGCTTATGCGTCAGCTCCGCCAAGGGGTTGTTCTGGTCCATAAACTGGGACAACGGAGAGGAGCCGAAGAACTCACGAATGGCAGCCACCACCGGGCGAATGTTAATCAGTGCCTGGGGGGTAATGGCGTCCTCGTCGTCCTGTGCCTGCAAGGTCATACGCTCACGAATCACGCGCTCCATACGGGTAAAGCCGATACGGAACTGGTTTTGCAGCAACTCGCCTACCGCGCGGATACGACGATTGCCCAGGTGGTCAATGTCGTCTGTGGTGCCTACACCGCAAGCCAGGTTGCAGAGATAAGACACGGTAGCAAAAATATCGTCTGTGGTAATGTGCTTGGGCACCAGGTCGTCCTGCTTAATGCGGATCTCCTCTTTCAGTGCCTCTTCATCATCGCCGCACTTCTCTAGGATCTCTGCCAGCACAGCATAGCTGACCTTTTCGCGGATACCCAGAGGGGTGCAGTCAAAGTCCACATATTTCTTGATATCGACCATGCCGTTGGACACAACTTTTACCTTGTTGCCGTCCACATCGACAAATGCAAACATAACACCTGCATCCTCGATCTCCATGGCCTTGATCTTGTCGATCTTCTCACCGGCGTCTGCCAGGAACTCACCCTGGGGAGAGATCACCGGTTCTGCCAGGATCTGGCCGTTCAGGCGGTCAGCCATACCCAGCTTTTTGTTATACTTGTAGCGACCCACTCGGGACAGATCGTACCGGTGCGGGTCAAAGAACAGGCCGTCCAAGTGCGCCTGTGCCGTCTCCAAAGTGGGCGGCTCGCCGGGACGCAGGCGCTTGTACACCTCCAGAAGTGCCTCCTCCTGGTTCTTGGTGGTGTCCTTCTCAATGGTGGCCACCAGGCGCTCATCCTCACCGAAATAGTCAATGATCTCATGATCGAGACCCAGACCCAACGCACGCAGGAAAGTGGTGATAAAGATCTTGCGGTTCTTATCAATGCGCACATAGAACAGGTCGTTGGCGTCTGTCTCATACTCCAGCCATGCGCCCCGGTTGGGGATCACGGTGTTGGTATACAATTCCTTACCGGTCTTGTCATGGTCCATGTGGTAATACACGCCGGGGGAACGCACCAACTGAGACACAATGCAGCGCTCTGCACCGTTGATTACAAAAGTGCCGGCATCCGTCATCAGCGGGAAGTCGCCCATGAAGATGATGTTCTCCTTCACCTCACCGGTTTCTTTGTTCTGCAAGCGGGCACGGACCTTCAGCGGTTTAGCGTAAGTCACATCCCTTGCCTTACACTGGGCAATGGTGTACTTGGGGTCCTCGTCCATGGTGTAGTCGATAAAGTCCAGCACCAGATTGCCTGTATAATCCGTGATGGAACCAATGTCGCGGAACACCTCTTCCAAACCTTCATCCAGGAACCACTGGTACGATTTCTTCTGCACTTCAATGAGGTTGGGCATTTGCATCACTTCATTGATCTTTGCAAAACTCTTTCGTGTTGTGGTGCCGAGCTGCACGTCTTTCACGTTCAACATAAAAGGGGTCACTCCAATCTTTTTTTCTCAGAAAAAAGTCGAAATCCAGCGCCGATCCGCTGCCGCGGGCCTAAAGTTTTTCGCACGGCCCGGCAGGGGCGCGCATATACTCGTGCGCATAAATTTCCATTTTAATCGTGCATATAATATAGACGAACATGCCCGGAAAGTCAACAATTATTTTTATATAAATTCCACAAAATGAAAAACTTTTTGATACACGCCACCGTGTGCTTCTTGTTTTTCGTCACTTTGCACAAGAATTCTTCAAAAAATTCTACAAATCGGAGCGCTAAAAATTGATTTCTTCTCTCCCCTTATGGTATAATAGACGGCAAGAAAATCAACTGGAGCGAACCATGAAACAAAACTGTAAGCGTATCTTCTCTCTGCTGCTGTGCGCCGCTTTGGTGTGCACCCTGTTTGCCGGTTGCGGCGGACGGAACAAGCAGCTGGATATTATCTACCCCATCACCGGCAATATCACCAGCTTTGACCCTCAGGTGGCTGCCACCCAGGATGAATACCTGATCGCGGAGAACTGCTATGAGGGGCTGGTGCGTGTGGAGGACGACGGCACGGTCAAACCGGCTGTGGCTGCGGACTGGACGGTGAGCACCGACCAAAAGACCTACACCTTCCATCTGCGCCAGGGACTGAAGTGGCACCTGACGGACGCGGTAACCGAGCGTATGGGCAAAAACTGGGATCCGGACATTACCGCCCATGATTTTGTTTTTGCGCTTCAGCGCGCCGTATCGCCCCAAACCGCTTGTCCCCTGTACCCTGCCCTGTCCGGCATTGCCGGTGCACAGCAGGTGTACACCAAACAGAAGAGCGCCTCTGCCCTGCAAGTAAAGGCCACGGACGATTACACCTTGGTGATCACTCTACGCACCCCGGACGCCGGGTTCTTTTCTACCCTGTCCGGCGCAGCAGCCATGCCCTGCAATAAAGAATTCTTTACCGCCACCAAAGGCCGCTACGGCCTGGGCACGGAGTATTCTCTCTTTAACGGCCAATTTTATGTAAAGAATCAATTGGACACCTCTTATACCTTGAACAAAAATGAAGAATACAAGGGCGCCAACCCCACGAAGGTGGACAATATCACCCTGAATATCAAGGACGAAAACAGCAAGGTACCGGAGAAGTTGGAAAGCGGCTACTACGACGCCGCCTTTCTCACCGGCAGTGAGTACGGCGCCCTGAAAAAGAAGGACGACCTGACCGCGATCCCCTATGCCAACACCACCTGGGCGTTTTTGCTTAACACCAACCAAGGCAGCCTATCCAATGAAAAAATGCGCCGAGCCATCTGTCTGAGCCTGTCCCCGGCAGATACAAAAAACAGCAAGTATCTGCAGGCGTCCACCGGCATTACCCCACCTAGTACCACGGCGGACGGCGGAAATGTGACCACCGCTAAAAGCAGCCTGGTGCCTGCCAGGGATGCTGCCCGCGCCCAAACCCTGTGGAAAGCCGGGTTGGAGGAGACCGGGCTGACCACCGTGGCGCTGACAGTCATTACCACCCCGGAGATGGATGCTTACGCCAAGGCGCTGGTACAGGGGGTGCAAAGCAGCTTGGGCACCGTGACCACCTACGGCAACGGCACCGGCATTGCCTTTTCCCTAAAGATTGAAACCATGACCAAAGCGGAGATGGAGAGCCAGATGGCCGCAGGCACCTACGACATTGCCTTGTACCCTATGGAGGCCGCCAGCCAAAGCCCGGTGACCTTTCTGTCCAACCTGCTCTCCACTAACTATATGAAGCTGCAAAACGATAAAATCGAAACACGCAAAGCCGAGCCTTATACCTACTGCCAGTTCATCTCCGGTAAGGCCGCCTGCCGGGCCTGCGAGCAGGCGCTGATCCAAACCGGCGCCGTTCTACCGGTATTCTATGAGTCTGCCTACTATGTGATGGCTGGAGGCGTCAGCGGCGTTCAGTTTCACCCGGGCAGCGGGAGGGTCTCCTTTGTTGAAGCAAGCAGAGCATAATAAGCGGTACGCTATGGTCTTTTGGGTGCTCAGCGTGGTGTGTATGGGTGTAATCTTCTACCTGTCCTCCCGCACAGCGGACCAATCCAGCCGCGAGAGCGGCGCTGTACTGGTCTGGCTCACCCGCCTGCTGGGCGATGGTTGGCTCACAGACTTTTTAGTGCGCAAATCCGCACACTTTTTGGAATACACCGGGCTGTGCCTGCTGCTGTGCTTTGCCTGCGCAGCCACCTGGGGACGCCGGTACACCGCCGTCAGCCTGCCCATTGCCAGTCTGTATGCAATCACCGACGAGGTACACCAGCGCTTTGTGCCCGGGCGTTCCTGCCAGGCGGCAGACTGGGCGATTGACACCGCCGGTGCGGCCCTTGGACTGCTGTGTGCCGGGGTGCTGCTGTGGCTTTGGCTGCGCTATCGTACCAAAAAGCATGACAAGAATTGACATTGCCGCCAAATCGTATATAATATAGGACATATTCTTAAAATTAAGAGCGAGGAAACAACATGAATGTATTGATTTACGATACGGAAGAACAGATCGGCATTGCAGCCGGTAACTATATGTGCGGCCAGGTGCTGGCAAAGCCCAACTCCGTACTGGGTCTGGCCACCGGCTCCACCCCGCTGAAGCCCTACAACCACATGATCCGCCTGTACGAGCAGGGTGCCGTGGACTTCTCCAAAGTGACCACTTTTAACCTGGACGAATACTGCAAGCTGGATGTGAAAGACAAAAATTCCTACCACTCCTTTATGCACGAAAATCTGTTTGACCACATCAATATCCCGAAGGAACGCATTCACTTTTTGGACGGCAACGCAGCGGACTTAGAGGCCGAGTGCAAGCAGTACGAGGAGAGCATTCGCGCTGCCGGCGGCATTGATATTCAGCTGCTGGGTATCGGCTCCAACGGTCACATTGCCTTTAACGAGCCCAGCGACTCCTTCCAGCGGTGGACCCATGTGGTGTCCCTTAAGGAGAGCACCATTCAGGACAACAGCCGCTTCTTTAACACCATTGAGGAGGTGCCCACCCAAGCACTGACCATGGGCATTGGCTCCATTATGCAGGCCAAGCGCATTCTGATCATCGCCCTGGGCGAGCACAAGGCCAAAGCCATTAAGCAGGTAATCTCCGGCAATGTGACCCCGGAATGCCCCGCCTCTGTGTTGCAGTTCCATACGGATGTAACGCTGATGCTGGATCGGGGCGCCGCTTCCCTGCTGTAACATTTTGAAATCAGGTGATCAAGTATGAATAAAGGGATCAAAGCAGCGCTGGCGTTGGGTCTGTGCTGCGTCACTGCCGCCGGGCTGTTTGGCTGCACCAAGGCTGCCCCGGAGGAGACCACCCAGCCCGCCACGGTCGCAACCCAGCCCGCTGCCACCACGGCAGACACCACGGTGCCGGAGAGCACCACAAATGCTTCTACCGACACCACTACAAAACCGGCAGAAACCACCACCAAAAAGGCAAAAGAGGACAGCGGCAGCGCCTACACCGTCAACCAGGCACTGGACGCCCTGACCAACTACTACGGCAAGGGCTACGATGTGGACGGCACCGTGTCTGAGGGCAACAACTACTATTTTGCCGTTTATAAAAACAAAAAGAAGTACGCCTCCGTCAAAGTCAATATGCAGACCGGCGATGCGGTAGAGACCCGCACCAAGGACGGCGCGACGGCCAACTTCAATGTATTTGTATAAGGAGGCTCCTATGGATAAGAAAAAGTTTTATATCACCACGCCCATTTACTACCCCTCCGGCAATCCCCACATCGGGCACTGCTACACCACCGTGGCCTGCGACTCCATCGCCCGCTTTCGGCGCATGCAGGGGTATGATGTGCTCTTTCTCACCGGTACGGACGAGCACGGTCTGAAAATCGAGCAAAAGGCCGCCGAGAAGGGCGTGACCCCCAAGGCGTATGTGGACGAGATCGTAGCCATCTTTAAGAAGCTGTGGTCCTACATGAACATCAGCTATGACCGCTACATTCGCACCACCGACGATTACCATATAGAGACGGTTCAGAAGATCTTTAAGGAGCTGTACGACCGGGGCTATATTTACAAGGGCGAATACAAGGGCAAATACTGCACCCCCTGCGAGAGCTTTTGGACGGAAAGCCAGCTGGTGGACGGCAAGTGCCCGGAATGCGGCCGTGCGGTCACCGAGGCCGCTGAGGAAGCCTATTTCTTTAAGCTGTCCCCCTTTGCCGACCGGATCGAAAAGCTGCTGTTGGAGACGGATTATTTACAGCCCAAGAGCCGCGCGGTAGAGCTGGTCAACAACTTTATCAAGCCCGGTTTGGAAGACCTGTGCGTGTCCCGCACTTCCTTCACCTGGGGCATTCCCGTCACCTTTGACCCTGGTCATGTGGTTTATGTGTGGGTAGACGCGCTCTCCAACTACATCAGCGCCCTGGGCTACCTGAATGACAAGTATGACGACTTTGACCGCTATTGGCCCGCCGATGTGCACATGGTGGCTAAAGATATTATGCGCTTCCACGCCATCATTTGGCCCGCCATGCTGATGGCGCTGGATCTGCCGCTGCCCAAGCACTTGGCAGTACACGGCTGGATCACCTTTAACGGTCAAAAGATGAGCAAATCCATCGGCAATGTGGTAGACCCGCTGGTGCTGGGCGAGCGCTACGGCGCAGACGCCATTCGCTACCACATTCTGCGAGAGATGGCGCTGGGCGCAGACAGTTCTTTTTCTAACGAAATTATGATCAACCGCATTAACGCGGACTTAGCGAACGATCTGGGCAACCTGGTGTCCCGCACCGTGGCTATGGCAGAGAAATACTTTGGCGGCACCTTGCCGGAATGCAGAGAAGCAGACGAAGAACTGGACGCCTCTCTCATTGACCCGGCACTGGAGCTGCGGGATAAAGTGGCTGCCTACATGGACCAGACCCAGCTGAACAACGCCTTGGCAGAGATCTTCAAAGTGATCTCCAGAGCCAACAAGTATATTGACGAAACCACCCCTTGGATCCTGGGCAAGGACGAGAGCCGCAAGGCTCGACTGGCCAGTGTGCTGTACAACCTGCTGGAGGTGATCCGGATCACCACCACCCTGCTGTCCTGCTTTATGCCCACCTCTATGCCCAAGGCCTGGGCGCAGATCGGCGCTACCGAGGACCTGATCACCTATGAGAACGCTGCCAAATTCGGCGTGCTCCCTGCCAATGTAACGGTGCACAAGGGCGATGCTCTGTTCCCCCGCATTGACACAGACAAGGAGATCGACGAACTGAACGCCTTAATTAAAGCCCAAATGGAGAAGGCCATCGCTGCCCAGCAGCCTAAGGCAGAGGTGCCCGGTGTGGCGCAGATTGCCTTTGACGACTTTAGCAAGGTAGAGTTGCGCGTGGCAGAGATCACCGACTGCGAACCCATTAAGCGGGCAAAGAAGTTACTAAAACTGCAAGTGAATGACGGCGACGGCAGCCGTCAGATCGTCAGCGGCATTGCCCCCTGGTACAAGCCGGAGGACCTGATCGGTAAAAAAGTGGTGATCGTAGCCAACTTAAAGCCTGCCAAGCTGTGCGGCGAGATGAGCAACGGTATGCTTCTGGCCGGCGATGTAGGCGATCATGATGTGCAGGTGCTGTTTGTGGACGGTATGCCCGCCGGCACCCAGATTCGCTAAACAAACACAAAAGAGCGAGCAGTCTGCGGACCGGTCGCTCTTTTTTATAAAGGAATTTGATTTATGGAAAACGCTCCGATTTTTGACACCCACGCCCATTATGACGATCCTCAATTTGACCCGGATCGGGAGCAGCTGCTCCGCCGGCTGCCCGACCAAGGCGTGGTGGGTGTGGTCAGCTGCGGCTGTGATCTGCCCTCTTCCCTGCAAAATCAGGCGCTGAGCCGCCAATATCCCTGGTTTTACTTTGCCGCCGGGTTCCACCCGGAAAATTTGGAAGGCGCCGATTTAGAGGACATAGAGCGCCTACGCACGCTGCTGGCGGACCCCAAGTGCGTGGCGGTTGGCGAGATCGGCTTGGACTACCACTGGATGGCCAGCGACAAAGACACGCAAACGGCCTTTTTCCGCCGTCAGATCCAGCTGGCAAAGGAAGTGGACAAACCCATTATCGTACACGACCGGGAAGCCCATGGTGACACGCTGGAGCTGCTGCAAGCCTTGCAGCCCAAAGGCGTGGTGCACTGCTTCTCCGGCAGCAAGGAAATGGCAAAGGAGATCATCAAACTGGGCATGTACATCGGCCTGAACGGTGTGGCCACCTTTAAGAACGCCCGCAAAGCGCTGGAGGTGGTGGAAACGATCCCCTTAGAACGCCTGGTGTTGGAAACGGACTGTCCTTACCTGGCGCCGGAGCCTTGCCGCGGGCAGCGCAATAACTCTGCTCTGATCCCCCACATTGCCGCACGCATTGGGAAGGTGCTGGGACTGTCTGCCCAGGCTGTTCTGCGCCAAACGGCAGAGAACGCCCGCGCACTGTACGGTCTGCAAGTCTAAACAAAGAGAGAGCCACAAAAACCGTTACCGGTCTCTGTGGCTCTCTCTTTGTGTTGGATCGCCTGCTTACAGGCTCTTGATAAAGTCAAGGACTTTCTTCTGATTCTCTTTGTCTATCACGCACAGACGGAACAGGGTCTCCCACTCCTCTTTGTTCAACTCGCCCAAGCAGTTGATAAAGTTGAGGATGCCATTCTGATCCTCTTTGTCCATAATCCGCAGACGAAACAGTACCATGCGCTCTACATTACTAAGCTCGGCAATACCGTCATTGATCTGGCCCTTCAAATAGCTGGAGGGCTGCTCGTTATTGGCATCGTAAGCCACACCTGCATCATGCAGCGTATCTGCGGTGTTGCTTGCAGCGCTTTTCATGCCCAGCAGGTAGTCCGTGCTCACCTCATAGGCATGGGCCATCTTACATAGCAGGGGGTATTTGGGGTGGCTCTTTCCAGTCTCATAATACGCATAAGTGCTGCGATTTACTTCAAATAACTTAGAGGCCTCCTCTTGGGTCATACCTGCGTTCTCACGCAGACGAGTCAGCATGGCCGGCAGGCCGTTGCCCTCTCTCGCATTGCTGGAATTTTGTTGTTTTGTTGCGTTGTTCATAATCGCTTCCCGCTCTCCTCTCTCACGGTCTTGGTCATTGGGTGATTATTTTGATTGTTATTCGATATGGGCCGTGTTCTTTTTTCACAGCGTGACAAGTTTACACAAATTTTCCGAATTTGTCAAGGGTTTCGCCAACATTTTCCGGTTACAAAAAATTGACAAAGCCGTGTTGAAATGATATTATAAAGCAAAATAAAGCGAAAAAGCGCATAATACCGCCAAAAATTTAAGGAACGGTGACGACCAGAATGACAAAAAAAACGATTAGCCTTTTTTTGGCAATTTGTCTGTTAATGACCACTTTAACAATATTACCGACAACTGCCTTTGCCAAGAGTTATGCCGACCAGTTACGGGACAAAGGCTTCCCGGAAAGCTATATCAGCAAGCTGGTAAGCCTACACAATAAGTACCCCAAATGGGATTTTCAGCCGCTGAAGACCGGGCTGAATTTCACCGCTGCCGTTAAAGCAGAGCGCTCCCCCCACTCTAAGCAACTGATTGAGCGTCAGTCTTCTCTGTCTGCCGCCTATTACTGCAGCTGCGCCTCCTGCAAGAACAAGCCCCAGGATGGCTCCAGCTGGTACTCTGCCTCTCAAAACGCGGTGATGCACTATATGGATCCCCGCAACTTCTTTGATGAGAAGCATATTTTCCAGTTTGAATCCACCGCATATAATGCCAAGCAGACCAAAGCCGGGGTGGAGACCATTCTCTCCCCCACCTGGATGCACAATTCCCTGATCAACTACCTGACCACCGACGGCAAGACCCGCAAGAACTACGACAGCAAGACCAAGTATTCCGACGCGATTTTGGCCGCCGCAAAAAACAGCGGTATGAGCGCCTATTATCTGGCCTCCAAAATCGTACAGGAGGTGGGCAGTACCAAAGCCACCACCGGCGGCGCCAGCGGCAACCGTGCGCCGTTTATCGGCATTTACAACTACTACAACATCGGCGCTTACAGCGGCGCGATGGACGGGCTGGAATGGGCTGCCGGGTATCTGCGCCTGGAGAAGAACGCCACCATTTACTCTGACTATAAAAACGGCAAGGTCAGCGGCACCAAGACCGAGGCTAAAAAGGGTCAGTATATGGTATGGCGCGCCAATGCGGGCAAATACTACCGGGTGCGCCTGTACACAGATAACGGTGGCAGCTACGCCACCGGCACCTCCGGTTATGTGCCCAAAAGTGCCTGCCGCACCAAGTACTTTAGCTACGGCCGTCCCTGGAGCAATCCCTACAAATCCATTTACAACGGCGCAACATACATAGCAAACGGCTTCTCCAAAACCCAAAACACCGGCTATCTGCAAAAGTTCAATGTAGCCCCCGGCACGGCAGAGAAGCACAGCCACGAATATATGGCCAATGTACAGGCGGCGGCTTCTGAGTCTGTTACCACCTATAACGCCTATAAATCGGCTAAAATTCTGGACACGGCCAAGACCTTTATTATTCCCGTGTACAGCGGTATGCCCGCTTCCACCGCAAATGTGAACCACATTTCCACTTCTACCTCCGGCAGCACCACGACCACCACAGCAGCCAAGAACCGGGTCACCGGACTGACTCTGACCGGGCGCACCCAGACCAACTTAACATACAAGTGGAACAAGGTATCCGGCGCCAACAAATACTATATCGACATTACCAACAAAACCAAGGGTACCAACTTCTCCAAAACCGTCACCGGCACCAGCGCCACCCTGCACAACCTGACAGATACCGAGGAGTACGCCGTGCGGGTGCGAGCCTATGTAAAAGGCAAATACGGCCCTTACAGCGCCTACAACACCAAGCACTGCCTACCCGGTAAAGTCAGCGGTGCTAAGGTAAAAAGCCGTTCTGCGGCCTCTGTGGCTCTCCAGTGGAGCAAAAAGGCCGGTGCCGACGGCTACTATATCTATCGCTACGACACCAAATCCAAAAAAACAACCAAGGTAGCTACGATCAAAGGTAACAAAACTACCGGCACCGTCAGCAAGCTGAAAGCCAACACCGCCTACACCTTCCAGGTGGCAGCGTACACCACAGACAGCAGCACCAAGACCGGCGCCAAAAGCAGCAAGGTCAGCACCAAAACACTGACCGCCACCCCAAAGATCAGCTCCGCCACCTCGCCTAAGTCTAAGAAGATCACGATTAAGTGGGGCAAAATCGCGTGCAGCGGCTACCAGGTGCAATACTCCACCACCAAGAACTTTAAGCAGAATTTTCTAGACTTTACGGTAAAGAATAGTGCCACCTCCAAGACCTTCTCCACCTACCGGGCCAAGACCACCTACTATGTGCGTATGCGTTCCTACCGCACCGAGGGCAAGAAAAAAGTCTACTCCGCCTGGAGCGCCACCAAGTCCGTTAAAGTGAAATAATAAACATAACAAAACGCCCCGTGCAGTTCCAAACCGCACGGGGTACTTTTGTGTGTTATTCTTTTGAGCCGCCAAACTTCACTTTTATGATATAGTCCCGCAAAAAGGACAGCAGGACGATCAAAACCGGTGCACCGGCACAAAGCCACTTGACCCATCCGCTTTGCTCCAACCGCTCTCCGCCAAAGGCAATGAACAATACGACCTCAAAGAGGACCAGCAAAGCCACCAGACCGCAAGTGGTTAGAATGTAGAATTGTTTTTTGTTCATTTGCTTCCGTTCTCCTATTCAGTACAAACATTACTATAATTTATACGAACTATACGGACCATAACTTTCTCCGGAGCTTGGCCTAAATGTCCAGTCATATCGACATTGTACCTTACCGCTCGCTAACACCTGCGTATATGCAACACATTTTACATTTCCTCCAATGCACGCCGCAGATACAGCGCTCAAGGCTGTCGCACCGATTTTAGTCAATACTGAAAGCCACCCTGTACTCGGGATAACCGCAGCAATGATACCCGCTAATGTCGCAGCTGCCACACCTCGAGCCCACGAAATACGATGATTTGATGTATCGTGATAACGCCAACCAGTGGTAGCTAATGGCGATACACTCTCAATTGATTTTTCATCTGGAAAGCTCACAGCATTCTCAACATAAGCAACCGGTTTGCCGTTGAGAAATATTATACCAGAACAAACATCATAATACACAACATCCGTTATTTCATCCGTGATGTTAGTAATGTACATATATTCTTTATCATCCACAATCCTAGATTCGCATCTATATTCCTTGCCATCAATTATGGCAGTTTCAATATTTTCGGCTGCGTAGGTGGCGGTAGCACCAAAAGAACAAACGACGAACATTACAGCGGATAAAAACAAGCTTACCATTCTTTTACTCATAATAATTCTCCTTCTTTTTTATATTGCTCTTGTCTGCTTACGAATAAAGGAATGCTTTGAACATCGGAAACACCTCCTGCCTATTTATTGGGTAATCGATTGGCTAACGCACTTGACAATTATTCGGCGCCTTTGCAATTATCTATCTCGATTTTAATGTATCATTTATCATTCTGTCTGCATTTGTTTCCAAACTTCTATCATCAATAACATTTAAGCGCATTATAAATAATTTGTCAAGCGTTTTTTTAGAACACAAAAAAGGCGGGGAGTACCCGCCTTTAACTTTTTAATCCTTATTTCTTTTTGCCGGATTTTTCCTCATACACGGCAGCCACGGTATCCACATCGCCGGAGGCAATAATATGCCCTTTCTCCAGCAAAATGGCCGTGTCGCAAATGGCCTTCACCTGCTGAATATTATGAGACACAAACAGCACGGTCACGCCCTGATCAAACATAGACTGGACCTTCGCCAAACTCTTTTTACGGAAACGGGCGTCGCCTACGGACAGCACCTCATCCAAAATCAGAATATCCGGCTCCACGGCCGTGGCTATGGAAAAGCCCAAGCGTGCTTTCATACCGGAAGAATAGTTCTTCAGCGGCACGTCAATAAACTTGCCCAGCTCGGAGAATGCCACAATCTCGTCATATTTTCTCTCCAAATACTCTCGGTTGTAGCCCAGAATGGCACCGTACAGGAAAATATTTTCCTTACCGGTGTAGTTGGGGTCAAAGCCGGCACCCAGCTCCAGCAAAGGCGCAATCACGCCTTTCTTTTTCACAGTGCCCTCCGTAGGCTTGTATACGCCTACAATGGTCTTGAGCAGCGTGGATTTACCGGCACCGTTCAGGCCCAAAATGCCCAGATGCTGGCCCCGGCGCACCTGGAAGTTAATGTCCTGCAAGGCATAAAACTTCTTGAATTCCAGCTGACGCCTTAACAGCTTGATCACATATTCCTTTAAGTTGTCCACCTTTTCCTTATTCAGGTTAAAGGCCATGGTCACATTTTCAACAGAAATGACTACATCGTTGTCCATACGGTTCATCCTTTACAGTTCTTGCCCTTGCGTGCAAAGGCCACAATCCCGGAAATCGCCAGCAGCAGTCCGCCGGCACCTAGGCACATATACAGCCAGTCGATCATATACCGAGTAGCAGCCGCACAAAGATACGCGGGAAAAATATACAGGTTTTTTTGGTGCAGCAGCACCAGCATGATCACAGCGCATAGCACCGTCACCAGTCCGGCGGCACAGATACCGTCTGCCGCCAGCAGGCGCTGGAGCCGCTTGGCAGCGCCGCTGCGCCTCAACAGCCATACCGCCAGTGCCACGCCGCAGCAGGCGATCACACCCCCTGCCACAGAGGCTCGCATGCTAAGATTTACAAAGCTTTGCAGATCCGCCGCAAAAACCAGCGCCATACGGCCACCCATATAATCGGTAAATGCCTTGCCAAAGTCCTGCACCTGCGCCGTAGTGGCGCCGGGAGCTGCCTTGGCTGCCGCCGTTTCTAATGCGGTACGCACCTCTTGGAGCACCGGCGCCAGCTTGGCCGAGCGATCCTTGCTTTTTAACATAACCCCCGCATAGGTCTGCACCGCCGTGCGCACGCCGTCCTTAGTGACTGCGTCTGCCACAGCCGTGTCCAGCCCGTACTCCAGGCAAAGATCCGCCGCATATTGGTGGACCTCCGTATAAAGGCCGTCCACATAAGTATCGCCGCCAAGGCTGCGCACCATACGCGCCGGGTTGCCAAAAAGCGCACCCACCAACACAGACAGGGTCAGCACGCCGGTAAAAACAAACAGCAAAAACGCACTGCAACAAGCGCGTCGATCGTGCTTTTTGATCTTAATCATCGGTGCTCACCTCCACAGCCGGGCCGGAGGCCTTTTCACAAAACACATACAGCCGCTGATCTGCCAAGTTGCCAAAGGGCGACTGGGGATAGGTACAAAAGAGGATCAGCTTCTCCTTGTCCACCACAGACACATCTACGGATTCGTCCGAGGTGAGCACCTGGCGGTCCGTCACCCGGTAGGAGAAGTGCCCCCAGTTGGTGGAAAAGTCTATGAGATCGCCTTTTTTCAGCTGTGCCAAGTTCCGGAACACCGTTGTATTGTACCCGGTGACAACGGTAGACTTGCCGTAACCCGGCAAACCATAAGCCGTAGACGCGGCCGCACCGGCACGCAGGCACACCCGATTGGCGCCATAATACACCGGGCAATCCAGCCCAATTTGGCTGCATTCCAGCCGACCGAAGTGCATACCGCCGGTCACCGTGGCGCCCTCTACGATTCCAAAGGTATTGGGCTGGGGGTCGTACTGCTCCGTCAGCTGCAAATCGCTGTCTGCCCGGGGCAACTTGGCCTGCACATCATGCACGGCAGCCACCGCATAGCGCCCACCCAGCACCCATATCGGCGTAAACACCAGCGCGGCTGCCAGCACAAACACCAGCACCACCGCCAGGTGGCGCAGCAGCGCACGCCCTTTACCGGCCGTCCCGTCTTTTTTCATACTCAGTCCTCAAACACTGCGCCCTTGGCGCCGCTGGTCACATGCTGGGCATACCGCTTCAGGTAGCCGGTCAGGTGCTGCTCCGGCGGCTGCCAGGTGGCCTTACGCCGCTCCAACTCCGCATCGGACACATCTACCCGCAGCACGCGCGCAGGAATATCAATCTCGATCATATCGCCGTCCTGTACCAAAGCGATGGTACCGCCCATAGCCGCCTCCGGACTCACATGGCCAATGGAAGCGCCGCGGGTGGCACCGGAGAACCGGCCATCCGTCAGCAGTGCAACCGAGGAACCAAGCCCCATGCCGATAATGGCAGAGGTGGGAGACAGCATCTCACGCATACCGGGGCCGCCCTTGGGTCCTTCATAGCGAATGACTACCACATCACCGGCAACCACTTTGCCGCCGGTAATGGCCGCAATGGCCTCTTCTTCGGAATTATAGCACTTGGCCGGGCCTTTGTGCTGCATCATCTCCGGTGCAACAGCGCCCTTCTTCACCACAGCGCCGTCTTCTGCCAGGTTGCCGGTCAGCACAGCGATACCGCCGTCTGCAGAGAACGGTGCCTCCAGGGTGTGAATAATCTCACCGTCGGCGTCCGGCGCAGCGTCCAGTCGATCCTGTACCGTGCCGCTGACGGTCAGGCAATCGGTATTGATCATACCGCCCTTGGCCAGCTCTTTCATCACTGCGGGAATACCGCCCACATCGTTCAGATCCGTAATAAACACGGAGGAGGCCGGATTCAGCTTGCAGATCTGGGGGGTCTTTCTGCCGTAAGCGTCCAGCCGGGCCAGGTCAATATCATGGCCTGCCGCATGGGCAATGGCCGTCAAATGCAAAATGGTGTTGGTGGAGCAGCCGATGGCCATATCTGTGCGCATGGCATTCTCAATGGCTTTCTCCGTAATAATATCCGAGGGCTTAATGTCCTCTTTCAGCAGATCCATTACCCGCTCACCGGCCTCTTTCGCCAGGCGCAGACGAGCGCTCATTACAGCCGGAATGGTACCGGAGCCAGGCAGGGACATGCCGATGGTCTCCGTCAGGCAGTTCATGGAATTGGCGGTATACATACCGGAGCAGCTGCCGCAGGTGGGGCAGGCGGTATAGGCACAGCTCTCCAAAATCTGGTCGCTCATTTTGCCCACTGCATTGGCGCCCACATACTCAAACTGCTCGGACAGGCCGATACGCCCACCGGTGACGGCGCTCTTGCCGGGCAGCATGGGACCGCCGCTGATGAAGATACAGGGCAGGTTCAGTCGGCAGGCAGCCAGTAGCATACCGGGCACGATCTTGTCACAATTGGGGATAAACACAATGGCATCCAGCGGGTGCGCGGTGAGCATCACCTCAATGCTGTCAGCGATCAGCTCACGGGAGCACAAAGAATACTTCATACCCTTGTGATTCATGGCGATACCATCGCACACGCCGATGGTGTTAAATTCAAAAGGCACGCCGCCGACGTTGCGGATACCCGCCTTCACCTGCTCGGCGATCTTGTCCAAGTGCATGTGGCCGGGAATGTAGTCGCTCTTGGAGTTCACCACGGCAACGAACGGCCGCTTCATCTCCAGATCATCAATACCCAGTGCACGCAGTAACGAACGATGGGGGGCTCTGCTGGGTCCCTCTTTGATCAAATCAGAACGCATAATTTCACTCCTATGTGTTATATATAAAATACTAATATGGTATTCGCTTTATTATACTCATTTTTCGTCCGGTAGTCAAGCCCTGCCGGGGCAGCAAAAAGCGCGCCGCACACCCCGGTGCAGCACGCTTTTTTCAGCTTGATCAAAAATCAAAAGTCAGCGGATCGTGGCTGGTACGACGGTTTTGATTCATACCGCCCAGCGCCGCCACATCCTCCCCCTCCGGCGCAAAATCAAACACGGCAATATTCTCCGCCAGGCGCGCCGGGTTTTTGGACTTGGGAATGGGAATGATTCCCTGCTGCACATTCCAGCGCAGCAAAATCTGTGCCGGGGTCTTGCCGTACTTGCGTGCCAAATTCTGTGGCAAAAGCGTTCCTTTTTACTGCTTTTTTTGCCGTCTTAGCGCAGAAGCAGTGGAAGCATAGCTTTGGTCCAGCAAATCCTGCACCAGCACACGCGGCACACGATCGTCCATCGCAATGGAAATCCAGTGGGTTTTATTCATATGGTACGCAGGATAAATACCCTCCATACTGCACAAGGATCCGATCATCAATGGGTCGCATTTTACATTCAGGATCCATACCGGTGCTGTACCCGGGCATCCTAATTTATCCCCGGTGACACGCAGCAGCAGCGCAAACCACTTCTTGTTTTCGCGATGACGAAACACAGCATTCTCCGGACTGACCGCCCAGGGATATTCTGCCGAAACGCCGTACTGTGTACCTATCCATTGCTCCAATTCCTTTGGTTGCATGCTTACGCCCACCTTATTGATCTTACATCGTTTACAATGCACAGTATACCACAGCCCGCTGCTATTTTCAATGCCAACCAAACAAACGAATTTGGATATTCTTGTTGACAAACGGTCTGTACCGTGGTACAATTCTCCCACTATCGTTCTAAATAGAACATGCGAGAGGGGCTGTTCCTATATATTTTCGAGATCGGCACAAGACCATCACCTGCTGCTATGAATCGCTGATGCGTACCATTTGCAACAAATATGAATTAACACAAATGGAATGTGACATTCTGATGTTTTTGCACAGCAATCCGGAATGCAATACCGCTGCAAGCTTGGTACGAATTTGCAAGTACACCAAGTCCCATGTATCCACCTCTCTAAAGCAGCTGGAGCAACGCGGATTGGTAGAACGGCAGCAAAGCCCAACCAATAAAAAACATATTGAACTGCGTTTAACGGCTGACGCGCAGCCGATTCTTGCCGACGGCATTGCCATTCAAAAGGAATTTGCAAAGCATGCACTGGCAGGCATTTCACAAGAAGAAATCGCTGTATTTAAAAGCGTATTTGACCAAATATGTAACAACGCAGAAGCGTATTTGCAGCAAAATAAATAGAATGAGCAAAAAGCACACCAAGCGAATTTTAGGCTATGAGGGTGACCGCCCCTTTTGGCATTTTTTTGACTTAAAAGCGTATTTGATGATGGCCTGTATGATGGGCGGCGGCATCGGTTTGCGTGCGGCAGGCATATTCCCGGACACATTTATTGCATCCTTTTATACCGGTCTCGGGTGTGCGCTGGCGTCTGCCGGCATCCTGTTTTTGAAAAATCACATCATCTACCATAAGCTGATTAAAAAGGAGTTTTAATAGAATGAAAAACAATGGATATAAACCTCGTGTGCCGGACATTATGGAGGCTGTTTTTGACATCGGCTATCTGCTGTTTGACTTGATTGCAGCCGTTTTGTTCTTTGTTTTTTCTAGGGGAAACAGCTTATTTGTGTTGTACGGCATTCTCACCTTGACCTTATGCGGCGGTGATGCATTCCACTTGGTCCCTCGTGTGATTCGTGCATTCCGTGGCAGCAGTGACAAAATAAAAAAGCAGCTGGGTATGGGGTTGCAGATTTCCTCTGTCACGATGACCGTTTTTTACATTCTGCTGATGTATATTTGGAAAAATACATTCCCGGAAATGCAAATTCCCGCCGCATTGGAAATCATCATTTGGGCATCCGCATTGGTGCGTATTATCGTATGTCTGCTGCCCCAAAACCGTTGGTGCTCGGATAACGGCAACCAAAAGCTGTCCATTATCCGCAACACAGTATTTGCCGTAACCGGTATCGGCGTCATCATTCTGTACGCCCTGTCCGGCAATGCCCACGATTATCACCTGACCCGTATGGTAGCTGCCATTCTCATTTCCTTCGGCTGCTATCTTCCGGTTACCTTGATGAGTAAGAAACACCCTAAGGTCGGTCTGTTGATGATTCCCAAAACCTGTGCCTATATTTGGATAATTGCAATGGGTTTGGAACTGCTTTTCTGAAGTCTTTTTACCGCACAAAAAACCGCTTGCTGTTGTGATACACAGTAAGCGGTTTTTATTATGGCTATTTACATTTGCACAGCGCAGACAGCCTCTTGCAACCGTTGCAGATCCTGCTCATCCGGATGGGTCAATGCACGGTCAAAATTGGCAATCAGCATATCCAAATTAGGAGCCGGATTCGGTTGTTCTTTCATTTTCTCATACCGTTCCCGCACGGACAAGGGCATTTTGCCTTGGCACATAAATGTGCCAATCACTTGATTGCCGGCATCCAAATTTTCCTGCACGCGCAACAGAATTTTTTGAAAATACGCAGCACTTCCGCCAAATCCGGCGGTACCAAACAAAAAAATCTTTTTGTTCTTTACGGTTTTCAACAATTCCAAGGTGGCGGCATCTGCCGTACCCTTATCGGTCCAAAAGCCGACAAACAATACTGGCGACGACGGCACACGGCCTTGGTAATCTCCAAAATAGTCGCAGCCCGCTGCCGGCAGCGCTTGCGCAATGGCCTGCGCCAGTATTTTTGTGTTGCCGGTTTGACTGCTGAATAGAACAGAATAACGCTCTTGCTCCATACCTGTTTCGCTTCCTTTCTACTAAGAAACCCCGGAGGGATTCACCGCTTTTATTATACTGCGTTTTTGCTGTTTTTCAAGCGCCGGCCGGCGGCGGTCACGAACACAACGCGCTGACCAGTGCCGTGTACCTGGCAGAATGATTTTGTATATCCGCTGCGCTGACGCCGTAAAAGCGGTACAAATCCTCGGCTGTTTTCTTGAATTTTCGCATAGCCGCCCGATTGCCGGAATAAGACAGACTAAGATCCTGCCAAATGTAGTCGATCCCCATTTGGAGAAGACCGTCGCCCATTTTTATCTTGTACAAATGAAAATCCATAGGGACCACATCATCGGGCAGTTGGGCGATTTTTCGACTGCGTGCTTCCAGCAGGTCCAAAAACGCCTGCACGGCAGTTTCGTCCGTAAGATCCGGCTCCGACAGTTCCCCCAGCGAGCCTAAAAGCTCCGGCTTCTGCCGCAAAACCAGGTTCTCTTTTAAGCACCGCATTTGCTCTATGTAGTCGCTATCTGTGGCAGCCGCTTCGGTCAAGCCATACTTATCTTTTGCGTACTGCACGGTTTCTGCAAGAGAATGGGGCGCAGCCACGATCCGCTTTTCCGCTCTTTTCCTTTTATATCTATATATGCTGTCCCTGATCCTGGCTTTGAGCGCGCGCTTTTCCCCCGGCCCGGCAACAAAAATGCTTGTAGGACCATCTGCACCGCCGATCACAGAAACAGAAATTGCATTTCCACTGTGCTGCTTCATCGCTTCTCCTCACCAATGCCGCATTTGCCGCAATGCAACAAATCGGCATATATCATACACTATTTTTTCCTGGTCCGAGGGGCGGGCAGGTCGTCCACCATGGCGTCAAGCAGGCCGCAAAGATACGCGCGGTCGTCTACATTGTCCACCAGCAGCATAGGCTTAGCGCCGGAATACGGCAGTTCTTCCGTGGCCGACGGCATATAGGCTGCGGCGCCGGGGGTAGCCTTTACCAGCAGGCGGTCGTCATAGATCCCGCCGATCACCCTGTCCCGATAATAGAGAACGTACTCCCCCATCATCGCCCGGGCGCGCACCCCGTCCAGCTCAGCCAGCTGCTCCAATATAAATTCCAAATACCCCCGATCCGATGCCATAGTTACTGCTCCTTTTTGTCATTCAATGGAATATGCTTTGCTGCCTAAATTCACCGCGCATTAAGATGATGGTCAAGTAACACAAAAGGGCGCCCTAAAAAGGGTGCCCCTGTTTTGTGGTGATTTATTTGTCCAAAGACTTCATTGTCGGGAACAGCAGCACATCGCGGATGGCGGGGCTATCTGTCAGCAGCATACACATCCGGTCGATGCCAAAGCCGATGCCGCCGGTGGGGGGCATACCAATCTCCAGTGCCTGCAAGAAGTCCTCGTCCGTATGGTTGGCCTCCTCGTCGCCCTGGGCAAACATCTCCTCCTGGGCGGCAAAGCGGGCACGCTGGTCGATGGGGTCGTTCAGCTCGGAATAGGCGTTTGCCATCTCCCAGCCGTTCATAAAGAACTCAAAGCGCTCCACATAGTCCGGATCCTCCGGCTTCTTCTTGGTGAGGGGAGAGATCTCAATGGGGTGATCCATCACAAAGGTGGGCTGGATCAGGTGCTCCTCTACATACGCCTCAAAGAACAGATTGAGAATATCGCCCTTCTTGTGGCGCTCCTCATACTCGATCTCGTGGGCGTCCGCCGCAGCGCGGGCCTCCTCCAGGGTGTGTATCTCCTTAAAATCAACGCCGCTGTACTGTTTGACCGCGTCTACCATAGTGATGCGGGTAAAGGGCTTGGACAGATCCATCTCAATGCCGTTATAAGTAATCTTGGTGGTGCCCAGCACAGCCTCGGCCACATGGCGATACATCCGCTCGGTCAGGTCCATCATACCGTGATAATCGGTATATGCCTGGTACAACTCCATCAAGGTGAATTCCGGGTTATGGCGGGTATCTACACCTTCGTTACGGAACACACGCCCGATCTCATACACACGCTCCAAGCCGCCTACAATCAGCCGCTTTAAGTACAGCTCCAAAGAAATGCGCATTTTCAAATCCTCATTGAGCGCATTAAAATGGGTCTCAAAAGGACGGGCGGCAGCGCCACCGGCGTTGCTCACCAGAATGGGGGTCTCTACCTCCATAAAGCCCTCGCCGTCCAGGAACTTGCGAATTTCACGGATAATGGCGGAGCGCTTCTCAAAGGTGTCGCGTACATCCGGGTTCATAATCAGGTCCAAATAGCGCTTTCTGTACCGGGTGTCGGTATCTTGCAGGCCGTGGAACTTCTCCGGCAGGGGCAGCAGCGCCTTGCTCAACAGCGTGATGTTCTTGGCCCGGACACTCATCTCGCCCCGCTGGGTGCGGAACACCTCACCCTCGACGCCCACGATGTCACCGATGTCGAACTTCTTGAACTTCTTATAGACCGCCTCATCCATCTCGTCCTGGCGGGCGTACAGCTGGATGCGGCCGTCCCGGTCCTGCAGGTCACAGAAGCTGACCTTGCCCATGCCCCGCTTGCTCATCAGGCGGCCGGCCACCTTCACGGCCCTGCCCTCCATCTGGTCAAAGTGCTCCTTGATCTGTGCAGAGGTGGCGTCCCAGTCGAACCGGGTCTGCTGGAAGGGATCCTCGCCTGCGGCCTGAAGGGCCGCCAGCTTCTCCCGCCGGACGCGGCGCTGCTCACTCAGCTCCTGCTCCGGCTGCTGGGTTGTCTTCTGTTCAGACATGTCCGCTCTCCTTTACCGCTCGATCTTCTGCACCGTGTAGACGATGGCGCCGCTGGGGGCCTCCACCGTAACGGTGTCCCCCTCCTTGGCTCCGACCAGGGCCTTGCCGAAGGGAGACTCCTCGGAAATGATGCCGTTCATGGGGTCGGACTCCTGAGAGCCCACGATGCGGTAGGCGGGCATGGTGTTGCCGTTCTTGTCCGCCACCGTCACCTTGCAGCCGATGGTCACCACGTTGGTGGGGGCGTTGCTCTCGTCCACGATCACCACGTGCTGCAGGATCTCCTCCAGCTCTGCGATGCGGGAATACAGCTTGCCCTGCTCGTTCTTTGCCTCGTCGTACTCGCTGTTCTCGCTCAAATCGCCGAAGCCCCGGGCCACCTTGATCTGCTCCGCCACCTCGTCAGACCGGGTGGTCTTCAAATAGTTCAGCTCTTCCTGCAGTTCCTGGGCGCGGGCCGCGCTCATCTTGTACTCTCTTTCCATGTGGACCGTATCTCTCCTATCCTTTGGCAGGGCGGCCGATGCGGCCGCCCCTGCACATAATGATGCTATATTATCATAGAGTAGTATTATAGTGTGTGGATTTGAGAATGTCAAGCGATGCCGCCTGCGGTTTTGCAAAATTCTCTGCGGTGTCAGCTCTCCGCCGTGCCCACGGTGATCTGCCCCGGCCGCAGGACGCCGCTCTCCACCAGTACGGCCAGCAGCTGAGGGCGGCAGAGGCCCGGGGGCATCTGGCCCTCCAGCACCG
>ERZ773106.1030-NODE-1030-length-23010-cov-5.095796_pt1 | contig 23010 bp, 17 predicted proteins | sample MGYA00580572_ERZ773106 | MGnify/ENA primary metagenome ERZ773106 (study PRJEB29015, sample SAMEA2737868) | human gut metagenome | biome: human gut; feature: human-associated habitat; material: faeces | place: China | collected 2012 ... | reverse complement strand
ATCCGGCAACAGTGATATTGCCCTCCGTAGGATCGAGCTCCTTGAGCAGAAGCCTGAACAGAGTGGTCTTGCCCGAACCACTGCTTCCAACGATAAATACGAACTCGCCTTTCTCTATATTAATATTGACATTCTTGAGTGCCTGATTGCCCCCAGGATATGTCATACTCACGTTCTCTAATTCAATCATAATATCTGTAGTCTCCTTCGACCTGTATCTTTATTTTTCTCCCCTTTACTCAATCCAAGCAGAATTGTAACAATTCTGTAACATTTTGTCAAGTGCTGACATATATTACATATCTTAAGTTTATTTTGGAAATTTCACTATTCAAATTGACCTTAGTGTAAATAAACTTTATAATATTTAACTAAGAAAAAATATGGGAGGATTATTACTTATGGATAATCAAAAAGAAGCCATTCGTGATGCACGTAAGCTTGGAATTCCAAAGATGCTTTTACTTGGATTCCAGCATATGTTTGCCATGTTTGGTGCAACAATTCTTGTTCCGCTTCTCGTAAACGGATACTTCGAGGGTCAGGGACTCTCAATTCAGGTAACTCTTGTATGTGCCGGTCTTGGAACACTGTTCTTCCACTTATGCACAAAGCTTAAGGTACCTGCTTTCCTCGGTTCTTCATTTGCATTTCTTGGAGGTTTCTCCACAGTTGCAGACCTTAAAACAGGCATATTCAAGGACATGCCAATGGGCGAAAAGCTTCCATATGCATGTGGCGGTATTGTGGTTGCAGGACTTCTGTATCTGATACTTGCACTGATCGTCAAGCTTGTCGGCGTGAAGCGTGTCATGAGATTCCTTCCACCAGTGGTTACCGGACCTATCATCATATGTATCGGTCTGAGCCTCGCACCATCAGCTATATCAAACGCATCCACTAACTGGCTGCTTGCATTTATCGCACTGGCTGTTGTCATTGTGTTCAACATCTGGGGCAAGGGCATGTTCAAGATCATACCTATCCTCATGGGTGTACTTATCTCATATGGCGTTGCACTCATACTTCACTTCTGTGGTATGACCAACCCTGATGGTTCAGCAATACTCAGCTTTTCTGGAGTTTCAGACGCACATTTTCTCGGTCTGCCACCTTTCCAGATCTGTAAATTTAACTTAACTGCCATACTTGTCATGGCTCCTATCGCCATCGCTTCCATGATGGAGCATATAGGTGATATATGTGCCATATCAGCAACTGTAGATCAGAATTTCCTTGAGGATCCAGGTCTCCACAGAACACTTATCGGTGATGGTCTGGCAACATCTCTCTCCGCACTCTTTGGCGGTCCTGCCAACACAACCTACGGAGAGAACACAGGAGTTCTCGAGCTCAGCCGCGTTCACGATCCAAGAGTTATACGACTGGCTGCCATTTTTGCAGTCATCCTCGGTTTCATACCTAAGGTTGCAGAAGTCATCCGCTCAATGCCTTTCGCCATCATTGGCGGCATAAGCTTCATCCTCTACGGAATGATCTCAGCCATAGGTGTAAGAAATGTGGTTGAGAACCACGTAGACTTCACGAAGTCAAGAAACCTGATCATCGCAGCCGTTATCATGGTATGTGGACTTGGTTTCAAAAATGGCCTTACATTCACGATCGGAGGCACAACTATCACTCTTACAGGACTTGCCCTCGCAGCTATATTCGGCATCCTGCTGAATGCTATACTGCCTGGTAACGACTATACATTTGGTGAGAACACCAAGGGTGATGTAAGCCGTGGACTTGGAATGAATCCACAGAACTCTGACATTGAGGCATAATAATTATCTGTATATTATTTATTAGGAGGTTACACAATATGACAGATTACACAGTTATGACACATCCACTTATTCAGCATAAGATTTCAAAGCTCAGAGATAAGAACACCGGAACTGCCGAATTCCGTGCACTTGTTGAAGAGATCGCCATGCTCATGGGATATGAGGCTCTGAAAGATCTTCCTACCGAGGATGTATGTATAGAGACTCCTATCGAGGAATGCATGACTCCGGTCATCGCAGGAAGAAATCTTGCGATCGTACCTATTCTCCGTGCAGGACTTGGAATGGTCAGTGGACTTCAGGCTCTGGTTCCTACAGCCAAGATCGGACACATCGGTCTGTACAGAGACGAGGAGACTCATGAACCTCACGAGTACTACTGCAAGCTCCCTGATCCTATCGATGAGAGACTTATAGTTGTCACGGATCCTATGCTTGCAACCGGAGGATCAGCTGTTGCTGCCGTTGATTTCATCAAGCAGCACGGCGGTAAGCATATCAAGTTCATGTCGATCATCGCTGCACCGCAGGGAATTGAGAGACTTCTCAAGGCTCATCCTGACATCCAGCTCTACGTTGGTCATGTTGACCGCGAGCTGAACGAGAACGCTTACATCTGCCCAGGACTTGGCGATGCCGGCGACAGAATCTTCGGAACAAAGTAAAATCTTTCAGACATGCTATTTATACCAGCAAAGACATGCCGCAGCCCAGCACATATACTGGGCTGCGGCATGTCTTCTCTTCCCAACATTTTCACACTTCTAACATTTTTATTAAGAATTCTTTTTCGATATCCATTTGCAGGCCTTTCATGTTATCATATAGAGACTGGAGGTCTTTTTTATGGAATCACAGAAGAGATATACGAAAAAACAGAGAACACTGGACATTATCGAGAGGCTGAAGAAGGAATATCCTGACACGGTATGCACCCTCGATACTTCACACGCATGGCAGCTTCTTGTCAGTGTCCGCCTGGCGGCGCAGTGCACTGATGCAAGGGTGAATGTGGTAGTCCAGGATTTATTTGCCAAATATCCAGGAGTAAAAGAACTGGCTGCTGCCGATGTCAGTGACATCGAGGCCATTGTGAGACCTTGCGGACTGGGGAAGAGCAAGGCCAGAGATATTAGTGCATGTATGAATATGCTTGTTGATTCCTATGATTGCCAGGTTCCTGACAGTCTAGATGAGCTGCTTAAGCTCCCCGGCGTAGGCCGCAAGAGCGCAAACCTCATCATGGGTGATATCTACGGCAAACCTGCCATTGTAACAGATACCCACTGTATACGCCTTGTCAACCGAATGGGACTGGTTGACGGGATAAAAGATCCGAAGAAGGTTGAGATGGAACTGTGGAAGCTTGTACCTCCAGATGAGAGCAATGACTTCTGTCACAGGCTGGTGGATCACGGCAGATCCGTGTGCACAGCCAGAACGAAGCCACATTGCGACGCATGTTGTCTAAGCGACATATGCAAAAAGATCATCTGATTTATCATACAAACGGAAAGGAGTTACTTATATGGAGTATATGGAGAATCTGACAGAATACGTGGAGAAGCAGGCTTCTCTCTGTCAGCAGCATGATGTGATAGACAAAGAGCTCTATGCCAGATACGGAGTAAAAAGAGGACTGCGTGATGAGAATGGACAGGGAGTTCTGACCGGTCTTACCAATATATCACAGATCATAGCATTTAAGGATGTGGATGGCCAGAAGGTTCCGTGTGACGGACAGTTATTGTACAGAGGCTATGATGTACAGGATCTCGTAAAAGGCGGTAAAGGAAAACGCCATATATTTGAGGAAGCTGCTTATCTTCTTCTCTTCGGAGAACTGCCTACCGAGGCTCAGCTCTCAGAATTCAGCAGTGTCATCGCCGAGTCCATGAACCTGCCGACCAACTTTACCCGTGATGTCATCATGAAAGCACCTAGTGTGGATATAATGAACTCCATGACAAGAAGTGTGCTGACTCTGGCTTCATACGATAATCAGGCTACCAACCTGGATATAGACAATGTTCTCAGACAGTGTATCGGTCTCATCGGAACATTTCCTATGATGGCTGTGTATGGTTATCACGCATACAACCATTATGAGAACGACGGAAGTATGTACATTCACAGACCTGACAAGGATGCTTCCGTGGCTGAAAACATCCTCAGGATGCTCAGGCCTGACATGAAGTATACCGAGCTTGAGGCAAGAGTTCTTGACATAGCACTTCTGCTTCACATGGAGCACGGCGGTGGTAACAATTCCACATTCACCACAAGAGTTGTAACGTCATCCGGCTCTGACACATACTCTGCCATTGCCGCCGCCCTTTCATCCCTCAAGGGAAGGAAGCATGGTGGTGCCAACCTGCAGGTTATGAACATGATGGACGATATCAAGGAGCACATAAAGGATTACCATGACGAAGAGGCCATAGAGGCATATCTGGATAAGCTGCTGAACAAGCAAGCCTACGACCACAAGGGACTCATCTATGGTATGGGCCATGCCGTTTACTCACTGTCAGACCCAAGAGAAAAAGTATTCAAGTCATTTGTCGAACAGCTTGCCGCTGCCAAGGGCAGGGACGAGGATATGACTCTGTACAACAACATTGAGAAGATCGCGCCAAAGCTCATCGCCAAGGAACGCAAGATATACAAGGGTGTCAGCCCTAACGTAGACTTCTACAGCGGATTCGTGTATGAGATGCTCGGAATTCCTAGGGAGCTCTACACACCGCTCTTTGCAGTGGCACGTATAGTTGGATGGAGCGCTCACAGAATCGAGGAGCTTGTCACCACGGACAAGATCATCAGACCGGCATATAAGAGTCTGGTTAAGTATAGAGAATATGTAGACAGAAACGCCAGATAGTCAATGTGTTTTCAATAACCTTAAAGCCCTGTCAGACTTAACATTCATATGTATCCATAATATGAGACCCATATGAATGTTAAGTCTGACAGGGCTTTATGTTTTTCCTGTTTCTAGTTTGTATCCCCACTTCAATTCAGATTCCAATTAAAATATCCGGGATACATATCACAGACAATTATTTGATCTTCTCAATGAAATCGAGAAGATCATACTTGGATATAGCTCCGACACTCCTCGATGCCTCAACACCATTCTTGTACAGTATCAATGTCGGAACACTGAACACCTTATTGGCAGCCGCAAGTCCGGGATTCTCATCCACGTCCACACTGAAGAAATCCACTTCACCATTCAGTTCATCTGCAACCGTGTGAAATACCGGTGCCATCATCTTGCATGGTCCGCACCATGTTGCTGAGAAATCCGCAACCGCCACACCGCATGCCTTTATATCTTCAAAATTATCGCCTTTTACCGTTTTTACCATACTAATCATCCTCCATTCTATTGTGATGAACACACGCATCATGCTGTGTTCCACACACATCTGTATATTTTCATTTCATAAACATTCCAGATAATATCTGCTAATATTCTGCCCTTATGTTCAGCTATCTACTCATGATTTATACGTACATTTTGTCATATTCTGTCGGCCCGGTCAACAATTCTTACAGATTATTTTTATTATTTAAAATCATCTTTTAACTACAAAACTGCCCTCCTCACTAATGTTCCGGAATCCCGGGTACTCATCACAGTGAAGAGGGCAGCTTTATTTTATATTCTATATGATTCTACGCTTCGATCATCAATATAATTCTATGCTCCGATCATCAATCCAGCAGCTTCTTCATACTGTCAAGACTTATGAGAAGCGTCGATGAATTGTGAAGCAGTGCTGATGTGGTTGGCTGGATAACTCCCATCACGCCAAGGATGATAAGTCCTGTGTTGATGGTCACTATCTTGCGATAGTTCCTGTTGATCCTGCTCATCAGCTTATTACTGAGTTCCTTAAGTGTTACGAGCTCGTACAGATTGTCCGCACTGACAGTTATATCTGCGATCTCTCTGGCAATCTCCGCGCCATCACTTACGGCAATTCCAGCATCGGATGCCGACAGTGCAGGTGAGTCATTGATTCCATCTCCCACCATGATGACCTTGCGGCCCGCAGTCTTCTCAGCCTCGACAAACTTTGCCTTGTCCTCAGGAAGGACCTCTGAGTAATACTCATCCACCCCTACCTGCTCTGCAATAGCCTTGGCCGTTCTGTCACTGTCTCCTGTCATCATGACAACCTTCTTGATTCCCAGCTTCTTGAGCCTTGAAACAACCTCGGCCGACTCAGGTCTGACCGGATCCTTGATAGATATGACTGCTGCCAGCCTGCCATCGATTCCCATGAACAGATGTGAATGAGTCTTGGACAACGACTCGTACAGCTCTATCTTATCCTCAGGTATCACACAGCCCTCATCCTCAAATACGAAATGATAGCTTCCTATGACAACCTTCTTGCCGTCTATGCTTGATGAGATACCGTGAGCCACAACATACTCAACCTTGGAGTGCATCTCCTCATGCTCCAGCCCCTTGGCTGCAGCTCCTGCCACAACCGCTCTTGCCATGGAATGAGGGAAATGCTCCTCCAGACATGCAGCTATCCTGAGCAGTTCATCAGGATCTCTTCCGTCAAATGATACGACGCGTACAAGCGTAGGTGATGCCTTTGTAAGTGTTCCTGTCTTGTCAAATACTATCGTGTCTGCATCAGCTACAGCTTCCAGGAATTTGCCGCCCTTGACTGTGAGGTGATGCTTGTTTGCCTCCTGTATAGCAGACAATACCGCTATAGGCATGGACATCTTCAGTGCACATGAATAGTCGACCATGAGCACCGCAAGTGTCTTGGTGATATTCCTTGTTAAAAGGTATGTGAGGATAGTTCCACCGAGAGTCCATGGCACAAGACCATCTGCAAGATGCTCTGCCTTGCTCTCAAGTCCTGACTTAAGCTTCTCAGACTCCTCTATCATCGCAACAACTTTATCATATCTGCTGGTCTTACCAGTCTTTACAACTCTGACTACCAGCTCACCTTCCTCAACAACTGTACCTGCATATGCACTGTCTCCGTGTCCCTTGTGGACCGGTACTGACTCTCCGGTGAGGGATGCCTGATTGACCATGCCCTCGCCCTGATCCACAACACCGTCAAATGGAATGACATTGCCCATATGAACCACTACCAGATCATCCTTTGCGATCTTCGCACTGTCCATAAGTACATCACAATCATCCACACGCACCCATACCTTATTGATATTGAGTGACATGCTTCTTGCCAGTCCATCCACCGACTTCTTATGTGTCCACTCCTCAAGGATCTCACCGATCTCCAGAAGGAACATGACTGATCCCGCCGTCGCGAAATCATTTGTCAGAATGGATGCTGTTATGGCTGTTGCATCGAGAACCGGCACCTCAAGCTTCCTGTTCGCAAGACACTTGAGCCCCTTGCCTATATACTTGAGAGCTTTGACGGATGTCAGACAATACCGAAGCGGCATTGGCATGATCCATTTCTTGGTCATGTACCAGGCGGTCTTCCAAAACAGCTTGTCCTCATACTGTCTGTTCATGACTCTGCCTGATGTCTCTGTGAGATCCGCCGGAACCTCCACCCTGTCATATCCAAACTGTCTCAGCGCATCTATCACCGCTGCACGGTCACCATCATATATGATGATCGCGTCACAGGTTCTGTCGTGCACCTTGACCTCTTCCACTGCCTCACAGTTCTCCAGATAATACTGAAGTATGTCGGCCTGTGCCATGGTCATGCGGCTCTGTGCCATGTGTATACGCAGACGATTCTTTGTTTCATTTAAAATAGAAAACTTCAAGATCTTCGCCTCTTTCTTATGTTTTGTCTTATACTGATTACTCTTCTACAGTCTCTGCTGCATCAGCGCTCTCAGCCTCTGTGCACTCAGTATCCTCAAAGTCAGCCTCTGCTGCCTTCTGTGCTCTTGCCTCGTTGATATCCTTTGCTCCTGCGTAGATATCACCACAGTTCTCCTGGATAGTATTTGCTGTCTTCATGACACAGTCCTTTGCTCTAAGAACACCAGCTGTACAATGTGTATATACGTTCTTTGCATCCTTGCTTGAGAGAACCTTGATACCAGCTGTTCCAAATAATACTCCACCTGCAAATATTCCAAGCTTCTTCCAGTTTACCTTCTTTAATTCCTTCATCATGATTTTGTCCTCCTTGATTATATATTTATTCTGATTAATGATATGACCACTTATACGCATGGTGGATTATATGACAGGCTTCGCCATGATTCGATTTTTCTAATCACGATTTGTTCAATCAAACTCTCCTTAACGTAAAAATGCATTCTCGATCTTCGTACTGTAGAAAGAGTCTGCATCTGTTTCGTGGCTTTTTATTTGCTGTAAGTATAGCACTGCCCCGGCGTTAGTCCAATATAACATTCGCAATTTAAATGACTTTTTTTCTCAATAAGTATCAACAAGCTATCTTACACTTGTGACATTTTGTAAGGTTGCTTTTTTTCCTTCTATATACTATCTTATTACTATTGGCAAAGTCATATATACAAAGGAGATTCCATGTATGGATAATTTCAATATCAAAAGTATTCTGGTAATATTATTTTTATTTTTCATAGGATGCATCATGGGCTGGTGCATTGAAGTCATATTCAGAAAGTTCTTCTCCAAGAGCAACCCAAGCCACAAATGGATCAACCCGGGATTCCTCATCGGACCTTACCTGCCTCTCTACGGTTCAGGCCTGGTGGTGCTGTATCTCCTGTCCCTGATCCATATAGATGCTGTTGACGCCCATCCTGTTTTGCAAAAGGTTCTGGTGGTACTGATCATGGCCATCGCCATGACCGTTGTGGAATACATTGCCGGACGTATATTTATAATAGGAATGAACATCAAGCTGTGGGACTACTCAGATGAGTGGGGCAATATACAGGGCATCATATGTCCGCTGTTCTCATTCTTCTGGGGTGTGATCGCGGCACTGTACTATTTCTTCCTCCATCCACACATACTGAACGCTGTGTACTGGCTGGCGGATCACCTGACATTCTCCTTCTTCATCGGTTTCTTCTACGGGGTATTCGTGATCGACTGTGTTGTATCATTCAACCTGATGAGCAAGGTGAAGAAATTTGCGAAAGAGAATGATCTTATTGTCCGTGTTGAGGAACTCAAGTCCCGACTGGCTCTGGATCGTGAGAAGTTCAAGGAGAAGCCAAGCTTCCTTCTCTCTCTTCACGATACAGCATCGATCAAACGAGCATTTGAGAATAACCCTGAAAGCTTCTCCATAACAAAGAAGATCAAACTGAAGGCTGAGGAGCTTACAGAGAACGTAAAGGAAAAAAGCGCTGTGATAAGTGAAAATCTCAAGGAAAAGAGCGAGGTGATCACCGAGGGTATCAAGGCTGCCGGAACTGAGGCAAAGGCCCGCATAGGCGAGACGCTGAATCGAAATGATTCATCAGATGTGGCCGACACAGATCTGTTCGACAATTCCCACAGGGACATAACAGAACACAAGAATGAAAAATAATATCATTCTAAGCATATAACAAAAGCAAAAATACCATGTACAGGCGAAATGCTGTACATGGTATTTTTTACGCGCTCTATTTACTTTTTATCTGTACTTGACACTAGCCTTCTTGTAGGTTCCTGCCGTCTTTCCTTTGTATGGTTTTACAAAGTATGTGTACTTTGTTCCTGACTTCACACGGCGGTCAAGATATGTTCTGGTCTTTGCTTTCACAACCTTCACACATTTGAATCTGCCGCTGCCTGTCTTTTTGTATATCTTATAGCCGGCGGCTCCCTTTGTCTTCTTCCAGGAGACTCTTACTCCCTGTGAGGTATTCTTTGCTCTTGCGGTCGTGCAACCTATATAATACTGGCTCTTTGCCTTGGAGCCGCCCTTTGTATAGCTGTTGTATGCCGATACTCTGTATGTGTAGGTCTTTCCTCCTACAACAGATCTGTCTACCATTGATCTCACAGAGCTTCCCTTCACTGTCTTTATAAGTCTGTATGCACCCTTGCCTGTGCGTCTGTATACCTTATAACCGGTGGCTCTTGAATCGGTATTCCAGGTGAGGCTTATTCCCTTACCTGTATTCTTCGTTTTGACCGTCACCGTCGCAAGCTTCAATTTGTCGAGTGTGACATTCTTGGTATATCCGCAGTTGCTGCATTTGTACTTCTGCGATCCCTGGGATGTGAATGTCGGCTGTTTTGTAACCTCTCCCGCCTGCCATTTGTGGCTCATACATGCTCCTAGATAGTAAGCGTCCTTTCTTGTACAGGATGGAGTGTCGGAAACCCAGATCACAACATCATTTCCGTAATATCCCATTCCATATATGTTTAAACCTGATACATACTTCTGTCTTATGTCATATATAGCCCACGCCTTGCGCTCATTTACCTCAAGATCTATCCATGCAACATACCTCGATGTGCAGAAATAGAGCTTTTCCTGTGCAAGGAACAGTGTTCCATACTGTTTGTTAAGTGCCGTACCATCTGTATCCAGCCATTCATCCTGCCCGGTAAATATCGTTGTATTTACACCGTTGGTGAAGCTGTACTTGTTTATCTGATAGTATGATGACTGGCTGCCCTGCTTTATGCTGTACCAGTAGCCCTTTCTATAAAAGATGACCTTCTCAACGCCATTCCAGAACTGGCCTTTTTCATATCGCTTATCCGTGGCATTGCTGTATGTTCCCTTCCATACATTTCCCACCTTTGTGTCATATCTGCCAAGATAATAATCGCTGCTGGCGGCCTTAGTCTTACTGTTCAAGGTGTCAAAGCTTACAAGGAAATAATCATGCATCGACCTTCCCGGTATATCACTTGCGGGATCATCCCAGGTTGCGTCAACGTGATACCACTTTCCACCTATATTTACAACATTCCACGCATGGTTTACATACTGGCTTGTGGCAACTCCACTCGGAACCCCGGCTTTCCTGAGGAAATACCACATGGTCTCCGCATATCCCTGACACACGCTGCTCCTCTTAACCAATACACCATACATATCATACATGTGGTCTCTTCCGGTTGTTGGATCAAATTCCTTAGCCCCGCTGGTGTCATATGCAACTGTGGATGTCAGGAACTCATGATATGCAAGCACGATCTCTGCCGGCTTCATGTTCTTTGTATTTATCTGCTTGTTCACTTCCGCTATGGCTGCATCCAACTGCTTCTTTTCGGTTCGGGCATTTGGCTTGTATGAGAACTTCAGATACACGACCTTTCCTGTGGTCTGGTCATACAGATAACTGTATCTTGCCACATACACGACCTCGGGATGCGCATTCATTGCGGTTGTGACTACATTTGCAACATTTCGTGTGGTCAATCCCCAGCTCTTTACATTGAGTCTCGGTGAAAATTTCTCCACAGCGCCGACAATGGCACTCTCATATTTCTTTGAATTTGCCGCTGCCAGTGACGCTTCCGATGAATCCGATGCTTCATCTTCTATTATCTGTCCGCCAAATTGCAGGATACCTGAAGTATCGCCCTCCTGCTCAAGCAACTGACCATAGCTGCTCTGTGATGAGTCATACTGTTCCTGAGTATCTTCCGCAAATGCTGGTATTTTTCCGCCGTACAGCACACACGCAGCGATGACGCCCACCACAAATATCATCCTGATACGCCGCACAGCTTCTGTAAGTCTTACATTTTCATATTTCATTCTTTTTCTCCCTTATAATTACGCAGTAAGCATCTACCTTTTTATTCTCTTCTGCGGTGACGCTGCACTGTATGTCTTATTATTCACTGCCTTCACAATGTAATAATAAGTCTGACCTTTCTTTGCCGTTTTGTCTGTCCAACTGAGAGTTTTCGCTGTTACAGTCTTGACTGCCCTGTATTTGCCTGTTGGTGTCTTTCTATACACAATGTATTTTTTTGCACCGGCAGACTTTTTCCAGGAAAGTTTCACTCCCTGTGCTGACTTCCTGACCGTGACAACCGGAGCCTTGATGTAGAGAATACTTGCCTCTGTATATCCACTGAGTACATTTCCATTATATGCCTTTACACAGTAGTAATACCTGTTTCCTGACTTGACTGTCTTGTCTACATAGCTTGTCGTTCCCGACTTGACTGTCTTGATACATACATATCTTCCCTTGGCGGTTCTCCTGTATATCTTGTAACCAGATGCCCCTGACGCTTTATTCCAGGTAAGCTTTATCGCGCCGGCCTGCTGTGCAGACTTTACGGTTACCTTCGCAAGCTTCAGCCTTGCAATTGTGACCTGCTTTGCTGCGCTACATGTCTTGCACGTATATTTCCTGACTCCTGTAGCTGTATATGTAGCTTTCTTAGTAACCGTTCCATTATCCCATGCATGGGTCGTACATACAAGCTTGGCTATAGTCTCGGTCTTTGTCTCGCCACAGTTTGTACAGGTGTACTTTCTTGTTCCCTCTGTCTTGTATGTTGGCTGTTTTGTCACTACTCCGGCATCCCATGCATGATTTGTACATACAAGCCTGGCTATAGTCTCAGTCTTTGTCTCACCGCAGTTTGTACAGGTATACTTCTTGGTTCCCTCTGTCTTGTATGTCGGCTGTATTGTCACTACTCCGGCATCCCATGCATGATCTGTACATACAAGCTTGGCTATAGTCTCTGTCTTTGTCTCGCCACAGTTCTTACATGTATATTTCTTTGTACCTGTGTTTGTATACGTAGGTGCTGTTACAATTACTCCGGCATCCCATGCATGGTTTGTGCAACCAAGTTTCCCGATTATGTCTGTCTTTGTCTCGCCACAGTTCTCACATGTATATTTCTTTGTACCTGTGCTTGTATACGTAGGTGCTGTTACTACTACTCCGGCATCCCATACATGCTCGGTGCATACAAGCTTAGCTATGGTCTCTATCTTTGTCTCGCCACAGTTTGTACAGGTGTACTTCTTAGTTCCCTCGTTTTTATACGTTGATGCTGTTACTACTACTCCGGCATCCCATGCATGATCTGTACATACAAGCTTAGCTATAGTCTCGGTCTTTGTCTCGCCACAGTTTGTACAGGTGTACTTTCTTGTTCCCTCTGTCTTGTATGTTGGCTGTATTGTCACTACTCCGGCATCCCATGCATGCTTTGTACATACCAGCTTGGCTATCGTTTCGGTCTTGGTTGTTCCGCAATTCTTACACGTATACTTTTTGGTTCCCTCTGTCTTGTATGTCGGCGCTGTCACAACCTTGCCGCTATCCCACACGTGGCTCGTACATACAAGTTTGGCTATCGTTTCGATCTTGGTCTCACCGCAGTTTGTACAGGTGTACTTCTTGGTTCCTGTACTTGTGTAGGTCGGCTCCTTTGTCACCACTCCAGCATCCCACTTGTGGCTTATGCACATCTCGAATGTATACTCGGCATACTCCTTGTTATACTTGCTTGAATTGCTTGAATCCTTAGTTTTCTTTATATTAGGAGAATCTGTAATAAAATACACCAGCTTACCATACTGTTCTCCAAACGCATATAAATTATTTCCTGTTGAACTATTATACTGCGTTCGTATATTTATAAGCTCTGTAGGAGTTACATTTGTTGATGTTATATCTATCTTGTTCAAGCTATCCGGAGTAGTAAAATATAAATTATCACCTCGGAGATATATTGAACTATAAACACCAGGATAATACCCACCACTCGGAGTTGTCCATTTTGCAGTGCCCGAATACAAAACCTTGTTTATGTTAGTCGAATACTGGTACTTATTTATGTTAAATGATGTTTTCGAACTGCCCTCACTTATGCTGTACCAATAACCGTCTTTATAAAAAATAGCTTTCTCAATACCATTCCAGAACTTACCACTCTCATAAGTGGTGTCCACCGCTGTCGTATATGTATCTCCCCACTGTGCGCTGACAACCATATCCGTTCTGTCCTTAGTATGGTTGATGAGTGTATTCTTATTCATTGTATCAAAGCTGACAAGGAAATAATCATGATATGATCTTCCAGGCATATCCCACACCGGATCATCCCATGTCGCATCTATGTGATACCAGTTGCCACGGATCTTAACTATGTTCCATGCGTGATTGATATTTTCACTTGATGCGATTGCACATGAAAGGCCTGCCTCTCTTAGCAGATAAAACATAGTCTCGGCATATCCCTGACACACACAACTATGTTTAACCAAAGCTCCATACATATCGTACCCGTGATTTGCAGCAATCGTTCCATTGAAATAATCCTCATATGCATATGAAACTGTGGATGTGAGATACTCATGATATGCAAGTACTATCTCTTCATCGCTCATTCCACTGGTATCTATCTTACTCTTGACTTCCTGAAGTGCAGCATCAAGCTCCTGCTGCTCCTCCTTTGCATTTGTCAAATATGTAAATGCTATTTTGGTGATTGAAGAGCCAGAAGTCCAATATGTATAGCCTCCCGATAGACTGATAAACTCGGGATGAGAATTGATAATAGATCTTACTGCCCCGTTATTAATATCGTCTCTCGTAAGGCCAAGTTCCGATACATCTATACTCGTCTGCCATGCCTTGATTCCTTCAACAATAAGCTTCTCAAGTGCTGTTGCATCATATGTAGATGCCAGTGAAGCCGCACCATCCTGCTGCTCAACGACAACGCCAAGTCCGCCTTTCTGCAAAGTGTCGTCCAGATCATCATACCCTACCGTAACCTGACTCTCATCTGAACTTACCCGTGTCTGATCAGATGCATATGCTCCCACTTTACCGCCTGGCAATAGCACAACCGCCGCTGAAAATGCCAAGGCACCGATACAGATTTTTCTGCTCAGCCCCCTTAACAACTCAGACCTTATACTGCCTGCCACCACTCTATATGATTTCCTCTTTTTTATCATAAAACTCCTCCTTAAACGATACGTTCCAACCTTATATTTCCGTTCATCCCTCAATACTTTTATTATATAGATTTTTGACACTGTTCGATAGCTTTTTACCTTACTTTTGTACATCTTGTAGGAATTGACAAATTGCGCAACTTTGAGCAATTCATGATATCTTAATCATAAGCAATTATATCTCTTATTTCAAGCCGTTTTTCTTAATTATATACAATATTGTCCTGATGAATGGCAGTGTATATATTTTGTATATTTTGCACAAATTGAAATGTATTGTCAAATTACAATTGAATTATTTGTCTATTTGTGCTACCTTTAAATAGCAAGCTGTGCAACCGTTTGCGCATATATTCTACACTAAAAACAGATCACATAGAGCACATTACCTTTATTTATAGGAGATGACAGATAAATGAACAAAAACAAGCTTTTTCCACAGATAAACGGAATACTACACGGCGGTGATTACAATGCTGAACAGTGGCTTGACCGCCCTGATATTCTGGCAAAGGATATCGAGATGATGAAGGAGGCAGGAATGACTTCCGCTACTCTTGGTGTATTTTCATGGTCAGCATATGAGCCTGTTGAGGGCGAATACCATTTTGACTGGCTGAAGGATGTTATGGACAACCTGTATAATGCAGGCATTTACACCGTTCTTGCCACGCCATCGGGCGGCAAACCGGCATGGATGGCACAGAAGTATCCTGAGATCAGGCGTGTGGATTCATATGACGTCAGGGAACATCAGGGCGTCCGTGAGAACCACTGCATGAGCTCACCTGTATACAGAGAAAAAGTTGCCAATATCATCCGTCAGCTCCACGCCCATGTGGGAAACCATCCGGGACTCATCATGTGGCATGTGTCAAATGAGCTTGGTGGCGAGTGCTACTGCCGTCTCTGTGTGAAAAGATTTCAGAATTACCTCGCAGAGAAGTTCGACCACGACATAAACAAGCTGAACAAAGCATGGTGGACCACCTTCTGGAGTCACTCATACAACAGCTTCTCACAGATTGAGCCGCCATACAAAAATGGTGATTTCAGTATCATGGGGCTGAACCTCGAATGGAAGAGATTTACCACATGGAACATGAACGATTACATGAAATCAGAGATAACGCTCCTCCGTGAACTCACCCCTGAAATACCTATAACAACCAACTTTATGCAGCTCTACGATGGTCTTGACTACAGACCAATGGCAAAGGAACTTGATGTGATCTCATGGGATTCATACCCTAGATTCCACAACGACTATGAAAGCCTTGCGGATGTCATGGGGCAGAACACATTTGACCACGCAGTCATGAGATCCATGAAGAAGGATAAGCCTTTCATGCTTATGGAGAGTGCTCCGGGGCTTGTAAATTGGCATCCATATAACAAACTCAAAAGACCGGGCATCCACAAGCTGTTCTCATACAACGCTATAGCCTGCGGTTCTGACACTGTTCAGTACTTCCAGTGGCGAAAGGGCAGGGGCTCATTTGAACAGTATCATGGTGCCGTTGTTGACCATCTCGGAACAAATGACACCAGAATATTCAAGGAGGTTGCCGCCCTCGGCGCAGAGCTTGATGGGCTCTCCGAGATAACCGGCACACTCATCAGATCAAAGGTTGCACTGCTGTTCGACTGGGACAATATGTGGGTCATAGATGATGTCAAGGCTCTGGGGCAGGAATCAAAAAAATATCCTGAGACCTGTATGTCTGTATACAAAGAGCTGACAAAGCGCGGCGTTGACGTGGACGTCATTGCATCCGATGAACCACTCGACGATTACGATGTGGTTGTTGCACCTATGCTCTACATGCTGAGAGATGGCGCAGCCGAGTCTCTTGCCGCATTTGTAAAGAGGGGCGGACAGCTTCTATCCACTTACTTTACGGGCTATGTAGACAAGGATCAGCTCTGTATACTCGGTGGATTCCCGGGAAATGGACTTGCAGATGTATTTGGAATCATCAGTGAAGAGATAGACACCCTGTATCCATCTGACAGAAACAGCGTGAGCTTCACAGATGGCAGTTCATGCGAACTCCGTGACTATGCTGAGATCCTGAGAGTCGGAACGGCGGATGTACTTGGAACCTACGATTCTGATTTCTACGCCGGAAATGCAGCAGTGACAGTGAACAGCTACGGCGAGGGCAAGGCCTACTACGTGGCTGCAAGAATAGATTACAGTAAACTCGGTGAGATCATGGAGCAGATGATGGTGAACGCCGGTATCGCCATAAAAGATCTCCCTGACGGAGTTCAGTATCACTGCAGATATGCAGATGACGGAACTGCATATGGATTTTACCTGAACAACACCAACGAACCTCAGACAATATCTGAAGTTCACGGAACCGACATTCAGACGAAGAATATATTTGATGGCAAAATGGAATTGGCTCCGTTTGGAGTATCCATCATCAAGGAAAATAATTAAATCTGATAATAACTTTTTCCTTCCTTAAACCTTTTTGAAAAAGGCGGTGATACTTCTGTTGTGTATCACCGCCTTATGTGTTCTATTTCCAGCATGGACTCTCAGTCCTATATGCATTTTTAGTTCTTTTCAACCTGCTCCAGCTTATCCTCTATCGCCTTGATAACGATCTTGAGGGCTTTTATTCTGGCATACTTCTTGTCATTTGACTCCAATATGTGCCATGGCGCAAAGCTGGTGTTGGTCTTTTCCAGCATCTCATCCACCGCCACCTCGTAGCTATCCCATTTGTCACGGTTACGCCAATCCTCATCTGTGATCTTCCAGCGTTTCTCAGGTGTGTTCTGTCTGAGTGTGAATCTCTCAAGCTGTGTATCCTTGTCGATCTGAACCCAGAATTTGATGACGATCGCACCCCAGTCGTGGAGTTCCTTCTCGAATTCATTTATCTCGTTGTACGCTCTCTGCCAGTCATTTTCCGAACAGAAGCCCTCAAGTCTCTCAACCATGACTCTGCCATACCATGTTCTGTCAAATATAGCCACATGCCCAGACTTTGGAAGTCTTGTCCAGAATCTCCACAGAAAATGCCTTGCCTTCTCATGCGGTTCCGGACTTGCTATAGGATTTACCACATACCCCCTCGCATCAAGTGCCTCAGCTATCCTTTTGATATTTCCGCCTTTACCTGCCGCATCCCAGCCCTCGTATCCGATGATAACCGGTATCTTCTTCTGATAAAGTTCATTGTGCAGTCTGCCGAGCTTCTTCTGCAGCTTGCCGAGTTCTTCCTTGTACTCCTCATCCGTCAGTTTCTTATCGAGAGACACCTCGGAAAGTTTCGTAATCTTCTTGAGCGCAAATGTATTCTGCAGTATAGGTACAGCATGTCCCTGATTGAGCAGCGCAGTCTCTATTCCCTGATTGATGATATCGAGTATCTGAAGTTCTGCCCATTTTCTCTCCTTCGCATCTATCATGTACCACGGTGCATTTGACAGATTGGTGTCATACATAAAGCTGTCAAACGCCTCAAGATACTCGTCATACTTTTTGTTCTGCTTCAGATCATGCTTAGACACTCTCCAGTTTGTAGTATCATCTTCAAGAAGTGTTTCAAGCCTCTTCTTCTGCTCATGCTTGTCTATCTGGAAGAAAAATTTCATGACCAGATATCCGTTGTCCGCCAGAGTCCTCTCGAATCTCTTGGTACTGTCAACTCTCTTCCTGTATTCCTTATCTGACAGCTCCCCGGACATCTTGCCACCTACTATGTCCCTCATCCAGCCACCATCTAGAAATGCAAACTCACCCTGTTCCGGTATTCTCGTAAAATACTTGTACAGGAATGGTCTGCGTTTTTCCTCGTCTGTGGAATATTTCACTGACTCAACGTTGAAAAATCTCGGATCCATATTCTTGATGATCCTTCCGACAAGACTTCCCTTACCTGCAGCACCCCAGCCTTCAAATATGACAAATACAGGTATCTTGCCTTCCTTTACCTTGATCTGATTGCGTGTCAGATTCTCTCTGGCGATCTTTAACCTCGCGTCTATCTCCTCATCCGATGGACGCTCCGGCTTGTTCCAGTCCTTTAACATGTAACCCACTGCTCCTTTCACATTGTCTCTTCATTTGTTTTTACGAATAATATACCCCGATTTACAGAAACTAATGCCGCTTAGCATTTACTAATACAAATGCCGCTTCGCGTCGCGCTTTTTCTTCTTGCTTTTTGCAGACTCGAACCCTCGCGCTGCCGCGCTCCATGTTCGGCTCCGCCGAACGGGTTCTCGTTGATATCGCAAGAAAAAAACAAATGCCGCTCCGCGTCGCTTGTTTTTTCTTCTTGCGATATCATTATACTACTTTCTTTTGGGTTGATACATCTGAAAAAACATTAAGGTGGGTGAGGGAAAATGAATGTTGCGAAGGTAAGAATCATATGATATAATGTCAGCAACAATGAAACAAGAAATTCTGACATATGCTTTCCCAAAAGCATAACGAAAACCCCAGTAGTTGGCGCTACTGGGGTTTTCTCCGTCTTTTAAAGGCGACGTGCTCCTTTGGCTGATTACCACTTACCTATCTCCGTCCAGCCATTTGCAAATATAGTAGGCTGCTATACTTGCCACGACGGAAATTAAAAATGAAACAAGAAGTTCTGCCACTGCTATCCCCCCTTTCCTAGCCTGTCTAGGGGTGGCAACATCTGTATTGTGACATATTATCTTTTGCTTTTCAATAGGTTTACATAACTATACATTTTGGATAGTTTTGTACAACACAAATACATGTAGCAGATTCAGAAATCTAAAAAAGCAATACCCAGGACTATTAATCCCACGTATTGCTTGCATGTTTTCTCTTTTTGTTAAGTCACATTGAATATTTCATTATATACTGCTCAGGTGTTAAATAACCAAGCGAGTATGCAGGTCTCTCTTTATTAAAATATCTTATATAATCGTCCAACTCCTCAATCAGTCTTTCGGAGTTTTGAAGAAACATTCCTGATGTAAGTTCTTCTTTTACCCATCTGTTTACAGACTCCACGCATCCGTTATCTGTTGGTGTTGCAATATGCGACATAGAATGTATTATTCCATAATGGTCTAATATTCTATTAAACTTCTCTGAATAAAACACTGCTCCATTATCTGTATTAAGCACTGTTTCAATATCCATATATTCCATTTTTTTATCAATAAACATATCTGTTGCCTGTCTCAATGCTTTACCATCATTTGATGTATTGCTTAGCGCATACCCCAGAATCATTCTGCTCCATGTATCAACAAATAGATACAGATATTTGCATTCACCATAAATCTTTAATCCTGTCACATCTGCCGCAACATACCTCAGTGGTGATACAACTTTCAGCTTTCGTCTATCAATATATGGGTACATCTTCTGTACATTCTGCCTGCTTTTGGAATCTGAATCAGTTGACAATTCTTTGCTGTTCATATCTGTCGGCAATTTTTCAGATTCTTTGTCTTTTCTACTTTCGCCGTATAAAAATCGTTCAATCACCTTATGATTTATGCGTATCTTCTTATCAATATATATTTTAGCAGCAAGCCATTCCGAGCCATGTTTCGGATTCTCTCTGGCATATGTACATACAAGCTCATATCTAGTTCTCACATCCTGCTCGTAATCATCTACTTTACTGCCTTTCCGTTCCCATCCATAGAACGCACCAATTGCCTCGCATAAGTCTCCAACTGCATATTTTGAAGATAATTTTTCGATAATTTTGTATTTTTGGATCCTCCTGTATCGATTACCTGCCCTTTCCCAAAGGGGATATTTCTGTTTCTTAACAGATTCCAATTCATTATCAATATCGTGCAGCATACGCTTATTTCGCTGATTTCTTGTCTCTGAGCGCACTTCTATATACACCCTATCCGCCTGCGTCCATATAGCGTCCAAACATCATATGAGCGACATATTCTTTCTAAAACATCGCTGCCATACCTTGCCTCTATATGTTCTCCTGCAAGTCTTGTGACGATAATGGTACTTAATCCTTTGTTATCTCGTATCCTTAATAACATTTCGACCCATTCCGCAACATACCTATTCCAGATTTCTATGCCCAGATTATCTATCACCAAAAGCTTTGCCACAAATACTTGATGTGGTGATTCTCTCTGTTTTTTTAGTTCTGTCTGTACTATCTGTAGAAAAACATCGCCAAATATTTCTTTTGCACTATTAAAGTATACGCTTGCACCTTTTCGCCATACTTCCTGGGCAATACATTCAGCCAAAAATGTTTTTCCCTGATTTCTTTTACCAAATAGTATGACATTTTTCTTAGCTCCCCAAACTATATCACTCGCAGTTTTCTTAGCTGTCAGCTCCAACCGCTGCGCATTTCTATTCGGATTCCAAAAATATCCATAGTCAGCATTGTCATATAGGTTATGGAACCTATCCAATTCTCTCAAACTTATCATATCATCTTGATACTTCACTTTTGGTCTCCTTTCAAGACGACGAACGCCACCAGTATCATTATCAATTACGACAAAAATAAATTAAGAGAAAACATATAAAAATCAATTCTCAACCGAACTGCCACTTTGCTCCCCCTCTCTTCAGGGGTATAAAATCAATGCCAACTTCTATGTGTTGGTAATGCTTTTATACTATATTATTTGTTACATGTCCAGTTTTTCTACATATATGTCCAACACCGGGGGGTAGTACATTAAATATTTATTCATCCATTCTTTACTTTTTATTTTGCCGTGTTATGATAATTTTGTTTAATTTATTTAGGAAATGACAAGGAGGGATTTTTATGAATAGGAACAATGAGAACAACAAGAATAACAATGATGACAGAAAAAGGAAAATTGCTATTATTATTCTGATCTGTGTTGCATTACTAGCAGTAATAAGCACCAGCCTTATCCTGCTGCTCCCCTCGATGAGAGGAGAGGAGAATCACCTGGGGGATGACTCGACAAGGATAGCAGAGGTAACTACGGAAGGGAAGACCACAGAGCAGAAAAGTAAGACAACCAAGGCTGTAAAGGCTACAACTGAGGCAAAGGCTACCACGGAAAAGGCTACAGCCAAGGGTAAGAGCGGAGATAAGATTGCCAAGAGCGGGAAAACTACCACAAAGCCGGATGCGACAACTCAGGAACAGAAGAGCACCAGGGAGCAGGCTACAACCAGAGAACAGACGACTACCCAGGAGCAGACGACAACCAGGGAACAGTCAACTACCAGAGAGCAGACGACAACCAGGGAGCAGTCAACCACGAGGGAACAGGCTACTACCGAGGCTCCAACCAGGGAACAGACCACGGAGTGCTCTCATAACTGGGTAGCGCAGTATGACACAAAGACAGAAAAGGTGATGATCGAAGATTCCTGGGATGAAGACATATATGAGGACAGGGCGTACTGTTCATACTGCGGCAAGGATGTAACAGGGGATACTGATCATATAGGAGAGTGCGGCGAGGAGTATTATGATGAAGACTTAGGCATGACCATCCATGAGGGGGCAAGTTCAATTATCCGGCCAACAAAAATAAAAACCGTTCATCATCCCGCTCAGTATGAAACGCAGACTACCAAATATATAACAGGGTATAAATGCAGTAAGTGTGGAGCTACAAAATAAAGGAGGAAACAGGATGATAGAAATAGAACGTATAGACGAAGAGTGTGAAAGACTTCGTGAAGTGATTTCAAAGCTGATGGTCAGTACCGGTTACGATAAGGATGAAGACTTAACCAATGTAACATATGATTCCTCAAGTCCTGATGATCTGCAGCGGATAGAAAAGTACAGGGAAATGTTGTATAAAATGACAGGCATACTTGGTAATCTCAATTATCTTAAGCGGCCGGTATTGTTTGAGGATAAATTAATACTCAGACCGGATGGAAGATACGGAACATTAAACGGGGAGAGATACTACACCAGCGGATCACTGATAGAATTTTTGAATCATAAGAATACCGAAGATGGAGATTTATTGCCAATATGAAGATTTTCCAATTGTTCAATCTTAGCAAAAAGGAGCTGTTTATTATGGTAGAAATGAAAAATATTGAAAAAAAAGATATGATAATCTCTGCAATTTGCTATCCAGAAGGAAAGGCAGACGGTTCCTTTAAAATAGCTGTTAATTCAGATACTTCAGAGATTGTTGAAAACACCTCAGGATCAGATTCTATATATTCTTCGATGTCAGCATATAAACTGTTGAAAATGAAGGATAACCTTCCAAAAGAGGAAACGATTATGTGGTATTGATTTTTTAATGACTTTCTTTTGCAGCTTTGCGAATTTTTTCCGCATCGCTGTTCGATATCGCCCCTGTCGATAATAGAATTCTCA
>ERZ773106.1028-NODE-1028-length-23057-cov-5.998652_pt1 | contig 23057 bp, 19 predicted proteins | sample MGYA00580572_ERZ773106 | MGnify/ENA primary metagenome ERZ773106 (study PRJEB29015, sample SAMEA2737868) | human gut metagenome | biome: human gut; feature: human-associated habitat; material: faeces | place: China | collected 2012 ... | reverse complement strand
ACCGTTCCGGATCGTCCACGTAGTAGCCGAACACGCTCGCACCCTCGCCGGACTCTGCCTTCGCGACCGCGCCGCGCAGGGTCGCGCCCAGGCCGTTGCCGTAGAAGATGTTGTCGCCCAGCACGAGCGCACACGGCTCACCCGCGATGAACTCCTCGCCCAACAGGAACGCCTGCGCCAGACCATCCGGGGACGGCTGCACCACATAGGAGAATTTCACGCCATACTGGCTGCCGTCGCCAAGCAGTCGCTCGAAGTTCGGCAGGTCCTTCGGCGTGGAGATGATAAGGATGTCACGGATGCCGGCCATCATGAGCACGCTCAGCGGATAGTAGATCATCGGCTTGTCGTACACGGGAAGCAGCTGCTTCGATGTCACCGTGGTGAGCGGGTAAAGACGGGTTCCCGAGCCACCGGCAAGAATGATGCCCTTCATAACACGACCTGCTTTCTTTCTCCGATACCTTCACGAAGCTTCGTAAGCGGTTCCAGCTTAATAGCCGCGCCACCTATATGAAAACCGCGCAGTGAAGTCTGCGCGGTTTCATTGCATTCACTGGGCGAATCCGGATTCGTTTCTGTTCAAGCTTTCCAGACTCCGGTTAATGCGTTTACGGGTCAGCAGCAACACGCCACCCAGCAGGACAACGTCCGAGTTCTTGCGCACTTTGGGTTTTCAGGCCTGACGTGAAAGGCATGGCCCCGCGTCCTGTGTACGTTTTTTCATTCGCCAAAACTAAAAACCGAGATTGGAAACCAGGAGGCGGAACCATGCCCGAGAACATCATACAGATCGACCAGCACATGCTCGAGACCAGGCTCGACCGGCTCGTCACGCAGAAGGTCACCGAGATACTCAACGCGATGCTCGACGCGGAGGCCGACGAGATCGCCGGGGCGTCCAGATACGAGCGTTCCGGCGGCTGGAAGGCGTACCGCGCCGACCATTACGAACGCAGGATCACCGCCAAGGCCGGCACGCTCGAGCTGAAGGTGCCCAAACTGAAGGGCGCCCTGTTCGAATCGGCGGTGGTCGAACGCTACCGCCGGCGCGGGGAAAGCGTCGAGGAGGCCCTGATCGACATGTACCTGGCGGGCGTGAGCACCCGCCAGGTCGACGACATCAGCCAATTGCTGTGGGGAGACCGCATGCCCTCGCAGACATTGAGCGACAAGCTCAAAAGGATCTACGGGGAGATCGACCAGTGGCGCACGAGGCCGTTGGAATCCGAATACCCGTACGTGTTCGTGGACGGCGTGTGGCACAAGCGCTCATGGGGCGGGCACGTGGAGAACGTGAGCGTCCTGGTCGCCATCGGAATCAACGCGGAGGGGCATCGCGAGGTCATCGGCGTCACGGAGGGCATGAGGGAGGACTCGGCCAGCTGGGAGCAGTTCTTCAGAGGCATGATCGAACGCGGCCTGAAGGGCGTCAGGCTCGTGGTCGGCGACCGGTGCGCCGGACTGGTGGCCACGGTCGGCTCGATGCTGCCCAAGGCGAAGTACCAACGCTGCATGGTGCATTTCATGCGCAACGTGCTCTCCAAGACGCCGCCGACCCACAGGGAATGGGCGTCCGCGGCCCTGAAGGCGGTATCCGCCATGGAGTCCCGGGAATCCGCCCTGGCAAAGGCGGAGTCTGTCGCCACCGAGATGGAGTCCAGGAGGGTGAAGGCCGCGGCGAACTGCCTGCGCGAGGGGATCGGCGAGACGACCACGTACCTGCTGCCGGAGTTCCCGGATGAACACCGCAGACGCATCCGCACGAACGACATGATCAAACGGCTGAACCGCGAGATCAGGCGGCGCACGCGCGTCGTGGAAAGCTTCCCGAACAGGAACAGCGCGTTGATGCTCGTATGCGCCAGAATCCACTACGTCACCGCGAACGAATGGTCGACCCGCCGCTATCTGGACATGTCCCGGCTCGGTGACAGCCTCGTGTGAGCGAACTGATCATCGCGCCATGGACGGGCGAGATCACATTTGCACATACTTTCGGGCACTACCGTTTCGTGATCTCACCCAATTTGAGTCCACGGAACATCGATGTTCCTAGGCAAAGTCTTCTTAGAAACTGCCGTACGGGAACATCTTGACACGACCTGCCGTGTTCATTTTTCCGTATGTGCTGGCACGGTGTGTACTGGCATGGGTTTGGTTCGTTCCGTGAATTTGTTCCAGACTAGTTCGAACCAGCGGCCGCGGTTGCGGTTGCGGTCGACGGTCATGGCGAACAGGCCTTGGCGTACAAGGTCTAACGCCAGACAGCAGGCGAAAATGGCCAATACGCATACCGTCATGGCCACGAGCGGATGCGCCGACAGGTACAGTTTGTCGAGCGGAAGCCAGTTCATCCAAAGAGCCTTGACCGCCGGATGATAGTAGACCAGGTAAACACCGAAAGCGGACCCGGCCAGACAATTAACGCAACGACTATGGAATTCCCTGCGCGCGAACAGTTCGAAAAGCCCGAATCCGATAAGCATGGACGGGATCTTCCAATTATCGAAAATGAAGAACTGGAAACCCGCGCCCTTTCCGGTTATGGCGAAGACAAGCGAAAAAGCCAGGCAGTACACAACCTCGATACCCAAGCCGGCGAGAATAAGCTTCCAACAGGTCGCGGCGCTTATTCGCTCCATGTACCAGCGGTAGTACGAAAGCAGAACAAACCAGTACACGAACACAAGCACGGAACCCCCGTGCAAATCGTTGCGGGTAAACGGCAACAGGCCCGCGACGCCCCACATGAGCAGGGCGATTAGGGCGAGACTGCGATGCGCGCGCTCGCCCAACGCCTTCATGCCGGTCACGAGGAACGGGAGGAGAAGCAGGAACATGGCGTAGCTGGTCAGATACCACCACAGCGACGTCGTCAACGGCAACACACTGTGCGCCGCGAGTTTCAGCACGCTCCCCGAATACAATCCCGCCTTGCGGAGGAACAGGGTCGCGGCGAATAAGGCAAGACTCCAGAAAAGCAGTTCGCGTTCGAGAACCCAAATACGTTTGAGACTGCTTTTGAGGGTGTTCTGGCGGTCCAGCAGGAACCAGATGGGATGGTGATGAAGTTCCCGACCCATCCGCCTCCCATGAGAAACTGGTAGGCAACCTCGTGGGGGTTGGCGGCTGGGCGAGGAACCAATCGTATCGGCTGTTGCCCACGCATAAATGAAAGCTGACGATCATCAGCATCGATAGCAGACGAAGAAGCTCGATACTGGAATTACGCCCCCCCATTTTGAATCCGTCGGCTGGGCCGTCCGGTCTTATGAGAAGCCGTGTCCTTTAATACCATAATTGTTTCCCTTTCGTCTCTCCGCTTCTTTCCGGCATTCCCTTCAAAAGGGGATTTTATCCGTTCCAGAAGACCAGAGATACGAAGCCACTTACGACCATCGACAGGATCATGCACTGCGGTCGGTTCCTAGAGCTCGGAGGATAGAGCCGCCGTGCCAACGAGCTCCTCATGGTCGGCAGAGATCCTGGGAAACGAGAATAGGAATAGAAAGAAAACGGCATGCTCTGAATAACTAAACCCGAAAGTTTTTCGCAACCAATCAGAAACGTCGACTTGACTAAATACAACTGGGTCTGGAGCAAAGCCGCAGAACGAACCAAACCCGTGCCGGTACATGCGGGAAAATGAATACGGCAGGTCGTGTCAAGATGTTCCCATGAAGCATTTCTGAGAAGACTTTGCCCCAGGAATGTCGACATCAACGTTTTCCAATACTTGGAAGGTGGCAATGTTCCGTGATCTCGAATTAGGCGAGTCTACGGAACACTACTTGGGTGCTTGCTTCGGATGTTTTTTGCCTATGGCCCACCACATCCAGCGTTGTACGAAAAGGTTCGCGATGGTAAGTATCACGAGCGCAAGGGCGGTGGCCGCGAGGCCCGCGAGAAGCTGTGAAAACCACGGTGTGGACGCCACGTCAATGCCGATGACGCGGAAAAGCCCGATCTTCACGAGATTGAGTGTCAATGCGTTCAGCGCGTAATAGACGAGGCTGTAGCGGCCGATATAGGCCAGCATCTGGCATGACCCCACCGCGATGCACAGCCAGATGACGGCGAACGTGCCAAGGAATGCCGCCGCGACCGATGCGGCCAGCAGCGCCGGACCATCCGGTACGATTCCGACCACGGCCGGTACCGCCAACGTCAGGAACACTACGGCCGCGCAAGCTGACGATACGCCCGCTCTCCCGCGCGGAATGGCTTTGAGCCATTCCTTCAGCACGTATCCGACGCACATGTAGCCAGCTGCCTTGACCCCGGCCGCAATCTGGAAGGGTAGTGCAGGCCATCCGGTCTGGGACGAGACGAATGTCGACAGGATGACGAACGCCATTCCAATAGCGGCAAGCACGCGTCCGTCATCGGTCAGGCTGGTCAGCCCGTACATCAGGCATTCGCCCACGAAGAACGCCATGAGGAACCACAGTCCATTGCCCATGATGAGCACGTCGAGGAACTGGTGCGTAATACCGTAGTCGTGGCTTGTCTGGAAGGTTGCGCGCATGGATGGTATGAGCAGTATCGCGAACGGTTTCGCGAGGAAGTACAGGGAGAACACGTAATACGGCACCAGCAACGTCTTGGCCTTGCGCGCCAGGAACGCCTTGAACCCGCCCCTCCTACTGAACGTGAGCCCCCCCAGTAGGAAGAACAAGGGCATATGGAACAGGTATATCGCGTCGATGGGCACGTCCAATGCGGGCAGCCACACGCTTTCGCCGTCACCGTTCCTGAGGTGGCCGAAACTGACCAGTACGATGCCGACACCCTTGGCCACGTCGATCCACTCGATACGCTTGGAACCACTCATTCCGCATCCTGTTCCGCTAAGTTCCTGAATTTCATGAATGCGCCGAAGCGCACGATGAAGGTCGTGATGTTGGTGCTGGAGAACACCACACACACCGTCAGCGGTGTGATGTTCCCGGTCAGCCACAGAACCGCGCAGGCCGTAAGATTCACGATCGCGCTGACCATGATCGCCGCGTTCGCCCAGGTCGCCTTCCCGATCGGCGAGAGCGCTGGATAGCCGAACATGAAACTGAAATATCCGAAGAACACGCCGACCATCAGTATCCGCAGGAACCCGCCAGCGCTGGCGTACTGTCCGCCGAGAATCAGCACGCACAACGGCGTCGCCAGCACTTCCACCAGCCCGCACGCGAGGAACCAAAGGATGCCGCCCCGCAACACTATGCGGTAGAACAGCCTGTAGTCCTTCTTGTTAACCATCGACGGGTAGAGTGCGTCGCCGAGCGGCGGAATCATCTGCTCTCCGGCGGACGACAGCTTGGTCGCGCCGGAGTACAGGCCCATCTCCACGGATTCGGGGCTGTAGCGCATGCCAAGGAAGATGGATCCCAATGATCCGTTGATGCTCACGGATATGCGGGATATGAAGAACCAGAAGCTGTCTTTCAACGCTTCCAGCATTTCCCTCATGGTGGTGCCGGTCGCCTTCAAACCGTCGCGTTTGAGCAGGGAGAACGCCCACAGGAGCGCGATGGCATCGAATACGATCATCGAGACGGGATAGATGATCAGGGTGTCGTCGCCCTTCACGAACAACAGCGTCGCCACCAGGATTCCGGATTTTGCGGACACCGCGCGGATGGTAATGTCCTTCATGCGTTCGATGCCTCTGAAGTAGGCGTCCGGAAGCAGTGCTTTGGCGATCGAGTCCACGAAGAACAGCAGTATGATCACGAAATGGCCGCGGAGCATGTCCACGAACATCGCGCATGCCAAGAACACGGCCGATGCACCACATGCCAGTAGCAGCTTGGTGTACGTCATCGTCGAGATGGTTCGGGACATTTTGGCCTTGTCGTCGCGATGCACGGAGATGGTCGCGGTGGTCGACAGCTGGAAACCGTACTCCACCACCATCTGGAACACCAGGCAGAACGACGTCGCGAATCCGATCACGCCGAACTTCTCCACGCTGAGCACACGTGACAGGTACGGCAGGAGTAATAGTCCGATCAGATAGTTTGAAAACGTGAGCGCGTATAGGAACAACGCATTCTTAAAAATACGCGAATGTGATTTGTTATTCGTAGCCTTCATTGTCTTTCGGTTAACTCATCTAGCTAATGTTTTAGATTCGTGCATAAGAAATCAGCAGTTCCTATTTGATGACTGTCGTGATTTGATTTCCTGTATAACGAACAGATGCGCATGTGCGAGTTTCCTCAAGGAAGTTACCGACCTCAATATACATGACTGGCACTTCGTTATCAGGGAGATTCAGAAGTTTACGGGTATCCTTATCTGCTTTTGCCGTGAACATGGTGTTCAGAGGGCAGGAAGCAAGTCCTAAGGATTCAAGCGACAAAAGAAGGGACATACCAAAAAGTCCGCCGTCAGTGAACCCCTCATTCCGTTCATAGGATGTGATGAACGATCGCAGGTCGGAAGTAATGAGAATAAGGGCAGGGGGTGCCGCATATCCTCCCACTCCTCCTTGGATAGCCAAAGCCTTAGTGATGATTTCAGGGTTTAGAATCAGATGAACTCGAGTTGGTTGTCTGTTGCAGACGGACGGTGTCCTCATAGCCATGTCAGTGGCTTGCTCGATGAGATTAACATCTACTGGCTCATCGGAAAACTCTCGTACCGAATGACGGTGTTCATTAAGTTGAGCGTAAGGTAGGAGCGAGTTATTAGCTTTTGTTGACCGTCGGATGACGATGCTTCCTCCGCGTGATGGATCTGCGGACTTAATATGATTCCATTGCTCGTTGGTGAAAAGACTTTTTTGCCATGAGATATCCTTGCCCGCGCGAATATGGCGTTCCATGTACTCGTGTAGTGCTGACATCGACTCTTGAAATACGGTGTTTTCCTCATAGTCGCTGTCGGCTAGCTCTAAGCTCTTGAGCATGGCTGGAAGTTCGAGAAACACTTTGCGCCCAAAGCCATATCGAAAATCGCTATGGCTGAGTCCTTTTTCTATCTGATGGCTCAGGAACATGATTCGTGTTTCCAACTGTGTGAGCTCGGTAGAGGCAACACGGGAGTAGTTTCGGTTATATCGATATGCCTGAAGAATGGAGTCTTTGTAAAGATGAAGCGTTTGCCGTAGATTTCGTATTGCTGACGCTATACGACGCGGAACGCACGCGTGAAACACAGCCCTGAGCTTCTCACTCATTTGAATCCTCCAATTAAGTGTGAGTGATGAATAATCATTATTTGTTTGCGAGTACTGCTTGCTGCATGTTGGTGAGGTATTCGTCGACTCTCGTGCGCTCTGCGCCGAGTATTCGTTCGACCTTGGCGAAGTCCACATGCCGATTAATCACGTCGAAGTCGTCATATCCGTCCACATGACGCTGCTCGGAGTCCACGAGCTTCAGGAACTCGGAAAGCCTTCCGGAATACTGGCCCGGGTAGATGCAAATTGGCTCGGTTCCCATGTTCATGGAGAATGCGGTCGCGTGGAATGAGTCAGTCAGCACGTATTTCGCGTTGTCCACAAGGGAAACGAAATCGAGGATTTCAGGCACTACGAGGCTTTTACCGTTGCGGAATACTTGGTCCACGCGGGTGCAGAATCGGTAGATAGGCAGGCCTGTTCTGCGTGACAGTTCATCCGCATATCCGTCGAACTCTTTGCTGCGGTTCAGGTTGTAGATAAGGATGTAGTCGCCTTTAACCCACGGTTTCGTGGCGATGGAACGCCAGAACGATGCCGGCATCGCCAGCGTGGGGTCGACGATTTGCACAGCGTTGTGGTATCCGTACTGATTGTTCAGAATATCAACGCCGCTCTGCTCTCGTACGGAAATCATGTCGAAACGATCAATGTACTTCTTCGACTGGTTGACTTCGTTCTCGTCGAGATGGTTTCGGCCGAAGCTGGACGCATATGCGTACTTGGGTTTTCCGTCAGGGGCAAAGTCCAGATAGAAGCATGGAATGACTCCCTTGTTCCATCCGGAATTCCACACTTGGTCACTGCCGGAAACGTACACGTCAGCGAAATCGTTGAAGTTTTTGAAATCCGATTCGCTGAGATACGTCTTTTCCGTGAGGTTCAGATATTTGCTGCGGAAGCCGTCGAACACTTTCTTCCATAGCAAGTAGGTTGGCAGGAACGCTAGGGCCTTTACCGGATTGCTTTTGGCGAAGGAGTTGACCAGGCCTTTGCCATACGTGTCGGGACGTCGATAGTCGATGAGAACGACGTTGTCGAAATACTGCTTCAGCTTCTCCTGCGTGGCGTATGCCTGAAGCTGTGTGCCGTAGTTGTCGACTTGATGGAGCGTGATTACCGCCGCTGTTGTCATGATTGTTCCTTTCCTGTCGTGTCGGGTGCTCCAGCCGGACCGGCCACAGTCCTGTTTCGTTTGGCCTCGTAGTAGCGACTCCAGATGGCGCGATAGCACCAGAAGCCGGGAAGCAGGGCGAGAATGCCGAGCTTGTCGCGCTTCGACGCCCTGCGATCGCGCAGCACGGTTGGTGCAACCGAGAGGACCTCCCGGCGCAGTCTTCGGGCGAGGTCCTTGTCTTGATGACTAGTGTTGACCATCTGGGAAAGCGTGGAGAGGCGCACGTACGCCCGCTTCTCAGCTGCGGCCGTTTTGAGGTCGGGATAGTGCTCGCACACCCATGCGGCCATCCGGTCGCCGGCGAGCACAAGGTCCAGCTTGCTGTCCTTCCAGGTGGTGCCGTTCGCGATGGACGTGTAGCGCTGCGTGTAGTGGTATTGGGGTGTCATGTCCACCGCGACCCTGTCGCATTCCTGCGTGATCAGGTATGTAGTGGCGGTGTCCTCATACAAGAGCCCCTCCGGATACCGTATCTGTCTGAACAGGTCGAGCCGGTACAGCTTGTTCCATGCGGTCACGTCCCACAGGCCGTTGCGACACAGGCTCTCAACTGCTTGCGCACGATCGAGCGTCGCGCGCGTGTGGGCGGAGTCCTTGTCGTCTTCGTTGTCCGGCGCGTAGGAGACGAAATGTCCGCACTGCGCCGCGTCCGCGCCGGACGCCTCCAGCGTCTCGAGCATGGACTCGACGTATCCGGGCTCGACCCAGTCATCGGAGTCCACGAACGCTATGTATCGTCCGCGCGAGGGTTCTTCGATTGAGAACACATGGTCGATTCCCGTGTTACGGGCAGCTGAGAGCCCGCCATTCGTCCTGTGGAGACTGGTGATGCGCGGGTCTTGTTCTGCATATCGGTCGCATATTGCGGGGCAGTCGTCTGTGGACCCGTCGTCGACCAGGACGATTCGTACGTCCTCGTATGTCTGTGCGAGCAGTGAGTCGACGCATCGGGACAGCAGGTCAGCGACGTTGTAGACCGGCACCACGATGTTGACGGGTGATTTATCTTTCATCATGATTCCTCTTTTATCTCTTTTTTCCCAAGGAGAATCGCAATTCCAAAAATAAAAAGACTTACGAAGAATTTTGTATTTCCAAGCTGGAAAATTATGAAAGAGCCTACAATGGTTTGTAATATGAGCAGATAGAACATGAACCATATGTCGTTGGTTCTAGTTCTTTGTTTTTTATATACATATCCTGACATGAAGCCATAAAGCAATGAAAAAAGAACTATTCCAACAATTCGAAAATCGAGATAAAAGAAATAAAACAAGGAGCAGAAAGCATTGTAGGATCCTATTGGGAATAAGGTTGACGTCCAGGTTTCTTGTGGTAATCCGACATAATAGATTAAATTATCCAAAAACGACGTTTTGGCTCCAAAAAAGCTGGCAACAGACGCAAGAACGTAGAATAGGGGGTAAAATGTCGCCGCGCCAAAAGATTCAAAATTATTTATATCAACAATTGAAGTGTAATATGAAAAAAGACCTACAGGTAATGTAAAATAGGTATATATCGCCTGCAAGAAATTCTGACTTGTCCTAAGTGATGTTAGGACAAATAGCATTACAATTCCTATAATTGTAGCATTTTTTATGATTTTCTTTGTTTTGCTGGAAATAGTTTTTCTATAATAGAAAAAAGCCGCTATCAGTTGTGAAACTATGTATATTATTTGAATACGACCACCACTGGAAATAACATCTGCAAGAGCGCACAAAAAAACAATGAGGCTAAATTTTTTGTGCTGTTTTTTGAAAAGGAAGACGATTGCAATAGGTATGAGCACTGTCATTGCTGGACCACAAAAGTAAGTGACAAACAATCCAACGATTGGATTCGAAAATGCCTGTTCGTCATTGTATCCTAAACGACTGCCACGCACTTCCATGTAGGAAGCGCCGCTTCTGAATGCGTTTAGTGAGTAAAAGAGAGATAGCGTACTACCTACACAAGCTAGCGCTAATATTATTTCAAGAAATGTAAAGCATAGCTGCTGTTGATTGCCGTCGCTCGTTTGAAGATTTTTTCCGCGCAAGTGGGCATACCGTGTTTGCTTGGTAGTCTGTTTGTTTACAAGTGTCGAAGAAAAGGCACCCAAAGAAAAAGCCACGCTGCCGCAGGTAATATAGCCAATTGTCTTTTCTGAATAACCCGTAAATCCATAGAGTCGCAATGATGCGAGGGTGCATATGAACAGCCATAAAGAGGTGAAAACGATCACAGGACTTGATATATCTTTGTGGGCAGAATAGTCCAAATATATAGTGAAGACTGAAATAATAAAAAACAAAATGAACAAGGATCTTTGATTCCTTTCTGATTTGCCGATATAAATCAGAAGCTCTTCGCGTATTTCCTGCCGGCGAACTTGGCCATGAGGAAGCCCTTGCCCTTTTTCCACCAATCAGTCGGTTCCGGGCTGGTAAGAGGCAATTCGACGACATCCTGTCCGTTTGTTTTGAGCCACACGTCCAGCAGGAGCTCGCTGACCCTGCCGGGATAACGTTTCTCGAATGGGGTGTATGCCGAGGCGTCGATCTGGGAGGTCAATTCGTCGATCAGAGGGAAGAGCCATGCGCAGTACGCGTCGAACAGGTCGGCGCGCATGACGAGCATGTTGAACATGTGACCGCCGGTCGAGGCCATGCACCTGTCGAATATGGGAACGTATTCGGGAGCCTTCGACATGAGGATGTCTCTCATAACGTCCAGATGGGATCCATCGAGCGTGTGCGCATAGTGCGAGCGCATCGTCTCGATATAGTAGTTCCGCCTACGGGGTACGACTGCGCCGGTCTTTTTCAGCGCTTCCCTAATCTCCTTGCTGGATGCGATTCGAACGAACCGGTCTTTTCGCAGTCGGTTCGCGAGACTGGGGGACGCAAACAGCCTGCGGTAGTGGACGAGGCCTTTGTAGTCGGCGTCGCAGTTCTTCCACATCCAGTACAGGGCCGTCAGTTCGGAATAGCTTGCGTTGAGGCGCGAGATGTTATCTCCCTCGTCGTCTCTCTGGATGCCGGGCAGCACGTCCGGGTGCAGGGCCGCGCCGACGTGGAGCGGCAGGTACGCCGGGTCGTCGGGCGTGCGGTACGGCTTGTGCATTGCGACTGCTATGCGGATCAACTCGCTCAAATCCCACGGACCTCCGTAACGGTCTCGGAAAGCGGAGTATGGACGGCGTTCCCGCCAAAACCGACGTAACGGCCGTTATCGGCTCTTTGTCTATTTCGGAACCATAAGAGAGGCGTCAAAATCAGGTTTTGAGCAAGGCCTTCAAGTCCCGAACAAGCAAAGTGTTCATGGAAAACCCGTGAAGAGCATCTCTGAGGTATGTGGCGGGACTGGGCGTGTCTAAGGGGGATGCAAAAATCAGTGCTGTCAGATAATGAACGGGGTTTGGCAGTTCCTGCGCGGTTCGCGTTGCGCTTGAAAAACACCAATTCGGGGTTCATTTGGAGAGAAAGGACGGGACTCGCATGCCGACCACAGGTCGATCGATTGCAGAAAGAGCCGATAACGGCCGTTACGTCGGTTTGATTCCGGTTCAGGGACGGTAATCCAGTGCCGATTCGAGTAGCCCAGGTAGTCGGCAGGATGATGGGTGGTGGTGTCGAGGCTACCGTGATGAATCATTACCGCCATATCGACCGTTCCCAAGTGCAGTTCGACTTCATCGTGCAGACGGATTCCACGGTGGTTCCCAAGGACGAGATCGAGTCCTTGGGCGGTCGAGTGTTCTACGTTCCTCCATACAGCAACCCAGTCAAGTACGTGAACGCCTGCCGGAAACTGTTCCAGCAGATCCACCCGCGCATCGTGCACTCCCATATGAACGCGGTCAGCGTGTTCACGCTCATGGCCGCAAAACAGGCTGGAGTCCCGGTGCGTATCGCGCACAGCCATAGCACCTCGAATCCGAATGAGAAAGCCAAGACTCTGGTGAAGAACGTGCTCAGGCCGTTCTCCAAGGTTTACCCAACACGCTTGGCCGCATGTTCGGAATATGCCGCACGGTGGCTATTCGGCGATCAGGTCGTTGATGCGAAACAGGTCCATATCATTCACAACGCCATAGATATAGATAGGTTCACGTTCAATTCCCAATCGCGTGCGATTAAACGTGACGAACTCGGAGTTGGCGATTCGCAGTTGCTCATCGGCCAAGTTGGCCGTATCTGCTTTCAGAAGAACCAAACCTTTACGATCAAGGTCTTCTCGGAATTGTTGAAGAATAATCCGAGTGCGGTGCTTGCAATAGTGGGAGATGGCGACGACTCTGAGTTGCGTAAGGAAATACACGACCTAAGAATCGAGCGCAACGTAAAACTACTTGGCATCCGTGATGATGTTGCGGATTATTACAGCGCATTTGATATTCTTGCCTTCCCTTCAACATATGAGGGTTTGGGAATGGCCAGCATTGAGGCACAGGCCGCTGATCTTCCCGTTGTGTGCAGTGACGAAGTTCCCAAAGAGGCAGATTTAATTCCGTCATTAGTACGACGCATTTCACTTGATGCAGGTTTCGAATCTTGGGTGTCAGCTTTCGATGTACATGAAAGCGATGCGTCGGGCCGTATCTCGCATGCGCAAGAAATGGCTAAACGGGGATATGCAATTCACTTGAGCGCTGCGGAGCTAGCCCATTGGTACGAAGAGCTGGAAGGAGAATGTGATGCCCAGAAAGATTAAAGTTGCGGAAGTGGTTTCACGTCTTGAATCTGGCGGCGTGGAATCCATGCTCCTTAATTATCTGGGACATTTTAAGCATCCGGAGGACTTCGATATCCATATCATTACGCAAGACATTAATGACGAACGTTGCGTAAAACAGTTCCAAGATGCGGGTTATACCGTTGATGTTATCACCCATAAGCATAAGAGCATCTTAAAAAATGTGATTGAGTTATATCGGTTGATGCATTCTGAAAGGTTTAATGTGGTACACGCACATACGACCTTAACGAATTTCTATATCCTGTGGATCGCCCGTCTTACCGGAGCGAAGAAGCTTATCTCGCACTCGCATAATTCATTCGTTTCCAAAAGTAAGGTAAAACAAGCCATATGGTCTGTTTTGAAAATGTTGAATAAGGCGTCTGCCAATATATGGATGGCTTGCGGGCATGATGCCGGAGTCTTCTTATACGGAGAGAAAGCCGTGCGGTCTGGGAAAGTCCAGATACTGAATAACGCAATTGAGCTAGAGAAATATGCGTTCAACCCAGAAGCCAGAGACCGTATTCGTAGAGAATATAACATCGGGAAAACTGATTATGTTATAGGCCATGTCGGACGATTTATGAAGCAGAAAAATCATAAATATCTGATAGATATATTCGCCGAGTTTAACCGCAGGGTTCCAGATTCTTATCTCCTGCTTCTTGGAACTGGCGAACTTGAAGACGAGATTCATCATTATGTAAATGAACGTGGGCTAAGTGACAGGGTCATTTTCACAGGAAGCGTGGCTAACGTCGAAGATTTTTATTCAGCAATGGATGTTTTCGTATTGCCATCATTATATGAGGGATTCCCCGTTGTTTCGGTTGAAGCCCAAGCGGCAGACTTACCGATTTTAATTTCCGATAATGTTGATCCCTCTTGCGATATCACCAATAACGTTAATTTCATTCCGGTGAATTTACGTTTTACTATTTGGGTAAATGAAATAATTAATCTTTCGACACAAAAACGAAATATTTTAATTTTAGATGTACTTAAAACGAAAAATTATGATATCCACAACGAATCAAAAAAGCTTGAATCAATTTATAAAAATGTTGATTAAGTTAATTTTTTAACTAACCTTAGTAAGAGTGAAAAATGACTATATACATCATAGTTTTTCTTGCTTCCTGTCTTTGCTTCTATGCAAAAGATCGTACTAGAGGGTTTTTGGCGGCTTTTTTGACCCTTATTGGAATCACGATTCCGTGTTTGCTTGCAGCTGTCAGAGACAAGACTATAGGTACCGATGTAACCGGATATGGTATGTTTGTTTATCGGGATACGAAAAATGTGTCTCTGCTGGAAGCATTCAATATTCGGTCGGATAATCCTCGTGGATTTGTTGCTTTAGCGTGGCTTATCAACCTTGCAAATGGCTCTTTTGAGGTATATCTATTTATAATAGAACTACTGATAATATTACCTGCCTATTTTTCTATTTCTTATTTTCTTAAAAAAAACACATGGATAGGAATGCTGTTTTTTTACTTCCTTTTTTACGCAATCTCCCTTAATATCATGAAACAAATGATTGCAGTCTCTCTCTCTGCATTTGCTCTATGTCTTGCTCTGGAGAAACATTATAAAAGTTGGCTGCTTTGTTCAGTAATTGCTTTTTTAATGCATCAAACAGGAATAGTGTCTTTTTTGATATATCCGATGTATCTTTTGTTTTCAAAAACTTCTGCATATTCTCTTGTGCGAAGGTTTTTCATCTATCTCGCTTCTTTTGCCTGTGTGGTATTTATCTTTGCTTTCAGTGACTCTTTTCTTGCGGCTTTGAGTGGTGTTAAAGACTCATATTCCTACATGGTTACTAATAAGGGTAAAGGTGGTTTATTAATAACGCCTTTGATATATCTTGGATTCATCTCTCTTTTGCATTTCATGGATTCTAAAATTTCTGGAATAGTTTATAATTCACGGCAATCATATTCGAAGGAAAATAGTTTTATCGAGTATCTTTGTGTCCTTGGTCTTATGTTGGCAGAATTGCAAATTATCACATTGGGAATTGGCCGTTTTGGATATTATTTCGAGTTTTTTATATCTATATTTATCACTTACAGACTTAAGGAAAAAAATATTCTCTTAAGAATAATGGCAATACTTTTTTCGGTGACAATTATATTTTTCCAAATTAAGTTTGTGTTGGATGGAAATTGCGAGGTGTATCCTTATACATCTTCCATTCTGGGGATTAGGTAATCGCTTGAAGTGTAGTCTAAAAACGAGGTTTTGAATGTTGTTTTCGATTATTGTCCCAGCTTATAATGCGGAGAGGTATCTTCCTGAATGTCTTGCGTCCGTGGATGCCCAAACATTCAGAGATTACGAAGTTATCATTGTCGACGATGGGTCAACGGATGAAACATCATGCATTGCGGATACCTACGCACAGTCAAAATGCAATGTGACGGTGTTGCATCGTGAAAATGAAGGACCACTGCTCGCGCGACGTGCTGGACTGAAAATAGCTCGGGGACAATATGCGGTCTTTGTGGATTCCGATGATGGTCTGCATCCGGAAGCATTACAGTGCATTTATGATGCAATAGCGGGAACAGATGCGGATATCGTCTCTTTCCGCTATTGCCGTAGCAAGGATTTTGGTCGTTCGGACACTCCGTCGCCTTTGTCTACCGGTTTGTATTCGGGAAAAGAAATCACCGAGGGGTGTAAACACCTGTGTGAAGGAAGATTCAATGAGATGTGGGGAAAGGCCATACGATTGAATCTTTTTGATCCTTCCGCCGACTATACGCAATATAACAAAATAAAGCATGGTGAGGATCTTTTGCAGCTACTTCCCGTGTTTGACAAGGCTCGCTCACTCTGTAGCTTGGATGATGTTCTCTACTTCTACCGCACGAATGACACCGCCTCGACTTCGGCCTATAAGCCTTCGCAGCTATCCGACATCAGGGTCGTCAACCGCGCACTGCTCAAATACGCGAGGAAATGGGGAGAATCATGCTATCAAAGCGCGTGTGCCGGCGAGGCCCTGCAGTACATTAACCTCCTCAAGATTGCTATGCAGGGGGCAAAATATAGCGGGTTCATTCAAGTTTTCAGAGATGTGCGGGAAGCGGCGCAGGATGAGAAATGTTTTTCCCGTTGGAAGCGCTGCAGTCTGAGGGCAGATAACAGGCTCACTGTCTTCTTGCTGAAGCGTGGATTCGGCACCCTGACTTTTGAGCTGCTAAAAGCCGTTGATTTTATCAAGAGAATAAGGAGGCACTGATGATCGTCACCAAGAGCGACCTACGTGAATATATCCGGGAAGATCAAAGGATGCAGCCTTGGCCTTCCAATCCTCTGAAGAGAATCATAGGTGCGGGTGGAGCGATGGTTCGCTGGAAGGTTTATCTGCGTAAGTGCGAGTATCATCATAACGTTTCGCAGAATTTGTATCACAGGCTTGCGTACATTTGGTACTTGTTCCTCCTGAAGAAGTATGAGCGCCGTTTCTGCTCGGAGATTCCGATTAACGTGTTCGGAAAAGGACTGCTTATTTGGCATCCCGAAAGGATTATTGTCAACCCTGAATCGACAGTCGGCGATTATTGCTCTCTGTCCAGCGGCGTTGTCATTGCGCAGGCGCACGGTAGGTGTCCGGCCGTGGGACACCATGTGGAATTCATGATTGACTCGAAGGTATTGGGGGGGGGCAGAGTCGCCGATTATGTACGGATTGGTGCAAACGCTTTAGTGCTCAAACCTATCGAGGAGGAGAGTACCACGTGGGCTGGCGTGCCTGCACGAAAGATTAACGACCGAGGAACCATTGAAACACCTGTTCTGTGAGTTATCGGGAAAGAACTAGTCGCTTTGGCTGAAAGGTTTGGTATGGAAAATAAGAAACAAAAAGTGGGAATTGTGACACTTCCCGGTAACTTCAATTACGGGAACAGGTTACAGAATTACGCTGTTGCGCAAGCTTATGAGTCGCGAGGTTTTCAAGCGGAGTCGCTAGTTCTGACAGATAGACCTAATGCATTACGGGACCTGAAGCAGCTGGTGCGTAAGCTTCTTAGGAAGCCTGTTAGTCATCCCGAGGACAATATGTCTGAAGAACGACTGGAGGCATTCCAGCGGTTCAACAAGAACATGTGTACAGGAGTGGTTAACTTTGATGAGCTTAACCCGAAAGAATACGCTTTCTTTTCGGTCGGCAGCGACCAAGTCTGGAATCTAGGTTACATCAAATATAACGAGGACTGGTTTTTCCTTGATTTCGCCAAGAAAGAGCAGCGCATTGCGTTGGCTCCGAGCATCGGCCTGGACGCGTTGGATGAACGCCAGAGCAGACGCTTGGCAAAGGGCGTTCGGAATTTCCCTCTATTGTCTGTCAGGGAAGAACGAGGTGCTGAACTCATATATGAGGCGTCCGGCATACGGGCGGAGGTTATTTGTGACCCCACGCTTGTCCTCACTCCAGAGGAGTGGGATGCTGTTTCGAGCGATTCTTTGACCCCGAAAGAACCTTATATTTTCACTTACTTGCTTGGTGGGGTCGGATCCGAGGCGTCTAATGTTTTAAAGCAGCTTCATTCGCTTAACGGATATCCAGTGATTTCATTGACCGATCGTGACGACGGCAGCGAGCTTCCTGCTGGTCCGGCGGAATTCATTTCCCTCATTAAGAACGCGACCTTTGTCGTTACTGATTCGTTCCATGCCGCGGTGTTCTCGTCTATTTTCGAAACCCCTCTGTCCATAGTGCATAGAGATGGGGTGAGTATGTTCTCGAGGCTGCAGACCTTGGCCGAGAAATTGGGCACGGAGAACAAGATCTACAATGGTGGAACCCTATCGTTGGAAACGGCATCTGATTATGCGGGCGTCGCCGAACGAATTGCCGGAGAGCGGGAGAGATTTAACGAATACCTGTCTTTGGCCCTCAACCAAAAATCGTCGAATGACTCACGGCATGAGGTGGTGAACGGTTGAAAGGCCAGCGCAAGACGGGTGCTTTGCTTGGATATGCGAACATCATCGCGAAGAATCTGGTAAACATCATTTACGTGCCATTGCTACTGCACTTTATTGGGCAGGCTGACTATGGCGTGTTTCAGATGACCAACTCCGTGGTGTTCGCTCTCACGTTGCTGAGCGCCGGATTCTACGGGTCGTACGTGCGCTTCTACATGCGCGAGAAGACGCGAGGCAACGATCTGGGCATTCGCCGTCTCAATGGCATGTTCCTGCTCGTCTACGTCGTGGTGGCGTTGCTGTGCCTGATTGGCGGTACGGCGTTGACTATTAATGTGCGAAGCTTCTTTTCGGGCGGCCTGACTGCCAGTGAGCTTGTACTGGCACGTGAGCTTATGGGCATCATGACAGTCAATGTGGCGATTCAGTTGCTGTCCACGCCGTTTGACTCCTACATCGTGTCGCACGAGAAGTTCGTGTTCCAGCAGTCCAGGCAGCTGCTCACATCCATCGCGCAACCGTTCCTGGCCGTGCTCCTGCTCTGGCTCGGCATGGGCGCGGTCGGCGTCGCCTGCGCGCAGATGTTCATCACCAGCGTGCTGCTGCTGATGAACATCTGGTATGCCACGCGCACGCTTGGCATGCGTTTCACCTTCAAGGGCTTGGAATGGTCGATGTTCAAGGCCATCGCGGTGTTCAGCTTCTGGATCTTCCTCAACCAGATCTTCGACCTGGTGAACAACAACGTGCCGAACTTCCTGCTGGGCGCCATGGCCAGCGCGACCGCGGTGGCGGTGTTCGCCATCGCGTTGCAGATTAGAAACCTGTTCTTCTCCATGAGCACCACCATGTCTAACGTGTTCGTGCCCATGATCAACCGCATCGTTGCCGAGTCAGATGACAACAATGTGCTCACACGGCTTATGACGCGTGTGGGACGGTACCAGATGGTGCTGTTCTGGTACCTGTTCGGCGGATTTATTGTACTTGGACGGTATTTCATCCATATCTGGGCGGGGGATGCCAATGCCGATGCCTACTGGCTTATACTGATCATGACGCTGCCGGTTATGGTTCCTCTCACACAGAACACGGGCATTGAAATTCAGCGCGCGAAAAACCGTCATAAGGCACGTAGCTTAATCTATGTTCTGACTTCGGTCATTGACATCGTGATTTGTGTTATCTTCATCCCGACCATGGGCTACTGGGCCACTGCCATCGGCTACCTAGCCAGCATCATGCTCGGCACTGGCCTGTTCATGAATTGGTATTACCACACCCGTATCGGTCTCGACATGGTCTACTTCTGGAAGAACATGCTGCCCACCATCGCTCTGGCTCTCATCGTGACGGCCGTCTGCCTGCTGGGAACGCATTTCCTGCCAGTGAATTCCATCCTCATGTTCCTCGTGTGGGGTGTTGTCTATTCCATCCTGTTTCTTTCCGGCGCGATGAAGGTGTCGCTGACCGGTGAGGAACGGGAGAAAATCATCGGTCGAATCAAAAGAAAGGTAATTCGATGAGCGACTCAAACGTCATGGAGAGGGTGATCTCCTCGCCAGACGCCGATGCCATAGGCGGTTCCGCAACCTATTGTGTTGGCTGCGGAACCTGCGCATTCCTGGATCCGGCGTTCACCATCGCCAAGAACAACGACGGCTGCTATCAAGCGTTCATGCAGAGCGGGATTCAAAACCCTGCCAAAGTTGAAAGCGCATGTCCTTTCGCGAGCTCAACCAACGAAGACGCTATCGGAAACGATCTGTTCGGCTCGCAGGCTGGCATACAGCACGACCAGTACCTAGGCTACTATCTGAACGCCTACGTGGGGTACGTGTCCGCGGATGGTTGGCGTTCCCGCGGCAGTTCCGGCGGCATGGTCAGCTGGCTTGCTTCGAAAATGTTGGAAGAAGGACTGGTCGACGCCGTCGTGCACGTTAAGGATGGTCCTGATCCGGAACATATGTACACTTACCAGGTCTCGCACTCGGTCGAGGAATTGAAGACCGGTGCCAAGTCCAAGTATTATCCCGTGGAAATGAGCGAGGTATTGGCTTACGTGCGAAAGCATGAAGGTCGTTACCTGTTCATCGGCATTCCCTGTTTCGTGAAGGCCGTTCGTCTGCTTCGCTGTCAGGATCCGGTATTGAACGAACGCATCCGCTACTGCATTGGCCTGGTGTGCGGACATCTGAAATCCGATTTCTTCGCGAAAAGCGAAGCCTGGGAATCGGGCGTTCCTTTGGAAGACATCGCCCGCGTGGACTTCCGGCACAAGACGCCCGGAAGCCCTGCGTCCGATTACGCGGTGGAAGTGAAACGCGTCAGCGGTGACGAGCCAGTGGTGACGCGAACCGCGGAACTTTCCACCACCAACTGGGGTCTGGGCTACTTCAAATACAACGCGTGCGACTATTGCGACGACGTGCTCGCGGAAACCGCCGACGTGACCTTCGGCGACGCATGGATTCCCAAATACGTGAACGATGGCGAAGGCTGCAACGTAATCGTGGTGCGCAACCAAGACGTGCAGAATCTCATCGATGCGCACCGAGATGAGCTTGTCCTGCATGATTCCGATTCCGCCGAGGTGTACCAGTCCCAAGCGGGCGGTTTTCGTCACCGCAGGCAAGGACTGGCCTACCGTCTCCACGTGCATCAGGAACGTGGAGAATGGACTCCGACCAAGCGTGTGAAGCCGTCGTTGGACGGAATCAGCGAACAGCGTCAAAAAACGTATGCCATGCGCACCACGCTGAAGAATGAAAGTTTTGCAGCATATCGCGAGGCCGTTGCGACCAATGACTTCAACATGTTCAAAAAGCGCATGAAGCCTGTGGAAAGGCAATACGCACGGGTGAGCGTGCCGTTTAAGAAGCGTGTGCTACGCAAAGCCAAGCAGTTGGTCAAAACCATATTGCCCGCAACTTTGGCGAAGAGCATTAAAAATCTAATGGGGGGGGGCGTAGCTAGCGGTACTCTCTACCTGACTGCGCGTTCTTTCCGTACTTTCGTTTTCGTAGCGTCGTCGACATTGGTACCAATTAAGTGTACCGATGTCGTCGACGCTTTTTCTATTGCCCATTCAGCTTTCAGCGACGAACAACCGTATGTTCTGTCTGCCTAGTGACGACTGAATGACCGATTTGAATACACGAAAAACAACAAGGAGAACTCGTATGTCAGCAAAACAAGCCATCAAACAAATTGTTCCTCGTCCGATATGGGCAAAACTGCAATCCGCAAAAGAAACCCATAACGGAAGAAAAGCGGAGAGAACACAAAGCCAACGCTTCATGCGTTGGATTTCCTTGGATGTTTCCACAGATAAGGTTCGTGTGGAGACCCGTTTGGCTTTTGATATTCACAGGCTTGAAAAGGGACTGAGCCACGTCCATTTCAGGCTTGGCTTCGGCAAAGGCGTGCTCAGTGAGATTTCCAAGCGTTTGGTTCTGCTGGAGAAAGCAGATCCGGAATATTCTGTGAATCCGCTGTATATCCAGGGCTTGGCGGTATTGCATGAATATCAGCGGCGTCATGAGGAACAGGGTTACGATCTTGCTCAGGTCGAAGCCATGTTTCCCGAATCCATTTGGAGGGCTGCACAAGAATATAAAGTCGATGATTCAGCGGTTAATGCTGGCTCGTTTGTGATGGAATCGGCCTCTAAAGTGAATAATCTCTCTGTGGATTTCGTCCAGCTTGCGCAGAACAGGTATTCCGTACGCGAATACGCGAGCAAACCCGTCTCCCAAGACTTGCTCGACAAGGTTTATGAAGTGTCGATGAAGACTCCGTCCGTATGCAATCGTCAGGCAACCCGCGTGTACCAGATTGCCGATCCGGAAAAAATCAAAGCTGCATTAAACATTCAGGGTGGTTTCCATGGATATGACATGCCACCGGTATTGCTGTTGGTAACCTCGGATATCCGCGCGTTCATGAACAACGGTGAACGTAACGAACCGTTCGTGGATGGTGGCTTGTTCTCCATGTCGCTGCTGTATGCGTTGGAAGCGTACGGTCTTGCTGCCTGCCCGTTGAACGCCATGTTCAGCCTATCCCAGGATCGGAAGACACGTGCACTGTTGCACATTCCTGACTACGAGTTGCCCGTGATGTATATCGCGGTAGGAAACTTCCCCGAATCCATACCAGTATGCCGTTCGACGCGACGAGATCCAAAAACCATCGTCAAGAAAATCTGACACCATACCAAAAGGTTCCATACATGAGTGGGTGGTCTTATTCTAAATAATCGGTCGCCCACTTGCATTGGGTGAGGCGTTCACCACGTCGACGAGCGAACACCAGACTTGGCGAGAAATATCTGAAATCTACAAGTCTGTTGTGCCGACCCTCAAGGTTGTGGATTGCAATATGGCGAAATTTGAACGAGCGCATGGTACCGTGTACCAGATTCGCTACGACCGCATGTACGACCGTATCGTCGGCAATAGCAAGGTGCTTGCCGTGACAGGACTGAATCAGAGCGACTTGTCGGGATTGCAGGGGGCATCAACAGAGAACTCGACGGTTATCTTGCGAAGAATCGTGATAAAGCCATGCATATGGGCTCTGATTTCGGCCGGAATGCGCGTTTCGACAAGCTAGTGGGAGGATTGGATTGGCAACGGTGTGTTGGACAGGTCCTTAGAGGACGAGTCCCTGTTCGGTGAATTCCTTCGGACTCCGGTATCCGAGGGTGGAGTGAAGCCGCCGGTCGTCGGACCACCACACGTAGTCGTCGGGGTCATGCCTCAGCTGCTCGATCATGGTGTAGTGGTTCCGGTACACGATCCTTCCTCAGCAGCCTGTCCGTCGATTCGACCACGGCGTTGTCGTAGGGACTGCCCCTGCGCGACAACGATCTTTTGATGTCGAACACGCGAAGCAGCTCGTCGATCCCCGTGCCGTCGAACCCGCCGCCCCGGTCGGTGCGGAACACCCGGACATCCGCCGGCGGAAAGTCGAGGGTGGCGAACGCGCCCGGCACCAAGCCCGCGTCCCGGGCCC
>ERZ773106.1001-NODE-1001-length-23622-cov-3.824203_pt1 | contig 23622 bp, 21 predicted proteins | sample MGYA00580572_ERZ773106 | MGnify/ENA primary metagenome ERZ773106 (study PRJEB29015, sample SAMEA2737868) | human gut metagenome | biome: human gut; feature: human-associated habitat; material: faeces | place: China | collected 2012 ... | reverse complement strand
GGACGCGTCAGCGTGAACGGCAAGGTGCAGCGCGCGTCCTACGATGTAAAGGTTGGGGACAAGATTGAGGTGGCTCTGGGCCAAAACCGTCACACCTACTTGGTCAAGGCCGTGCAGGAGCACGCGCTGAAAGAGGACGCCGCTCTTATGTATGAACCCCTGGACTGACATAATCACCCGCCGGAGCGCATAGGCTCTATCGGGTGATTTTTTTATGGAACAGAAAAAGACGACCGGTCACAGCCTGACCCTGTGCGATCGGGAAAAGTTGACCCTTACCGGCGTGACCGATGTGGACGCTTTTAATGAAGAAGAAATCACGGTAATTACGGATTTTGGGGAATTGACAGTAAAGGGTGAGCTGCTGCATGTGGAGGCGTTGGACCTGGAGTGCGGCAGTATGCAGATCACCGGCAAGGTCACGGCACTGCTCTATACCCAGCACCGGGAGGGCGGCGGATTGTTTGGCCGTCTGTTCCATGGTTAAGGCGCTATGGGCCTTTTCCCTATTGGGACTGGCGCTTTTCTTCTTCTATGATGTGCTGCGATTTTGGCGTAGTGTGTGGGGGAGCAGGCGCGCGACATTTTTAGCGGATGTGCTATGGTGGTTGGTTGCCGCTTTTAGTTGCTATACGCTGTTTTTGGCCTACACCGACGGGGTGATCCGTGCCCTTTGTCTAGTGGTATGCGGCGGTGGTTTTGCCTGTGGATATTTTACGCTGGGCACGCTGACCGGGCACCTGTGGGCACGCCTGGGGGAGCGCTTGGCGGGCAAACGCAATCATCGGCGAAAAAAACGGAAAATCCTGCAAGAAAAAGCAAAAAAACTATTGCAATCCCCCTATAATATATTATATAATAAATTAAACGCACGAAAGCGAAAACGGAAAAGAAAAAGACATCTCGCAGCCACGGCTGCGCCGGAACAAAGAAGTGTTAAGTATGATTCAAAATTTGAAGAACTCCATGAAGCGGAGTAAGTACCTGCGCCTGCTTTTGGTGGTGCCTATGGTGGTGCTGTTTCTCTATTGCAGTGTGACTCTGGTGAATCAGTCTGCGGACATTAGCCGCATGCAAAAGCAAAAGCAGACCCTGACTGCCCAACTGGCTTCCGTCCAGCAGGAAAATGCCCGACTGGAAGAAGTGGTAGGCGCCGACAATAAGGATGACTACATTGAGCAAAAAGCCCGGGAGAAGGGCTATGTAAAAGGCGACGAGATCGTGTTTTACGATATTTCCGGTACGGAATAAACAGAACAAATACAAGGGGGCAGCAATCAGGTTCGTACTTTTTGCTGCGCCCTCTTTTTTATTGCAAAAAGGTGGACAAGCGTATGAGAGAGATCAAAGCAGAAGTGGTCACCGCGGCGGTGCGGCAGCTGTGCATCACGGCCAATAAAGTGCTGCCGGAGGATCTGGTACAGTGTATCGGTTGTGCCCGCCAGACGGAGCCGAATTCGACGGCCAAGAGCATTCTCGGTGATTTAGAAAACAATTTGGCAGCAGCCAAAGAACTGGATCTGCCCATTTGTCAAGACACCGGTATGGCCGTTGTGTTTGCAGAAATTGGGCAGGATGTGCACATTGACGGCGACTTTGAGGCGGCGGTGCACGCCGGCGTATCTGCCGGCTATACGGGCGGCCTGCTGCGCAAGAGCGTAGTGCGAGACCCGTTCTTTGACCGGGTAAATACCGGCGACAATACGCCTGCCGTGATCCACACCCGCCTGGTGCCCGGGGATCGGGTACGGCTGACAGTAGCACCTAAAGGCTTTGGCAGCGAGAATATGAGCGCTCTGCGTATGTTTACCCCTGCCGCCACACGGCAGGACCTGGTGGATTACATTGTGGGCGTTGTGCAAAAGGCCGGTTCCAATCCCTGCCCGCCGGTGGTGATCGGCGTTGGAATCGGCGGCGATTTTGAAAAGTGCGCCCTGCTGGCAAAGGAGGCGCTGTGTCGCCCGCTGTCCCGTCGCAATCCAAACCCGGACTATGCGGAGCAGGAGCTGCTGGAGAAGATCAACGCGCTGGACATCGGGCCGCAGGGATTTGGCGGCCAAACCACAGCGCTGGGTGTAAATATTGAGACCTACGCCACCCACATTGCCGGGCTGCCGGTGGCGGTGAATGTAGGCTGCCATGTGACCCGGCACGCAACAAAGGAACTTTAATTTTATGGAATTACAAATGACTGCCCCCTGTCTGCTGGGCCTGGAGGGCTTGGTGGCAGAGGAATTAAGACAAATGGACGCCCGGGAGGTGACCGCCGAAAACGGCCGGGTGTTCTTTAATGGTGACCAGGCCATGCTGGCCCGAGCCAATATCAACAGCCGCTTTGCGGAGCGGATCCTGATTGTACTGGATCGCTTTACGGCGGTGACTTTTGAGGAGCTGTTCCAGGCGGTACGGCGATTGCCCTGGAGCGAGTTTATCGGCAGTACAGACACATTTCCTGTGAAAGGGTACTCTATTTCCTCCACCCTGCACAGTGTGCCGGACTGCCAAAAAATCATCAAAAAAGCTGTGGTAGAGAGCCTGAAAGAGGACTACCACATCAACTGGTTTGACGAGACCGGCCCGGTGCACCAAATTCAGTTCTCCATACTGAAAGACCAGGTGACCATTATGCTGGACACCACCGGCACCGGCCTGCACAAGCGGGGCTACCGGCCGGAGAGCAATGCCGCTCCCATTCGGGAGACTTTGGCGGCGGCGTTGTGCAGCCTGTCCCGCCTGCGGCATTACCACACTTTGTATGATCCTTTTTGCGGTAGCGGCACGATTCTGATTGAAGGTGCCATGCTGGCAGCCAATGTGGCGCCGGGGATCAACCGCAATTTTGCCTGCGATCGCTGGGGCTTCGTGCCGGAGGCGGCCTGGAAGCAGGAGCGCGCCCGTGCCCACGAGTGCATTAAAACAGACATTGATTTCCGGGCGTTCGGGTCTGATCTGGACCCTCACGCCATTGAACTGACCGCCATCAATGCCAAGCGGGCCAGGGTGGGGCAGTACCTGCACCTGGATACGGCGGATATTGCCGATTTTAACCCTCAAACGGAGCGGGGCACCTTGGTGACCAACCCGCCCTATGGCGAGCGTATGCTGGATATTCGAGAGGCGGAGCGGCTCTATCGCATAATGGGCGAGAAGTTCAATCCCCGCAAGGGCTGGAGCTACGGCGTCATTTCGCCGGATGAACAGTTTGAAAAGTGCTTTGGCCGCAAGGCAGACAAGCGGCGCAAGTTGTATAACGGTATGATCAAATGCCAATTTTATATGTACTTTAAGTAAAGGGTGATAGGATGAATTACAAAGAGAAATACCGGCAGTGGCTTGACTTTGCCGATCCGGACACCAAGGCGGAACTGGAAAGCCTGACGGATGAAAAAGAGATCGAGGATCGGTTCTATAAGGACCTGGCCTTTGGCACCGGCGGCCTGCGGGGCATTATGGGCGCCGGGTCTAACCGGATGAACCGTTACACCGTAGGTAAGGCCACCCTGGGCCTTGCCAATTATTTGAAATCCACCGGCAAGGCGGACCTGAAAGTGGCGATCGCTTACGACTCCCGCAACAACTCGGCAGATTTTGCCAAGACGGCAGCGGGCATTTTTGCAAACTGCGGCTTGCAGGTGTATCTGTACGACCGGCTGGTGCCGGTGCCGGTGCTGTCTTTTACCACCCGGTATTTGCACTGTGACGCAGGGGTGATGATCACCGCCTCCCACAATCCCAAGGAATATAACGGCTACAAGGTGTATGATGCCAAGGGCTGCCAGCTGTGCACCGCAGACGCGGCGGCAGCGCTGGATTACATTAACGCAGTAGACGATTATAATGCCATTCCCTTTTGCAAGGATCATGCAAATATCCACCCGGTAGGGGACAGAGAACTGGACGCCTTTATCGCTGCTGTGGAGCAACAGAGTCTATATACGCAACCGTCGGATTTGAAGATCGTTTATACCCCGCTCCACGGCACCGGCAATGTGCCTGTGCGACGGGTGCTGCGGAATATGCATGTATCTGTGGTCAAGTCCCAGGAACTGCCGGACGGCAATTTTTCTACCGTGCGCAGTCCCAACCCGGAGGAAAAGGACGCCCTGACTTTGGCTATCGCTCAAGCAAAGGCAGAGGGAGCAGATTTGGTGCTGGGCACTGACCCGGACTGTGACCGTGTGGGCATTGCGGTGCGTGACGGCGACGATTATGTGCTGTTTACCGGCAACCAGACCGGCGCACTGCTGGTGCAGTTTGTGCTGACCATGAAGAAAGCGCAGCTGAACGAAAAATCTACGCTGGTCAAGACCATTGTGACCAGTGATCTGGGCGCTAATATCGGGCGCAGCTTTGGCTTACAGATTGAGAAAACCCTCACCGGGTTTAAGTATATCGGCGACAAGATCAATACTTACGAGCAGACCGGGGACAAGGAATTTGTCATCGGCTATGAGGAGAGTTACGGCTATCTGGTGGGTACCCACGCCCGGGATAAGGACGCGGTGGTGTCCGCTATGCTCATTTGCCAAATGGCCGCCTGGTATAAAAATCAGGGCAAGACCCTGGTGGACGCACTGAACGCTGTTTATGAGAAATACGGCTATTATTTGGACGCGCTGGACAGCTTTGTGCTGAAGGGCAAGGACGGCGCCGAAAAGATCGGGGCGCTGATGCAGACTTTCCGCACCGGCGGGGATCAAATGTTTGCCGGTGTGGAGCAGGTACAGGATTTTGCCAAGGGGATCGGTGATCTGCCGAAGGAAAATGTGCTGAAATTCCTGTTTACCGATGGCTCATGGTTGGCGGTTCGCCCCTCCGGCACGGAGCCGAAGATCAAGGTGTACTACTCCATTGTGGATTCGGATAAAGCAGCCGCCCACAGCCGCCTGGCCGCCTTGCAGGCACAGATCAAAGAGATGATCGGAGAATGAATATGACAGCGAAGAAAGAGGCCGTACAGGCGTATATAGACCGGGTGCTGGCGCCAAAGATCCAAGGCGACGGCGGCTGGGTAGAATTTGTATCTTTAGAGGGTGACCGTTTGACCCTGCGCTTTCGTGGCGAGTGCTCCAAGTGCCTGATCCTTCACCGGTGCGTGGCATGGATTGAAGAGCAGTTGGCAACGGATCTGCATTTGCAGCTGACGGTGAAGCCGGTGCGGAAAAAACCCTATTTTCAGGATCGTTAAGGAGGTGCAGGTATGGCACATATTAAAGTGGAACGGCGCTCTATGCGCCCGGAGGAGTGGACGGACCTGCGCTTTTGTTGGCTGAAACGCTATATTTACAGCGAAAAGTGGGAGATCCAAAACCTGATGATTCAGGACGCCCGCCAGGTGGCGGAAATGGACTTTCAGTTCTATCCCGGTGAGCCACGGCCATTAAAGCGGGGGGATATGTATTTCACCCCGGACGGTACCGCCTTTATGACGGCGGATGTGCAGGTGCCAAAGCACTTGCAGGGGCAGGAACTTTGGTTCTCTCTGAAAACAGCGGCAGAAATTTGCGTGAAGGTCAACGGCCGCTATGTTGGCGGCGTGGATCCCAACCGGGAGCGTATGCTGCTGTCACCCTATGCGGATACCAGGGAGACCCTGCATTTTGAGATGATGGGTTATAACCGCTCCAAGCCGGACGATGAGCGTAACCCGGAGAGCCTGTCTGTTCGCGGTTGCCGCCAAATCTTTGAGGGCGCGTATCTGTGCACTGTGGATCACGCCGTGCAGGATTTGGTCTATGACTTTGAGCTGCTGCTGGATATTGCCGGCAGCGACCTGTTTAATGAAGATTACCGTTCGTTCCTGAACCGGGAGCTGAACAATGCTATGAACTGCCTGGACTTTACCGATGATGGTGTGACCGGTGTGGCAGCGTGCCAGGCGTATCTTAACGATGTGGTCTTTGCTAACGATACTTACAAAGGCGCCGGGGATGTGGCGCTGATCGCGCACAGTCACCTGGATATTGCCTACTACTGGCGGCGGATTCATGCGGTGCAGAAGAACTTGCGCACGGTGCTCATCCAGCTGCGGCTGATGGACCGCTACCCGGACTTTAAGTACACCCACACCCAGCCCTATGTGTATGAAACACTGGAGAAGTATTATCCGGATGTGTTTGCCGAATTGCAGGAGAAGGTGGCTCGGGGGCAATTTGAGCCAGTGGGGGCTATGTATGTGGAGCCGGACTGCAATATCCCGACGGCAGAGAGTCTCATTCGTCAGTGTCTTTACGGTCAGCAGACCTATCAGCGTATGTTTGGCAAGCGGGTGAATAATGCTTGGCTGCCGGATGTGTTCGGCAATAGCTGGATTCTGCCGCAGATTTTGAAAAAATGCGGTGTGGACTACTTTGTCAGCAACAAAATGTCCACCTGGAATGATACCAATCGCTTCCCCCACAATAACTTTATTTGGCGTGGTATTGACGGCAGCAGCGTGCTGGCTTGCGTGCCGCCCACCCACTTTATCACCTGGAACGCACCATCCCAAATTCAGGCCAACTGGGAGGCGTATATTGATAAGGACACCGGCGGCCAGACGATGAATATGTTTGGTTACGGTGACGGCGGTTCCGGCTGCACGGAAGAGATGATCGAGCTGATGCATCGGTTCTCCAAGGTGTCCGTACTGCCCAAGTGCACTCACATGGGCGGCGCCGAATTCCTGGAAAAGAATTTGAAGGACAACGAGAACTTGGAGACCTGGGACGGCGAGCTGTACCTGGAAATGCACCGGGGCACCTTTACCACCAAGAGCGACTTGAAACGCGCCAATCGGCGGCTGGAAAATAAGTTCCGCTTGGCGGAAATGCTCACTGTGCTGCGTGGCGAGAATCGCACACCGGAGATCACGGCGCTTTATAAGAAGCTGCTGATCAACCAATTCCATGATATTTTGCCCGGCTCCCATATTCACCCGGTGTTTCAGGACGCCATAGCGGATTATCAAGAGATTGAGACGGCGTTGGACGCCATAATCGGCACCGGCAATCGCTATTTTAACCCGCTGAACTTTACTTATGATACCCTGACATTTGTGGAAAACAAACGGGGTACCGCCACCCGTATGGGCAAGCGAGGCAACTGGCTGTTGCCCAATTTGGCGCCCCTGGGCAGCGGCACCCTGCGCAAGACCGCCTATCGCGGCGATTGGCTGCAAGTGGACGGCAATCGGGTGGAGACGCCTTTCTACATCGTGCAGTTCCATGCGGACGGCTCCATAGCAAGCCTGTATGACAAGAAAATGCAGCGCGAGTGGACAGACGGCGCCTTTAATAAACTGACTCTTTATGAGGATAAACCCGGCAACTATGACGCATGGGACATTCTGCCGAATTACAGAGACAAGCAAGTGCCCCTGACCGTGGCGCAGCCGCTGACTTTGATTGAGCAGGACAGCGAGAGCGTCACTTTTAAGACCGTGCTGCAAACAGATCAATCCACCTGGACCCAGTACCTGCGGCTGTTCCGCAGAGACGGCGCCATTGAGGTGGAAAATCAGGTGGACTGGCAGGAGAAACATGTGCTGGCCAAAGTGCTGTTTGACTGCAATGTGCTGGCACGGCAGGCGTTGTGCGATACCTCCGCCGGCTATATTGCCAGGGACACCCACCGCAATACCACTTGGCAGCAGGCTCGCTTTGAGTGCTGCCACCACAAGTGGTGCGATCTCAGCGAGACAGACGGCGGCGTTGCCATCCTGAACGACGGGAAGTACGGCGTAGGCTTTTTGGAAAATCAGATCAGTCTGTCCCTGCTGCGCGCGCCCATTCGCCCGGATGTAACGGCGGATATGGGTCACCACAGCTTTTGCTACCGCATTGTGCCCCATGCCGGCGATCCGGTACAGGCGGGGATTAACCGCCGCGCGCTGCAATTCAACCAGCCGCCCATCAAGAGCGATGTGGTCTACAACGGCACGGACTTTGCGCCGCTTTATTTACAGGCCATGAAGTTCTCTGAGGATGGGGAGCGCATTGTGGTACGCTTGAGCGAGCAGGACGGCCGCCGTGGCACCCTGCGCCTGCCCCGCAAGGTACAGGTGCTGAATATGCTGGAAGATGTGGAGCGGGAGACGGATTCCGTTGACTTCACGCCCTTTGAAATTCTGACCCTGGGGTGGCCGGTAGAATGAGCGGCTGGCAAATTGCACTGATCGTTGCCGCCGTGCTGCTCTTTGGCCTGGTGCTGCTGCCGGCATTTAACCGCTGGCAGGTGCGGCGCATGCCTGCGGATCAGCAAATTCTACTGATTATGAAGCAAGCCAAGGGGCTGCATTACATTCGCAATGTATCCGGCGGCAAACAGGGCTTTCTCTACTATGTAAAGAACAAGCGCAAAATTCTGGTTTATCCTTGGGTGCGCCGGGGTCGTGTGCGGGTCATTACCAAGAAAGATCCCTTTGACCGCTGGGACTACCCGGAGGAGCAGGCACCCTTGACCCGGGAGGAGCGGGCGCAGGCACGGCAGGTGCTGGCAGACTATGCCCGGCGCTCAAATCAGCGGATCGTTTGGAATGACAAAACGGAACAGTAAAAAACTAAAGCCCAGCCAAATCAGCGTAAAGGGCAGGCAGATTTGGCCCCATAAATTCAGCGGCACCCGGCTGTAATCCCAAACGCCCATACCCAGCGCCCGGTTAAATACCAGGCCAAATACCAGTTCTACCCCGGTAATGATTCCGGCACCCATTAGGCACTTGAGTGCCAGCCGCAAACCCGGTTGCGTGCGCTCCAGGCAGTAAAAGGCTGCTAAGATGATTCCACCGGCAAAGAACATGGAGTAATGTGTGCGGCCCCGATATACCAACTCTATGGTGCAGTAGGCGGCGCCGCCGAACAGAAAGCGAAAAAGATAAAAGAAAAAATCAGTCATACCGTTAGCATACCCCTAAGGCAGGTGATTATTTGCAACTGGATAGAGAAGCCCGGCAGCTTTTAGATCTGCTGGAACAGGCAGGCTACCGCGCCTATGCGGTGGGCGGCTGCGTGCGGGACGCCTGTATGGGTCGGGCGTATGCGGATATTGATCTGTGCACCTCTGCGCTGCCCCGACAGACGGAGGCGGTGCTGGCAGCGGCCGGCATACGGTATATTGAGACCGGCTTACAGCACGGTACGGTCACCGCGGTCCTAAACGGCAAGACTTATGAGATCACCACCTTTCGTACCGACGGCAGCTATACGGACAGCCGCCATCCGGACGGGGTGACCTTTGTGCCAGAGGTGGAGACGGATCTGGCGCGCCGGGATTTTACCGTCAACGCCATGGCTTACCACCCGGTGAGAGGATTGGTAGATCCCTTTGGCGGCCAGGCGGATATGAAAGCGAAGTGCCTGCGGTGCGTGGGAGAGCCGCGCCTGCGGTTTACCGAGGACGCTCTGCGTATTCTCCGCGCCCTGCGCTTTGCTGCCGTTTTGGGCTTTACCTTGGAGGAAGAAACGGCAAAGGCTGCTTTTGAACTGAAAGAGCGACTCCACCTGGTGTCCGCCGAGCGGATTTATGTGGAGCTGAAAAAGTTGCTGCTTGGCGACTGGGCCTTTGATGTTCTGGTAGAATACAAAGAGATTATCGGTGTGGTGGTGCCGGAGTTGGTACCCGCCTTTGATTGCGCCCAGCAAAATCCATGGCATGTATACGATGTGTTTACCCACATTGCCAGGTCTGTGGAGGCGGCGCCTAAGGACGCAGACTTGCGGTTGGTCATGCTCTTTCACGACACCGGCAAACCGGCGTGCAAGACGACGGACGAAGAAGGTATTGACCACTTTTACGGTCATCCGACTGTCAGCGAACAGCTGGCAAAAGCGGCACTGGAACGGTTGAAAGCAAGTCGAGCCAGTATGCAGCGTATTTTGCCCCTAATCCGTTACCACGACGGCCATATTTTAACGGACGAAAAGAGTATCAAGCGTTGGCTGAACCGGCTGGGCCAGGCGGGCACGCTGGATTTGATTGATGTTAAGACGGCGGACCTGGCGGCGCAGAATTTGGCCCGTACCCAGCCGGAGATTGAGGAACTGTACCGTACCAAGGCGCTGCTGCGGCAGATCTTGGAACGGGGCGACGCTTTCGCTCTCCGGGATCTAGCCATCGGCGGCGAGGAACTGCTGGCGCTGGAGTACCGTGGCAAGGCCATCGGCGGAGCGCTGGATGCGCTGCTTTCCGGGGTGATTGCCGGAGAAGTAGAGAATGACCGGGCGGCACTGTTGCATTATTTGGCGGCGCTGAACTTGCCCAAATCAGAATAATTCTTAATAATAAAGTGGACAAACCCTTTGCAAAATTTGGCGCAATTTTGGGGTTTGTCCGCTTTTTTTATTGCCCGGATATGACAAATTCGGCCTGCCTTGCCGGCTATACTGGGAGCAAGGGGGTGAGGGCGTGCAAGTGGTGTATGTGGATGTGTTGCTGGTGGTCAATTTCTTTATGACCCTTCTGCTGTTGCTGCTGACGGCAGCGCTGACCAAGCAGCCTCGGCGGACCGGTCGATTGTGCATAGCCGCAATTCTGGGGGCGGCGTATAGCCTGATCTTGTTGGCGCCGAAGCTGCCCACCTGGGTAGTGGTGCTCTCTAAAATTACCGTTGCGCTGGTACTTGTACTGGCAGCCTTTGGCTTTGGATCCGTTAAGAAGTACCTGCGGTGCCTTCTGTGCTTCCTTGCTGCCAATTTTGTCCTGTTGGGCTTCATTGTAGGGGTGTGGTTGCTGTTTCGTCCTCGGCGTATTGTGGTCAAGAACAGCGCCGTCTATTTTGATCTGCCCGCTCGCACGCTGTTGTTGCTGGCACTGGCGGCGTATGTGCTGGCGCTGCTGATCCTGCGGCTGTATGAGAAGCACGCCGGGCGGCGTGCGCTCTTAGAGTTGACCGTAGATACCGGGGCGCGCCAAGTGCGTTGCTTTGCTCTGGCAGACAGCGGTAACCGGCTGCGAGAGCCATTCTCCGGCGCACCGGTGATCGTGGCTTGTCGCAGTTTGTTTCCGGATATGGAAACGCCTCGGGTGATCCCGTACCAAACGGTGGGTGGAGAGGGTATGCTCACTGCTTTTCGTCCTCATCGGGTAACGGTACATAGCGGCAAGCGGCGTGGCACAGTGGGGGAGGTGTATGTGGCACTAAGTGAGCATATCCAAAATGAGGACTACCAAGCGGTGGTCGATCCGAAAATTTTTTCCTGGGAGTGACAAGCATGTTTGCAAGAATTATGGACTGGTTGCGGCGACTGTTTCGCCGAGAGTGCCATTATATCAATGGGCCGGAGACTCTGCCGCCTCCCTTGACCCGCGAGGAAGAAGAAACGGTGATGAATGAACTGCGGGCTGGGGACAACACCCATCGGGAGCTTTTGGTGGTGCGCAATCTGCGGCTGGTGGTGTACATTGCCAAGAAGTTTGACAGCTGCCAAACCGCCACGGAGGATTTGGTGAGTATCGGCACCATCGGGCTGATGAAAGCGGTGCGCACCTTTGATCCCAATAAAAATATTAAACTGGCCACTTACGCCTCTCGCTGCATTGAGAATGAAATCCTCATGCACCTGCGCAAGGTTTCCAATATGAAAACGGAAATGAGCTTTGATGAACCGCTTTCTGTGGACTGGGACGGGAATGAATTGACCCTAAGCGATGTACTGGGTACAGAGCCGGACGCGGTGTCGGAGCTGCTGGAGGACGACGACGAAAAGCGGCTGCTGCGGGGGATCGTTCGGCGCTTGCCGGAGAAAGAGCGGCAGCTGATGGTGCAACGATTCGGTTTGTTTGGCGCCCGGGTACATACGCAAAAGCAGTTGGCGGATCAAATGGGCATTTCTCAGTCTTATATTTCTCGGCTGGAAAAGCGCATTTTATCTAAGATCCGAAAGGAAATGCTGCGGGAATGTGCCAAATCTTAGTTGACAAACGGCTGCGTTTGTGGTACTCTATCTTACGCAGTCGGTGCTGATTGTGATGAGGGTCCACCCGTTCCCATCCCGAACACGGTAGTTAAGCTCATTCACGCTGACAATACTTGGAGGGCGACTTCCCGGAAAGATAAGTAGTGCCGACATCAAAACACGGTCCGTAGACAAAGCTATGGACCGTGTTTTTTTGCACTTATTCTTCTGTGATCTTGCCCTTGCCAAACAGCAAGCTGATACACCACACGGCAGCAAGGCCCACAATGGCATAGATAATTCGAGCAAAGATTGCGTCCTGCCCGCCGCAGATCCACGCCACAATGTCAAATTTGAATAGCCCGATGCTGCCCCAGTTGATCCCACCGATAATGGTTAGGATCAGTGCAATATTGTTGAGTACACGCATAAATTTCATCTCCAAAAAATTAAGTCATTGCTATCTTGCCCATAGCAATGACTTTTTATGCATGTTGCTGGATTTTCGGTTAAATGGAGGTGACAAGCATTTCTAATTGACCGCTGACGGCAAAGTTGCCGTACCCGGCAGGCACCAGGAAGCTGTCGCCTTTTTGCAGCAAACGGCCGTCAATGGTGCCGTTGCCGTCGGTGACTAAGATGTGCTGAAAGCTCTCTGCACCGGCAGTCAGTTGTACCGTGTCGCTGACGGCATAATGATAAACGGTGAACAGAGGGCAACGCGCCAGCAGTTGCCGGCTGCCGCCATCAATATTTTCTTTTTGCCCCATAGGCTGCGTATCGTATTTGGGCGGCTCCGGCACGGCTACATCCAGCGCTTTGGCTACATGCAGTTCCCGGGGCTTGCCGTCTACGCCCCGCCGGTCATAGTCGTACACCCGGTAGGTCACATTGCTGTTTTGCTGAATTTCGGCGATCAGCGCGCCCTTGCCGATGGCGTGCACCGTGCCCGCTTCAATAAAGAATACATCGCCCTTGTGAATATCCACATGGTTGAGCACCTGTGGCAGCGTGTTGTTCTCAATGGCGGCTTTGAATGCTTCCTTGCTGATCTTCTCCTTAAAGCCATAGATCAGCTGGGCACCGGGGGCTGCGTCCAGCACATACCACATCTCTGTCTTGCCAAATTCGTTCTCCACACGGCGGGCATAGTCGTTATCCGGGTGTACTTGAATAGACAGGTTGTCCTTGGCATCAATCAGCTTAATGAGCACCGGAAAATAGGGAAATCGGGCGGCGTTGGTGCCGCAAAGCGCTTCTTTGCCCACGGACTCGACCACCTGCTCCAGAGGCTGACCGTCATAGCTGCCGCCGTCGATGGTGTTCATACCCGCCTGGTGGCAGGCAAGCATCCAGCCTTCTGCCAGTTTGGGCAGGTCACTTTGGAACCCAAAGTCCTCTCGCAGGCGCTGACCGCCCCAAATATAATCCTTAAAGATAGGCTGTAATTTTAAAATCTCCATAGTTGTTTCCTCTGTTTTTATTGATTTCCTTGATATAATAACAAAAAAGGACTTCACTTTCAAGCCGGGATAGTGTAAAATATGGGCAAATCTATTTTGTAAACCGGGAGGTGGGCGCCTGTGGCCGTTTTAGATGTACAAAACTTAACCTTGTCTTTTGGGGAGCGCACGCTGTTTGCCGGTGTGTCTTTCTCCATCAAAGAGCGGGAGAAAGTGGGCTTTGTTGGTGCCAACGGCGTGGGTAAGACCTCACTGTTTAAGGTGATCTGCGGCGACTACACGCCGGACAGCGGCGGCGCCTTTCTCTCTAAAAATTGTAAGCTGGGCTATATGGAGCAGCACACCTGCTCTGCCGGCAATACAGTGTGGAACGAGTTGGTCAGCGTGTTTGCGCCGTTGATGGAACTGGAGCGCCAACTGGAAGAAGTTGGCGATCGCCTGCGCAGCGGGCAAGGGGATACAGCGGCGGATATTGCCCTGCAAGACCGTTTGACGGAGCAGTTCCAGCGAGAGGGCGGCCTGACTTATAAATCCATGACACGCTCGGCGCTGCTTGGGCTGGGCTTTACGGAAAAGCAGTTTGATATGTCCACGGACAAGCTGTCCGGCGGACAGAAGTCTAAGTTGATTTTGGCAAAGCTGCTGCTGTCCAAGGCAGATTTTTTGCTGCTGGACGAACCTACCAACCACCTGGATATTCACGCAGTGGAGTGGTTGGAGAGCTTTCTTTCCGATTTTAAGGGCGCCTGCCTGATTGTGTCCCACGATCGCTATTTCCTGGACCGTATTACGGACAAAACCATTGAACTGGAAAATCAAAAGATCCGCTGCTTTAGCGGCAACTACTCCGTTTTTCTGCAAAAAAAAGCGGCGGAGCAAAAGGCCATTGCCGAGAAGTACGACAATGATATGAAAGAAATCGCCCGCCTGGAGGGTATTATTGCCCAGCAGCGGCAGTGGAACCGGGAGAAGAATATCAAAACTGCCGAGAGCAAGGAAAAGGTGATCCAGCGTATTCGTGACCAGCTGGTGGTGCCAGACGCCAAGTTGCAGAAAATTCGCTTTGACTTTACCCCCAAGTGCGTCAGCGGTGAAGATGTGCTTAGCTGCGACGGCTTGTCTAAGTCCTTTGACGGCAAAGCGCTGTTCCGTGATGTGTCCTTTGACATTAAGCGGCAGGAGCGGGTGTTCCTGCTGGGGGATAACGGCTGCGGCAAGACCACGCTGCTCAAAATATTGACCGGCGAATACCCTCGCCAGGACGGCACTTTTCGCTTCGGCAGCAACTTACTCACCGGCTACTTTGACCAGGTGCAGGCCAAGCTGGACCTGACTAAAACGGTGATCGGCGAGGTGTGGGACACCTTCCCTCAAATGACGGAGACCCGGGTGCGCAATGCGTTGGCGGCGTTTCTGTTTAAGGGAGAAGAGGTGTATCGTCCTTTGTCCGTGTGTTCCGGCGGTGAGCGTGCGCGTGTGGCACTGCTGAAGTTGATGCTGGGCGGCTACAACTTCTTGTTGCTGGACGAGCCTACCAACCACCTGGACGCAGCCTCACGGGAAGAACTGGAAAATACGCTGCTTCGTTATGACGGCACCATGCTCATCGTGTCCCACGACCGATATTTTATCAATAAGCTGGCGACCCGGGTGCTGGAACTGACGCCCAATGGGGTGCAAAGCTATACCGGCAACTACGACGACTATATGGCGCAACGTGCGGGCACACAGCAGAGGACAGCTGCCGTCAAAGAAAAACCAAAGACCAATTCTTATAAAGAGCAAAAGGAGCGTGCCTCCCGCCTGCGCAAGCTGCGTACCGCCGTTACCCGGTTGGAAGCGGAAATTGAGGAGACGGAGGCAGAGATTGAAGAACTGCAAGCGCAGCTGTCTGCCGGTGCGGACTATCAGGCGCTGATGGAACTAACCGCCAAGCTGGACGCCGCCACCGCCCGCAGAGACGATCTGTACGCCCGGTGGGAGAATGCAAGCGAGGAACTGGCCGCCGGTGAGGAAGAAGTATGAGTGAACCAAAAATTGTCATCGGCGCCGGAGCTGCCGGGCTGACCGCCGCAGCGGTGTGTGCCGAGAGGGGCGGCCGTGTGTTGCTGATTGAAAAAATGGAGCGCCCCGGGCGCAAACTGCGCATTACCGGCAAAGGGCGTTGCAATGTGACCAATGCCACCTTTGACCTGCAAGGGCTGTTGGAGCATATTCCCACCAACCCGCGGTTTTTGTATTCCGCCTTTTCTAACTTTATGCCTTATGACACCATCGCTCTGATGGAGGACTTGGGCGTGCCCACTAAGATTGAGCGGGGGGAGCGGGTATTCCCGGTATCGGATAACGCAACGGATATTGTAGACGCCTTGGTGCGCCGTGCCAAAAATGCCGGTGTGCAGTTTCTGCAAGGCACGGTAGAGCGTCTGGAGCTGACCGAGGACGGTCGGCGGGTACAGGCGGTGCATTTGACCGACGGTCGCCGCTTGACCTGCCACAGCGTTGCCGTATGTACCGGCGGGTGTAGTTATCCTGGCCACCGGCGGCGTGAGCTACCCCACCACCGGCTCTACCGGCGACGGCTACACCTTTGCCCGCCAGTGCGGCCACACCATTGTGCCTATTCGCCCGGCGTTGGTGCCTTTGGTGTGTGATAATAATTTTATCCCGGAACTGCAAGGTCTGAGCCTGCGGAATGTTGAGATTCGGGTGACCCAAGGGAACAAGGAAGTCTATACGGATTTCGGCGAAATGCTGTTCACGCACTTCGGCGTGAGCGGGCCGCTCATCTTGTCGGCCAGCGCGCACATGCGGCATTTCGACAAAAAGCAGTACCGACTGGAGATCGACCTCAAGCCCGCGCTCGACGAGCAAATGCTCGACAAGCGCCTGCTGTCGGATTTTGAAAAGCACGCAAACAGCGACTACTGCAACGTGCTCGGCGCGCTTCTGCCGCAGAAGATGATCGACGAATTCATCGACCGCTCGGGCATCCCGCCGCACGAAAAGGTGCACGACATCACGCGCGCCCAGCGCGAGACCATCCGCACGCTCTTAAAGCGCTGGACGGTCAATGTCAGCGCGCCGATGCCGGTCGAAAACGCGATCATCACCTCCGGCGGCGTCAAGGTGGGGGAGATCGACCCGAAGACCATGGCGTCGAAAAAGATCGGCGGCCTGTACTTTGCCGGCGAGATCATCGACGTAGACGCCTACACGGGCGGCTACAATCTGCAAATCGCCTGGGCGACCGGCAAGGCCGCGGGCGAGGCTGCCGCGGACGCACTGCTGACGCTGTAAGCACATATTTATTGTAAGAGGGAAGAATCAAACAGATGAAAAAGCATTTTTCCATTGCCATTGACGGCCCCGGCGGCGCGGGCAAGAGTACGCTCGCCAAGGCCGTCGCCAAAAAGCTGAACATTCTTCATGTCGACACGGGCGCGATCTACCGCACCATCGGCTACGCGGCGTTTTCCCGCGGACTGGACGCAAAGGACGAATCCCAGATCGCGCCGCTGCTGAAAGAAATTCAGATCGACATGGCATTTGACGAGAATAGCGGACAGAAAATGCTGCTTGACGGCAAGGACGTCAGCACTGAAATTCGCCTGCCGGAAATTTCGATGTACGCCTCGAACGTCTCAGCGCTGCCGTGCGTACGCGCATACCTTCTTGAGATGCAGCGCGATATCGCGCGCAGGAGAAGCGTCATCATGGACGGGCGCGACATCGGCACGGTCGTTCTGCCGGATGCCGACCTCAAAATTTACCTGACGGCATCGGCCGAGGAGCGCGCGCGCCGCCGCTGCCTCGAGCTCTCCGAGCGCGGCACGCCCAAGGCGTATGAAGAGGTACTGCGCGAGATCAACGAGCGCGACTATCAGGACATGCACCGCGACATCGCCCCGCTGCGCGAGGCGGCGGACGCCGTGCACTTCGACACGTCGAAGCTCAGCTTTGAAGAGAGCGAGCAGACGCTGCTGAGCCTCATTCAGGAGAAATTGAAATGATGCACCGTATCTTTTTTGCGTTTATCTGGATCATCGGTCGGGTGCTGCTGTGGATCTACCGCGTGGACGTCAAGGGGCTTGAAAATCTTCCGAAGCACAGTGTCCTGCTGTGCCCGAACCATTCAACGGACTTAGACCCCGTGCTCATCGGCCTGTGCCTGCCGCTCGACTACCATCTGCACTTTATGGCCAAGGCCGAGCTCTTCGACAACCGCGCGCTCGCGTGGCTCATCCGCACGCTCGGCGCATTTCCCGTCCAGCGCGACGGCAAGGATATCCAGTCCATCAAGACCGCGATGCAGGTGCTCCACAAGGGTGAGAATCTTCTGATCTTCCCCGAGGGGACGACGATCCGGGGCGGCGTCGGCTATCACGACGGACTCCCCGCGCACGCGCACGCGGGCATCGCGATGATCGGCGTGCGCACGGGTGCGACGCTCGTGCCGGTGTTCTGCGACGGGCAGAAAAAGCCCTTCCGTAAAACGCGCATCATCTTCGGCGAGCCGTATGTGCCCGAGGTCACGGGCCGCCGCGGCACGTCCGAAGAATTGCAGGCCATCGCCGACGAAATGCTGCGTCAGGCCTACGCGCTCGGCGGCCAGCAGGTGGGAGGCGCGCCGCTGTGAAGGTCATCTTAGCTGAGACCGCGGGCTTCTGCTATGGCGTGGAGCGCGCGGTCAACCTTGCGCGCGAAACGGCAAAAGCACGCGGCGGCGCGATGCTCGGCAGCATCGTACACAACGCGGGCGTCGTGTGCGAGATCGAAGACCTTGGCATGCGCCTCATCACGTCGCCCGACCAGGCAAAGGCGGGGGAGACTGTGCTCATCCGCGCCCACGGCGAGTCGAGAGCGACGCTTGATGCGCTGCGAGAGCGCGGGGCAGAGGTCGTGAGCGCCGTGTGCCCGCATGTCGAGCGCATCCGAAAGCTTGCGCAGGAGGCAGAGCACGAGGGACGCCGCGTCATCCTGATCGGTGAGCGCCATCATCCCGAGGTGCAGGGCATCGCAGGATGGTGCAGCGACCCGCTGATTTTTGAAAATGTGCAGGAAGTGCAAAAATACTTGCAGGAACACCCCGATTTTGCCCATTTACCCAGTATCATGCTGGCGCAAACGACCTGCATTCGTGCGCTTTGGGAAAGTTGCGTGAAATTTCTAAAAAAACAGTGTACAAATCTGAAAATCAATGATACAATATGCAATGCTACGCAGAAACGTCAAACTGAGGCAGCAGAACTTTCCGCCAAGGTAGACGCGATGGTGGTTGTGGGCGACCGAAGAAGCGCCAACACAAGGCATTTGACCGAGATTTGCAGAGAGAACTGCGGAAAAGTCCTCCAGATCGAATCCGCAGACGAGCTCTCACCGGAATTCTTTTCCGGATGCCGTGTGGCGGGACTGACAGCCGGCGCATCTACTCCTGCGAGTATCATTATGGAGGTATTAACAACAATGACGGAAGAAAACATCAACACCACTGCCCCTGAAACCAGCGAATCCTTTGAAGAACTGCTTGAAAAATCTTTCAAGACTCTAAATACAGGAGATAAGGTGACCGGTATCGTGACCGCCATCGGCACGACCGAGATCCAGGTCGACGTCGGCTGCAAGCAGGCAGGCTATATCCCTGTTTCTGAGCTGAGCAGCGACCCCGACGTCAAGCCCGAGGACGTCGTCAAGGTCGGCGACGAGATCGAGGCCTACGTTGTCCGCGTCAACGACGTGGAAGGCTACGCCACCCTCTCCAAGAAGCGTCTCGACGCTGTCAAGCTCTGGGAAGACATTGAGACCGCCGTTGAGGACAAGACCGTTCTCGAAGGCACCGTGACCGAAGTGAACAAGGGCGGCATCGTCGTTTCTGTCAAGGGCGTGCGCGTGTTCGTGCCCGCTTCTCAGAGCGGCATGCCCAAGGACTCCGACCTTGGCCAGATGGTCAAGCAGAAGGTCAAGCTCCGCGTGACCGAGGTCAACCGTGCCCGCCGCCGCGTCGTCGGCTCCATCAAGTCCGTGCTGAACGAGGAGCGTCAGGCTGCTCAGGCCGCCATCTGGGAAGGCATCGAGGTCGGCAAGCACTATGACGGCGTTGTCAAGTCCATGACCTCTTACGGCGTGTTCGTCGACATCGGCGGCGTGGACGGCATGGTTCACATCTCCGAGCTGAGCTGGAGCCGCATCAAGAACCCCGCCGAGGTCGTCTCCATCGGCGATCACCTCGACGTGTATGTCATCTCCTTCGACCCCGAGAAGCGCAAGATTTCCCTCGGCGTCAAGGATCGCACCCAGAACCCCTGGGATGTGTTCATGAACACCTACAAGGTCGGCGACGTTGCCAACGTCCGCATCGTCAAGCTGATGACCTTCGGCGCGTTCGCTGAGGTCGTTCCCGGCGTGGACGGCCTGATCCATATCTCCCAGATTGCTGACCGCCGCATCGACAAGCCCTCCGACGTCCTGTCCGAAGGCCAGATGGTCGACGCGAAGATCACCGCCATCGACGAGGAGAAGAAGAAGATTTCCCTCAGCATCCGCGCGCTGCTCAGCGGCGAGGAAGAGGCTCCTGTCGAGGAGTAATTTTCCCGAACTGAAAAGAGACAGGCTCCGGCCTGTCTCTTTTTTACGTTCTTTTTTACGCTGACACGTAAGAAAGACTTTGCAAACGGCGATCGGTATGCTATAATTGTTAAAGTTTCGACATAGTTCCGAAATGATAATCAAATTCACATACATACAGGAGGAATTATCCATGGATTACGCAGCGCTTTATCAGAAGAAGCTGACCTCTGCCGCGGAAGCTGTCAAGGTCGTCAAGAGCGGCGACTGGGTCGACTACGGCTGGTGCACCAACCATCCCTACACGCTCGACAAGGCTCTGGCCGCACGCCAGAATGAGCTCAAGGACGTCAAGGTCCGCGGCGGCGTGACGATGTGGATGCCCGAGATCTGCAAGGCCGAGGACGCCGGTGAGCACTTCACCTGGAACTCCTGGCATTGCAGCGGCATCGACCGCAAGATTATCTCCAAGGGCATGGGCTATTTCATTCCCATGCGCTACAGCGAGCTGCCGCGCTTCTACCGCGACGGCAACGCCACAGTCGATGTTGCGATGATCCAGGTCACGCCGATGGATAAGCATGGCAACTTCAGCTACGCTCTCGCGTGCTCTCACTTAGCCGACATGCTGGATGCCGCCAAGACTGTCATCGTCGAGGTCAACGAGAACCTTCCCTGGGTCTACGGCCTCACAGGCTGCGAGATCAACATCAAGGACGTCGACATGGTTGTGGAAGGGGAGAATCCTCCCGTTGCGCAGCTCGGCGCGGGCGGCGCCCCCACCGAGGTCGACACCGCGGTCGCCAACCTTGTCGTGCCTGAGATCCCGAATGGCGCGTGCCTCCAGCTCGGCATCGGCGGCATGCCCAACACCATCGGCTCGATGATCGCGCAGTCTGACCTCAAGGACCTGTCCGTTCACACCGAAATGTATGTCGACGGCTTTGTCGACATGGCCCTCGCCGGCAAGATCACCGGCAAGCACAAGCAGCTCGACAAGGGCCGTCAGGTCTTTGCCTTCGCCGCCGGCACGCAGAAGCTCTATGACTACATGGATCGCAATCCCGAGGTCATGGGTGCGCCGGTCGACTATACGAACGACGTGTTTGTCATCTCCCAGATCGACAACTTCATCTCCATCAACAACGCCATCGACTGCGATCTGTTCGGTCAGGTGAATGCCGAGTCCGCCGGCATCAAGCACATCTCCGGCACGGGCGGCCAACTCGACTTTGCGATGGGCGCGTACCTCTCCAAGGGCGGCAAGAGCTTCATCTGCATGTCCTCGACCGTCACGGGCAAGGACGGCACGGTCAAGAGCCGCATCGTTCCCACGCTGACGCCCGGCTCCATCTGCACCGACCCGCGCTCCTGCACGCACTACATCGTCACCGAGTATGGCATGGTCAACCTCAAGGGCCTTTCGACCTGGCAGCGTGCCGAGGCGCTCATCGGCATCGCGCATCCCGACTTCCGCGAGCAGCTCATCGCCGACGCGGAGAAGATGCACATCTGGCGCCGCAGCAATAAGTAAGCAAAAATCGTTCTTCCGTCACGTGGGCTTTCCTGAAAAGGGGAGCCCACATTTTTTCGAAAATCCACCTCGTTTCCATTTTTATGCGATATTTCATCAAAAGTCGCTTGAAAATGATGGCAAAGTACGTTATACTATGTATGGGGAATTGTTTCCTCTTGTGCGTTTGTGTTGTTTTTCTTTTCCATCGCACGGAAAACCGGGGCGAATGCCGGATTGGCATTCTGCCTGAAGGGAGGTGGGCATAGAATGTTTCAAGTGGGAGATAAGGTCGTGCACCCGATGCACGGCGCCGGTGTGATCGACAGCATTGCCCGCGAAAAGATCAGCGGCAAAGCAATGGATTTTTACGTCTTCAAAATGCCCATTTCCGGGCTAACGCTCAAGATCCCGACCGAGAATTCCACGGCCATCGGCATCCGCGCCATCAAGACGAGAAGCGAGATCGAAGAGGTCATCGCGCGCATTCCCAAGCTCGGCGTCGACATGACGGCGAACTGGAACCACCGCTACCGCGAGAATATGGATCGCCTGAAAAGCGGCGATCTCGACGAGGTCAGCGCCGTCATCAAGGCGCTGATGCATCGCGACAGCACGCGCGGACTATCCAACGGCGAGCGCAAGATGCTGCACATTGCCAAGCAGATCCTCGTATCAGAGATCGTCCTGGCAGAAGACGTGGAGTATCCCGAGGCTGAAGGGCGCGTCAACGCCGCGATGCTGTTAAAGGAGAGCGATTGAGTCCATGAGCCTGCTGCAAAAGATGTTCGGCAAGCGCCAAAACCGCACTCATCCGTACTGCGCCGCGCTGATTGCGGCCGCCGGAAGCTCCACGCGCTACGGCGGGGAGAACAAGCTGTTGCAAACCCTTGACGGCATCCCCGTCCTTGTGCGCACACTGCTCACGATCGACCGCGTGGAGGGCATCGACGAGATCGTCATCGCTGCGCGGGAGGACGAGCTGCTGCCTTATGCTGAGCTCTGCAAGACCTTTGGCCTCAGAAAACCCGTAAAGGTCATCGTCGGCGGCGCAACGCGGACAGAGTCCGTGCTGCGCGCGGCGCTCGAGGCCTCGCCCGAGACGGAATTTTTCGCCGTGCAGGACGGTGCGCGTCCGCTCGTCACCGTCGAGCTCATCGACGAAGTGCTCGACGCGGCAAGAGTTTATCTCGCCGCCGCGCCCGCCGTTCCGGTGCGCGACACCATCAAGGTCGCGCACGACGGCATCGTCGAGCGCACGCCCGATCGCAGCGCGCTCTTCGCCGTGCAGACGCCGCAGGTCTTCGCCGCCGACCTTTTGAAGGCGGCTCTCCAGTCCGCGATTGCGGACGGCGCGACTATCACGGACGATTGCTCCGCTGTGGAGCGGATGGGCAAGGAAGTCCACTTGACAGATGGCAGCGAGGAAAACATCAAGATCACCACGCCGGTCGACCTTGCGATCGCAGAAGCAATTTTACAGCGCAGAGGGGAATGAACCTTTTCCCTCTGCCTTTTCTTGAAGAAAGGACCCATACCATGACGAATTTACGCATCGGGCACGGCTACGACGTGCACCGCCTGACCGAGGGCCGCGCACTGATTTTAGGCGGCGTGACGATCCCCTACGAAACGGGCCTGCTCGGCCATTCGGACGCTGACGTACTGACCCACGCCGTGATGGACGCGCTGCTCGGCGCGGCGGCGCTCGGCGATATCGGCAAGCTCTTTCCCGATTCCGCCGACGAGTTTGCCGGCATCTCGAGCTTAGAGCTGCTGCGGCGGGTGAAGCTGCACCTCGCCGCCGCGGGGTACGATGTCGTCAACATTGACGCGACGATTTTGGCGCAGGCACCTAAACTCGCACCGTACCGCGAGCAGATGCGCGCGAATATCGCGCGTGAGCTCCAGATTGATATCTTGCGCGTGAGCGTGAAAGCCACGACCGAGGAGCACCTCGGCTTCACCGGCAGCGGCGAGGGGATGGCTGCCCACGCTATCGCGCTCCTGGAGCGCGCGGACAACTGAATCAAAACCGCTTCGGACGGACGCTTTTTCTGAGCGCCCGTCCCTTTTCGCCCGCACACCGCCGCCACGCACGCATATCATGCTGTGAGGGGGAATCGGTATGGACTATTATCTCTTTGCCGCGCGCTCAGTCACCCATGCCCAGCGCATGGCGCGGCTTTTGAGCGACGCGGGTATCTCT